>ENA-ORFA01001291-ORFA01001291.1-marine-metagenome-genome-assembly--contig:-NODE-1291-length-10009-cov-2.457511_pt1 | contig 10009 bp, 23 predicted proteins | sample MGYA00248621_ERZ508587 | MGnify/ENA primary metagenome ERZ508587 (study PRJEB26250, sample SAMN06266239) | marine metagenome | isolation source: Columbia River Estuary | place: USA:Columbia River... | reverse complement strand
TGGAAAAGGCAGACGACTTTTAGGCTCAAATTATTACTCTAAATAGTCTAATGAACATGAGACACAGCAATAGTAGAGTGTAAACAGACCCATTTCACTTAATTAGTAATTTAATAAGTGTGTAGTAAAACTATTTGCTTTGGAACATTTTCAAATCAAAAGTATTTCTATAATAAAATACTTATAAAACGGTATCTCTATAATAAATCTGTCAATTATTAACCAGTTTAAAACACTGAACAATACAGCTATTATGGTTTTATTTATAGCTTTTTCATATTTTCCCATATTTCTAGATGTTTTTAAGGATTTCTGGATTATCTATAATCATCTGACAATAGTCAGCTAATATAGATCTACTTAGTTTGGTCTTCATATCAGTTTTTTGTATAAAATAACTGCTTGTAACCATAAATGAATAGTTTTCTTTATGCTTATTAAAGACATAAAAGTCTGTGGCATCTAATACTAGATCCCAATCATACTCAGGGTAGGTTTTAAAAAACCATATAAACTTATCTTTAAGCTCTTGTACTGATTGTCTAGCTAACTCACCTGATGGTAGTTTCATAGCCGGGAATAACTCCCTATACTCTTTAATCTTATCTAAGAAGTTTTCACCTAGCACTGACGTAGCTACTTTCTTTTTAGTCTTTACTAAATAGGTCTCAAACTCATTAAGGATGTTCTGTGCAGTGTGGCTTAGTTTGCCTTCTGCATCAATTAATCCTCTGCTTTGACATATTAGAGATTCAGCCTCTACATTTATAATAGCTGAAGGCTTAATCTTTTGCCGGCAGCAGTCCAAAAAATAAACTTGATTCGGACTTAAATTGTTCTTGATCAAAGTCATCCATAGTTGGTGCGTCATTGTATTTTTGTTTTATAAGTTTAACTATTTGTAAATATTTTTCTCTAAACTGGCTACACGTTTCAATAAGATCATTAAAGGTGTTGGTATTGTGTAAAACTGTAGTGTGGTCTCTATGTCCAAGATATTCACCTATATACGTAGTAGTGTATTTCATCATTCTTGCTATAGCACAGAAGATATTTCTTAGTTCAACTACTTCACGGTATCTACGGTTAGATCCAAGCGGCACTTTAACATTAAGTTTTACTGGTAGAAAAGGATAAAACACCTCTTCTAAGTTTTGAAGGCTTATAATAGGCAGATAATCATCGTTATCCGTATTGATTTTTGTAACCACCAAGGGGTAGTAGCCCATCTTTTTGAAAAACTGGGCCTTAAAATCATCAATTAGCTTTTTCTCAAGCTGTCTAGCGTAAATCTTGGTTTCCATAAATTTCTAAGGTTTATTAACAAATGTAGATTATTTCCTGAATATTTCGTATATTAAAGTGTAGGGTTTATAGAAATCTTACACTTTATACGTTTATATATAAATTATACATACCATGGCTAAAAAATTTTATGCCCAAAAAGATGCTCTAGGCTTCCCTATTCCGGGTACAATGATGTCTGTTGAGACTCCACGTAACATTCCTGCAGATACTATCAGTATTCCTGCACAAGACGTTGCAGCTGGTGCTGGACAAGCAGTTGTAAAACAACCTTCGGGTTTACGTTATTTCGTACGTAAAGATTCAACTGGTAAAATTATTCCTAACTCATTGACTATCAGCTTAGTAAAGCCTCAAGGGTCAGTATATCAGTTCAAGGTGTTAAAAACAGTCTAATCTTACATAAATAATGACTAAAGACACACCCTCTATAGCCGCATTTAAAGTTTGGGTATTCCCAACACTTGTATCATTAGTTAGCTTGCTCATTTGGAATGATGTAAATGAGATTAAGTCTGATGTAAAGTTGTTAATGGCTCAGTCTAATATAGACAAGACCCGTATTGATAACTTAGAGCGTCAATTATTTAAGACTAGTAATACAATCCCTTCACCTTTTATTCCTAGAAGAGAAGAAGAGATTACATATGCTGTCTTAGTTGATAACAAATTTAAATTTAGAAGATGAATTTTAAAGATTGGGCTTTAGACCTTTTTAAAGATGAGCGTGGCTCTACATCAATTAAGCCTGTTGTAGGCTTTATGTGTGCATTATTCTTATGTATAACATTGACAGCCAATAGTTTTAGTCATGGAGATATTAAACCTTCTGACGCTTTAGTTGACGCTGTAATGTTCATATGTATAGCTGCTATAGGCGGTGATACTGCAGACAAGTTCTCATTTAAAAAGAAGTCAAATGAAGTATCTTAGTATAATTATAGTTATTTTAATTGTAGTGTTGTTTTTTCAACAAGGCGGTTGTGGCTATGTAAACTTTAGTGGTAAAAAATCAGATACAACTGTTGTACATGATACTAGTTGGTCTGTACATGATACAACTATTTATAAGACAATGACTTTAAAGGGTAAGGTGTTACATGACACTATTGCCACTCCTCCAGAATATATAGCTGATACTAATTATCCTAAGCTTTTAGCTCAGTATAATGACTTATTAGGTAAGTATATGGCTCTTGTAGAATTTAAAGATACTATTAGAATAGATACCCTTGGTTATGTAGCTATTACAGATACAGTGAACCAGAATAGTCTTAGAGGTAGATCAGTGAGATCTAACTATAAGATTCCTACAATAACTAACACTGTTACTATACAGCATTATGAAAAGCCTAAGACTCAAATGTTTTTGGGTGGTGGTATAAATGGTAATCAAACTCTTGGAATTACAGGAGCTAGTGCTGGATTGTTATTAAAGAATAAAAAAGATCATATTTATGGATTGAATATAGGTACTGAAATTAACGGTCCTATCACTTATGGTATTCAATCTTATTGGAAGATAAAATTAAAAAAATAGTATGAAGAAAATTATTGCGTTTTTTAAAGGTTTGTTTTCAGCTCCTGCAAAAGCAGTAGTGGCTGCTCCAGTAGCTAAACAAGAAGCTCCTAAAGCTAAACAAGTAGTAGTTGCATCTGAACCAGAAGCAGCTCCTAAAAAGAAAAAAAGATACTACAAACCTAAATCTTAATCATGGACCTATCTCGTTTAAAAGGACATGTTCCTGATACAGTTATTGCTCAGATTCCTTCTATACAAGAAAAGTTTGGTATTAAAACAGCATTACGTCTTGCTCATTTTCTAGCTCAAGCTGGTCATGAATCTGGTGGGTTTAGAGTTACACAAGAAAACTCACCAAAATCAAATGAATATTTAATAATTTATGCGCCAAAAAGTAAAAAAAAAGATATCCAAATTTGGTTTTATGATGATGCCGCACATGGGATTTTTAATGGTGAACTCAGACAACAAACAAGAAGCACTCCTGATGGTGGTAGATTTAATGCACCGCAAGGTGCAAAAAGCGATGTGAAAGTGAAATACCTAAATGATTTATTAATCTATATAAATAATAATAAATAAAATCATCCTTATGCAAAAAGCATTAATCATCATTGGAATTTTAATATTAATTGTTGGATTATTTTGGCCGCTTGCTAAAGAAATTCCGCTTGGCAGATTGCCTGGTGACATTAGTGTAAAGGGTGAGAAATATTCTTTTTATTTTCCAATTGTAACTTGCATTGTTATTTCAATTATTGTCTCTTTATTCTTTAAATTTTTTAAATAAAATATATAGTTAATTTATGAAAAAAATTTTATTAAGTATTTCAATTATATTATTCACAATTACGTTGCCACTATCAGCCATGCATCATGATAGTCATAAAAATCATGGCCCCATGCCTTTTCAAAAGGCTATGGATAAAATGCATAAAGATATGATGATTAAACCTTCAGGAAATATTGATGTTGATTTTTTAAAAGGAATGATCCCGCACCATCAAGGAGCCATTGATATGTCTGAAGAGTTAATTAAAAAATCAAAAGATGCCGAACTTAAAGCTTTTGCACAAAAAATGATCGATGCTCAAAAAGCTGAGATAAAAATGATGCAAGATTGGTTAAAAAAGAGAGAAAAAAAGTAACTATTTAGGCCCCAAAATCGTTAAGCCAATCTCTAAATTCTTTTACAAAAATTTCAGAAGGTGTGACTAATTTTTTTCTATGATCAGTAGTATCCGCTGTTTTGATTAAAATATTTCTTTTAACCGCAATGTCGATGAGCGAAAATAAACTTAATCGTGAACTAATGGAAATAGGCACATGGCGAATTAATTCTTCAACATGAATATCATTATCGTTAAAATAATTTTCAAAAATTTTTAACATAATAAGCCAGCCACCAGGCGTTCTTCGAAAATGTGCAAGAGTTTTATATTTCTTATTATTAGTAAGAAATTCATTAAAAAGATAATTACACTGCTTTGCTAGCGCTTCTTTACTTTTCATAAATGCCTCTTAATAGCGATAATAAGAGTACAGTAATTAGGTACAAATAATAGATGTATTTTTTGTAATTTCTTTAGGCAGTTCCTATATAAATTCTAAGGGCAAATGCGGTATCTATAAGTCCTTCGTTTTGATCAACGACTTTATAAGTGTTAATGGCTTCATCAATTGTAATATCAATCCCAGCAAGTGGAAACGAAACCTGTCACAATATTTTTATTATCAATTGTAAATTTTCTCTGACAGTTAAATAGAGTGCCCTTTACTTCATAAACATGAACGGCCAAATTACCCTCAGATGAGACTTGAGTAGGCTTACCAAGTGTTGAATTTAGATTTGCTGAAGATTTGTTTAAGAATGTAGAAAGATAAGCATTTTCTTTATCAGCTTTTTGCGCAGCTTTTTCTGAAATAACAGTGCACGAATAAACTGAGAATATTAAAGTTAAAAATATTAAATATTTTTTGATCATATTTAAAATAGATATAAAATTTTGACAATAATCAAGACATATATACAGCAATATCTTCAATATTAATTTTCATATACAGGGTATTGGTGCAGGTATAGCCTCTATTCAAATCCTAACTTAACAAAGTATAAAAATGTATCCTATGATGAATATGATGTTCTCAAATGAAGGCGCAATTATAATTATACTAACAGTTGCTATGCACCTTTTAATAGCTGCAGCTGCAATAAAATATTTATTCTTTAGTAAAAGATAATTCAGCTTAGATCAAAACCTAAAACTATAAATTTTTATTGAAAATAAAGACTTTTATTCAAAAGACTTTTTTTTAAGTTTATAGTAAATTCGCTCATCAACTTAACAGTTAATAAAATGAAAAAAGTACTAGTACTATTAGTAAGTATGTTTTTAGTAACTTCATCTGCTTATGCAAAAATGTGTCCAAAATTATGGGCGCAATTTGATGTAGATGTAAAAACTACAAAAGCTTCAGCAGCAGATGTTGCAAAAGCTAAAGCATTAAGAGTTGAAGGTGAAAAACTTCATAAAGACGGAACACATGATAAGTCTGAAAAAGCGTTAAAAGATGCTTTAAAACTTATCGGATCTAAAGTTTAATTAAATAATTCTGTTACATTCAAAGCGGGCATTAGTTTTGCCCGCTTTGCAATTCTTTCAAATCACAATAAGCTAAAATTATGAATTTCTTTTGTAATCAAAAAGAAAAGCTTTTTGTATTTTTTTTAATTTTTATAATTTCTCTGTCCTCCCCTATTGAGGCAAAAAAAAATTCAACCGTTGAAAAAAAAAGAACTAACGTCAGTGCCAAAAGCTGGGCGGTTGCAGATGAAAATGGAAAAATTATTAAAAGTTTAAATGCTAATGATTTAAGAAGTATTGCAAGTATTACAAAATTAATGACCGCGATGGTGGTCCTTGATGCTAATCAAAATTTAGACGAGAAAATTAATGATCTTTCAAGACGACAACATTTGCGTCTTGCACTTATTCGCTCTAACAATCATTCATCAGATTTGCTATGCGAAAATTACCCAGGTGGTTATGAAGCTTGTGTGGATGCTATGAATGCAAAGGCAAGATCTTTAAAAATGAGAGACACTTCATTTGTTGATGCTTCTGGACTTGATGATGATAACGTTTCAACATCAAGTAGCTTAATTAAACTTGTTCTTGCAGCACAAGCATATCCTCTAATCGTAAAATCATCTCAGACGCCACATATGCGAATTAAATTAGATGAGGGTTACTTTTCATATAAAAATACAAACCCATTAGTTAATAAAAAATTTATAGTAAGTAAAACGGGTTACATTAGAGCAGCAGGGGGTTGTATTGCTTTATTGATGGATACTAACAAAGGTAGAAGAGTTGTAGTTATTTTAGGCAGTAAAAATACTCACACTCGAATACCAGAGGTTAAACATTTAGTTAGAAATTATTAGTCTTTTGACTAATGATGATGGTCTAAGTCTTTTTTAACATCATCATGATCACCAACTACAATGTGATGTTTAGATTTAACCACATACTTTTCAAGGAACGGTATAAGCACAAGCGGTGTTAAGCCGCCAAGAAAAATTCCAAGAGTTGCTGGGCGAATATCTGGATCAACTAGAGATGCGATTAAATCTGCAATAACATGTGCAAATATTGCACCAAAAATTCCAGCGATATAACCATTAGATGCTATTTTAAGAAAACGGTTAATACTCCAACCCGTGTAATAACCAATCACAATTAAACCAGCGTGAATTACACCAAACACATATCCACGAAGTAAAATTTTATCTTGTAGAAACGTAATATTATCTAATAAGTGCTCCATGTACAAAACTTATACTACTTAGAATCTTTAATTTAAATTGATTTATGTAATATATTTGCAATAACTTTTTGATAATAGTTGATTAAATGATTAACGTTTTATTTCTTTGTACTCATAACTCTGCAAGATCCGTTGTGGCAGAAGTATTATTAAACACATTAGCCAAAGGGAAATTTACAGGGTTTAGCGCAGGATCTTCTCCTAAAACAGATATTAATCCAATCGCAAGAGAGATTGCAGAAGAGATGCGCTATGACACTAAAAAACTTTACTCTAAAAGTTGGGATGAATTTGCAAAACCCAATGCTCCAAAAATGCATATAGTTATTACGGTTTGCGATAGCGCTGCAAAAGAAATGTGCCCTATTTGGCCAGGTCATCCTTTGCAAGTTCATTGGGGATTTAAAGATCCCTCAGCTGCAGGTGGCGATAAGATTGAAAAACGTAAAGCATTTGATGAATTAATTAAAACTTTAAAGCCTAAAATTGAAAAACTTATAAGATTACCTGTTGAAACAATGGACACCGTTAATTTAAAATTTAAACTTAGAGAAATTTATAACAATGAATAAAAATAAATATTTAGCTGAATTTATTGGTACCGCCTTATTGCTAGCAGTGGTTACTGGCTCTGGAATTATGGGCGATGTCCTTGCAGGAAACAATAATGCAGTTGCTTTACTTGGTAACAGCATTGCAACAGGTGCTGCTCTATATGTTTTAATTTCATCATTAATGCCAATTTCAGGAGCTCATTTTAATCCAGTGGTGAGTTTAGTGGACTGGGCTAATAAAAAATTAAAAACGGGTGAACTTATTATATATTTTATCTGCCAATTTTTAGGTGCAATTTTTGGAGTAATGCTTTGTCATTTTATTTTTGCACTACCCATATTACAGGAATCTACAAATCCAAGATCTGGAATTAATTTTTATTTTAGTGAATTTATCTCAACTTTGATTTTATTAAGTGTAATTTATTTTGGAATTAAGAATGATAAAAAACAAATTCCAATGTTAGTTGCATTGACAGTAACAGCTGGTTACTGGTTTACTTCTTCAACTTTTTTTGCAAATCCAGCAGTTACTATTGCTAGAAGTTTAACGGATACCTTTGTTGGAATTCAAAGTGCTGATGTAATTCCCTTTATTATTGCACAATTTATTGCTGCTTTTATTTTTATAATAATCACAAAGTCTAAATCTAAAAAATAAGAGTTACTTTTTAATTCCCCATTTAATATTCTGCCAAATTCTGTCGTAAGTATAATAGCCTATAGAATATAAAAAGTTTAATGTGAGAGTTGGTAGAATAGAATCTGACCAAGACTTTCCAACAATACTTAAAAAAATATAAGAGGTGATTAAAATCCACACACGGTAGATTGCTGTTTTAACAAAAGTTCTTTTTTTTGTAACACCCATAACTTTACCACTACAACATCTTCTAGCTATGCAGCAAATGCATTTATTACAGATCTGCTTGAATATTTATGCTTTAGACATGCCTATAGCCTAGTCAGAAAAAGGGATCTTTTGAGATGTTGAGCTATAGGATTTTCATTTAACTAGCTTTCGCTAGGCAAACAAAACTCTAAATTTCGGACTTTACTCTTTGAATATGGCCAACCACTTTGCCGGCGTTTACACCGTTTTTAATTCTGTAACCCGTTGTACCGTTTCCGTAGGTATCAACTGATTTCATATTACGGTTTAAATTTTCAATACTTTTTTCCTTTTGCTTGTTTTCAAAATTTTTAGCTATTAAGCCTTTTGATCCTTCTAGCATTTTAACTCCTTGTTTTATGTTAACTTACCTAATTTGCGAATCGTGCATATCAGATATGCATTTTTCACATAGATATGCATATAAGTCAATGCTTCAATTTAACTAATATTATTGGGCTTAATTTGATTGTTTTATTAGTCCTGTCTTAGATCGTCTTTAGTTCTGCCTTGAAATACTTTTAATTTATCAGTTTAAATAAGACTTCATTTCTTTTTAAAAACCAAAGTGTCCAAGGCGCGTTATAGCCTGCATAAATTGCTGGCTCTTCAATCTTAAGTCCTTTTTCTTTTATATAATTTCTAATCTTTGTTTCATTCTCTTTAATATTAGCGTCACTAAATAAACCTGAAAAAGTGATGACGATCACTTGTAAGTTTGGGTTGTTTATAATTTTTACACTTTGATTATCGGGTTGTGGAACATTTTGCAGATTAAATTTTTTAGGAACTACAAATGAAACATTCCATTTATTTACTCCTGTACTTTTTTGCATCACCGGAACGGTCATTGAAATGCTTTCTTTGTTTTTATTTTCGCCACTTATATATTTAAATAAAATTCTAAAACCTTTACCGATTGCATCATCACGCTCACCTTCAGTTTCAACACTTGCGGTTAAAAAATTTGTATACTGACGTATTTCAAATTCATTATCTTTTTTTATAACAGTATAATCAGGTTGTTCGTTCGCCATAACATTAAAACTAAATGTAAAAAGTATAATAAATACTGTCTTTATAAAAAAATTAGAAAAGTAAATGTATGTCATCACAAATTAAATCACCTGCAACCCAAAGTATCGATAATAAACCAAGCCAACCTACCCATTTATGGTTTTTTAAATAAATAGAAATTGCGTTTGCAATAGTTGTCATTAAAACGATTGCAAGTATAAGACCAAATATTAATAACGTGTAATTGGCTTTTGCAGCGCCTGCAACTGCAATGACATTATCTAAACTTAAAGTTACATCTGCAACAACTACAGTTATTAAAGCTGATCTAAAATTTCCGCGCTCGGTATCTTTTACTTTGTACTTACCAATATCTTTCTTTTCTTTATTTTTTAAAATATCGACATAAAGTTTATAGGTAACCCACAATAGTAATATCCCCCCGATTAATTTAATTCCATTAAACTGCATCAGGTAAGCTGTCATCAAAGAGAAGATTATTCTAAAAATTATTGCAAGACCTGTACCAATAATTAGAACTTTTCGTCTTATGTCTGGCTTAAATTGTGATGCTGCCATTCCAATAATCACGGCGTTATCAGCTGATAACACTAGATCGATTAAAATAATTTGGATGGTAATCCTGATTTCTTCTGAGAAAAATTCTGTCAACTTGGATACCTATATAAAGTAATTGTGGCTATTTTTCAAATGCGCAACGAAAGCCAACATAAATGGCAAAAAAATCTGCAGCCTTAAATTGTGCTCCACTCTTAGTTGTGTTGCTTGAACTATACCACCAAGAAGAACCTGCAGTTAAAGCAGAATTATCTTTTCTATCCTTTGTCCACTCCCAAACATTTCCCCCCATAGCAACTAAACCATTAA
>ENA-ORFA01001285-ORFA01001285.1-marine-metagenome-genome-assembly--contig:-NODE-1285-length-10023-cov-3.352101_pt1 | contig 10023 bp, 8 predicted proteins | sample MGYA00248621_ERZ508587 | MGnify/ENA primary metagenome ERZ508587 (study PRJEB26250, sample SAMN06266239) | marine metagenome | isolation source: Columbia River Estuary | place: USA:Columbia River Estuary... | reverse complement strand
GAGTTATGACCCAATCAGACGGCCGGATGCATCGCGCACGCGCTACAAGATTGTGCTTGCCAGATTGGTCGATGTTGGATTGATTACGAAAGATGTAGCAACTGCAACGTGCGCGGGTTGGGAGAAGCCAAAAGTGCGCACGCTTGTGGATGCAGAGTGCGTAATACCAGAACAGGTCAGCACCATTCCACAGCAAGATGTCAATCGCTCGTACTTCACTGAAGAAGTAAAGGATTATTTGCTCAATCGTTCGACACTGTTGGGTGCCACATATCAAGATCGCTACAACAAACTCTTTCGCGGTGGTCTCAAGATTTATACAACCTTGAACAAGAAAGACCAAATTGCTGCCGAGGCTGCAGCCGCTGCACAACTTCCCGAAAACAAGACTGGCATTCAAGCGGCTGTCGTATCAATTGACAATGCCACAGGGGGAGTGCGCGCGATGGTTGGTGGCACGGGTTTTGTTCCGGTCGGCAACGAGATCAACCTTGCGCTACGAAGGCGCCAAACTGGGTCGAGTGTCAAGATGTTTATCTTGGCGGCTGCGCTACAGGCCGGAATACTTCCAGACGACGTAATAGATGGAACGCTTCCTTGCACGTTGCCAAACCCAGGCAAGCCAGAAGAACCGTTTTATATTTCAAAGGGTGTGAGTTACCAAGTTGCACCACTGCGCACCATGACCGCATTGTCGATCAACTGTGCATACGCGAAGTTGTCGCAAGTTGTTGGGCTTGAGCGAGTGGTTTCGTTGATGTACAAGATGCTGGATTCCGAATTTACGAATCCTGAGACCTACAAAATTCAGCCATATGCATCTCTCGCAACTGGTGCCAACGAGCTCAGTCCGCTCGACATGGCAACTGGTGCACAGACGATTGCAAATGGCGGTGTTCACCTGAAACCGTATCTCATAGAGAAAATCGAGGATGCAAATGGAGTGCTGTTTCAGCACGAACAGCTTTGCGTTGCACCATTAGATGTGGAGCCGTGCAGAGTGTTGAGCAACGAGGTTGCATTGCGGACTGTCGACACGATGAAGGGTGTGATTCAATTTGGCACTGCTCGTCGCACTGCGCTTGAGCCCGCAGCACCAATCGGCGATAAGCCGCGTGCTGCAGCCGGCAAGACGGGCACGCAAGATGACAATACGAATGCGTGGTTCGTTGGTTACACCAAGCAACTGACAACAGCGGTGTGGGTTGGTGACCCAAAGGCGTACACACCGATGGTCAATATTCCGGAGTTTGTTAAACAAGATGGCATTACGCGTGTGCAGGGTTCGATGTATCCCGCACGTATTTGGAAGCAATATATGGATGCAGCCCATGAAGGTTTGCCGTCTCTTGACTGGGACTCAGCACCTGCTCCGGTAGCGACCGAAACACGACCCGACCCAAACCCAATGCGTATCTATTTGCCTGGAAATGAATGTTTGGCTCAAGTTGTATCTGGCACTGTTCCGTCAACAACGACTACAACAAGTATCAAACCAGGTAAAGCAACAACGACAACTACAACTGCGCCGATAGATCTGACGAATCCGTCAAATACTGTCGTAGTGAGGGTTGTCGATCCAGGAACTACGATCGCGCCTACGGATACCAACCCATTTTCTCCGGCCAACACCGTGGCTATCGGTAGCTATTGGGTATATGAATGCGCCAAACCATTTTCGCCTGCTGTGCAAACGGTGCCATAGGCAAGTCATGGGTGCTCTTCACGATCTGTATGCGGTTCAACTGAGCGACATTGCAATTTCGCAAGCGCAGCATCGCCTTGCGCATTTGCCAGAGTCGGCAACGTATCAACTTGCAAAATCTGCTTCGGCAAATGCAATTGCAGAATTGGCTGCACTCGACAAACGAAGTGCAGAGGCTGGCACAGAAATCACTGGACTTGAAAAACAAGCGCACGAAATTGATTCAACACTTGCTCGACTAAATAAACAAATGAAGACGATCATCGCGCCGAGAGAGGCTGAAGCCTTGCAGCATGAGATTGCCACATGCACAAACAACCGCAGTGCTCTCGACGACAGAGAACTTGAGTTGCTTGAGATAGTTGAGCAGTGCGACAAAGAATCGGTTGCGCTTGGCTCTCATGTCGTATCAACTCGCGAAGCTCTTGCCGGCGCAGAACAAGCATTGCGTGCCGCGCGAGCTGCGGTTAACGCCGAGATTGCACAACTCGCCGAACAACGAAGTGCCCAAAGTCTTGTGGTGTCTGCGTCATTGCTCTCGACCTACGATGCAAAACGCAAGCACCGCCCAGATGGGGCAGTTTCAAAGCTGAACGGTCCAACTTGCAGCGGTTGCCACCTCGATTTGCCAAAGAGTGAAATTGATCGCCTGCACAAACTTCCCCCCGATGAACTTCCAGAGTGCCCGCATTGCGGTTGCTTCATCGCGATGTAGGCACGCAGTCATGCTGTTTTGGTTTATCGGCACGTCGGTTGCATCGGTCTGGAGCGTTTTTCGTGACCCAAAGTTTGCCTATCGCTGGGTGATTGTTGGGGCGCTCGTGCCTGTGTTTAGCGTCGTGACCGTGGTGGGGATTCTGGCTGCTGTGATGTTGTTGACGATCGGCAAAAATGCCAGCAAGAAGACAGTCAGAAAGAACCTTCTGGCTTTGACAATCGGCCTTTTTATGCATCTGGTCTTCGATGGAGCGTTTCTGAGTACCAAGATGTTCTGGTGGCCGCTAGCCGGCCTGTCTCTAGATGGGTACGCAATACCGCTCGTAGAACGCGGTTTTCTCAATATTCCTTTTGAAATTGTTGGTATAGGCCTCATTCTGTGGACGAAAAAACAGATCAAACCCTTACTCTGAAAGGTGTTCTGGTGATTCTAGAGATGGCGGGAAATACGAACATCTGTTCGTAAAAGTTAGTGAGAATTACTTGTGAGGGGTAAACTATTTTCACCCCACGAAAGCGAGTTTTTATTCCTTCGTACCCCCACCGTTTACCCCTCATTCGTCGCGTATTCACATCAGCTGTGCTCTTTTGCTTTATGTCAGGCACCTTGGCGATGGCCAAATCGGTTGATGAATCGGCTGGAGACTCATCAAAGAAACAGTCGGTCATACGAAACGTGTCAGCCGGGCTGGCATCGCAGGTGATAATTGATGGTCTAGATTTTGTGCCTCCAATGCCATACGGCTCACTGTGTCCGCAGTGGTACGACCTGGCGATGCAGTTTTTTCCCCCAGCCGAGTGGAACACGATCGACTTTTTGCTCAACCGAGAGTCCAGATGTGATATGCAGGCTCTTAACCCCAAAGACACCAACGGCAAGCCCAGCTATTCGCTCTTCCAAATCAATGCCTTTTGGTGCCGCCCTAGCAAGCATTATGACCAGGGTTTCTTGCAAGAACAGGGTGTTTTGACCACTTGTGACGAGCTCTTTGAGCCTGAAACCCAATTTAGGGCTGCTCGAGCTATCTACGTTGAAGGCCTCGTGCGTCATGGCAGGGGATGGCGTTCATGGGGAAATTACCCCGAGACCCGCTGACGCTTCGGTTCGAGCCTCTAGTACTGAAAGTGCAATGAGAGCACCAATGACAAAACTTGCTCCAATCACACGATTGATTGTGAGTTCTTCGCTCAGGAAGATGATTCCAGCAGCGATGGCGAGAACTGGTTCAAGTGTGGTGAGCACCGACACTGTGCTTGGCCCCACTCGCTTGAGACCAGCATAGGAAGCGAGTAGGGGTGTGATTGTGCCGAACAGAACGAGGCCAGCAACATATCTCCACGCAACTGAATCATGAGGAAATTCGGTTGTCAGAGATCCGGGTGACAACACAATCAGTATCCAATAGGTAAGTGCACAGCCGGCGTTAACGAGGACCACACTCGTAATCACATCTGTTTGTTTAAGCGAGTGGGACATGCCCAGCAGATAAATCGTAAAAAAGAACGCCGAAAGAAGAACGAGCACAACTGCGCCTTTGCTTGCATCTCCTATCTGTCCAGCAGTGATAAAGACTCCAATGAGTGTGAAGACCATAGAGACTGCGATATTGCGTGTTGGTCGTTTTTTCGAGATGAGCCATGAACCAAGCACGATGAATAGTGGATTCGCATAAAACAGCACGATTGCGAGACCAGTGTCGATGTCGTTGATTGCAATGAAATACGTCAGTGAGATTCCTGTTATTGAGGCTCCCCACAGCAATAGCAGCGCTGATCGTTTGACCGTGGGCCATGGTGTGTCTCGCACCATGAATGCACGAATAACAAACATCAAGATTGCGGCAAGGGTAAATCGAACAGTCATTACGCCCATGGCGTTGGTGTCATACGCATAGAGCTTTTTGGTAAACGTAGGCACGATCGCAAAACCGGTAGAGGAAAGAAAAACCAACAACGTTCCGATGACACGTTGATTCTTTGGCACCTAGCGAATCTAGTTGAGTGCGAGTAAAAGTGAAGTGACGGTGAGTCGATCTATAAGCGGGGTTCTGTAGTCGTCGCAATTTCTCGCGCCAACCGATGACCATCCCTCTTTGCAACCTACCCGAGGGTTGTTGACTACAAGTAGTCAACGAACGGACCGCTCATGCCCTCTGCATGGTCTTGCTTCGAGTGTTGATACCAAGCCGCACAAATTGCTTCGTACGCTGGTGCGCTCTTACCGCACCGTTTCAGCCTTACCTGTGACGATGACCTTGCGGTCACTGTCCATCGGCGGTTTATTCTCTGTTGCACCATTCGTCAAGTCGCCCCGACCTGGCTCTCGCCAGCACTCTGTCCTGTGAAGCCCCGACTTTCCTCAGCCAAACATTGCAAGCAATATCTAACCGCGATCATCCGAACGACTCACCGTCGAGGTTGAGTCTACGGGCGAGAAAAAAGTGCTGTGTACGAGATTATTTAGCAGGAGATCTCGTCATAGACGAGACCATTCAAACTCGGGGTTTCCATTGAAAGGCTTGTCTTTGCGCCTTCCGAGTTTGGTGCTCCAAGTGAAAACTGAATGCTGGAAAGACTGCCAAATGCAGATGGCACTGACGCAACCTTTGCTTTGCCAGTTGCTTCATCGGTGCTTGGGCCGATAGCCAGGTAGCCAGGGTTGAGTACTTGCGCAAGCACAACTGCGTGACGGGCTTCGTCTTGACCAACACGCATTGCGCTGCCACGAAGTTTTGGTTCAGCCAATAGGGCAACAACACCTTGGTATGTCTGTGCAGCCAAGTTTTCGAGTGCGTGTGCGAGTGTTACTGCATCTCGTGCAGCATCGGCATTGCCGTCAGCGGTAATCAGTTTGAGCGCCGGGTCAACATAGAGACTGCTTACACGTGTGTTGGCGCACTCGTGGGCCTTGCCGCCGTAGCCAACGACCAGTGCGTTGATTGCTGCGGCATGACTGATGTGATCATCGCGAAAGCGCTTGACTGCATCCTTGAGCGATGCATATTCGCCTGTGAGGAGTCCGCCATCCAGCACCTGTGTATATGTATCGATTGCGTTGTACTCGAGTGATGCTGCTGTGCGCAACAACACGGTGTCAGAGATAACGACTTGACCAAGAGCGGTAGTTGGGGGCACTGTGCCAGCACTCGCAATGTTTGAGCTTTCGACTACACCAGATTGTGCGCCGCATGCAGCAAGAAATGTGATGCCAGCGATAGAGAGCCCACTGATCTTGAGCAGTTCGCGGCGAGTCAAGTTGTTGAAGTCGTTCACGGTGCCACCGTCGTTTCTGTGGTCGTTGCCGCAGGTGCAGCATTTGGTGCGAGTGAACTTGCTGCGCTGTTAAGAGCGCTACTGAGACTTAGGTTTGGAAGAGTGCCGAACACTGCGGCATGGCGTGCTTCGACAGTAATGATCGAGGCAACGAGTGTTGCGCCGTCTAAGCCTTGGAGGCTGGAAAGAATGTCGGTGTGTGTTGCAACCATCGTGTTTTCTACCGACTGCAGTACTCGGCTCATCGCCTGAGCAGAAGTCAATTGACCGGCGTAAGTCGAAAACAGTGCTTCGTTGCGAGTATTGCTTGCTTCTTTGCCAAGCAATCCATTGAGCGACTGTGCGTATGCCTTGTGATGCTCGGAAAACATTTGCATCATCAACTTTTCGTCGGCTGAGAGCATTCCTGAGTCGATCGCTTTGAGATAAAGATCATGCACCGACAATTCGGCTGACAGGGCAAAGTCCAACAGTTGCTTGTCTGCGCCTGTCGGCATTTTTGGCGGCGCTTCTTGTGCACTTGCCGAAGTTTTCGTAGTCACTTGTGTTTCCTTTTTTTGGGGCGATAACAATCTAGAAGTCAAGCCCCGATAGTTCGGGTATCCAACCACTAGAGCGCTGAACTGCTTCATTCCACTGGGCTCTATTCAGTATTGAATTGGGTTCAACGATCGAGGCTGGTTTCCAAGTAGAACAGGCTTCTTCTAGGGATTTCCATGTTCCGACAGCCACACCAGCCAGAAATGCTGCGCCAAGTGTGGTGGCCTCGGTGACGGGAGACACTTCGATGGGTCGTTGTGTTGCATTGGCTAGCGCTTGAACGAAGGTGGGATTTTTGCTCATGCCGCCGTCAATCCGCAACGTGTCAATTGGTAAACCTGAGTCGGCAATGGTCGCTTCCATCAGGTCGGCTCCACGATGCGCAATGCCCTCGAGCACGGCACGCACAACATGGGCTCGCGTTGTGCCACGCGTAATTCCTATCAAGGTTCCGCGTGCTCCGTAATCCCACTTTGGTGTGCCAAGACCAAAGAGTGCGGGAACATACACAACACCATCTGCTGTCTCTACTTGTGATGCGACGTCATGACTTTGTTGCGGCGTGTCGATGAGCTGCATGTCGCTGCACAGCCACTCGATGTTGGTGCCAGCAGAAAGCATGATTGCTTCAGCACCCCAGGTGATGCCGGTTGCATCGCTAAATGCAACAATCGGAAACGTGCCGCCCGATGAGCGACGATTCTCGCTCGGTGGGGTAGTGCCGGTGACTGTGTCGAGCATGCCACCAGTGCCAAACGTGATTTTGGTTTTGCCAGGCGTGATACAACCTTGGCCAACGAGAGAACCCTGTTGGTCGCCAACCAAACTCGCTATTGGCGGAGCACCTGGTAACGCAGTTGCATTGCCAACCACTCCGGATGATCTCACAATTGTTGGCATCATTTCGATGTCAATGCCAAAAATGTCGAGAATACGTGGCGACCACGATTGGTCTTGCAGTGTCCATAAACCTGTCACTGCTGCGTTGGTGTCGTCGGTAACGAAAAGTTGGCCTTGGGAAAGCACAAACGCGATCCATGTATCAACCGTTCCGATGCAGATCTTTGCGTTGGATGGAATCGAATAGTTCTTCAGCATCCACGAGGCCTTGGTTGCGGTTTGGTTTGGCGCCAAAAATAAACCATGCTCTGCACGTGCTGTGATGCACTCAATAACAGTGCGCAAATCTTGCCAGCCAAGCGCTGGACCAATGGGAATACCGGTGTTCTTGTCCCATGCGATTGCAGATGCTCGCTGATTGGTGATGCCAACCGCGTCTACTTTTCCTGCTGCACTGAGCGAAGCATTGGCAACTCGCAACACTGCGTCACGCATTGTGGCTGCGTCAAACTCAACAAGACCAGGAACGGGAGAGCTTGGTGCGAGTGATTCATAAAAGAGATGCTCAACGACACCTGTTGATCGCACAACTGCTGCGCGAAGTCCACTGGTACCAACATCGATAACCAGAATGCTCAAGGCCAGACCGGCTTTCGCTTGCTGGTGTCTGTGTCGGGGTTGAGTCCAAGTTTGCCTGGGTTGAAAATGTTGCGTGGGTCGAGTGTGTTTTTGATCGACTGCAAAACATCCATGCCGGTGCCGAGCGACTCGGGCAAAAAGCGTCCGCGATTGAGACCAACGCCGTGATGGTGTGAAACATTTGCGCCACTCTCGAGAGCGGAGCGTTGACACGCGTTCCACAACTGCACATATCGCTGTTCAAATTCGGATGTTGGCTTTGCTGCAAATGTGAAATAGAGACATGCACCATCGAGGTAGCTGTGCGATAAGTGGCACGTAGCGCTCACAGCACCTTCAACTGCCATGAGCGAAGCACGAACATTTGTAAAAATTGCTTCAAGCGCGCTCCATTGAGCAGCAACTTCCATGGTGTCAACGATGAAGCCGCGACGAGTTGCTTCTTGCAGCCCGCTTGTGTTGTTGCGGTGATGCATCCACTTTTCAACCAATTCAACATCGCCAACTTGGGCACCATTGGCCATCGCAGCGTCGTGCACTATCGACAGCGTTGCAGCCACAATGCGCTCGTCGCCTTCGTCGAGTACGAGAAGCGTGCATTGCTTGCCGTCGGTGCCATGTGATCGTTTTGATTCGTCGGCATCGTACAAACGCAACACAGCAGGAGTTGCCCCGTGTTGCACTGCCGCTCGACACGTATTGATGCCATCAATGAAAGTTGGAAAAAGGTAAGCGGCGCGTTGTTGCGTGGTTGGCAACGGGTGCGAGCGCAGCCAAATTCGAGTAATCACTCCGAGTGTGCCTTCGCTGCCGACAAACAGCGAAGTCAGATCTGGGCCGTTGGCACCTGCTGGTTCGGTGCCGGTGTAAACAACCGTGCCGTTTGCGAGCACAACTTCAAGACCAACAACCATGTCTTCAATTTTTCCGTAGCGCGTCGAATACTGACCAGCGCCTCGACACGCAACCCATCCGCCTACGGTCGAAATGTCGAACGACTGGGGGAAGTGCCCAACAGTTACGCCGTGTTTGTCGCGCAATTCGTTTTCAAAATCTGGGCCAAACATGCCAGGTAGAACTTCGACAACACCCGACACTTTGTCAACGCTGATGATGCTCGCAAGCAAGCAGGTGTCAAGCACAACGCCGCCATAAACGGGAATTGCTGCACCACAGACTCCACTGCGCCCTGCAGAGACGGTGAGTGGGATTCGATTTTCGTTGCACAGTTCGACGATTGATACAACTTGCTCAGTAGATGTCGGCCGACAGATTGCGTGGGGCTTGCGTGGAGTTTTGCCCTGCATAGCCCAGTGCATTGCAAGTGGCCACCAGTCGCGACCGTGGTCGGCTAAATCTTGATCCTCGGTTGATACTGCACAGATCGTTGCGAGTTGTTTGATGAGGTTTGGCGAAAGATTTTCGGTAGGGACTTCAGTGAAGCGTTCTTCAATCGGTGAAGATTGACCCACAAACTCAATTGGATCTGTCGCTTGTGTCATGATGCCCTAACTGATCGTAGTTGACTGAACGAATTCGGCTTCACTGACCATCGCGGCATCAAGCTCGCGAGCACACGATTCAGTGAACTCGTCTACTTGTTTCGTGATTTCGGTCAATGACCACTTCAGTTCTGGCGCGATCAACTCGGCAACGCTGCGAGCGCTTGCAAGCGCGGCTGGTCGGTTGATGATGCGTGCTCGTGTGCGTCGAGTGAGCACATCATCGAGCGTGCGGGCCATTTCGTTGCGCACAGCAAAAATGGCCTCGGCTTTGATATAGGGGAGTCCACTGATGAGTGGCTCGCTCAGTCGCGGGTCTTGTGTAACGAGTTCATTGATCCGTGTGAACTCCGCACCAAATCTCTCGACAAGGCTGGCATCTTTACCGCTCAGCATCGATTGGCGAAATCCGCGAGCGCCAACGAAGGCCAAGCGTTTTGTGCGGCAGCGTGCATTGTTGCCGAGTTGCTTACATGCCGCGTCAACTGCGTGCTCTGCCATTTTGCGATAGGTCGTGAGCTTGCCACCAGTGATCGAGATCATTCCAGCGTCAGAGATGCGCACCTGATGTTTGCGCGAGAGATCGCTCGTTTTTCCCTTCGCAGTCGTGCCATCGGTGTTGCGTACTAGTGGACGCAGACCCGACCACACTGCAGTGATGTCATCGCGGGTGATGTTTGTGTTGATGGCAGCGTTGAGTGCGGTGAGCACGTAGTCAATATCGTCGGTGGAGCATTGCGACTCATCTACACCGCCAACAAAATCTGTGTCGGTGGTGCCGATATAGGTGTATTGGTATGTGCCGTC
>ENA-ORFA01001282-ORFA01001282.1-marine-metagenome-genome-assembly--contig:-NODE-1282-length-10032-cov-3.478353_pt1 | contig 10032 bp, 7 predicted proteins | sample MGYA00248621_ERZ508587 | MGnify/ENA primary metagenome ERZ508587 (study PRJEB26250, sample SAMN06266239) | marine metagenome | isolation source: Columbia River Estuary | place: USA:Columbia River Estuary... | reverse complement strand
TCGGCGATGCGACGACCATCGGGCAGGAGAGTGGTTTTGGCGTATTCGAGAGTGTCGGAAAGAGCACGGTCAATCACACCTGTTGAACACAAGGTGACGCGCTCGTGGTTGAGTTGGTTGGTGATGAGGGTCCAACCCTTGTTTTCGCCACCGACACAGTTCTCAACCGGAATGCGTACGTCATCAAGGAACATTGCGTTGATGTCGTGCTCGCCAATGAGGTTGAGTTTTTGCAATGTGATGCCAGGTGTGTTCATCGGCATGATGAGAATGCTGATGCCCTTGTGCTTGGCGGCATCGGCATCGGTACGCACGGCGAGCCAGCAGTAGTCGGCATCGCTTGACAACGACGTCCACATCTTTTGACCATTCACCACATACACATCACCATCGCGGACGGCGCGAGTTTGCAACGATGCCAAGTCGGTGCCAGAACCTGGTTCGCTGTATCCGATGCAGAAGTGCAGATCGCCCTTCAAGATCTTGGGCAAGAAGAACTCTTTTTGCTGCTCGGTACCAAAGTTCATGAGGGTTGGTCCAACGGTGTTGATACTCAACATCGGAACCGGGGCACCAGCGCGCATCGACTCATCAAAGAAGATGAATTGTTCAATAGCGCTACGACCCTGACCACCAAAATCTTTGGGCCAGCCAATTCCGGCCCAACCATCGGCGCACATCTGCTTCCAGACGCGACGCGGAGTTTCGCCAATTCCGTGGCTTGTGCTCAGATCCTTGACGGTCTTTTCGTCGAGGAGCTTCTCGTAGTACGAGCGCAACTCGGTGCGCATCGCCTGCTGTTCGTCGGTGTACCCGATATCCATGTTTCCCCCTGGGAATCCCCTGATAGTGCCCTCAAGTTTCTAGCAGAAGACCCGCCGAAATGTCGTTGCCAACTACTGTGAAATATCTATGACGACTGATCTCAAACTTGGCTGGCACATCGGATATTGGGGTCGCTCGATGCCCGCCGGCGTGCCCGAAACATTGAAGATGATCGAAAGCCTGGGCTACGAGACGGTGTTCACCGCCGAGTCGTGGGGTAGCGATGCCATTTCGCCGCTCGCCTGGTGGGGAGCAGCAACAACCAAGTTGCGTCTCGCGACCAACATTGTGCAGATATCGGCCCGAACCCCAACCGCGACTGCCATGGCCGCCATCACCATGGACCACCTATCGGGTGGACGATTCTGTCTTGGTCTTGGCGTGAGCGGACCCCAAGTTGTCGAAGGTTGGTACGGCCAACGTTTCAACAAGCCCCTGGCGCGAACCCGCGAATATGTCGACATCATTCGCAAGATTTTGGATCGCGAAGAACGGCTGACCAATGCCGGGCCCGAGTATCCGATTCCGGCAACTGACGGTTTGGGTCTCGGTAAGGCGCTCAATGTGATGACTCACCCGTTGCGCGTCGACTTGCCAATATTTATCGGAGCTGAAGGTCCGAAGAACGTGGCGTTGGCTGCTGAGATTGCTGACGGTTGGTATCCGATCTTTTACGCACCTCGTCACGAAGAGATGTACGCCAAGCACCTCAACGAAGGATTCGCTCGGCCGACGGCACGTCGTACAGCCGACAACTTTGAAATCTTGGCGATGGCCAATGTGGCTATCGACGAAGACATGGATAAGGCGTACGACAAATTACGCCCGACCATTGCTTTGTACGTGGGCGGTATGGGTGCTCAAGAAATGAACTTCCATGCCGACGTCTTTCGCCGACTTGGTTACGAAGAAGCGGTCGACAAGATTCAGAGCCTCTTCTTGAGCGGCCACCAGAACGACGCAATCGCAGCAGTTCCAAAAGCGATGATTGACGAAATCTGTTTGGTGGGTTCGCCCGCCAAGATTAAAGACGATCTTGCCGCATGGCGCGAAAGCAAAGTGACAACATTGGTTGTGGGTGGTGCACCCGAAACTCTCCGTACCATGGCTGAATTGTTGTACGGCTGATCGTCAAGAAAAGTCAATAATCAGAGACTGGAATCAATCATGACAATGCCCGATTACTTACGCGAATTAGCAGCTGGTGTTTCAAACTGGGGACGCTGGGGTGTCGACGATCGTCGCGGCACATTGAATCTCATTGACGATGCTGCAATTCGACGTGGCATGGCCGCGGCACGTCAAGGCAAAGTGTTTTCTCTCACGTACCCATTTGACGAAGATGGCCCGCAACTTGGATTCATTCCTGGACGCATTAACCCCGAGCGCACGATGATTTCGCTGAACCATTCAATGACGGGCGATCCTGGAGATTTCACATCTAGCGATGACGCGGTGAGTATGGGAGTTCAGGCCTCAACTCATCTTGACTCATTGGCCCATGTTGGTTACGACGGTCTTTTGTACAACGGCCTTTCTGACACAACCACCAATGAAACTGGGGCAACTGAACTTGGTATTGAAAAGGTTGGGGCAGTTATGTCGCGCGGCATTTTGCTTGATATTGCTCGCTTACACGGTGTTGATTTCTTTGATGAGGCTTATGCGATTGGCGCAGACGATCTTGAAGCTGCGGCCAACAAAGCTGGTGTGAAGGTAATGCCCGGCGACATCATTTGTGTCCGTACCGGACATATGCATTGGTTGCGCGAAGGCAACAAAGTTCATTACTCGTACCCCACGCCGGGCCTTGGTCAAAAGAGTATTCAGTGGGTGCGCGATAACGATGTCGCCATCGTTGCAACAGACACGGTTGTCTTTGAGTGCTACCCGCCCGAAGACCCAGCAGCCATGTTGCCAGTCCACATGATCAATATTCGCGATATTGGTTTGACCCAAGGGCAAAACTGGGTGCTCGACGATTTGGCCGCTGATTGCGCGGCTGATGGTCAGTACGACTTCATGCTCACTGCAACACCTTTGCCATTTACGCGCGCAGTTGGTGCTCCCGTTGCACCGACGGCTATCAAATAACTAATTCTTTTTGTCTCGCGGTGGATTGGTGAAGACATGTTGAATGTCGATTCCGTCTGAAACCGATGCTACAACTGCACGTTCAAAGGCTTCGGTCAAAACCTCGGCATCACTCACTGTTTCGCTCACGCCGCGTCGGGCCGAGCGATATGAAATCGCAATTGGTCGATCGGGCGATTCGTTGTTTGCGCGATGAATCAACATCGTTGCGCGCTCTTGCCAACGACGTAGTGAATCGTCGGTGATGGCTTGATCTTCGCCCAAGTCTGATCGAAAGGTAATGCCAACTAAGTCAATTGATCCGGCAAGGTCGGCGAGTTCGCGATCGGCCCGGCCAGGAATGACGATGTTGCCATCACGAATTCCGCGTAAGAAAGTCTTCCAACGAATGTGATCTTCGCGTTTGGCAAGATCGATAGCAATTTGAGATTCATCAATAGCACGCACCATGCGCACGCCGAACGAACTTGCAACTGGTGGCCCGCCGCGCAAGATGCGCCAGGCATCTCGCCAGGCCACAATCATCGTGTCAACCATCTCGCCATGGCGCGTGGCGTCATCGGGTTCATGACGAGTTGCGTAACCAATCGGGTCATCAATCGGAAACCATCCAGCAACAAGATCACCAAATGAATCTGCAGCCATTTCGACAAAGCGTGGCCAATAGCGACCAGCATTTTTGGCATCGCTGAAACCGCGTTCGTCATCAAACCAGTGGGGTGCTTCGCGTTCGAGCAATGATGCCCACACCTGAATACCTACTCCGTTGGCTGCAGTGACCACATCGCGATACCACTCAACCCACTTGCCATCAAGACCACCGGCGCGAGGTTGAAGTTGCGACCAATCAAAACCCAAACGCAATTGAGTTGCTCCAGCAATCGCATACGAGTTGATGATCTCTTCAAAGTGCGTGCGAAAGGGCGCTTGACCATCGGGGCCGATTGCGAATTGAGCGGGAAGGTAATAGCCCGGAGTTGGATCAGTCATCGCGGCCTTGAAAGCGGGTGCACTTGATGATTACGCAACGAAAGGCGAGCGAGTCCACAACTCGCCCGTATCGTTGTTGCCGCCAATTTTGTCTTGGGCGGTCAAGTTGACCACTTCAACTTCGCCGAGTCCGCGCAACACCACATTGTCGTGATTGTTTTCGGTAACTCCAATTGGCAATCGGCGAATATCAGCCCGAGAGATCAGGACTTCGTTATTGTCGGCGACATCACAAAGTCGCGATGCCAAGTTGACTGAAGTACCGATGTAGTCCTCGCCCTGGAACATCAGCACCTCGCCGGTTGCAAGTCCGATACGCACTGTGAGGGGGCGGCAGACATCTTCGCACCGCTTGCGCATATCCAGTGCGAAGCCAATAGCCAGTTCCTGCTCGACCGAAACAATCATGCAACCATCGCCGAGCCATTTGTCAACGCGAATTCCCCAATTGGCCGCTACGTCACGGACTTCGGCTCGAAATTTAGTGAGGACGTTGCCAGCTGAGGTATCGCCGTTATCGGCGGTGTACTTGGTGAACCCCGAGAGGTCAACAAAAACGAAGGTGCGTTCAACTTTCATGGCTCTCGTCAGACTACCCCCTCGCTTCGACGGGTCAATGGCGCTAAATGGGTACTAGCGTGCGCATATGACTGCGCGGTCCACATATTCGCGATGGGACGGAACCCAGACTGGGTTCGACCTCGAGGCCAGCGATCTCTTCGACGAAATGTCGGATGATTTATTGCAAAATGGCGATCTGCGTGGGGCTTTACGCCGGTTGATGGAGCGCGGGGCGACCGACCCGAACGGCGAGCGGATGCAGGGATTGCGCGAGATGCGCAAGAAATTGAAAGAAGCCCGCCAAGATTTGCTCGATAAGGGCGATCCCAATGGAGTCTTTCAAGAAATAGCCGATGCACTCAATGACATCTTGGACGAAGAGCGCCATGCCGTTGAACAGTCGGTCAGGGACGCCGAAAAGAGTGGCGATGAACGCCGGGCCGAGAACGCTCGCAATGCCGCCATGGAGCGCAACTTCCGACTCGACATGATGCCTGATGATTTGGCGGGCAAAGTGCGCGAACTGCAGTCGTACGATTTTGAGTCTTCTGAGGCCCAGCAACGATTTGAACAGCTGATGGACAAGTTGCGTGATCAACTCATGCAACAGAATTTTGACAAAGTTTCGTCGGCAATGAAGAGCACATCACCTGAAGACATGCAACGCATGAAAGAGATGATGAAGGCGCTCAATGAAATGATCGAGCGCCACAACAACGGTGAAGACGAAAAGTTTGAAGAGTTCATGCAAGAACACGGTGAATTCTTTCCGGAGAATCCGCAGTCTTTTGATGAACTCATGGAACAGATTGCGCGCCAAATGCAAGCTGCTCAAGACATGCTCAATTCAATGTCGCCCGAGCAGCGTCAGCAATTACAAGAGTTGTCGCAAATGCTCATGCAAGATTCAGATATGCAAGACGAAATGAATCAGCTGTCGCAAAACATGATGCAGATGTTCCCTGGTCTTGGCCAAGGACAGGGTTACGAAATGCAAGGCGAAGACCCGATGGGCTTCGACCAAGCAATGCAGGCCATGAAAGATCTCGCCGAACTTGATCGGCTTGAAGACTTAATGAATAATCCGACATCTCCGCAACAACTTGCCGAAGCCGACATGGATCGTGTGCGCGAGTTGATGGGCGATGATGTTGCTCGCTCAATGGAAAAGCTTGCCAAGTTAGTGAAAGAACTTGAGCGTGAAGGTTTGATTCACCAAAAAGACGGCAAGTTAGAAGTGACGCCGAAGGGCATGCGCAAAATCGGTTCAAAATCGTTGCGCGACTTGTTTTCAAATTTGTCAAAGGACAAGCAGGGTCAGCACCAACAAAACCGCTTTGGTCAAGGTCACGAGCGCACGTACGAAACCAAGCAATACGAATACGGCGATCCTTTCAATCTTGACCTGCAGCGCACCATTCGCAACGCTTTGCGTCGTGGCGGGCAGGGAACCCCAGTCAAGTTGTCGCCAGAAGACTTTGAAATTGAACAGACCGAGCATCTGACTCGCTCATCAACTGTCTTGATGCTTGACGCGTCGTATTCAATGGTGCGTGATGGTCGTTGGGGTCCAGCCAAGAAAGTGGCAGTGGCATTGCAGTCGTTGATGTCGTCACAGTATCCCCGCGACTATCTGGGTGTCTTGATGTTTGGTCATGTTGCTTGGGAGATTAAAGCCGATGAACTGATTGAAGCCTCGCTGACCGGGATGCAGGGCACCAACATGCATCATGCGCTTGGTCAGGCCCGCAAAATGTTGAGTCGTCAAACCGGCAACAAGCAGATCATCATGATCACCGATGGTGAGCCGACTGCACACATTACGCCGCAAGGCGACCCGTGGTTCACCTACTTTGACGGTTACGAAGCCCAGCAGTTGACGGTTGAAGCAACTCTTCGCGAAGCGATGCGCTGTACCAAAGACAACATTCGAATCAATACGTTCATGCTTGATCCCGATCAGTATCTACAACGTTTTGTTGAGCAAATGACTGCGATGAATGGTGGTCGGGCATTCATGACAAATAGTGACAATCTTGGCGACTACGTTCTGGTCGATTTCATCGACAACAAACGCCGCACCACTCGGAAATAGCAACTCGACTGCTTTGTGCCGACCTTTACGGCAGTAACGAATTGTCGTGAGTCAGTGTTCCTTGTGGGTTTTCCCAACCCGGCACAACCCAGGCTCGTAACATCCACGACACGGTGTTGGTGAGAGTGCCATCAACGGTTGAACAGGCTTTTCCAGTCACCGATTCGTCGTAGGGGATAGCGAAAGATTCGGTGATCTCGCAAGTTCCTGTGTGCATATGCCACAACATGTCTTGACCTATAAAGCCAGATGGTGTTGAACCATCGCCGGTCCAGACGTCATATTGCAATCCAACAATGGTTGCCGAGTCAATTGAAGATGAATAGAGCAAACCTTGGGGGACTGCTGGATCAAAAACTTGATCTTGAGAATTACCGGTGGGGTCCATCACCATCTGGCCCGCACCAGACACGTATCCGCCCACCAAAATCCATCCAGCGGCGCGTGCATCGGCCAACGTTGGAAATTTCAAGGCGGCTTCGCGAGCGATGACTAGCTGCTCGCCAAATTGCAAGCGCTCTTCAATGGTCATCATTGACATCATGCTGTGATCCATGCCAGGCATATCTGAACTTGAAGACATCGTGTGTGAATGCGTATGGCCGGAACCAAGAATGTGCGCGGCGTTATCGGCCCACTTACTGACTGCGAGTCCAGGTAGGGCGACAAGGACAATTGCGAACGGCGCGAGTGTGTCGAAACGAATGCCTGGTGTTCCGAGGTGCTCGGTGCCAACGACCAAGGTGGCGATTGCCAAAGTGAGACTGATGATTGACAAAACGAGGACGAGCACTTCATACGGACCCATTTGCGGGGTCACTGATGACCAGGGTCCGAATGGGTAGCCAGCTGTACGCGTGATGACGAGCCATGCCGCTACGACCGTCAAGAATCCGGCTGCGACAAACAAAATGGTCCGATGAGTTGACACGACGAGCGTCAGCCCGACCGCAATCAGCACCACGCCGACTATGGCCAGCATCAGACCTTCGCCAAACCAGTCGGCCGAACGACCGGGTGCCACGATGAGAAGTAAGGCGCCAACAGCGGTCATCAAAGCAGCCGTGATTCCGCGCAGACTGACCGAAGATGTTGGAAGGTGTTCGGTCATATGTGAAGTCTGTCAGTCGGGGCGACGAGGTGCCTAACGGATGTGGTGAATTGTGTTACCAACGAGTAACATCGCCTCATGGCTGAATTTTCGATGCACCTCAATGACGATCAAATACAGATCAAAGACTGGATTCATCAGTTTGCGGTCGAGCACATTCGCCCCCACGCTCAAGAGTGGGACGACCGCGAAGAATTTCCGTGGCCCATTGTGCAAGAAGCTTCAAAAATTGGTTTGTATGGCTTTGAATTTTTGATGAACGCAATGGCGGACCCGAGTGGTCTGACCATGCCCGTTGCCATTGAAGAAATCTTCTGGGGCGATGCCGGTATCGGTATGGCCATCATGGGTTCGGGTCTGGCCGCTGCAGGAATTAGCGGCAACGGAACTCCCGAGCAAATGATCGAATGGGTTCCGCAGTGTTATGGCACTCCCGAAGACATTAAATTGGGCGCATTTTGTGTGAGCGAACCCGATGCTGGTTCTGACGTGTCATCGCTTCGTACCCGCGCTGTCTACGACGAAGCCAAAGACGAATGGGTCATCAACGGAACTAAGGCCTGGATCACCAATGGTGGTATCGCCAATGTTCACGTGGTTGTTGCTGCAGTTGATCCCGCACTTAAAGGTCGCGGTCAGGCTTCATTCATTGTTCCTCCGGGAACCAAGGGCTTGTCACAAGGTCAGAAATATCAGAAGCACGGCATCAAGGCGTCGCACACTGCCGAAGTTGTGCTTGACGATGTGCGTGTTCCTGGCAGTTGCTTGTTGGGTGGAAAAGAAAAGCTTGATGCCAAGTTGGCTCGTTACCGCGAAGGCGGAGCCTCAAGTGGCAAGCAGCCGGCAATGGCAACTTTCGAAGCAACACGTCCCGCAGTTGGTGCTCAGGCACTAGGTGTCGCCCGTGGTGCTTATGAAATCGCACTCGATTACGCAAAAGAGCGCGTTGCTTTCGGCAAGCCGATCATCATGAACCAGGCGATTGCCTTCAAGTTGGCCAACATGGCAACACAAATCGAAGCATCACGTTTGCTCATTTGGCGCGCTGCATGGATGGCTCGTAACGGAGGCTTCAAGAATGCTGAAGGTTCGATGAGCAAGTACTACGCATCAGAGACCGCAGTGCGCGTGACCGAAGAAGCAATTCAGATTCTTGGTGGCTATGGCTACACCCGTGAGTACCACGTTGAGCGCATGCACCGTGACGCCAAGATTCACACCATCTTTGAGGGCACCTCAGAAATTCAGCAGCTAGTGATTGCCCGTGCAATCTCCGGCTTGCGCATCGAATAAAACCCCTGCTACATAAGGGTTTCCTGAGGTCTTGCTCTGAATAAGCCCAAAACTGGGTTTCCTCATACAACCTAAAAACACGCAGATTCCGACTGTTTCCGACACAGTTTGTGTCACCTTGGCACAGTTCTGTGTCAGTCCTGTTCTATAGGGCCACCAACGCTGATTCAGTCGTTGCTTGTAAAGCCATACTTTTCGTAGATCGACAGAACCTCGTCGCAGAACTCGACAATGCGATTTCAGCCCTTTACGGCAGTTCGAGGCCTTCTCTAGAGTGGGCTACAGTTTGGAAAGAAAGCTGTGCAGAGGATTCCACTCCACCCTCATCGAATTAGGAAACATTATGAACAAAAGAAGAATCCTCATCCCGTTATCTGCGGTCGGGCTGTCGTTAATGGCAGCTGCGCCTTCAATGGCCTTCACATGGTCGTCGGGAAATTTTTCCACAATCAACGGTTGGAAGAAGCAAAGTAACGTTCAGGCAGACGGATCCGACCAGTCAGCTTCGGGCCGACTGGTCACTGGGTGTGGAACTTTCCAAACGCGATTTCGCCATGAGAAGGGTTTCGGGAGCGACACAACTCTTGCATCAACGAGCGGCACCGGATGCATCGTCAAGACCACAGGCACGGTTGGTACGACCAATGGCTGGAACGTATACACCGATTTCTATTACACCCAATCAGGCCAAACAGCACGAACATCAATTCAACCGTGACCTCAACGGCGGTTGTCATCGTCTCGAACCTCCATGCTGTTTATGGCAAAAACGAAGTGCTCCATGGCCTGTCATTGACAATTAATCAGGGCGAGTTCGTTGGGGTTCATGGGCCTAGTGGATGTGGCAAGTCCACGTTGCTCCATGTCATTGGCGGATTACATCATTCATTTAGTGGGAGTCTCGCAGTTGCTGGAATGGATCTCTCATTGGTTGACCAAGGTGACATTCTGCGCCTGAGAAGAGAGTCCATCGGCTTTGTCTTCCAGGATGCTTTTCTCATCAACGAGTTCTCGTTGCGCGACAATGTGGAACTTCCCCTAGTGCTACAAGGTGTCAACACAA
>ENA-ORFA01001280-ORFA01001280.1-marine-metagenome-genome-assembly--contig:-NODE-1280-length-10042-cov-2.380030_pt1 | contig 10042 bp, 9 predicted proteins | sample MGYA00248621_ERZ508587 | MGnify/ENA primary metagenome ERZ508587 (study PRJEB26250, sample SAMN06266239) | marine metagenome | isolation source: Columbia River Estuary | place: USA:Columbia River Estuary... | reverse complement strand
CGGATACATTGTGCAGTTGCCTCTGCCCTCCCACTTGGATGCTACGGAAGTGAACTTGGCCATTGCGCCTACCAAAGATGTGGACGGTTTTCACCCGGTGAACCTCGGGCGCATGGCTTTGGGATTGCCTTGTTACAAACCGGCAACTCCATCGGGGATCCTGGAATTGATTCATCGCAACCACATCGATATCAGCGGAATGCACGCCGTGGTCTTGGGAAGGAGTTCCATTGTGGGTTCCCCCCTGGCCCAAATGCTCTCCCGGAATTCCACCCCCGGTAATTGTACGGTCACCCTTTGCCATTCCAGGACGAGGGACTTGAAGGAACATTGCCGCCGAGCAGACCTTTTGGTCGCCGCCTTGGGACAACCAGGCTTTGTGACAGCGGACATGGTACGTCCCGGCGCTGTGGTCGTTGATGTTGGAACTACGCGGGTGGTGGACCCCAACAAGCGCAGCGGCTACGCATTGCGTGGAGATGTTTGCTTTGACGAAGTCGCCCCACTTTGCAGGGCCATCACACCCGTCCCTGGGGGTGTGGGCCCCATGACCATTGCTTCCCTATTGCAGAATACCTGGCAAGCAGCCAATCCAACCTAATTCATGGACAAGCTTCCGGTCATGGAGCAGTTCCTGAGTCTGCAAGGCGAAGGATATCACAGCGGCCGCCCGGCCTATTTTATTCGTTTGGGCGGATGCACCGTGGGCTGTGTTTGGTGCGATGTCAAAGACTCCTGGGATGCCCAAGCACATCCTTCCCAATCCGTCGAAGAATTGGCCGAAGCCGCTGGATCCTCCGGTGCCCCGTCGGTGGTCATCACCGGCGGAGAACCCTGCACCTATGACTTAGGAGACCTCTGCATGGCCTTAAAAAATCGGGGGTTGGAAATTTGGCTCGAAACCTCCGGGGTCTATCCGCTTCGAGGCGAATTTGACTGGGTTTGCCTATCCCCCAAAAAGTTCAAAGAGCCTTTGGCTGAATCTCTTGCCCGCGCTCATGAATTCAAGGTGGTCGTTTATCATCCGTCGGATTTGGATTGGATGAAGGGTTTTGTTGCGGGACTGACCTCCGGATGTCGCCTTTTTGTTCAACCGGAATGGAGCAAAAGAGAAAGCATGGCCCCCCTTTTGGTTCGTTTTGTTCAGGAAAATCCGGATTGGACCTTGTCCCTCCAAACCCACAAATACCTTGAGATTCCTTAAGGTCCTTGTCCTGGCTTGGGCTCTTTTAACGGGTCGGTCCCTTGCCCAGACCACCCCATCCGGAAATCAAACATCGGAGGCCTTCCCGGTGTACACCGATACCCGAAAGATTGATCTCAAATTCAACAAAGCCTTGGAACCGGTCAACGAAGGCCGTTACGATTTGGCCATTGCCAAAGTCCAAACACTCTGCGATCGTTACCCTGAACATGCACCTGGTTGGCTGATTTTGGGTGATTTGCACCTTCAAACACGGGAATGGTCCGAGGCCCAAAGGGCCTTTAGGCGCTGTGTGGATTTGCACCCCCGACTTTCGGTCAAAGGCTTTCATGGACTGTTCAATGCATCCATGCATGTGGGGGATTATGCCACCATCATGGAATACTACAACCGGATTCCGTTTTTCCCCAAAGCCACAGCGGAACAACTGCGCGATATGGATTTGTGGCGCAAACAAGCCGGATTTGGATGGCAGGCCCTCAAGAAGCCAAGACCTCAACGCTTGGAACCGGCTCCTGCGACGCTTGACGGGGGCCAACAGGCCTATCTGCCCTGTTTGTGCAAAGGCGGAAGCCATATGATCCTGACCCGACGGGATGAAAAGGGGGAGGATTTTTTTGAAAGTAATCAACAAAACGGTCCATGGTCGGCGGGTCAGCGTTTGGGTGCGCCCGTGAACAGCGACTTGGACGAAGGCGGTTGCTGGTTAAGTCCGGACGGCCATATGCTTTGGTTTACAGGTTGTTATCGGGAAGGCGGGCAGGGATCCTGTGACTTGTATTATGTTATAAAAGAAAAAGAAGGTTGGGGCGACGTACATTCCGCAGGGCCCTTTGTGAATTCCGCTGCTTGGGATGCCCATCCCACCCTAAGTAGCGACGGTTTGACTTTGTATTTTGCGAGCAACCGAAGGGGCAGCCAAGGGGGCAGTGATTTGTGGATGAGCCAAGCGCGTTTGGATTCAAGCGGTTGGCCCGTTGATACCGCCGGATACCCTTTGAATATTTCCTGGTGGAATTGGTCTGGGATGGACCCGGATCGTTTGGTTTGGTCCGAACCTGTGCCCCTGGACAGCAACATCAACACCCCGTACAGCGAGAACAGCCCTTACTTGCATCCCAACGGAATGGATTTGTATTTCTCTTCGTCTGGACATGCCGGCATGGGTCAATTGGATCTGTACCGAAGCCGAAGGGACGCCAACGCACTATCATCGGCTCGATGGTTGGCTCCCACCAACCTGGGGCCTCCCCTCAATACCTACAGGGATGAAATGGGATTGGTCCTGGAACCGGACGGCCGGATGGCTTGGTTAAGTCGTGAAACTGAGCAAGGGATTCGTCTCCTGCGTGTTGAATTGGATACTGCATCGCAACCCCGATTGAGTCCCCCCGATACGTTTGCGACGCCCCTACCCCAACATCCCACCGAATGGGTCTTGAATCATCTCTACTATGGGGTGGACCAAGATCAACCCTTGGCGGACTCGGAACCCGCGCTCCAAAGCCTTTTGCAATGGCTAAATCGCAATCCCGAAATCCGAATCGAAGTCCAAGGCCATACCGATGCCACCGGATCGCCCCAACACAACCTCGATTTATCCAATCGCAGGGCTCAATACATTCGCAACTGGCTTATCGTCCAGGGCTGTGACCCGCGTCGATTGGTAGCGATTGGGTACGGTGCTACGAGACCTCTTTCGACCGATGAACTGCCTGAATCCAGGGCCAAGGACCGTCGAACCCAAATTAGCATCCTTCCTTAGTCCGTTCTTGCCTGAGATACAGCCTAAGACCAGGTATGCACCACGCGCGCCAAGGCGCTCAACCGGTCCAATAGTCCTTCTAGCTTATTCAAAGGCAACATGTTGGCCCCGTCCGATTTGGCCTGGGATGGTTGGGGATGGGTCTCCAAAAAAATACCTCGGGACCCTGCAGCTACGGCCGCGCGTCCCATGGTTTCAATAAACTCAGGGGTGCCGGATGTTACACCGCTTTCTTGGTTGGGCCTTTGAAGGGAATGGGTGATGTCCACCACCACCGGATAACCCAGTCCTTGCATGATGGGTACCGAACGAAAATCCACCACCAAGTCGTGGTACCCAAATTGCGATCCCCGCTCGGTTAACCAAATCCGCTGGTTTCCTTCTTGGGAAACCTTGTCAGCGGCGAATTTCATGGACGAAGGCGACATGAACTGACCTTTTTTGATGTTGACCCAACGTCCGGTTCGAGCAGCTGCCTGTAACAAATCACTTTGACGAGCCAAAAAGGCCGGTATCTGCAAAACATCCACCGATGCGGCGGCTTTTTGGGCCTCAGCTTCGTTGTGAATATCGGTTAAAACCGGGACCGCGTAGGTGGAACGGACATCCGCCAAGATGGACAAAGCTTGATCATCGCCAATACCCGTAAACGAAGCGGCCGAGGATCGGTTGGCCTTGCGGTAGGAGGCTTTGAAGACATACGGAATGCCCCGCTCCTTGCATAGGTGGAGGACTGTTTCGGCCACTTCCATGCAAAGGTCTTTGGATTCGACTACACAGGGACCGGCAATCAAAAACAAAGGTTGAGAAGGCATGGCCTCCAGCAAGTTATCCAGGTTCATGGTTTGGAATTAAAAGCCCCACGCATTCCCCAAAACGCGTTCCACCGTAACATCAAAACACCCCAAACGGCTTCCTTGATAATTCCTTTGGAAATCTTGCTTTGACCCAGGGTACGGTCCGTAAAAATGATGGGGACTTCGGTGATGTGAAAGCCTGCTTTCCAGGCCTTGAATTTCATTTCAATCTGAAAGGCATAGCCGATAAAACGAATTTTATCGAGATTGATGCGTTCCAAAACCCGGCGCTGGTAACACTTGAACCCGGCGGTGGCATCGTGCACCGGGAGTCCCGTGATGAACTGCACATAGCGGGAGGCAAAGTAGGACATCATGACCCGACTCATCGGCCAGTTGACCACATTCACACCGGTCACATAGCGGGAACCAATGGCCAAATCGCTGGACTTGTCGCGGCAGGCGGCCAACAAGCGAAGGAGGTCTTCGGGATTGTGGGAAAAATCCGCGTCAATTTCAAAAAAATACTGGTAAGAGCGGGCGAGTCCCCAACGGAAACCGGCAATGTAGGCGGTGCCCAAACCCATTTTGGCGGTACGAGGCAGTAAATGAACCCTACCAGGATGCTGTTCCATGATCAGCCGTACCAGGTCCTGGGTGCCATCCGGGGAACCATCGTCCACGACCAGAATTTCCAACGGGTACGGAAGGGCCAAAACCTTGGTTAAAAAGGCCGTGATATTCTCCTTTTCGTTGTAAGTGGGAACAATTACCAGCGCATCCGATGCCATGGCCCGCAAAATACGGCCATCGCCTTAATTTTGGAGCATGCGCAATCCCCACCTCGAAGCCGACGCCCTCCCGGAGGGTCATCCTGATCAGGACCAGGAGCTGGTTTTGAGGCCCCGAACTTTTGAGGATTTTACAGGGCAAACCAAAGTCATGGAGAACCTTCGTGTCTTTGTGGCCGCTGCCTTGGGACGGGGCGAAGCCTTGGATCATGTTTTGTTGCACGGTCCTCCGGGTCTGGGCAAAACCACCCTCGCCCATTTGATCGCCAACGAAATGAAGGCCCAAATCAAAATGACCAGCGGACCGGTCCTCGAAAAACCCGGGGATTTGGCCGGATTGCTGACCGGATTGCAAGAGGGGGATGTCCTCTTTATTGATGAAATTCATCGGCTGAGTTCCGTGGTGGAGGAATACCTCTATTCGGCCATGGAGGATTTTCGGATTGACATTATGATCGACAGCGGTCCCAATGCTCGTTCCGTCCAAATTGCCTTGCAGCCCTTTACGTTGATTGGGGCCACCACCCGTTCCGGTTTGTTGACCGCACCACTGCGCGCCCGCTTTGGAATCAACGCCCGATTGGAATACTACGATTCGGCCTTGCTCAGCCGTATCATCACCCGTTCCTCGGGCATTCTGGGGGTTCCCATCGAAGAAGGGGGCTCGCAGGAATTGGCACGGCGAAGCCGCGGGACCCCGCGTATCGCCAATGCGTTGTTACGAAGAACCCGGGACTTTGCCCAGGTCAAGGGCAGAGGCATTATCGATCAAGAAATTGCCAATTTGGCCTTGGACGCTTTGCAAGTCGATCACCGGGGATTGGACGAAATGGACAACCGAATTCTTTCCACCCTGTACCATAAATTTTCGGGAGGACCGGTGGGACTCAATACGATAGCGACCGCCGTTGGCGAAGAAGCAGGCACCATCGAAGAAGTCTACGAGCCGTTTTTGATCCAAGAGGGTTACCTCAAACGGACCCCGCGTGGCCGTGAACTGACCGAAAGAGCCTACCGGCATTTGGGGGTGGTACCTCCGGCTTCGACCACCACCGGGGATTTATTTGGGTGAGGCCCAGAGTTCGTTGTAAAAATCGTCGATGCTGTACCAGCCTCGTCGGTTCTGCAACCATTCGGCCGCCGAAACAGCCCCCCATCCAAAAGCCCTTCGGTCCACCGCACGATGCGTCCATTCCAGACTTTCGTAGGCCCCTTGCATTCGAAGGGTATGGGTCCCCACTTCGTTCTCGGTCCGATGACTAAAAATCCTTAACTCCGTCTGCGATTGATTCATAGGGGCTTGATGGCCGGATAGGCTTCGAAGATCTTCCCCTTCCTCCCCTTGGATCCAACCGGACCAATCCGGGCGAACTTTCAATAAATCCATGGCGGTGTGAACAGCCGTACCGCTCGGACGGTCTTTCTTTTGGAGATGGTGGGCCTCGTGAAGCTCGATGCGGTAGCCGGGTAAGGAGGCCAATCGTTGAGCCGCTTCGGCGGCCAAAGATCTAAAAATCTGGACAGCAGGGGCAAAATTAGACGCCCACAAAACCGTACCATTGTTATGAGAACAGATGGCTTGCAATTCCGACATGCGATGGTACCAACCGGTGGTCCCTATCAGGAGGGGTTTGCCTGCTTCCAAAACTTGAGTGGATCGCTCGATAGCGCCTTCAGGCAAAGCCGTTTCAATCACCATGTCCACCTCAACCCTGAGATCCTCGCTTTGGAGTGGGCGTTGGGAATCCAAAAAATCCACAACGCGATGCCCACGTTGGGCCGCTTCCTCGGCGACCACCTTGGCCAAACGACCGTGTCCCAAAAACAATAGATTCATACGTTAAAAAACATAAAGATTTTGACTTCAAAAGCGATAGGTCCACGTCAGTGCCGCACCCCCTCCCCCCATAGGGGCCTGGCCTGGTAGGGCTGGTCGCACCGAAAAGTCCAAGCGTTCAAAGCCCTTGAGATGCGCATCAACATGGGCATCCAATATTTGAAGTCCGTAGGCGACCAGGGTCAACAGGACATAGGCATCCCGACTCCTGCGCAGTAAATCGCGTTTTTGGAGCAAAGAAGCTTCACTATCCGTGCTTTCAAAAGGATCCCGTGTGAGTGGATCGTTGTCCGTCCTCCATCGATACGCATTGCGGTAATCCAAATACAAATCAGAGGTCCTGGAAGTCTGGTACGCCATCCAGCCCACTCCTCCCCAAACCACCGGAATTTTCCAATAAGCTCGGTTGGTCCACTGTCCCCAACCCGGTAGCAGAGCGGCCCGGCGTGTTACCAAGCTCGGGTCTAGCAAAGGAGGAAAGGAATCCTGGGGACGGTTTACTGCTACTTGGGGACGGCTCGCTGCATCCTGCGAAAGGCTCGCTGCATTTTGGGGACGGCTCGCTGCATCCTGGGCGTAGAGCGAGGACGAAGCCCCCGTCCATAAAGCCTCGAACCCAACAAGAAAAGTGACAAGAACAAGGCGAAAACCTGAACGCATGGCCTTTCCTTAGTCTCGATCGAAAATCAAATCCAATAAACGATTCAGGTCTTCGGTGTTGGCAAAAGGAATTCGAATTTCACCCTTGCCCGTTGAACCGGCCTGCAACCGTACGGGGCTTTCAAAGTGACGAACCAATCGGTTCTGCACCGCTTGATAGGCCGCTGCCTGGGTCAATGGAGCGGTCTTGGAAGGTGAACCGGTCGGTTCAGCTGGACGGCGTTGGGTGGTTTCTAGCGACTTGGCAAAGGCTTCCAAGGCCCGAACGCTCCAAGCACCATCGATGCAGCGTTTCATGGCCTCCAACTGCAAGTCAACTCGACCGATACCGGCCAGGACCTTGCCATGCCCCATCTCAAGATGCCCTGCGCGCAGTGCAGCCTGAATTTCGGGAGGACATTTGACCAGCCGCGTATAATGGGAAACATTCACCCGTGACATCCCCACCCGGTTCGCCACTTCGTCTTGGTTGAGCTTGCACTCCTCTTGAAGTCGCAACAAGGCCAACCCGATTTCGATGGGGTTCAAGTCTTTTCGTTGCAAATTCTCTACCAGGGCCATCTCGATCATGCCCTGCTTGTCGGTTTCGATCACGTAGGCAGGGACTTCCTTTTTGCCCAGCAAACGAGCCGCGCGCAGACGACGCTCCCCCGATATCAACTGATAGCGGTTGCCAACCCGGCGAAGGGTCAGGGGTTGGATGATCCCTAGCTTTTCGATGGACGCCCGCAGCTCTTCCAGGGCTTCGGGGTCAAATTGGTCCCGAGGCTGGAATGGATTGATTTCGATGAGGTCCACCGATACCACCCCCTCCTGTACAGCGGAATGGAGGATGTCCTGGTCTTGAGGGGACATGAGTTGGCTCAGCCCCCGGCCCAGCACCATTTTTTTGGAGGATGCAGCCATGGTTATTCGTCGCCCAGGTAACGTTCCTCGTGGGCTATTTGGGTTAAATTGTTTTTCTGAAGAATTTCACGGGCCAAGAGCAAATAATTGGTGGCCCCTTTGCTGGCAGCATCGTGGTGAAGAACCGATACCCCAAAACTGGGGGCTTCGCTGAGCCGCGTATTTCGGTGAATGATGGTCTCAAAGGTCATGTGCCCCAAATTGTTACGAACGTCTTCCGCCACCTGATTGGAGAGCCTCAGTCGGCCATCGTACATGGTAAGCAAAATACCCTCCACACTCAGCTTGGGATTAAAGCGGCTTTGAACAATTTTGATGGTATTGAGCAATTTGCCCAATCCTTCGAGGGCAAAATATTCGCATTGGACGGGAACGATGACGGAATGGGCCGCGGTCAGGGCATTGACGGTGATCAGCCCCAGGGATGGGGAACAGTCAATGATCACAAAATCAAATCGCTGAAGGACCCCATCGAGGGCATGTTCCAATATCCGCTCTCGCTGAGGACGGTTGATCATTTCGATCTCCGCACCGACCAAGTCGATGGAGGAAGGCAAAATACTTAAGCGCTCCGCCTGGGTTGGGATGCAGGTATCGAGAACGTTTAGGTCGTTGACCAAGCATTCGTAGAGGCCCGCCTTCACCGTTTTGGGGTCGATGCCCAGGCCCGAGGTGGCGTTGGCCTGGGGATCCGCGTCAATCAACAGGACACGGTATTCCAAGATGGCCAGGGCCGAGGCCAAGTTGATGGCGGTGGTGGTTTTGCCAACCCCTCCCTTTTGGTTCGCTACGGCGATTATTTTACCGTTTGGCATGAAGGGTCGTCTTGGTTAGAAATAGAAGGAAAGGAGGTGAGGCCTGCAATGTATTTTTGGAGCTTGAAGCCCAAAGATACACCGACGATTCTAGCCCTGCTGCGTTCCCTAGGCGCTTCCTTGGGGCTGATTCGATGGACCGTTTGGGCGGGCCTTGGATGGGCAGGGTGCGTAGGCCTTGGATTGGCAGGGTGCGTAGGCCCCTCCCAGGATACCGACTTGAATGTTTTTCATTACAACCAAGAAACTCCGATACGAAGCTTGGATCCCGCCATGGCCCGGGATCAAGCCGGTAATTGGACAGCGAGGCTCCTGTACAACCGTTTGGTGGAATTGGGTCCGGACCAAAACCCGGTTCCCTCCCTGGCCCACCGCTGGGAAATCCTCGATGAAGGTCGTCTTTACCGGTTTCACCTAAGGGATTCGGTCTTTTTCCACGAAAACCCCTGCTTTGGTCCTGCCAAAACAAGGCCACTGCGGGCAGGAGACGTGGTGTATTCCCTGCAACGCCTTCAAGACCCGTCCACGGCATCGCCGGGAGCCTGGATCTTTCGGGATAAGTTGGCCCCGCAAGGCATGACCGTGGTGGATTCGCTCACCCTGGAAATCCATCTTTCGCAGCCCTTCCCTCCCCTGCTCGGTTTGTTGAGCATGGGGTATTGTTCGGTCACCGCACCGGAAGCCACCCAACGTTATGGTCGCGATTTTCGATCTCATCCGGTCGGAACGGGACCCTTTGCGCTGCGTACCTGGTTGGAGGGGGAAGGCCTGGTCTTGTCCCGCCACCCTCGGTATTTCGAGAAGGACGCTCGAGGCCAACGCCTCCCCTATTTGCAGGCCGTACAAATTCACCAATGGACCGACAAGAGCACGGCCGCCATGGCCTTTTTGCAGGGCAAAATAGATTTGTTATCGGGTTGGGAACCTGCTTTTCAACGACGATTTTTTGACGATGATTTGCAACTTAAATCTGATTTTGAAGGCCATTTTCAGGTGGTCCGTGGACCTTACTTTAACACCGAATACCTGGGCTTTCTGTTGGACTCCAGCGCCCGCGGTGCCAACAGGGCTTTGTTAAACCCGTTGGTTCGGCAGGCTCTGCATCATGCGACCGACCGGGTCACCTTGGTGCGGTCCCTGCGCCGAGGTGTAGGCTATCCAGGTCACGGTGGGCTGCTCCCGCCCGGTCTCCCCGGTTTTGATTCAACCTCTTTGAATCCAAAGACTTCAAATCCTTACCAGCCCCTTTTGGCCAGTGAAATCCTAC
>ENA-ORFA01001278-ORFA01001278.1-marine-metagenome-genome-assembly--contig:-NODE-1278-length-10049-cov-2.930405_pt1 | contig 10049 bp, 8 predicted proteins | sample MGYA00248621_ERZ508587 | MGnify/ENA primary metagenome ERZ508587 (study PRJEB26250, sample SAMN06266239) | marine metagenome | isolation source: Columbia River Estuary | place: USA:Columbia River Estuary... | reverse complement strand
TATATAAGGTATTCAAAGAATTGATAAGGAATTCTCTTCAACATGCAAAAGCTAAATCAATAAATGCTCAACTTTCTCTTGAATCGAATATTGTTTTAATTCATTACCAAGATGATGGAGTGGGGTTTTATAATTCCAATAGGTTCTGGCGCACTGGCCTGGTTCAAATTGAATCACTACTTGGCAATTATAATGGTAAAATGTATATCGAAACTTCACCCGGCACAGGATTTAAATTTAACGGTCAGATGCAAATAGCTACAAAAAATGCAAAGGACTAATCAGCTGATGATAAAAAAAAGAGCAACCATAATCATTGAAGGGATAGCCACCATCATTTATAAGCACACACTTATGATAGTACTTTGATCTCGTTCTGGGTTTGTATTCTTACAGACCGAACACAAGCAAGCAGGGTTGGTTTTAATAGGTACGGCGATGCAAAATTTTGCATCGCCACTTTTTTTTATTCCGCCAATAGTTGTAGCTTTTTCTCATTGACAATTCGAATATGTCCATCTCCCCCCACTTCGATCAATTGCTCTGACTTAAATTCACTTAACGTACGAATAAAAGACTCCTTAGCTGTTCCAGCTATATTTGCTAAAACTTCTCGGTTCATCTGTATAGCAAAACCATCTTGTTGAACCGGTGCATATTTCCTCTTGACCAATAACAAAGCTTCTGCAACTTTTTGACGCAAGGAATGATAAGCAATACCAACCAGGTGGCTGTTTTTGCTAGTTAATGCATTAGCCAATATGATGTTGATTTTATAACTAAAGTTGATATTGCCGCGGAGTAATTGTTGGAATTCCGCACGAGGTACTAAGATCAACTCAGCGCCGTCAATCGATTCCGCTGATTCCCGATAATGTGTATTTTGAATTAAAGCAGTATGACCAATAAAGTCCCCTTCTCCGCACAAATCTGTTACCAAGTCCTTTCCATCGGTACTACTTTTCAGCAAGCGAACTTTTCCATTTTTTATATAGTATAGAAATTTGGGAGACTGTCCTTCACTATAAATTGTCTGACTCTTCCCATAACGGTGCATGTTTCTACCACTCAATAATTCCTCCATGACTTGACGCTCTTGCGAAGGGGAGCCTGCCTCATGAACGGGAGTGGTTTGTTTTAAAAAATCTCTCACAAGAGCTGCTCGCTTCAGCCTGGATTCTACCACATAAAGCAATTCTGCGTCTGTACAAGTTGAAAACAAAAAATCATCAGCCCCGGCTGTCATCATTCTTCTAACTTCATCCCATCCCTCTGTTTCAACTAAAAAAATCAAGGGTGTCAAGGCAAACTGCGGATGCTTTCGAATGATGTGCAAGAACCCCAACCCATCCAGTTGAGGGAGATTTGATTTTGCAACAATTAAAGCGGGAGCTTCCTCTAAAACAAATTGAAAAGCTGTTTTACTATCTGCACTTTCTAGTACATCATATCCGGCCATTCTCAATACATCAGGAATGGCTGATACATGCTTTTCGGTGATACCGGCAACCAAAATTTTGGGCATATGAAGCAGTTTTAACTAAGAATATTATACTTACCAAATATAAGTATTTATTCTTATTTAAACTATTCCACTAATTGCTGCAATTTCTTTTCATTTAAAAGCCTGATAGTCCCATCTTGCTCAAGTTCAATCAAATGTTCAGCCTTAAATTCACTCAACGTTCGGATAGAAGATTCAATCGCTGTACCGGCAATACTTGCAAAAGCTGCACGATTCATATTGATGGCAAATGAGCCGTTGGCGGGTTGATCATATTTGGCCTTCAAGTGCAACAAAGCAGCAGCAACCTTTTGACGGAGTGAGTGATATGCCAGCCAAAGTAATCTATTTTGCATGCGTAACGCTCTACTAGCGATTTTTTCCATAAACTTTCTGGAGGCCAATCCATTATGTGAAAGAAGTTCTTCAAAGTCATGTCTGGGTATCAGGGCGATCTCTGTATAGTCAATCGCCTCTACAGTTTCTTCATGATTGGTTCCATTTATTATTTCAATAAAACCCAAGTAATCGCCAGGACCATATAGTTCTATCACCAAATCCTTTCCATCGGGATGCGTTTTGAAGGAGCGCGCCTTTCCATTGACTACATAAAAAAGTTTTGTAGGTCGCTCACCTTCTTTAATAATAACCTGCTTTTTATTATAACGGTCAATATTTCGGTCTTTGACCAAATAATCCTGCAACTCTTTTTCAGTTTCTGCAACAAGAGCAACCATCTCCTCTTTCTTTCTCCATTGCCCCCCTAACTCCTTTTTTCGTATACGCGTTTCAAGACTACTTAATAACTCTGTTCCCTCAAATGGCTTTATGATTACATCATCAGCCCCCAATTCCATGGCTTTTCGCAATTCATTTTTATCACAGGCCCCACAGAGGACAATAAATACGGCGTTACCAAACCAAGACTTGCCTTGCAATAGGTGTAGCACCCCATAGCCATCTAACCCTGCCAGTGAAAGATCCGTAATTACTACATCAGGTGCTTCTAGATTAGCAATCTCAACACCTGTTTTACCGTCGTTAGCTTGCAGTAAATTATAATCAGCAAGCTCTAGAATCTCACTTACACAGGACCTGATTGCGGGCTCACTGGCGATGAGTAAAATCTTTCTTTTCATGATATACAAATCACTCGAATTAAGCAGCCATATTCAATGATTAGAGTCAATAAAAAAATGATTAAAAAAAAGACGCATCAAATGATGCGTCTTTTAACAACTAATCAATACTTCTTATCGAGATGGTAACAATACCCCGCTGAAGACTTTTTTCGAAGTGGTCACACGATAGAGAATTGGCGCTGAAACAACAGGAGCCTTCATTTGAATGATACGATTCTCCTGGGACTGGAACTCGCCAATATACTCTTGCGTAAGCAATTTACCTTGCAAATCAAACAACTCAATTGTGACTTTCGTTTTCTCTGGTGTTTGAATATTGAAATTCAATGTAGTTCCAAAAGGATTAGGGAATACTTTTACTTCCAATGTCTTAATAACAACTGACACTTGCGCTTCCTCTTGTTGTGCCGCTCTTAGACTGCTAGATATACACAAATTAAGTGTGGGGAAGAAGCCTAAAAATATTCTACACTGATCAAATGCATTGTTGATAATGTCTACCTGCGCTACAATGTTCGCTAGAGAAGGAACTACTGTGCCCCCCGCTCCCGCCTGACCAGGTACTTTTGTTCTACCCAATACTTCATTTGCTAATGCCAACAAATCTGCTACTGTTCCACCACTATTTGCTAGGAGATAGTTCACAACACTTGGAATCATTAACCAGGCACGGATAGCCATTGAATCTTCCTCACAAGTCACCAAACTTGGCAAATCAGCATTCTGACAAGTACGTAACCTTTGGGTATGTATATACCCATTCTCTAATACAAAGGGCGCTAAGTCAGGTTTAATACGAACATTTAATGCTAGTGCTATAGTTTGAGATAATAAAATATTGTTGATTTTTCCTCTTGATGTTTTATAAAGCGAGAATTGACTGCTTTGTAAGGTAATATTACCTGTATGAGAGAAGCTAAATGGCGTTCCGCCTCCGGGCATCACTGCATTTAAGCGTGCAGAATCGGCAACAGTAATAGTCAGCGTTCTTGCTCCACTTCCAATAACGATAGGACTTGGAGTCAAAAGCTTTTTAATGATAGATACAGCATTTCTGTATAAGCTATCCTCATCACAACTTTTACCATTAGAACTACCATAATACCCCTGTGTCAGCGTACAAGCATTAATTCCTGCACATCGATTTACTTGAATGGATACTTCCTGAACTGCACTACAACCAAACGCATCGGTGTAATGATAGGTTAGTACATGTACCCCCAAGCCTGCCAATGCTGGATTAAAGGTAGAACCATTTGTTCCAGTACCTGACCAAGTACCTCCCGTTGGGGTTGCAGTGAGAGTAATAATCTCATCCTCTTCACACAATGGCTCATAAGTCCCTAGATCTAAATTAGGAAGGGGCTTTACTTCTATATCAATAGTTGTATCCGTAACGCAACCACCCGTGATCGTAACACTGTAGTTCACCGCATGTGTACCCACACCTGCTACGCTAGGATCAAAAGTTGAACCAGACACACCTGTCCCACTCCATGTACCACCTTCAGGTGTCCCCTGCAAGAACACAGGTGATGCACTCACACAAAGCGGGCCATAGGTTCCTGGATCAAGTCGAGGAATCTCATTCACCACAATCGCTGTGCTATCTACAGATGAACATCCATTCTCATCCGTGTAACTGTAATAAATCCATATTGTTCCAGCTCCCGCTACACTTGGCGTAAATGTAGAACCACTCACCCCAGCACCACTCCACGTTCCTCCCGCAGGAAGTCCGCTCAAACTTAGTGGTGATGCCGTAACACAAGTAGGACCATAGGAACCTGCTGTAACAATTGGAAGTGGATGAACAATTACAGGATAAGTACAAACTAAATTATTGAGCAACGGATTTGCATAACTTAACTGCAGCGTGATATCAAAATCCTGGGCGCCTGCTAAGACGGTAAGTAATGAATCGCCGCCTTCATTCAATATAGAAGCGCCATTTGTAACAGACCAGCTATAATCTACATCAGGTTGTGGCAAACTGGAAACAGGAAAACTAAGTTGTGATGCATTACATAAAGATTGCGTAAGCAATGAGGGACAACCTTGTGAAGAACCTACCGAAATGACTATGGTAGCAGAATCTACACAATTAGGAGCAGCTTGCTGCGATGCAATTACTTTCAACGTATAATCACCTGCCATACTAGCGGTAAAAACAGGATCAGGAATTGAATAGCTATCCAGACTACCAGATGCAAAACCACCCGGACCTACAATTGTCCATTGATAATTAAACCCAGTAGTTACTATTGATCCATTCAATTGAATAGTGGCATTAAGCTGGCTTGTACTTGCACTATTCAAGGAAATAACAGTGGGCATGGCTTGTGCTTGGACTTCAACATTTAACTTTTTGACTTTTGTCCCAGGACTATCCACTGAATTCAAATAACAATAATTAAAAATACCTCCCCGTTGAACACGTAGCCTTACTAGGAAGGAGTCAGAGGGGATAATTGCTTGTAATAAGGTGTCTATAGATGAAACTCCAGCAACTGAACCAGATAATTGCGCAGTTGAACTCGATGATAAATCTACAACACTCCAATTATAAGACACAGGCCCATTTTGGCTTGCATCCAATACTGCTTTGTAGTTAACTAGCGTAGTGGACGAACATAATTCAGAAGGTCCAGTAATATTACAGGTAGGCACAGGGGTTACAGCATCAGCTGCAATTTGACAATCCATATTGCCATTACATATTACATCTCCATCACTGGTTTTTACTACCGTTTCCACATACATGTGATAAGGGGAACCAGGAATAGAGGAAGCTGAATTCCCTACTCCCCAATCAAGCAAGGAAGCAATATGCCCGCCCCATGCCAACACCACATTATTAGCATTGTTGGCTTTGGTAAAAACCACATCCATCGCAACAGAAACAGTTGCGGGTGAAATATCTACCCCTCCAACATACTGAATGCTATTTAAAGTAGCATTCCAAATGACCATATTCCCCTTATTACGTAAAGACGCACTATAAGGAGAAGTAGGCATACTCGTTTCCGGATTTAAACCAGCGGCTGTTTTTAATTGAGAAAAACTAGCACTAGCCGTTGAATTAAAACTAGTATTGGTAGTAAATGTAGGCGCCGGGATAGCTAAAAATGAACTTGAAATTCCAGATAAACTAGCTAACCCTGTTCCAACTAATGGATCAACGAGCTCTGACGGAAGGGACTGACGAAGCTGTAGATTTTGAAACCCAGTAATGTAATCAAAAGATACTTTCTCATTTTTCTTGACATCAAAAGCAATACGCACACGGTATTGCTGATTCGCTTCCAACGTGGTAAACTCGATTCGATAGGGTACAGAGTACCCTTCAGCAAAATGCGATTTACTTCCATTAGAATTCCCCCTTTCAAATTGAACGGGGCTCTCTACAGGAAGCCCAACACCCCCATTCTGCCCTTGCTGGAATTGGCAAGCCTGACCATAAACGGTAAAAGAACTGGATAATAAAAAACTAACTGCAATTGCTACCACAATTCGCAAATAAGTAAGGGGTAAATGTAGTTTCATAATTGTTTTTTTGATTAAAGTGAAGCAAAATGAAAAGTAGCTCACTCCTAGGCCCTAATACCATGGCAGAGAACAATGTCCAACTGATTTAGATTGGAATCAATCTGTGATTGAAAAGAAAAGTAAGGAGCCTGAAGCTAAAACATGGGGCTGTATCAGTTTAAAAAACCGATAAGACGGGCTAGATGCCGGGAGACATAACCTCACATTCAACGCATAGATATAGAAAAAATATTTATGTCTGGAATTCATTACACAGGGTCCCGTGTAAGATGATAATTGAAAATCATTTACACCATTGATACCCCTGCTCTCGTTCAAGCGGATCCATTCACTAACTGGAATATCCCAGCATACCCAATGAATACGTGGACTGACTGGAGCATCCACATCTTTTAACACAACAGCTAATGAACGAGTTTCACTTGGAATAAACTGCACTTTTAAACCAGGATTCATGTTCAAACCTTCCCTACGATAAACCGTAGGTAAAAGTCCACCGTTAACAAAGGCAGGACTTTTGATGTCCAGGGTGTGAAGTGAAGCATCCATGATCATTGCTAAGAATTTTTTAAGGCATTTATTAGGGAGCCTCGCCGGGTGGGGGTAATTCCTCTGGAGGTGTATAATCTGGTAATTCGTCAGGAATAAAATCAGGATCCTCGGGAGGCAATAAAGGATCCTCAGGATCCAATGGAGGTACAATCTCAGGAGGCGCAAGCGGTGGTGGCTCTTCAGCAGGTCCCTCCGGAATCTTGCGCTTTGCCAGCAGTAAAGGAAAAGATGAAGTATGAACCATCAACCTTGAAATTAATAGATGCGCCGTCTGAATGCAATGATGTAAAACGCAATTTCCGTGACTGCAATCAGTTCAAATGAGCTCATAAATGGAAAGAAAATCCTATTGCGCCATAGAAATGTGAAGGAAGCAAATCCAGCGATGCAGCCCGCCAATGCTGAGAAAGCCTGAATGCAATATTTTGTCTGTGAAAAAAGAAACTCCCACTAATTTGAGGAATTGAACGGTCAAGAAAAACATCGCTAAAAATTGGGGGCGTAAAAACTGTTTTGCTGTAAACAGACTCCTCAACAATTCTATCTCTTACCACATACTGAATACCAGCAGCGATAAGCAACCCACCTGTGATTTTTTTATTACTGGATAGATGAAGCCATTGAACTGGAATCATACTATCAGTTCCAACAAAATAAATGACAGGCGAGCGACCAATAAATAACCATGTCTGGCCTACCCAACGATTATAAAATGTGCCTCCCTCCCATTGATGAGCAATTCCCATTGTTACACGACTTGATAGTTGTAACGGATGACAAAAATTAATATCAATTTGACGATAAGGACATGAAGACTGCATTGTAGTCCAACCTTGGGGAGCTTCATCACCTATCCACTGATGAATGCGCTTTTGAAATAACGCAACTCCCGAACGAGGCCCACTAGTTCCACTGGAAATTCTTAAAAGTAAAGTCCATTTTTTTTGAGCGGGCGAAATCAGAATAAAGTTTCGCATAAAAAGCAACCCTGCATAGGGGAAATCCATTTCTTCCACCTTTATGGCTTGCAGGTTACTTGGGGTATAAGCTTTTTGCACTAACTCAGCACCTAGCAAACAAACTGCTCTGTTTTGTCGAATCCGTTGAATTGAAATAAAATTGCCACCGGTATAATAACGATCCGAACCTTTCCCCCACCAGTTTATAAAATCGTTTTCGACTTGTACATTCAAGAATGTATGAACTTGTGCCCATACAGAAAATGTACCATAAAGGATAAAAATTAAAAACAAAAAACGTATTCCTATCACTTTTGACCGACAATTGAGTGAGCGGGAACAGCGTCCTGCAAAAATGCACTTATCTCATGGGGGAGTGTAGAAAGCAAATCATGCAATTGGCCGGGAGAAACAAATGAACCCAATGATTTAAATACTGCCTTTACCGCTCGCAAGGCTTTTGCATTATTACCAAAATCGTATCCTGATAATTTTCCATCTTCGGCACGAACCTCATCCAATAATTCTGTAATATGTCGAATCCGAGGCACGGGTTGAGAAAACCTCCACCCATCAACATATACAGATTTAATCGCCATCGGTAATTGAGCCAATAAATGAAAAGACTCCTGATGGTTAAATCTGTTTCGTAAGGCATGCAACACAGCACGAGTTATCCGACCGGCCATATCTCGCGTCACTTCCAATTCCAAAGCCACCAAACGAATGAATTCATTACCCTTTGTTGCATATTTATCAAAATCAAGTACCATAAGCATATTGTTTTCATTTTTTCATCTTGAAAGTGCACCGATTTGATTCACCTGAACAATGATTCCAATCAAAAGAATTTTGAGTGCGGTCATTCCCTGAAGCGCACAGATGAGCTTTTATTTGTGCAGCAAACAATCTGTTCATAGAAATTGAAAACGTATGAAAAAATTTTACATTATTATTTGCTTAGTGAGTTTTAGCTGGAGCTTACAAGCACAGGAATCTAAAACAGCAGAAAAAAAATCATTCCTTAGTTTACAACCGGGAATTGGTTTCCCTCTCGGAAACTTTACCAGCAGAGATCTTTCAAACGAGGATGCCGGATTTGCAGTGGCTGGGTTTACTATTGATCTAGCTTATCAGTACGCATTTAGTGAAAATATTGGATTAGCCGTGCAAGGCTTTTACAATAGAAATGATGTAGCAATCCGAAAACTCAGAGATCTAACTGGACTTCCTGAATTAAGGCTGGATCATTGGCAATTTCTTGGCTTAGTAGCTGGTCCAGTTTTTAGCTTCCCCATTAGTGATCAAGTGAAAACCGATTTCAAAGTAATGGGAGGATTTGCCTCAGCTAACTCACCCGATATCACAACCAATGGAACATTACTTGTTCCTGAGGACTGGACTGGCGCAGGTGTATTTCAAACAGGTCTGGCGTTACGGGTAGATTTAGGGAATCAAGCCTTTTTCACAGGGGGATTAGACTACCGATATTTAAGCCCTTCTTTCAAGGTAGACAGTGGAATTTTAAGTGAAGAGACCACTCAAAAAATGTCAATTTTGAAATTAGGAGTAGGAATTGGAATCAACTTCTAAGTAGTTGTTTATTTTTAACATCTATTTTTGCGGGAAATCAACCCGCACATGGCTGAAGCTATAATCCCCTTACTGTCACTAGTCGCCCTTGAAGTAATACTGGGAATTGACAACATTATATTTATATCCATTTTAGCAGATAGGCTCCCAGATCAGCAACGAAAAAAATTGCGATTTTGGGGGCTTACGCTTGCTATGTTAATGCGACTTCTTTTACTTGCATTCATTGCATGGATTCTCAAATTGGATACAACTCTTTTCACGATCAGCGGTACAGCTTTTACCGGAAAGGGTTTAATTTTAATTGCTGGAGGCCTCTTTCTCCTCTATAAAAGCACTAAAGAGATTTATCATAAGACAGAGGTAGCAGCCAACCCTGTAGCAGGATTACGCACCAACGCCACCTTTACTCAACTACTGGGGGAAATAATTATTTTGGACCTAGTTTTTTCGGTAGACTCCATTATCACTGCGGTGGGCATGGTACAGGAATTATGGGTTATGTATGCAGCCGTAATTATAACCGTTGCCATCATGATGCTTGCTGCAGGACCAATCAGTGATTTTATTCGCCGCCACCCCTCTTTTAAGATACTAGCTCTTTGTTTTCTTTTAATGATTGGCGTTGCCCTACTTGCAGATGGTCTAGGATTTCACATACCCAAAGGATATATCTATTTTTCAATGGCCTTTGCATTTCTGGTTGATGTAATTCAGATGAAAACGATACCAAAGAAAACGGACTCCCCG
>ENA-ORFA01001277-ORFA01001277.1-marine-metagenome-genome-assembly--contig:-NODE-1277-length-10050-cov-2.156422_pt1 | contig 10050 bp, 7 predicted proteins | sample MGYA00248621_ERZ508587 | MGnify/ENA primary metagenome ERZ508587 (study PRJEB26250, sample SAMN06266239) | marine metagenome | isolation source: Columbia River Estuary | place: USA:Columbia River Estuary... | reverse complement strand
ACTGCTGTTGCCTGCTTTAGCGCACTCTCGCCATCGACATATAAAAATGCTTTTACCTTTGACTCTACTTCAGGAGGCAATGTCTCAGCAACTGGACAACTGGGAGAAGTCAAAGTCATGCTAATCTTAACCTCTCCATCATCGTTCAAATCAATACCATAAATCAATCCCAATTCATAAATATCCACCGGAATCTCCGGATCATAAATGGTCTTGAGGACATTGATGACTTCTTGGGTGAGGGTTTCTTTCTCCATTTTTATTGTAACAAAAATCCGTATGTCTTGATTTGCTTGATCATCGCCGCTAATCCATTGCTGCGCGTCTGACTCAAGTTCTCTAACAACCCAATGGTAGTTAAAAAGTTCATGTCCGCCGCCACAATCTCACTTCCCAGTTGATCATTAAAAATTCTTAGCATCAAACTCACCATGCCTTTTGTAATGATTGCATCGCTGTCAGCATGAAAATGAATAAGTCCATTCTCTCGCTTCTCTGCAGTCAACCACACCTTGGATTGACATCCGCTGATGATGTTCTCTTCCTTTCTCTCTTGTTCAGGAAAACCTTCCAACTCTTTTCCCAGTTCGATGATGTATTCATATTTCTCCATCCAATCATCAAACATTGCAAATTCTTCAATGATTTCGTCTTGAATTTGGTTGATGGATTTACTCATGATAATAAGTGAATTGAACGTTCTAGCGCAACAATGAACTGATCTATTTCTTCGGTGGTGTTGTAAAATGCCAAGGAGGCTCTTACGGTTCCCGGAATATTAAATTGTTTCATTAAGGGTTGCGTGCAATGGTGTCCCGTACGCACTGCGATTCCCTGTTTATCGAGTAAGGTTCCTAAATCGAATGGGTGTAAATCTCCGATTAGGAACGAAAGCGTACTGCAGGTTTCAGGTGCTTCTCCGATGAATCGAATGCTTGGAATTTCTCTCATTCGCGCCCTTAAATAAGTCCCTAAGGCATGTTCATGTTGAAAGGCGCCTTGTAAATCAATGGAAGATAAATAATCGAAGGCGGCACCCAAAGCAATGGCTCCACTAATGTTCGGTGTCCCCGCTTCAAATTTTAAAGGCAACCCGTTGTAGGTGGTTTTCTCAAAACTCACCTGTTCAATCATGTCTCCACCACCTTGATACGGGGGAAGCTCATCTAATACGGCCTTTTTACCATAAAGAATTCCAATTCCGGTAGGACCAAACACTTTGTGTCCGGAGAAACTTAAGAAATCACACCCTAAGGATTGAACGTCGATGGGTAAGTGCTGAATGCTTTGTGCGGCATCAAGTAAAACTTTTGCACCAACGGTATGCGCTTTTTGAATCAGTTGCTCTACAGGATTAATGGTCCCGAGTGTATTCGAAATATGAATGATACTCAATAATTTCGTTCGTTCACTTAGTAATCCTTCAAAGGCTTCTAAGTCCAAGGTTCCAGCTGGCGTTACAGGGATTACTTTTAATACCGTACCCTTTCGTTCACAAAGCATCTGCCAAGGAACAATGTTTGAGTGGTGCTCCATGCCCGAAATAAGAATTTCATCGCCTGGTTTAAGCGTTTCGCCCAAGCTAAATGCAACCGTATTGATGGAGTCCGTGGTTCCTTTGGTAAATATGATTTCTTGGCTGTGTTCCGCATTGATATAGCGTGCTATCTTAGTTCTTGCCTGTTCATACGCATTGGTAGCTTGGTCGCTCAAGAAATGTACGCCTCGGTGGACGTTTGCATTTTCGTGTGTATAATACCTTGAAATTCGCTCAATTACAGCATTGGGTTTCTGAGAAGTTGCACCGTTATCAAAGTAAATCAGGGGTTTTCCATGAACTGATTCATTCAAAATTGGAAAGTCTGCCCTGATTTCATTTACATTAAATGCGCTCATGGTACAAAGGTACAATAATCCCTTATTTTGAACGAATCTAAAATAGCGAAAATTACTTAGGTTGCAGTTCGATAAACGGAATCAGCATTTCTTCCATAGATATTCCTCCATGTTGGAACGTATTGCCGTAATGATTCACAAAATGATTGTAATTATTCGGGTAAACAAAGAAATCTGACTCCCTGGCGAATACATATTCATTAGAGAGTTTGATTTGAGGTAAGAAGGCCTCTGTAGGTTTATTAACTACAAATACTTCTTTTGAATCATAACTTAATCCACGGCCCACTTTGTACCGAAGGTTAGTGTTCGTTGAGCGTTCCCCAACGATTTTTATGGGCTTGTTCACTTTTACAGTACCGTGGTCTGTAGTGATGATGAGATGTGCCCCGATTTCTCTAAATTTCAATATCAGCTCTTGAAGCGGTGAATGCTCAAACCACGATTTTGTAAGTGAACGATAAGCGGCCTCATCGCTGGCTAATTCACGGATCATTTCCATTTCGGTACGGGCATGAGAAAGCATATCCACGAAATTGTAGACCACAAAATTCACATCGTTATCCTTGATTTGGTTAAATTGTTCGTTCAATTTTTTGCCGGCCTCCAGGTTCGTGATTTTGTGATAACTCCACTTACATTGTTTACTCAGTCGCTTCAGTTGTTGCTCTAGTAATTCTTTTTCAAATTGATTTTTACTTCCCTCGTCTTCCTCATAGCGCCAATATTGAGGGAATTTCTTTTCGATTTCAGATGGAAGTAATCCGGCAAAAAATGCGTTTCGTGCGTAGTGGGTAGCAGTAGGTAAAATTGAGTAAATCACATGTTCTTCCTCCTTTTGATAGGATTTGGAAATCAGGGGTTCAAGGATTTTCCATTGATCGTACCGTAAATTATCAATCACTAATACCGCTAATTTTTCCTTGCCGATTTTTGGTAATACCCGGGTGCGAATCATGTTGTGTAACATGAATGGCATTTCTTCGGTACCGTTCAGCCAATCGAGGTAATTGTCTTCTATAAAATCGCAAAACAGCTGATTCGCTTCTTTTTTCTGCATGTCGAAGATTTCCTTCATGGCTTTGTCTTCCGCTTGCTCTAATTCCAACTCCCAATACACCAATTTACGATACATTTCTGTCCATTCATTGGCGTCCATTCGGTTGTTTAGTTGCATTCCAAGTTGACGGAATTCTTGTTGGTAGTTGACGTTTGTTTTTTGCGCTACGAGTTGTGTTTGTTGAAGTATTTTCTTGAGACTGAGCAATATTTGATTTGGATTAACGGGCTTGATTAGATAATCCGCGATCTTACTTCCAATGGCCTCTTCCATGATGAACTCTTCTTCGCTTTTTGTAATCATGACCACGGGAACTAGGGGATTGATTTCTTTAATTTTGGATAATGCTTCCAAACCGCTGATTCCTGGCATGTTTTCATCTAAGAAAATGACATCGTACGCGTTCTCTTCTGCTTTATCGATGGCATCGGTACCGTTAGTCACTCGATCAACGGAATATCCTTTAGATTCCAAGAATAAGATGTGAGGTTTTAGTAGTTCGATTTCGTCGTCAGCCCAAAGTATTTTACCCATTGCGTATATTTAAGTAAGTTTGCAGTATTAATTGTAAAAATAAGCAATTGCCAACTTTTTCTCATCCTTCCAATAAAAAGAAAATCATTAATGATCCTGTCTACGGATTTATAGCGGTTCCGGATGAATTGATTTTTGATGTACTGAATCACCCCTACATGCAGCGACTTCGTCGAATTATGCAATTAGGTCTTTCACACTTGGTTTATCCCGGGGCTCAACATACACGCTACACGCATGTGCTTGGGGCAATGCACTTGATGGGCTTAGCTGTTTCGGTACTTCGTCGGAAAGGGAATGAGATTACAACGGAGGAAGAGCGTGCCGTTAAATTGGCAATTCTTTTACATGATATCGGACACGGTCCATTCAGTCATGCGTTGGAATACGATATTGTAAATGGGGTAACTCATGAAGATTTGAGCGGCTTGTTTATTGATCGCTTGTCTAAGGAGTTCGGAGATGATTTAGGGAGAGCGAATTTGATTTTTAAAAACGAATACACAAAGCCCTATTTACATCAATTGGTTTCGAGTCAGTTGGATATGGATCGCCTAGATTATTTGAATCGCGATAGTTTTTACAGTGGGGTAAGTGAGGGGATTATTGGTTCGGATCGGCTTATTGAAATGCTTGCCGTTCATGATGGTAATTTGGTGTTGGAGGAAAAGGCGATTTATTCGGTCGAGAAGTTTATTGTTGCTCGACGTTTAATGTATTGGCAGGTATATCTTCACAAAACGGTAGTGGCCGCAGAACATATGTTGATTCATGCCCTACGAAGAGCAAAGCATTTGGCTAAGCAAGGAGTACCGCTTTTTGCATCTCCGGCCTTGACCTTGTTCTTGCAACGAGATGTGACCTTAAATGATTTTAAATCAGATCCTAAATACTTGAATGCCTTCGCGCAATTGGATGATTACGATATTTGGGGTGCTATCAAAGTCTGGCAGCATCATGAGGACCGAATTTTGTCGCTCTTGTGCAGTGGGTTAGTGAATCGCAACTTATTTAAGATTGAAATTTCAAAACAACAGTTTCCAGTTGACCGAATTTCCCTTGAGAAGGAATTGGTTCGCAATCACTTTAATATTGATTCAGAAGGCTTAGATGATTTAGTGTACCATGATTTATTGATGAATAAAGCCTACACCAATGATAAGCAAAACATCAATTTATTGATGAAAAATGGAGAAGTAATCGATTTGGCAAAAGCGTCAGACAACCTGAATATCTCAGCTTTAGCGCATCCAGTCGAGAAATATTTCTTGTGTTACCCGCAACATCATTGACGACCAAGCTTTCCAGCTTTCCAATCCTGAACTAGTTTGGCCCATGCATACGGATTGAATAAATTGTTCGACGGTAATTGACCGTTTGTGTACAGTTTGGTAAGGCGTTGATTTTGGGCATAGCCATAAGCCAAGGAAGCGTCGTTGCTCATTTTTGCAGCAACAAAAGCCAAGGATTCACCTGATAATTCGCGCTGCGCTCTGCGCATGGCGTCATCATAAGGTTTCATTTCAACAAAATATCGAGCAAATTCATCCCGTGAAGGCCACGGGTGAACAACAACTTCAGGCATGTTTAAGGTGTCGGCTTGCATCATATGGACAATGCTATATCGGTTTTCACTTAAGGTATCAGGTATGATGTAGGTAGAGCTTGAGTACCCATAGAAATTAAAGACCAGTGTGTCGCCAGGAAATGAAACCATGGTAAAAAAACCATAGTAATCAGAAATTACACCTTTACGAATGGAACGATTCCAAACGGTGGTGTAGGGTAGGGGTTCCAAGTTGTCTTCGGCAATAATTACACCTGAAATCTGAAGTATTCGTGAAGTGTCTACAACGTTCCGCTGAGCCTCGAAGGAATGGCATAGAAGGGATAAGAATAAAAAAGGTAGCCATTTCATAGAGTACAAGATTAGTGAAAAAACGGCAGGAAATCGGTCATTTTAATTTAATTAACATTTCAAGGAGATTTCACTTAAAAAATCCCCTGAAATTTCTTATTTTTGCGAGAATTTATTGCTTTAGATTCACACATGTCATTGAATAATCTCACCCAAATTACTGAAGGCTTCACCTATGATGATGTCTTGTTAGTTCCTGCATTTTCTCAGGTTTTGCCTCGCGAGGTCGTGCTGCAAAGTCGTTTTTCAAGAAATATAGTTGTGAACTCCCCCGTAGTATCTTCTGCTATGGATACCGTAACAGAGCACCGATTGGCCATTGCGATTGCCCAACAAGGAGGTATTGGTGTAGTGCACAAAAACATGAGCATTGCGGAACAAGCGATTGAGGTGAGGAAAGTAAAGCGCTCAGAAAGTGGGATGATCATTGATCCAATAACCTTATCGGAATCAGCTACTGTTGGTGATGCCTTAGCTTTGATGAAGGAGAATAGCATTGGGGGCATTCCCGTGGTAGATGAAATTAGGTGTTTAAAAGGAATTGTAACAAACCGTGATTTGCGTTTCGAGCGTGAGTTATCAAAACCAATCGTAGAGGTCATGACTTCAACGAATTTAATCACCACCAAAGACGGGACGGATTTAGCTACGGCTGAAACAATCCTTCAGCAAAATAGAATTGAGAAGTTGCCTGTAGTAGATTTGGAAGGTAGACTAATCGGGTTAATTACATACCGTGACATTATCAAGGTAAAAGAGCATCCCCTTTCGTGTAAAGATAATTTAGGTCGACTTAGAGTAGCTGCTGCAGTAGGTATCGCAGACGAAACCATGGACCGTGTTAAAGCACTTGTTGAAGCAGGGGTAGATGCAATCGTTATTGATACGGCACATGCACACACCATCGGTGTTGTGAAACAATTGAAAGATATTAAATCCCTTTACCCAACCTTAGAGGTTGTTGTAGGGAATATTGCAACCGCTGATGCCGCCCGATTTTTAGTTGAGGCTGGAGCCGATGCGGTGAAAGTTGGTATTGGTCCAGGATCTATTTGTACCACCCGCGTTATTGCAGGCGTTGGTGTTCCTCAGTTAACCGCCATCAATGAGGTTGCTAAGGCTGTTGAAGGCACCGGTGTACCTGTTATTGCTGATGGTGGAATTCGCTATACCGGGGATATTGTAAAAGCCATTGCTGCCGGTGCGGATAGTGTGATGCTTGGTGGAATGTTTGCTGGGGTGGAAGAATCTCCCGGTGAAACCATTATTTATGAAGGACGAAAATTTAAAACCTACCGAGGAATGGGTTCATTGGAAGCCATGCAGAAAGGATCAAAAGATCGCTACTTTCAGGCAGGTGAAGAGGATTTGAAAAAATTAGTTCCAGAAGGGATATCCGGTCGGGTTCCATTTAAAGGACAATTGCTTGAAGTGATGTACCAAATTACGGGTGGACTTCGCGCAGGAATGGGGTATTGCGGTGCAAAAACCATTGCTGATTTGAAAGGTGCTCGTTTTGTTAGAATCACATCCGCTGGTGTACGAGAATCTCACCCGCATGACGTAACCATAACACGTGAAGCACCGAATTATAGTTTAAAATAAACAGTTAAAGACATATGAAAAAAGTAGTATTTGGAATTTTAACACTTGTTTTTTCCGTGGCCTTTGGTCAAAAAGATCCAGTTATTCTAAAGGTGAATGGAGAAAAAATCACGAAAAGTGAATTCTTGCAGATTTATTTGAAAAATAATCCGAATCCAAAATACGACCAGGCATCTATGGATGAGTATATGGATTTATTCAAGAAATTTAAATTGAAAGTGATTGAAGCTGAAGCCTTGGGATATGATACCATTCCAAAACTTAAGCGAGAGTTTGAAGGATATAAGCGACAATTAGCCATTCCTTATTTGATAGATTCTGCTCAAAACGATAGCCTAGTGCGCGAGGCCTATTTCCGAACAGTGAATGAGGTACGATGTTCTCATATCTTAGTTAAATTAGATCCTTCCGCAACGCCTGCAGATACGCTTGCAGCGTACAACCGAATTCTTGCACTTAAAGCACGAATCGATAAAGGGGAAGATTTTGCATCGGTAGCCAAAATGAAGAACGGTTCCGATGACCCATCAGCGGCGACAAACGGCGGCGATTTAGGGTATTTTACCGCATTTCAAATGGTATATCCGTTTGAGGATATGGCATATAAAACGGCTGTTGGAACGGTATCTGCTCCATTCCGAACACGTTTCGGCTATCACATCCTTAAAACTACAGGGTTGCGTCCATCACGAGGTTCTATTAAAACAGCACACTTAATGATCAGTGTGGCTAAAGATGCCGATCAAGCAACAAAGGATAATGCAAAGAAGAAAGTAGACGAAATCTATCAAAAGTTAACGGATGGTGCCAAATGGGAAGAAATGGTAGCTATGTATTCCGATGATCCAGGAACAAGTAAAAAAGGAGGAGAGCTTCCGATGTTTGGTTCAGGTACAACGCAACGTATGGTTCCAGAATTTGAAGAAGCTGCTTTTGCAATCAAAGTTGATGGTGAGTTTAGTGCGCCAGTAAAAACAAACTATGGATATCATATCATCAAGCGTCTTGAGCGCAAGGATGTTGCCGGCTTTGAAACCATGAAGAAGGAACTTCAAACCAAAGTCAATAAGGATGAACGCTCAAAGAAAACGCAAGATTCTTTTGTTAGAAAACTGAAGGCAAAGTATAAATACACTGCTGGACCAAAAGAAAATTTAGCATGGTTTGAGGCAAATCTAGATTCAACATACTATATGGGGAAATGGAATGCTAAGGAATTGAAATCGAATAAGACCTTATTTACCTTAGATGGAGTTTCCTTTGGACAGCAACAATTTGCGCGCTATTTAGAAAAGAATTATCGAGCACTTAAAAAGGATGAATCTAAAATGACCGTTGCCTATCAATATAGAAATTGGGAAAAAGCTGCGGTATTGGAGTATGAGGAGCTCTTGCTTCCTGCGAAATATCCAGAATATAATGCCTTAGTTAATGAGTATCACGATGGAATATTATTATATGAAGTCATGTCTGACAAAGTATGGAACAAGGCGGTAAAGGATACAGCCGGTTTGCGTGCTTATTTCCTTGGTAACCGCGATAAGTACATGTGGCCAGCACGTTTGGAGGCAACGGTTTATGAGTGTTTAACCCTTGGCGTTGCAAACGAAGTAGCTTCGATGATTGTGAACGATACCGTAACGTCTAAACATGTTATTGAGAAAATTAACAAGGATACTGAATTGAATTTGAAAGTGAAAATGAACAAGTTTGATCCAGAAACCACGGCGTTTCTTAAAGGTAAATCCCTCAGCATGGGCGTAAATAAAACCTATGAGTTTGAAGGGAAATTGTATGTGGTTAAAGTTACCAATATGCTTCCGGTAATGAAGAAAGAATTTAGCGAAGCAAAAGGTTCCGCAACATCGGATTATCAAAACTTCTTGGAGAAAAATTGGTTGGATAGCTTAACATCCAAATACAAAGTAAAAGTCAATAAAAAAGTGCTCTATAACCTGGGTAAATAATGAGAGTTTATTTCCTTTTGTTGTCTTTTTGTTGCGTTGGATGGCTTGCTGCGCAACCCATCGTGTTGGATAAAATTGCTGCACAAGTCGGTGACAATATCATTTTACTTTCTGATTTGAAAATTCAGGAAATGCAAGCCAAAGAGGCAAAGATTGAAATTGATAGCACGTTTGATTGCCGCATGCTTGAAGAATTAATGATTGAGCAGGTCCTAGTGAATCAAGCGAAACTAGACAGTATCCTTATTGCTGATGAACAAGTGGATGCCGACATGGAGAATCGCTTGCGTCTAATTCAACAACAAATGGGAGGACGACAAAAACTCGAGGAGTTTTATGGCATGACCTACAGTGAAATCAAGGACAAGTTTCGAGAGTCAATCCGTTCTAAAATGCTGGCAGATGAAATGCGCAATACCATTACCATGGGCTTGAGTGTAACTCCTAAGGAAGTAACTTCTTTTTTTAATGCCTTACCTGCAGATAGTATTCCATACATAAACATGCAACTTGGATTTCAGCAAATTGTGATTTACCCGGAAATCACCAAGGAAGACAAGAAAATGGCTTATGAAAAACTTGCAGGACTTAGAAATGATATCGTAGTTTCGGGTAAATCGTTTGAATCCATCGCTCGCTTATATTCAATGGATCCAGGGAGTGCGCCGATGGGTGGAAAAATTGCCGCAACAAAAGGCATGATGGTCCCACAATTTGAGTCTACGGTCTTTAAATTGAAACCCAATGAGATTTCTGAAATTATTGAAACAGAGTTTGGGTACCACATTATAAAATTACTTTCCCGTGCCGGAGAAGATTTCGTGTGTTTACACATTTTAATTCGTCCGGAATTTAGTATCAAAGCGGTAAACCGTGCCTCTCAACGTATGGATTCCTGTTATCGAATGCTTAAAATGAATGAATTGACATGGGAGCAAGCGGTAGCACGTTTTTCAAATGATGCGTTAACCAAACAAAATAAAGGAATCATTACCAATCCGAAGAATGCCTCGCAAATGTGGGATATGAGTGATTTGAATGAAATTGATCAGCAAATCTATCTGCTTACG
>ENA-ORFA01001275-ORFA01001275.1-marine-metagenome-genome-assembly--contig:-NODE-1275-length-10059-cov-2.652775_pt1 | contig 10059 bp, 5 predicted proteins | sample MGYA00248621_ERZ508587 | MGnify/ENA primary metagenome ERZ508587 (study PRJEB26250, sample SAMN06266239) | marine metagenome | isolation source: Columbia River Estuary | place: USA:Columbia River Estuary... | reverse complement strand
CCATCTACACGTTGAAGCACAACAGGTGTGTTAGGAAACAAACTATTTAAAAGTGCATTGGTTGGATATTTTTTACCCGGCCATTTGTTTTGATCCCATCCGCGCCCCTCAATCCAAGCAAGTTCTGGATGCGCTGCCGCAAAAACTTTTACGCGCTCTACTGCTTCTTCCCAACTAGTGGTACCAAATAAATCTACCTGAAATAAAGATTTACCATAGCCTACAAAATGTGCATGCGCGTCAATAAATCCAGGATACACGGCTTGTCCTTTTGCATCAATTTTTTCTGGTGCGGTATACGCTGCCAGTATCTCCGCATCTGTTCCAGTGGCAACAATGATGCCATCTTTAATGGCCATTGCCTGCGCTGTAGAAAAACTACTATCTACCGTATAAATAACGCCGTTAACAACAAGGGTATCTACTTTTTTAGGACCGCCGCAACTGGTTAAAAAAAGGGCAATAGCCGCGGAAGCAAACAATGAACGTATGCGCATAGGATAAATTTATAAAAGGAAAGATAGTTTTTTATTTTAGTAATTCGCAAGGCTTTAAACCCGTGTGCTTTTTAAAAGCAGCCGAAAAATGCGATATAGAAGAGTAGCCTAGTAGTGCCGAAATATCTGTTACACTGAGGCCTTTTTCATAGAGCAAATACTTAGCATGCTCCATGCGTTGTTGTTGGTAAAAATCAAAAATGGTGGTACCAAAAATTTCTTTAAAACCTTTTTTAAGGTAGCACTCGTTCATGGCTACTTTACGGCTTAATTCTTTAATGGTAATAGGGTCTCCAATATGTTGAAGTAGTATTTCACGGGCTTCATAAATACGCTCTCTGCCTGCTGGATCCGCTAAAAATTTACAAGTAAATCCTTCTTCTTTTTCATCTACTAGACATGCCAAACTATAAAGTAAAATTTCATGCACTTTAGCGTTGACAAAAATATTTTCGAGCGCACCCGTATAACTATGGTTTAGGAGCATATCAAGCACACTTCGCTTTCTGTTGCACAACGGAAATACTTTGGTAAAAGCATTGGGATGTTTGAATGCAAGTACATCATCTTTGTAATTACTCACTTTTACATTGTGCACATAAGGGCGTAAAAAAGTGGACGTAAAATGGAAAGTAAACGTATCTACGGTTTCGTGTTTACCAAAGCAATTATTGGTGGGCGAATGCTCGCATTGTGAACAACTTTTTTCTTCGCAGAAGCGGTTGCCCGAAATGCAAAAACGGAGTTCTAAAAAGCTATTGGCTGGTTTTTTAGCGTCATAATGGTAAATAAGCATGCCCGTGTCTGCTCCAGACCAATTTTGAAGGGCGTAATACCGCTTAACCTGGAAGTCAACAGAGCCCGGAACCTGCTGTTCTTTGCTGTAAATCAGGCTCATGCCTGGCTCCATTCCAATTTGGTTTGCCACCTTTAATATATCCATTACTTGTACCATCCAACTGCAAATTTAATACAATACAACCGACCCTTCTAAATTGTTTGATTACAAAGGGGTTTTTTAGCCCCAAAATGACCCTCAAAACGGTCACAGAACTGTCAAATTTATGTGGAAAACACGGCGCGAAATGAGGCCTAAAAACAGCTTATTTTAACTAGCTTTGACCAGTTCTGATATTTCATCTAAACTCAGGATAGACAAGCATTTTATGAGCCAAGAACAATTAGATAGCAACGAAGCACAGAATAAGAATTATGGTGCCGACAGTATTCAGGTTTTAGAAGGTTTAGAAGCGGTAAGAAAAAGACCCGCCATGTACATTGGAGATATAGGCGTTAAAGGCCTACACCACCTCGTATATGAAGTGGTTGATAACTCTATTGATGAAGCCCTAGCTGGTTATTGCAAAAACATTTCCGTACACATTCACGAAGACAATTCAATTAGTGTACAAGATGATGGACGTGGTATTCCTACAGCGATGCACACCAAAGAAAAAAGATCGGCGCTAGAAGTCGTAATGACGGTGTTACACGCGGGTGGTAAATTTGATAAAAATACCTACAAAGTATCGGGTGGTTTACACGGTGTGGGTGTGAGTTGCGTAAACGCACTTAGTACTAAACTTTTAGTAACCGTTCATAGAGAAGGAAAAATATTTGAGCAAGAATACAAAATTGGTGTTCCACAATATGCGGTTCGCGAAATTGGTGAAAGTGCTATTACAGGAACCAAGGTTCACTTCTGGCCAGATAATACCATCTTCCAAGAATCTGTTTATAGAAGAGAAATTTTAGAAGGCCGTTTACGTGAACTATCGTTTTTAAATAAGCGCATTAATATTACCCTCACAGACCTTAGAGAACTTGACGAAAATGGTGCACCTTTTGTAAGTACTTTTTACAGCGAAGGTGGTATTATTGATTTCGTAGAACTTTTAGACAAGCAAGCAAATCGTAACGCCATTATCCCTAAACCCTTGTATGTAGAGGGTTTGGACGAAGCAACCAATGTAGCCGTAGAAGTTGCATTAACCTACAACGACGATTTTAAAGAACATATTTTTTCTTACGTAAACAATATCAATACCATCGAAGGTGGTACGCACGTTACTGGTTTTAGACAAGCATTAACGCGTGTATTTAAAAGCTATGGTGATAAAGAAGGACTTTTTGAAAAAGCAAAAGTTGCCGTAGAAGGTGACGACTTTAGAGAAGGCTTAAGTGCTATTATTTCTGTAAAAGTTCCGGAGCCGCAATTTGAAGGACAAACAAAAACAAAACTTGGTAACTCTGAAGTAAGTGGTGTAGTACAAACAACCGTTGCACGTGCATTAGAAGCTTACCTAGAAGAAAACCCTCGTGAATCAAAGCAAGTAATTTCTAAAATTATATTAGCCGCTCAAGCCCGTGTTGCTGCTAAAAAAGCACGTGACATGGTACAACGTAAAACCGTATTAAGCGGTGGTGGTTTACCAGGTAAACTAGCCGATTGCTCGGAGCGTGACCCAGAAAGATGTGAACTATACTTAGTGGAAGGAGACTCTGCGGGTGGAACGGCTAAACAAGGTCGTGACAGAAGCTACCAAGCTATTTTACCATTACGTGGTAAAATCCTAAACGTAGAAAAAGCAATGGAGCATAAAATTTACGAGAACGAAGAGATCCGTAATATGTATACAGCACTTGGTGTTACAGTAGGAACACCCGAAGACCCCAAGGCGCTTAACATTGCAAAGCTTCGTTACCATAAGTTAATTATTATGACCGATGCCGACGTAGATGGTTCGCATATCGCTACCCTGATTTTGACTTTTATTTTCCGTTACATGAAAGAATTAGTAGAACAGGGTTACATCTACATTGCGCAACCCCCATTATACCTTGTTAAAAAAGGTAAAGACCAACAGTACGCTTACAATGAAGAGCAGCGTAAAATGTGGATCGAAAAACTAGGTGGAGGAAAAGATGACAGTGTTACTATCCAGCGTTACAAGGGTTTAGGTGAGATGAACGCCGACCAATTATGGGAAACAACCATGGATCCATCCCGTCGTACGCTTAAAAGAGTAACCATCGAAAGTGCTGCAGAAGCAGACCGTGTATTTAGTATGCTGATGGGTGATGACGTGGCTCCACGCCGCGAATTCATTGAAACGCACGCGAAATATGCGAAAATAGACGTGTAAAAACCGCCAAATTGTGAATAAACCAGCTTAAAATCTGCACAATACAGCCTGTTAACTTATGGCTAGATTGTAGAAATTAGCTAGCTTGTGGTAGCAATTCGGTTGCTCATTAACTAACCCAACAAAATTTGAACAAATGGACACTTCAAAAATGATTAAAGCATATTGCCTTAAGACTAAAGAAAAAAACGTTCCAATGCAAGATGCAGTAGTTACTAAAACTGCTCGTGGTGGATACATGGCTGCTGGTCATGATGGCAAAGGAAATAAAATGGCTGCTATCTTAGGAGAAGCAAAAGCTTTACAAGCAATTGCTGATGGCGTTGCTACAAAAGGATTCTAGTTTAGATTTTTTCTGCAATAGAAAATATAATTAAACCTGCCTTCTGGCGGGTTTTTTTATGCCTGTTCAGAAGCGTCTGTTGCAGCCGCAGTGATAACAGTCTTTTGCGGAATTACGCCCTTATGCATGAGCGTTAAAAAGCGTAACATCGCATCCATATCATTTACTTGATCTACCACAAGCATAAATAATTTACCCACTTGCTTAAGGCGTGCTTTGTTGGTACCTGTTTGTAAATAGTCGAGTACTTTTTTAAATAATTCCGATTCAAAATAAGGAGAGTCGGGTCTATTAATAAAATAACAACGCAGTGTATTTTCTTTTAAGGTCATTTTCTCAAAACCCAGGTCTACAGCGAGCCAGCGGCACTGCACCGTTGTAAATAAATCGGTAACCTGCGGTGGTAATGCACCAAAACGGTCTACAAGTTCTTTGTTAAATTCATTGAGGTCATTGTCATTTTCACAATTATCGAGGCGGGTATATAAACTTAAACGCTCTGCAATACTTTCGACATAAGAATCTGGAATTAAAATTTCTAAATCGGTATCGATGGTGCAGTCTTTTACAAAATCGTCCTGCTTACTAATTTCTTCTTTAAATAAATCTTTGAAGGCACTGCGTTTTAATTCGCGCACGGCTTCTTCTAAAATTTTCTGGTACATTTCAAAACCAATTTCGGCCATAAAGCCACTCTGGTCACCACCGAGTAAATTACCAGCACCACGTATATCTAAATCACGCATCGCAATTTGAAATCCACTTCCTAAATCGGTAAACTGTTCGAGGGTTTGCAAACGCTTGCGCGAATCGGAAGGGAGCGTGCTCATAGGTGGTGCTAACAAATAACAAAATGCTTTTTTATTGCTACGCCCTACTCGCCCACGAAGCTGGTGTAAATCCGATAAACCAAAATGATGCGCATTGTTTACAATAATGGTATTGACGTTTGGAATGTCTACCCCACTCTCTACAATATTGGTACAAACGAGTACGTCGTATTTTTTATCAATAAAATCTAAAATGCGTTCTTCTAATTCATGCCCTTCTAACTGCCCATGCGCAAAGCCAATGCTTAAATCGGGACAAAGGCCCTGAATAAGCGCACACATTTCGGAGAGGCCTTGCACCCTATTATGAATAAAAAATACCTGGCCACCACGCTCTGTTTCATAATAGATCGTGTCTCTAATAACATCGTCATTAAAAACCTGCACCTCCGTTTGAATAGGTTGCCTATTAGGCGGTGGCGTATTCATAATACTTAAATCACGCGCACCCATTAAACTAAATTGAAGGGTTCGTGGAATAGGCGTGGCCGTAAGCGTTAAACAGTCTACACTTGTTTTTAAGGTCTTTAATTTTTCTTTGTGGCCTACCCCAAATTTTTGCTCTTCATCAATAATCATAACACCGAGGTCTTTAAACTTAACCTCTTTACCTAAAATGCCATGGGTACCAATAATGATATCGATTTTTCCTTCTGCTAATTTTTGTAAGGTTTCCTTTTTTTCTTTTGCCGATTTAAAACGGTTGATAAAATCGACAGTTACTGGAAAATCGGAAAGCCTTTCTTTAAAGGTTTTATAGTGCTGAAACGCTAATATAGTTGTAGGCACAAGCACGGCGGCCTGCTTCCCATCCACCACCGATTTAAACGCCGCACGCACCGCCACTTCTGTTTTACCAAAGCCCACGTCACCACATACCAGCCTGTCCATGGGCGATGTAGACTCCATATCGCGCTTAACATCCTGCGTCGCTTTGTACTGATCGGGTGTGTCTTCGTAAATAAAAGAAGCTTCTAGTTCGGTTTGTAAATAATTATCGGGGGCATGCGCAAAACCTACTTGTGATTTACGCGCCGCATATAATTTAATCAAATCAAAAGCCACTTCTTTAACCTTTGCTTTTGTTTTTTCTTTGAGCTTGGCCCACACATCGGAACCGAGCTTATTTATTTTAGGCATCGTGCCCTCTTTGCCCGTATACTTTGATATTTTATGTAACGAATTAATGTTTACATATAAAATATCACCCTCTTTATAAATGATGCGCACTGCTTCTTGGGTTTTACCATTGACTTCAATTTTTTGAAGCCCCGAATACGTACCCACACCATGATCGATATGTGTTACATAATCGCCAGGTTGCAAGTCCCGTAAGGTTTTGAGCGTAATGGCTTTATTTTTATTATAGGCCTGCTTAACCTTGTATTTATGGTAACGCTGAAAAATTTGATGATCGGTATAACAAACAATTTTTAAATCGTTGTCTATAAATCCTTCATGAATACTGGTAGGAACCGGAACAAAATTAATTTCTGTTTTGAGGTCTACAAAAATGCTGTGTAAACGCTCTAACTGCTTTACTTGCTCTGCAAAAATATACAACGAATAGCCTGCGCCTTCGTGTGCTTTTAAATCTTTAATGAGTAAATCAAACTGTCTATTAAAAGAAGGCTGTGGTTTGGTGTTGCATTCTATTTCGAGTGTTGTATTGTTTGGATGCATGCCAAACTCAATGTGGTGGCGGCCCGCCAGGGACGCCATAATATCACCAGAAGTAATAAAATCATTAAGTGTAACGTCCTGCATCACGCGGGTATCGTCTTCGTCGTCACTATTTTGCATACGGTAACCGCTATCGAGTAGCGACACAAAACCTTCGAGGTCTTCGTATTGTTGTGTTACTTTTTCCTGAATAAAAGAAAAGTCTTTGGTCCATACCACCGTGTTCTCTTTTAAGAATTCAAAGAGTGATACTTTTTCACCAGTAGAAAATTGTGTTTCTACATTTGGGATGATATTAACCTGTAATAATTTTCGTTCGGAGAGCTGCGTTTCTGGATCAAAAATTCGAATAGAGTCTACTTCGTTTCCAAAAAGTTCTACGCGGTAGGGCTTTTCGTTACCAAAAGAATAGATATCTAAAATACCACCTCTAATGGCAAACTGTCCGGGCTCATACACAAAGTCGGAACGCTTGAAACCATACATCACAAAGAGTTCTAGCAAACTCTCTACATTAATGGTATCATTGGTTTTAATAGAAATAATATTGGACTTGAGGGTTTCCGAGAGCACCACTTTTTCAAAAATGGCTTCGGGATAGGTCACCAACATTTTTTTATTACCCCCCGCCGCTAACTTCGTTAGCGCCTCGGTCCGGAGCATCACATGAGAACTGTTTAACAATTTAAAGTTCTTCCTGTTTTTGAATGACGAAGGAAAATAAAACACATCAAGTGCCTTGGAAATATTTTCGAGTGTGTTGTGGAAATAAGCCGCTTCTTCTGCGTCTTGGAGTATTACAATATGATTGAGCGTATCTGTTTGTGCGTGCGCAAAAACACTGGCCACAAAAAATTCGGCGCTGCTACCTTGTACGTTTTTTAAAAAGATTTTTTGGGGTTCGGGCAATAGAAGGCTGCTCACCAATTGATTGAGGTGGGGGGCACTATTAAACTGCGCTAGCAACACATCCAAATTCATAACGTCTTCTCCACCACAAAGATAACGAAACCAGCCCCAAACAAAACCCCAAAATGAAGCTGATTAATATGCGGCATCCACATTTACGCTTATTTGACAACGCGTTTGCTTGCCAACTTCCACCCTGCACAACCCAATATTGTTTTTCTCGTCAAATTGGTTGGCAAAAAAGGCGCCGCCTTTTAGTACAAAAACCGAGTAAGTGCCCGCCGGAAGTTCGGCGCTAAACTGCCCGGCCTCGTTGGTGTCCAGTTTTTGTACCAAACGCGTATTTATCATAGAAAAAAGCGGACTGGTTCCTATTTGTTGAACCTTACTAATATGCGTAGAGTCATATATATAAACAGTAGCCTTTAATGGCCTTGGCGTAGGTGCTGGCGCCCCTACCATGGGCATTTGATTGCCTATCAATTCTGACACTTCTCCAACAATTCCTTGGACCTCAGAAGCACTATTAATCGTATTTTTTGAGCCCTCAGCCGATGTTTTTGGTGTCTTGCAAGCAATACCCAAAAAAATAGGGATAAATACATAAAAAAGAACCGGTCTCATTATACAAATTTAAAAGGTAATTGAGTATTTTTAGTTCAGTATAAAAGCCCCCTGTGGCATTAATGTGAAGATATATGAAAACAACCAAGATCAAAAGAACCGCTCATTTTTTTGCAACAATCCTTACTTGTAGTTTTTTAGTTACAAATAGTATTGCACAAACAACAACTGAGCCCGCCATTTTAGAGCGTACTGCAAAAGCATTAAAAATTGCAGACAACGAAAATTATATCAAAGCATTATCGCTTGCCAAACAAAAAGGTTGGGCGTTAACCATTACCGACAAAGAAGGTAATGTTGGTAAACTCGTTGGCGTAGATGCTTTTAATTTACCTAAGTATTATATTCAGCATAACAACGCCATTGCAGCCAATACTACAAGAGCCAATCAATTATGGCCAGGTGGATCATCAGGTCTTAATTTATCTGGATCTTCCAATGCAGTAAAAAATAAATTAGGCGTTTGGGATGGTGGCAAAATATTAAATACACACGTAGAACTTGTCAATAGAGTAACACAAAAAGACAATGCCGCTGTATTATCTGATCACGCTACACACGTAACGGGCACCATGGTAGCTTCTGGTGTAAACCCTAGCGCAAAAGGCATGGCATATGGTATACAAGGTATTATTGCATATGACTTTACGGGTGATAAAGCGGAAGTAGCATCAGAAGCAGCCAATCTTTTAATTTCAAACCACTCTTATGGTACCATTACAGGATGGAATTACAATTCATCACAAAGTAGATGGGAATTTTATGGCCGCTCCACAGACAATGAAGATTATAAATTTGGATACTATAGTAACGACGCTCAATTATTAGATTCTATTGCCTACAATGCTCCATATTATTTATTTGTAAAATCGGCGGGCAATAGCAGAAATCAAAATGGACCAGCGGTAGGTCAACCCTACTTCAGGTACAATGCAAGTAACTCTATGGCTGCTGCAGGTAATAGACCCGATGGTATTAGCAGTAATGATGGTTATGGAATTGTTTCTTGGGACGGAAATGCAAAAAACATTTTAACCGTAGGTGCGGTTAACGGAATTTCTTCTATATACAGCAGACCCGAAGATGTAATAATGAGTAGTTTTAGTTGTTGGGGTCCCACAGATGATGGTCGTATCAAACCAGATGTTGTAGCCAATGGTGTTGCCGTTTTATCAAGCACTTCAGGTTCTAATACCAACTATGGGAGCTTAAGTGGCACATCCATGTCGTCACCTAATGCATCAGGATCACTTCTATTATTACAGGAATTATATGCACGTTTAAAAAATGGCGAATTTTTAAGAGCAGCTACCATTAAAGGACTTGCGATACACACAGCTAGCGAAGCAGGTGGTGCTCCAGGTCCCGATTATAAATTTGGTTTTGGACTTTTAAACGTAGAAAAAGCGGCTGCCGTTATCTCTGCAGCTGTTGCCAATAATAACAATGCAAGTAGTGAGCATTTGATGTATGAAAATGTTTTTAATGCAACAACTACTAGTTTTTCTACGAATGTCATTGCTTCAGGTAAAGGGCAATTAAAAGCAACTATTTCTTGGACCGATCCAAAAGGAAATGTTGAAACCGTAAACGTGTTAAATGATCCAACACCAAAACTTGTAAATGACTTAGACGTTCGTATCACAACAAATGGTGGTGCAAAAGTATACAGGCCTTGGGTAATGATTCCTGCAAGTCCAAGTAGCGATCCTTCTCCTGGCGATAACGTCATTGACAACGTAGAAGTGATTGATGTAGACAGTACCATACCTGGACAGTCTTATACCGTAACTGTAACTTATAAAAACACCTTACAAAGAGGCACACAAGCCTACTCACTACTTGTTAGTGGTGTTGGCGGAACAGCCTATTGCGCATCTGCACCTTCATCAAATGCAGGTAGCAAAATTGATAGCGTAAGTTTTAGAACCATTCGTTATTCAAATCCTACTGGCGGAACAACGTACACAGACAATACAAAAATGGTAGCACAAGTTGAACCATTACAATCTGTTCCATTCTATGTT
>ENA-ORFA01001274-ORFA01001274.1-marine-metagenome-genome-assembly--contig:-NODE-1274-length-10060-cov-3.066814_pt1 | contig 10060 bp, 8 predicted proteins | sample MGYA00248621_ERZ508587 | MGnify/ENA primary metagenome ERZ508587 (study PRJEB26250, sample SAMN06266239) | marine metagenome | isolation source: Columbia River Estuary | place: USA:Columbia River Estuary... | reverse complement strand
GCGCGAGCGGGTACCATCCGCAGCCCAATCTGGCGCGGCGGTGGTGTAACCTTTGCTGCTCGTCCACAAGATCACAGCCAAAAACTGAACCGCAAAATGTATCGTTCAGCCATGCGCTCAATCTTATCTGAGCTTGCACGTCAGGGTCGTTTGGTTATTGTTGAAGAGTTTGATCTCGCAATGCCCAAAACCAAAGAGCTGATCGCAAAGCTTGGTGAGTACGGATTAACTGAAGCGTTGATAGTGACTGAAGTTGTCAGCGAGAACTTGTATCTCTCGTCGCGCAATTTGCACAAGGTTGATGTTCGTGATGCTGCCGCTGTTGATCCAGTGAGCTTAATTAAGTTTGAAAAGGTGCTGGTTACTGTTTCAGCGCTGAAAAAGTTTGAGGAGATTCTGGCATGAACCAAGAAAGAGTCTTCAAAGTCCTGTTAGGCCCGCACATTACTGAAAAAGCAGCAATGTCTGCGGGGCCCGCAACACAGGTAGTTTTTAAAGTTGCCACCGATGCCAATAAGCTTGAAGTAAAGAAGGCTGCTGATCGCAAGAGGGCCGAACTAGCCAAAATGGCTGCGCTAAAGAAAAAGATTGAAGCGCAAAAGAAGGCAGAAGCAAAAAAGAAAGCCGATGCAAAAAAGAAAGCCGATGCAAAAAAGGCAGCTGAAGCTTTGCGCAAGAAGCAAATGCGCGAGCGCGAAATAGAAAAGAAGCGACTCGCAGCAGCAAAGAAAAAAGAACTCGCCGAGAAGGCAAAAGCGAAAGCTATTGCTGATAAAGAAAAGGCTAAAGAAAAAGCCAGGCTTGCAGCAGAAAAGCAAGCGCAGCGCGAAGCAGAGGAGAAAGAAAAGCAAGCGCAGCGCGAAGCAAAAGAAGCAGCACGTTTAGCAGCCATTGCAGAAAAGGAAGCTGCTCGTGAAGCTGCACTGCGTGCAAAGCGGAAGCCAGAGCCACCACCTCGTCCGGTCATTGTCAAGACTGAGTTCGTTGATGGCATTCAGGCAACTAAGGAATTTGACCTGAAGTTTTTGACTGGTCAGCGTGATTCATTGTTGGAAAAGCGTGCTCTGCTTACCAAGCAAGCAGTGCGTTTAGAAGATGAAGCGAACGCCATGATTGAAGACGTTGAAATGGGCGATGTGCAGTTTGACGAAGAGGGCGGCGAAGGCGACACCATGGTGGTGGAGCGTGAACGCGACCTTATGTTGTCGGCACAGGCTCGCCAGGAAGTCGAAGAAATTGATGCGGCGCTTGCTCGTATCGGTAGTGGTGAATATGGCTACTCCGTGCATAGCGGATTGCCAATTCCGCGCGAGCGCTTGAAGGCCATTCCATGGACAACTGAATCGGTGTTGGAGCGGGTTGGCGGCATCGGTCGTCGATGACCACAGCATTTGCGCGAGTGCGCACGAGTTGGATTGGTGCAGGTGCCGCTCTAGCAGTACTCGTTCTTGACATACTCACCAAGGGTTGGGCAGTGTCTGCATTGTCTGACGGGCGTGACATTCACATCATCTGGACTCTGCACTTTGCATTAATTCATAACGAAGGCATGGCATTTTCTACGGGCACAAACGTTGGTCCCTTTATTGGCATGCTTGCAATCGTGGTGATTGGCGTTTTGTTGCTCACCATGCGTAAACAGAACAATCTTTTTTCACTCGTTGCGACAGGCTGCATTATCGGGGGAGCAACAGGAAACGTTCTTGACCGTGTGTTTAGGGGCGGCGGATTCATGAGTGGTGCTGTCGTCGATTTCATTGATCTTCGATGGTGGCCAGTATTCAATGTGGCAGATATTGGAATTGTATGTGGCGCAATCGCGTTGGCCTACAACATGATCACGACTAAGCCCGAAACATCAGAAGGATCCGAATAGTGCTTATTGAAACCATCCCTGCGGCACTTCACGAACAGCGACTTGATCGCGTTGTCGCGCTCATTGCAGACATCAGTCGTGCCAGCACTGCAACGCTCATTGAGTTGGGCGGAGTCACGCTTGATGGTGTTGCTGGAGTTGCCGGCAAAGTGAAAGTAAAAGAGGGTCAAGAGGTAACGATCAATACCTCGATGATTCCCGAAAAGGAGTTGCCTCAAGGCGATGCATCAGTTGTGTTAGATGTGGTTTATGCCGATGACGACGTGATCGTGGTAAATAAAGCACCTGGAATTGTTGTTCACCCAGGTGCTGGTAATCCGAATGGGACTTTGGTGAATGGAATTTTGGCGCTGTATCCAGAAGTTGCCTCGGTAGGAGATCAACTACGCCCAGGAGTGGTGCATCGACTCGATGCCGGGACGAGTGGATTGATGGTGGTGGCTCGATCACAAGTTGCTTACGATTCGCTGGTTGATGCTCTTACCCGTCGTGATGTAACTCGAGTGTATGTAGCGCTGGTGTGGGGACATCCTGAAGTTGCAACTGGACTCATTGATGCACCGATCGGTCGCGATCAACGGGACCCAACGAAAATGGCAGTAGTGATTGACGGGAAGTTCGCGCGCACTCATTACGACGTACTGAAAAAGTTTGAACAACCTCAACCGTGCTCGCTCGTCGAATGTCAATTGGAAACCGGACGCACTCATCAGATTCGTGTGCACCTCGACTCAATCGGGCATCCAGTTGTCGGCGACTCAACATATGGTGGCGCAAGAAGTTCATTGTCTTCGCCTCGCCCAATGTTGCATGCCGCAAAACTCAGCTTTGCTCATCCAACCACAGGGGAAGTGATGACCTTTGAGGCTCCTGTTCCAGAGGATATGCAAGCGGTAGTGAACCGCTGCGAATAAGCCTTAGTGATGTAGCTCAGGCCACTGTGCAGTGCCGCGAGCGGCCTGTGCAATTTTTGCCAGCGTGTAATCAGCCAAGTGATGGCGCATGTGTTCGCCTGCAACGTTCCAAATCGCGAGCAACACGCAATGGCCTTCATGATCGCAAGCACCATCTTGGTGTGGTTGACCAAAATCGCCAAGCGTGATCGGGCCATCGGCGGCAGCAATGATTTCAGAAAGCAGAATCTCTTCAGCAGGACGAGCCAAAACGTATCCACCTCCGACGCCACGTTTTGATTTCACCAGACCTGCACCTTTGAGAACAAGCAAGATTTGCTCAAGGTAAGGCTGGGGAAGCGCGGTACGCGTTGCGATGTCGCGTACAGAAGTTGGTCCTTGATCTTCGGCGTGCAGGGCTAGCGACAACAGCGCTCGACACGCATAGTCACCACGAGTAGATACACGCACTCTTGTAGTGTAGATCGGGTGCCTACGCCCCGAGTCCCCGACTACCAAGGTGGCTCAATTGCGGGGCTGATTCCCGCCCTGCTCGGACCCCGAGGGACTCAGGACATTCCTCAGTGGATGCCCGCATGTGTGCAGGGTGCAAACCAAGTGGTGCTGTTGGTGCTTGATGGCCTCGGCTGGCATCAGCTGCGCGAGCATCAGCAGCATGCACCGATGCTTGCAAGCATGCAAGGTAAATCCATCACCAGCGTTGCACCCACAACGACAGTCACCGCGTTGACTTCGATTGCAACTGGGCTGACGCCTGGCGAGCACGGAATGATGGGCTATCGCATCGACCTGGGTGGCCACGTAGTGCAAATGCTGAAATGGGGCGACGAGAAAGGCGATCTGCGCACAACGTATCCACCTGACTTAGTGCAACCGTGTCCACCGTTCATGGGCGCTGCTGTGCCTGTGTTGAGTAAGGCAGAACTTGAGGGTTCGGCGTTTACTGAAGCGCATTTACGCGGCTCGCGTCCAATGGGTTGGCGAGCGGCTTCGAGCATTGCTGTACAAGTAGGTCAATTGTTGCGAAGCGGTCAGAAATTTGTTTACGCCTATTACGACGGTGTCGACAAAATTGCTCACGAACGCGGATTCGGTGAGTACTACAACGCAGAGTTGCGTAATGCCGATCGCTTGGTATCCGACGTTGCTGCAGAATTGGTGCCAGGTTCAGTGTTGTTGGTAACAGCAGATCATGGTCAAGTGCATGTCGGTCAAAATACACAGACACCACATGCCGATGTGCTCGCACGCATTACGCATCAATCTGGAGAAGGACGATTCCGTTGGTTGCATGCCAAGTCTGGTGCGGAGCAAGATTTGCTAGATGCAGCGAAACAGCATCACGCACAAGATGCATGGGTGGTATCGCGTGACGAAGCCTGTGATCAACAATGGTTTGGCAAACGTGTAACCGACGTGGCGCGTAAACGACTTGGCGATGTTGCCTTGTTGCCGTTTACAGCTACCAGTTTTGATGAGCCCCTAGATTCTGGCTCGTATTCATTGGTCTGTCGACATGGGTCGCTCACCGATGCCGAAATCGATGTGCCGTTACTGGCAGTTGCGCGTTGAGGTTGTAATGGCAGATTCATTTACTCACTTACACGTCCACACGGAATATTCGATGTTGGACGGTGCATCGCGGCTTGACGAATTGGTTGGCAAAGCGGCAGCCGAAGGAATGCCAGCGCTTGGAATGACCGATCACGGCAACATGTATGGCGTAGTCGATTTTTATAAGCAATGCAAAGAAAAAGGCATTAAGCCAATCATCGGTACCGAGGCGTACATGGCCCACGAGCATCGCTCGGAGCGTCCGTCGCGACGTGGTCGCATTGATGACTCTGGGGGCGAAACCGAAAGTGGGGGAAAGGTGTATTACCACCTCACCTTGCTTGCCGAGAACAACATCGGTTACAAGAACCTGATCAAATTGTCGAGCCTTGCGTTCCTTGAGGGTTACTACTACCAGCCGCGAATGGACTGGGAACTTCTTCAACGACACAGCGAAGGCATCATCGCAACGAGTGGATGTTTGGGTGGTCACGTGTTGCAGAAGATGTTGAAAGGCGACATGTCTGGCGCGGAAACCGATGCCGGTCGATTGCAGGACATCTTTGGCAAAGACAATTTCTTTATTGAAATTCAAGATCACGGAATTGCCGAACAGCATCAAACCAATCCGCAACTCATTGAACTAGCCAAGAAAATTGGCGCGCCACTATTGGCAACAAATGACACTCACTACACGCATCGGGAAGATCACGAAGCCCACGATGCGTTGTTGTGTGTACAAACTGGCTGCACGATTGCAGACCCAAATCGATTCAAGTTTGAGGGCGCCGAGCATTATTTGAAGTCAGCACAAGAAATGCGCTACCTGTTCCGTGAAGTTCCTGCTGCGTGTGACAACACTCTGTGGATCGCCGAACGCGCAGAAATTGACATTCCATTTGGCAATTCGGTGTTGCCGCACTTTCCAATTCCAAAGGGCTTTGCGGGCGATGGCGAATACCTTCGCGACCTCGCGTACAAGGGTGCGCACGAGCGCTGGGGCGAGAAGCTTCCAGATTCAGTAACTCAGCGTCTTGACTATGAACTTGAAGTCATTGGCGGAATGGGATTCAGTTCGTACTTCTTAATTGTGTGGGACCTCATTCGCTATGCGCGTGAACAAGACATTCGCGTTGGTCCTGGCCGTGGTTCAGCAGCGGGTTGTGCCGTTGCGTACTGCCTGCGCATTACAGACCTAGACCCCATTAAGTACGACCTCATCTTTGAACGATTCTTAAATCCAAGCCGAATTTCTATGCCCGACATCGACATGGACTTTGACTCGCGTTATCGCGATCAAATGATTCGTTATGCAGCCGACAAGTACGGACGTGATCACGTTGCGCAAATCATCACGTTCGGAACTATTAAGGCGCGCAATGCTGTTCGCGATGCCGCTCGAGTGCTTGGTTATCCGTATCCACTCGGCGACAAAATTGCCAAGCTCATGCCGCCACTGGTGATGGGTCGCGACACTCCGTTGAAGTACTGCTTCGAAGAGGATTCCAAGCACAAGGCTGGGTTCCAAGCGGCAGCTGACTTACGCGCTCTGTGTGAAATTGATTCTGATGTGAAACGCATCGTGCAGGTAGCGCGAGGCTTGGAGGGGTTGAAGCGGTCAGTCGGAATTCACGCAGCAGCAGTGGTGATTACCAAAGAACCGCTTACTGAGTATTTGCCAATTCAACGTAAGCCTGAACAGGGTCAAGCGCCAGAAGATGCGCCTGTTGTTACGCAATACGAAATGCACGGAGTTGAAGACCTTGGTCTGTTGAAAATGGACATTCTTGGTTTGCGCAACCTCGATGTCATTTCCGATGCCGATGCCATGATCCGCAAAACGCGCGACGAACGATTCTCTATTGATGCCATTCCTATGGATGACAAGCCGACGTACGAGTTGTTGTCGCGCGGTGACACCATTGGCGTATTCCAGTTGGAGTCCTCACAAATGCGTGCATTGCTGAAGTCGTTGATCCCCGAGCGCTTTGAAGATCTGTCTGCAGTACTTGCGTTGTACCGCCCAGGGCCGATGAGCGCCAACATGCACAATGACTTTGCTGACTATAAAAATAATCGTAAGAAGATTCAGTATTTCCACCCAGACGCAGCAGATGTGTTGGGGGACACTTTTGGTCTCATGATTTACCAAGAAAGCCTGATGCGCGTGTCGCAGAAGTTCGCTGGGTTTTCCATGGCCGAAGCCGACAACTTGCGCAAAGCATGCGGAAAGAAGATTCCCGAGAAAATGGAAGAGGCGCGTGACAGCTTCGTTGCTGGCTGCGCGCACACGGGATACGGGGTGGATCTCGGCGAGGAGTTGTTCGACACCATTGTGAAATTTGCGGACTATGCATTTGCCAAGAGTCACGCGTATGGGTATGGACTTATTTCGTATCAAACCGCGTATTTGAAAGCGCACTATCCGTTGGAGTACATGGCGTGCTTGCTTACCAGCGTGAAAGCGAACTATGAAAAGGCTGCCGTGTACTTGTCCGATGCTCGAACCAGTGGCATCACGGTGTTGACGCCGGACATCAATCGTTCTGGAGTCAACTTCGAACCGATCATCAACGTTGATGAGCAGCAGATCACTTTCGGTCTCAGCGCAATTCGTAACGTTGGAGAAGGTCTCGTGCGACAGATCATTGAGCACAGAGAGGCACATGGCGCCTTTGAGTCGTTCTATGACTTTGCGGAGCGCGTCCCTGAACAGGCGCTGAACAAGCGCACCATTGAGTCGCTAATTAAGGCAGGGGCATTCGACAAACTCGGACACCCACGCAAGGGTCTGCTTATGGTGTTTGAGTCAATCATTGACACGACCATGGTGCGCCGCCGCGAACGTGATCAAGGTGTAATGAGTCTGTTCGGCGACTTGGGCGATGAAACCGAAGGATTCTCCGAGCGCCAAAACATTCCGGAACTGCAATTTGATAAGACCGAACAGTTGAAGTTCGAAAAGGAAATGCTCGGTCTATATGTTTCGGACCATCCGCTCATGGGAATTGAGGGAGCGCTGCGTCGTCGTGTTGATTGCTCAATTCCAGAAGCACTGGAACGCGACGATGGTGCATTCATCGTGATTGGTGGAATTGTGAACGGCCTTGCGCGTAAATACACGCGTAAGGGCGACCAGATGGCAACGTTTCAGCTAGAGGACTTGCAAGGTTCGGTTGAAATCACATTGTTCCCAAAGACCTTGCAGAAATTTGGCCATCAACTCGCCGATGACATCTTGGTGTCAGTACGCGGGCGCCTCGACAAGCGAGACGACAACAGAGTCGGATTCATGGCAATGGACATCACCGTGTTGGAAGGTTTGCGTGCTTTCCAAGACTCGCTGCACCTCAAGATTGCCGCACAAGTGTTGTCTGAAGCCACCATTGAATCGTTGAAGTCAACCCTGTTGGAGTATCCGGGAACATCGCCTGTGTATTTGCACCTAGGGCCAGAGAATGTGTTGCGGTTGAGTTCCGAATTCAATGTCAACGTTGATCGGGCTATTGGCGTATTGCGTGCGGAGTTTGGCGAAAACGCCTATATCGAATAGGCAGTGTTCAAGCGCATAGGGCAGAGCGGTATTGGCCCGTCTGAAACCCAATTTTTGCTGGCAGACTGTAGTCATGTCAGTTGAGGTTGAAACGCGTGATTGTGCGTCCCTTACAGATATCGAGATCGAAGAATTGGCAGCCATGGGTGGCTTTTTCTCGCTAGAGGTAATTACCAAGGCCAAAGAGGACTGGGTGTTGTTCACCAGTGCCAAAATCAGTGGCAAAGTTCACGGTTTCACGTTTTCAACGCTTGAGCGCATCGGTGGAACGCCATGTGTGTTGCTCGGCATGATGAGCATTAAGCGCTCACCAAAGCGGGATTCTGTGCTCAAAGGTTTGATGACCGAGGCGTATCACCGTGCGCTCATGGCATTCCCAGACGAGGACGTTGTTGTCGGATCACGTTTTTTGAATGCCGAGGGACTTGAGTCGTTTAAGGCGCTTTCGGAAATGATTCCTCGTCCAGGACATCGTGCGGTTGGCGAAGAGCGCGCATGGGGCAAACGTCTTGCTCGTAGGTTTGGTGTTGAGTCCACATACGACGAACAGAGTTTCATTGTGAAGACAAACGGACACAGTGGATTCCTCGATCATGAATCAACGAAGCCGGAAAAAGTGAACCCCGATGTTGCAGCGCAATTTAAGGGCGTAACAAAGGCCAAGGGTGGAGCACTCATCGTTCATGGTTGGACCATGGCAGAGTCACTCGCCAAGCTTGGCAAACTCGAAAAGCACTAACGGTTGCTGCGGTGAAGTTCACCGACCTTGTTCGTTCCCGTCGAATGACGCGGGCATTTTTACCTGAACCAATTGGTGAAGCAGTAATTCACTCGCTCATAGATTTAGCTCTCCGCGCTCCTTCCGCTGGAAAAACGCAGGGCACTCATTTCGTAGTGCTAGCAGGCGAAGATGTTGCTGCCTTTTGGAACGACACCTTGCCAAATGAAAAACGCGCAACCTTTCGTTGGAAACAGCTCCTTGATGCGCCAGTAATCATTCTTCCGTTTGTCGACCCACTTGCCTACGTTGCTCGATATTCCGAGACCGACAAGGCTGCGACCGGTCTTGGAGAAGGTATGGATGCATGGCCAACTCCGTATTGGACGATCGATGGTTCATTTGCTGTCATGTCGTTGTTGTTAGCAGTGCACGATGCCGAACTTGGCGCATTGTTCTTTGCGGTGTTTAATGGTGAACAACAACTGCGCAAGCGTCTGGGTGTTCCCGAGCACATGCAGTTGCTTGGCGCAATTGCTGTGGGACATGCTGTACAAGATGGTGAAAAGGGCAGAAGTTCTGTTCGACCACGAATGCCGCTACAGGAAGCGATTCACCAATCGCATTGGTAAATAGTTACGCGAGTGCGACGCGTAGGGTTTCCACCAATTCGTCAGGTGATGTGGCTGGCTTCATGCACGCGTATTCTTTGCACACGTAGGCAGAGTGTTGATTGCGGTCAGTCCACAATGGGGAGTCATACGGCTCGCCCCATGCAAGCACCACGGTCGGCAACCACCGTTTGCGGAGTTCGCGCAACATGTCGGGTTGATTACCGGGTAGTGCGACTTCGGTAATTCCTGCGTGGCACAGGTGAACAGATGCGAGCAAATTGCCGAATGCAGATGGAGCGCTAGTCGCAATGCGTGCAAGGAGCCGCAAAATCTGATCGGCATGTTGGGTGTATCGGCTGTTGCCAGTGAGAGCACCAAGTCGGTACAACGCAAGCGCTGCGGTTGAGTTTGCTGATGGAGTCGCATTGTCCATCACATCTTTTTGACGAACGATGAGCTGTTCGCCATTGTCGGGGGTGGTGAACAGTCCGCCATTGACGGCATCCCAGCATTGAGTGAGCATTTCGTCGGCTGCTTCCTGTGCGTAGGTAATCCAGCGTGCTTGACCACTTGCTTCACAAAGCCGAGTGAAGGCGTCAACCAATTGCGCAAGGTCGGCTGCAAGGGCTCGGTGTCGTGCCTGTGGTGAGCCCGATTCTTGCCAACTGCGGTGCCAATTGCCTTGCGCAGTGCGAAGTTCGCGCACGAGAAATTCGCCGTTACGAATTGCTGCTTGCAGCCATTCGTCAGATTCAAAAAAGAAAGCAGCCTCGGCAAGTGTTGCCAGCATCATGGCGTTCCACTCGGTAAGTACCTTGTCGTCGAGCAGTG
>ENA-ORFA01001270-ORFA01001270.1-marine-metagenome-genome-assembly--contig:-NODE-1270-length-10080-cov-1.442867_pt1 | contig 10080 bp, 8 predicted proteins | sample MGYA00248621_ERZ508587 | MGnify/ENA primary metagenome ERZ508587 (study PRJEB26250, sample SAMN06266239) | marine metagenome | isolation source: Columbia River Estuary | place: USA:Columbia River Estuary... | reverse complement strand
TATTGGGTCCTACACCACGGCCGGCCGAGAAGCCCGCCGCATAGCCCCGCAGGAAGTCGGTTTCTTGCTTGTACACATTTCGGAATCGTGGGAAATACCCACTGGTAGGTCTTCCTCCTGAGGTGGTGTACTCGGCATGTCCTTCGTGTTCCCCGGACACGCGAGCCCGGTAGTTGTGGAAGGCTACGTACTTGCCCAATACCCCACTGTCGTTCCCCAATCCATTCGGGAAGCGGCTGGAGGTGGAATTCAACAAAATCGCATTCGTATTGAGTGCTGCTGCATTGATAAAGAGCACGTCCGCGTAAAATTCTTCGACTTCTTTGGTCAAGCGGTCGATGATGCGCACGCCAGTGGCTTTGCCTTTGGCCTCGTCGTAGATCACAGAATGCACCACCGCATCCGGGCGGATGGTCAGGTTGCCCGTCTTGAGCGCCCAAGGAATGGTAGAAGAGTTGGAACTGAAGTAGCCTCCAAACGGACAGCCTCGTTGGCATAGGTTGCGGTTTTGGCAGGAACCTCTTCCTTGCGCGGCAAAAGCCTCTGCACTGCCATGGATGTGCGCACAGCGTGCAGAAATCACATGACGATCTCCTCCATACTCCTTCTTCATCGTCTCGGCGAAGTACTTCTCCACCACATTGAGATCGTAGCCGGGAAGAAATTCTCCATCAGGTAGTTGGGCGATGCCATCCTTGAATCCAGATACACCAGCAAATTTCTCCACATGGCTGTACCATTTTTCGATGTCCTTGTAGCGAATCGGCCAATCTACTGCGAAGCCATCGCGAGCAGGTCCTTCAAAGTCAAAGTCGGACCAGCGCTGTACCTGTCTAGCCCACATCAGAGACTTGCCTCCTACCTGATAGCCTCGAATCCAATCAAAGGGCTTTTCTTGTACGTAAGGATGTTCGGCGTCCTTCACAAAGAAGTGCATGGCATCCTCTCGAAACGCATAGCACTTGCTGATGACCGGATTTTCTTCCTTGATCTTCTCAGTCAATTGCCCCCGATGGGGAAATTCATGCGGAAGCATGGTAGTGGTGGGGTAGTCTTTGATGTGTTTGACATCGGGACCGCGCTCGATCATCAGGGTTTTTACCCCAAGGTCACAGAGTTCCTTCGCTGCCCAAGCACCACTGATACCAGAGCCGACCACAATGGCCTGATAGGTACGCTCCTGCGTACTGCGTAAGTTAAGATTAGCCATTTACTCGTGTTTTTTGAAGGTCTGAAATCAAGACTGCCCCGTTGTATTCTCCTGGAATCAGGGAGTAGGGAATGATTTCGGTTTGAATGTATTCAGAGACCATGTACCCCTGAATGGTAAAGCGCTTGACGCTGCTTAAGAAATAACCCACTTGGGCGAGCAACTTCCCTTCGGAGGTGTTTTCATCTCCAGTAAGTGCGAGCCCTTGAAGCAAAAAGGTTTCTTTTTCCTTACTGCTCAAGTCTGCAAATTTCTTTCCCGCAGTTTTTTCTGCATAATCCGGAAATGCCTCTAATCCGGCAGTGAACTTCTCTTGATTTTCTTTGGTAAAGCAATCGTTCACCATCACGAGGATAAAATCAGGCACGGCTAGGTCCAAGGCGCCTTTGATCTCTCCGGCAGGAATGATGCTGTCGGAAATGGCTGCAAGTAAGGCCTTCTGTGTAGCGGTGATTTTGAGGTTTTCGTAAGCGGCAAGGATGTCTTCCTTGCTAAAATCACAGGAGGGAATCAGCGCAAGCCCTCCAGAAATCAGGGCGATATGCCGTAACGCATGACGTCTGTTCATAGAAATAGGTTAAAATTTGGGTTGGGGTAATTGAAAAATTAAAGTAGGTATTTTTTTTCAAGAAAAGCTACCTGAAATCCAGAAAGGGTCAACTTATCGGGTAATGGTGCCCAATTCCCCGAAGGTAGCGGCATTGCCATCGACGGTACGAATAGCCTTCAATCTGACATACCGAAGTTGCTGAGGCGCAAATCGGATGAGCTGCTCCACCGGGCTATTTTGAATATTGGCAAACTCCCCTCGGGCAAGTTCTTGCCAACTGCTGCCCTCCAGGCTGCCTTCCAAAACATAGTCGGCAATAAATCCACTCGGGTAGCGAGCCTGCATGGGCAGGTAGGTGATCCCTTTGAGGGATCCCTCGGTTCCCAAATCCAACTCCAACATCCCGGCAGCCGATATCCAATAGGTATTGGCCTGCTCATCGATGGCGGCCTGGGCTTTGGAGTCGCTGGAAAGCACTTTCCAGTTTCCTTTTACTAGGTCTAGTTCTCTTCGGCTGGTAGCCGAACTTTTCCCCGACTTCGCATCCACTACGATGGCTTGCACCGTGGCAGGCTGCTCCAGCACAAAGGATTTATCGTAGCGATTTTTCCCCGCTAGGGGTAAACTGCCATCTAAGGTGTAGTAGATTTCAAGTCCAGGGTCTGAGGCGGTGATCGATACAAGCCCCGCGGTGGAGCGGGTGATCTTTGGGGGGAAAACAAGGGCTGGAGCAGCATAAACTCCCAACTCCGCAATCAGCGGTTCTCCCTTTGCTTCCAGAAAGTTGATCCGAATCTTCTGTGCCTGGGTATCCGGAACTCGCAAAATACGGGTAAAACCAATTGTCGTACCCTGCGCCAAAGGCAGCCACTTTCCCTCCACTTCTTTTTCCACCGAAAAGGCAGACACGCGCTGACCTAGATTGACGTATTCCTGAATTAAGATCCGATTGAAAGAGCGCGGTTGCCCAAAATCGAGTTCGACAGTGGCGCTCGTCTGGCCGATTGCAGCTGCCCAATAGCTATCATAGTTCCCATCCAACACCTGGCTTGCCGCGTAGCCTGCACCTCGGTTGGAACTTGAAGTAACCTTGGCGCCAGTAGCCAGGTTGACCGCAAAATCTTCCTTGACTTTTGCTGCCAATTCTAAAATCGCCTGCACATCCGAATCCGGAATCAGCCCTCGGGTATCTACCGGAAAGTTGATCAGGAGTGAACTGTTTTGACCAATGCTTTGGTAGTAGATTTCGAGGAGTTCGGGCAAGGTTTTGAGTTTATGGTCCTCGTAGGCATGGTAGTACCATCCTGGTCGGATGCTCACATCCGCCTCGGCAGGCACCCAATGGCTGCCATTTTCCTGACCCATGGCCCATTTGTCTGAATACTCGGGCATGCCGGCATATACGGAGTCCCGCATCAAGTTGGACCAGGTCGTCGGATAGGCAAATCCATGTTCGTTCCCCACCCAGCGCACATCTGGTCCTGCATCGGAAAATAGCATGGCTCCAGGCTGCAGCTCCCGTACCAAAGCATGCATGCTTGGCCAGTCGTAGTAGGTCAATTTATCCACAACCCGCTCCTCATTAGCACCCCCATACCAGCCGCTGCCACCATTGGCGCCGTCAAACCAGACCTCAAAGAGTTCCCCATAATTGGTCATCAGTTCGGTGAGTTGGTTCCGCATGTAGGTGATGTATTCTGGGGTACCGTAGTCGGGATGGTTGCGGTCCCAAGGGGAATAGTAGATTCCTACTTTCAGTCCATATTCCCGACAGGCATTCACAAACTCTCGAATCAGATCTCCTTTTCCATCTCGCCAAGGACTGTTTTTGACGGAATGCTCCGTGTAGGCCGAGGGCCAAAGCACAAAGCCATCGTGATGCTTGGCGGTGATGATGAGGCCTTTCATCCCTGCTTCTTTGGCGACGCGGGCCCACTGCCGCGCATCCAGTGCGGTAGGGGCAAACTGGGACGGCTTCTCATCCCCAAAGCCCCACTCCCGATCGGAGAAGGTGTTCATGTTGAAATGCACAAAACCATAGTACTGCAGTTCCTGCCAGGCGATTTGCCGCGCCTCCGGAATGGGGTAGACTGGATCAGGCGGAGTGGTCTGTGCAAAGGCAAGTACAGGAAGAAAAAATAGAAGGAAAAAGGGTCTCATGGGTTTATTTTTTCGAAAACCTAGCCATTTTGCCCCACATCTAAAAACAAAAAAGGTGCGATCTTCCCCAATTCAAACCTTTACCCCAAAATTCTGCTTATATGCAGGTCACTTCCCGTATGTTCGTGTTATGAAAACACTGCTTTCTTGTTTGCTTTTTGTAGTCAGTCTCGGGCTCCAAGCCCAGATCCAAATCAAGGTAATGGATCAAGTCTCCAACCTTCCCCTGGCCAATGTTCGGGTGAGTAATGGGGGCATTATTCAAACAAGCAATGCTACAGGTACGGTTAATTTTGAAGGAGAAAACCTGCGACTTCTCTTTTCGCTAGAAGGCTACGAACGATTGGAGCAAACTTTCCAAGCAGGGGAATATACCGTAGCGATGGTTCCCAGCGTCCTCAACTTGGCAGCGGTGACTGTTTCGGCCTTTGACTCCGAACGCCCCCTAATTCAGCAGGCTGCCAGTGTATCTCGACTTTCCGAGCGAGACCTTTTTCGCTTCAATGAAAATTCCCCCGTCCAAGCCTTCAACCAAAAAGCTGGTATCCGCATCGAGGAGCGCGCTCCTGCGAGTTACCGCATTTCCATCCGAGGCAGTTCCCTACGCTCTCCCTTTGGCGTGCGCAATGTGAAAGTGTATTGGAACGAGGTCCCCTTCACTTCACCAGACGGTACTACTGCGCTCAACCTACTCGACCTAAGCAATATCAAAACGGCCGAAGTCATCAAGGGCCCATCGGGGTCGGTGTATGGCGCAGGAAATGGGGGAGCCATCTCCCTTTTCAGCCAAGCCCAAGTAGATGAAAATCGCCTTTCCATGGATTACCTGGTCGGGGATTTTGGTCTATCCAGATTTCGATTGGGACTCTCCCAAAAAATTGGCGACGGGGGCATCGAGGCCTCCTATGTAAGTCAAGAATCAGATGGCTACCGAGATCACTCGGGCGTAAAGCGCCAAGTGGTCCAGTTGAGCGGGTATTTCCCTGTTTCTGAGAAGCAGGAATTGCGAACCCAGGTACTGATTTCGGACCTCAACTACCAAATCCCTGGGGCTTTAACTGAAGCCCAACTTACTGCCAACCCCAAGCAAGCACGACCTGGGTCCGTGGGGCAAAATAGTTCGATTGACCAACAAGCCCTCCTCCTTTCTTTGGGGCATACCTACCGCCATTCAGATCAATTGACGAGTACCACGACGGTGTACCTGAATACCAATGCCTTTGAAAACCCTTTTATTCTGGACTACAAAAAGGAGTTGGGCTTCGGTTATGGGGCGCGGAGCAAAGTTCGCTACGACACCCAATTGGGAGGCAAATCCCTGCGCCTGCTTGTGGGTGGAGAGTGGCAAAAAAGCATCACTCAAGCCCAAAATTTTGGCAATCGGGCAGGCAAAGCGGATACCATCCGATTTGCAGATCAGTTGACCGCAACCCAAGGCTTTCTATTTCAGCAGGCAGAGTTGCAGTGGAACTCCAAACTCCTGTTCACCTTGGGTCTCAGCGAGAATTTCTCCGGATTTGAGATCGACCGACAAATCGATGCTGCAGGAGGAAAAACAGGGCTTCAAACCCGCCGCTTTGATCCCATCCTAGTTCCACGGGTAGCGGCAAACTACCAACTAACCCCAAGCACTTCGGTGTATGGCTCCATCAGTTCTGGCTTTTCTCCTCCCACCATCGACGAGGTCCGCACCAACGAGGGCAGCGTCAACCTGGACCTAGAGGCAGAGAAGGGCATCAATTACGAAGTTGGGTATCGTCTAGGCAAGGAGCGCTTCACGATGGAAGTGATCGCCTACTACTTCAAGCTTCAAGAGACCATCACCACCTATGCCAATTCGAATGGGGTGGTGCTCTTTCAAAATGCCGGTGCCACAGACCAAAAAGGAGTTGAGGCCAGCTTTGATTATGCGCTCCTTCGAAATTCGAAGGGATTTGTACGGGATCTACTAGTTGGCACCGCCTACACGGGTCAGTTTTTCACCTTTGAAAATTACCAGAAGCGGGGGCAAGATTTCTCGGGCAATGCCTTGACGGGTGTGCCGGCGCACAATCTGGTGAGCCGAATGGATCTGAGAACTCGGGCTGGCTTTTACCTCAATTTCACGCATCAGTTTACCGAGGAAATTCCACTCAACGATGCGAATACCATTTACCAAGACGCCTATTCCTTGGTGAATTTGCGGGTAGGCTGGTTAAAGAGCATGGGTGATTGGGAACTGGAGATTTTTGCTGGGGTAGACAACCTCTTGGATGAGCAGTATTCACTAGGCAATGACCTGAATGCTTTTGCCGGTAGATTCTATCAACCTGCTCCTACGCGCAATGGGTATGGGGGAGTGAAGGTGGGGTTGAGATATTAAATAGAAATACGGTGGAAATACAATGGAAATAAACTCCGCTGCGCTCCGTGAAATAAAAAAGGAATACAGTGGAAATAGGATTGAAATAGGGAAAAGAAATACAGTAGAAATAGGATAGAAACAGACTCCGCTACGCTTCGTGAAATAGATGGAGACCTATTCAAGAGTCTATTTCCCCGAGCCTGCTCGGGCTATTTCTATTGTATTTCAATTGTATTTCCGATGGGTTTTCGAGTCATTTCCATAAATTACAGCTCCAAATGACCCTTCCATGAAAAACCTTTTCCTTTCCATCCTCGCTTTTTTTATTGCATTTTCTGTTTTCTCCCAAGAGGCGAGTACAGAGTCCAAATGGGTACCTCGGGAACCCAAAAAATTCGAGTCCACACATTCGGGCACCTTCAATGGGCAAAAAATTAGCTACAAAGCAGTAGTCGGGGAGACCTTTCTCAAGAATGCTGCAGGGGAAGTAACCGGCGCACTTTGGTCCACCGCCTACCTCCGCGATGGGGTCTTGGATCCATCCAAAAGGCCCGTACTCTTTATCTTCAATGGAGGACCTGGATCAGCAAGCGTTTGGTTGCATGTGGGTTTCTTCGGTCCAAAAGTGGTGAAAACCGACTCGGGAGCAAGCAAAGACGATGGTGCTGCCCCCTACCTGGTGGAAGAAAACAAGCAGGCTTTGCTTGACCTGACCGATTTGGTATTTATCGATCCCATCGGAACTGGTTTTAGCCAAGTGGAAGGAAAAGGCAAAACGTCCGATTTCTGGGGACTCAACGAAGACGCTTCCTCGATTGCACAGTTTATCCGTACCTGGGTGACGCAGCATGGCAGGTGGCAAGCGCCTAAATTTATCGCTGGGGAAAGTTTTGGCACCACCCGCGCTGCCAAGGTAGCCGAAGTATTGGAAGAGGGTGGACAAAGCATGGCTTTGAATGGACTTGTCCTGATTTCTCAAGCCTTGGACTATGCAGGTTCGTCCAGCTGGGCGGACAACCTCACCTCCTTTTTCACCTACCTCCCTTCCCAAGCGGCTACCGCCTGGTACCATGGCAAGGCCGGACAGGGGAAAACCTTAGCCGCCTTTACCCAAGAAGCAAGAGAATTTGCCTACGGGGACTATCTGAAGTCCTTGTTTATGCGGGAAAAGCAAACAGAAGCCCAAAAAGAAGCGATCGCAGCCAAATTGGCCTACTTTACTGGTTTGGATAAAGCCTATATCCTTCGTTCCGACAACCAGATCTTGATGCACCGCTTCAAGAAAGAATTGCTCCGTGCCGAGGGCAAGGCCATTGGCACCTTGGATGGGCGCTATTTGGCTCGGGAAACCGACAAGTCCTCCGAAGGATCGGTGCTTGGAGATCCAGCGAGCTACATGACCGGATCTGCTTATACCGCTGTATTCAACGACTACCTGATGCGAGACTTGAAAGTGACCCTAGACCGCCCCTACTTTACCTCCGCTTCGGGGATGGGTGGAAGTTGGAACTGGAAGCCCGTAACCGACGGTGCCTACTACGAGCCGAGCTATGTAAGTACTGCCCGTGCACTCAGCGAGGTCATGCACCGAAATACGCAGCTGCAGGTGATGGTAGCCAACGGGTACTACGACCTGATTACCCCCTTCTTTGATGCGGAGTATACCTTTGCCCGCCACAATTTCCCACAAGACCGTGTGGCCATGACTTACTACGAGGCAGGGCACATGATGTACAACCGACAGGAAGATTTTGATGCCTTGGCAAAAGATGTACGGAAGTTTTTGGAGGGGATTTTGAAGAAATAGATGGCTGCTAACTACACAAAATATATTGCAATTGATCCAGGAATTCGATTTGGCAAACCCTATCTCAAGGATACACGAATCACTGTGGCAGATGTGTTAGGTTGGATGGCATCGGGAATGAGTTCGGAGGAAATCCTAGCGGATTTTCCAGAATTGACCTTGGAGGAATTGACTGCTTGCCTGGACTATGCAGCAGATCAACCCCAGAAATTGGCCTAGATTATACCTTTTTGGGTCCTCCCTGCGGTAGGCAGGCCTGCCTACCTCAAGGTATGGCGTGAAGAAAAAAAGCGCGCGAAGACGCAGAGACGCAAAGAAAAAATTGATGCCTTTGCGGCTTGGCGCCTTTGCGAGCAAAAAAAGAAAATCTCCACGTCCACCGCGTCGGACGGAACAGCTATCAAAATAAATTAGCCTGCCATAGGCAGAGCGTTAAGGAAAATACCTCCTCTTTTTTACTGAAAGGAACCCTACTTTTAATTTTTGCATTATACCCTTGTAACCCCATTTTCCACTTACTTATTTAGTAGACAAATCAACAACTCATGCAAACACCCAAATTCAATCCAGAAGCAGTTACGCAAATTATACGTGAGCGCAGGTCCATGTTTCCTGCGCAGTTTAAAGAAAACGACCCGGTAGCCGATTCCATCATCGAGGAGATCCTGGAAAATGCCAATTGGGCACCTACCCACAAGCTCACCCAACCTTGGCGCTTTATTGTGTACACAGGAGCAGGCTTGAAGACCTTTGGCGACTATCAGGCGGAGATGTACAAGATGCGCGCAGAAAAAAATGGAACCCCCTTCCTAGAAGGCACCTACCAAAAATTTAAGGAGACGCCAAGTAAGGCTTCTCATGTGATTGCGCTACTCATGAAGCGTACCGAAGGTTCGGGCATCCCCGTGATGGAAGAGATCTCTGCCGTAGCCATGGCGGTGCAGAACATGTACTTGACGGCCTGTGCGCATGGACTTGCCTGCTACTGGGGCACCGGCGGACCAACCTTCTGGGTAGAAGCGCGGGAAGATTTTGGACTCGAAGGCGAGGACATGCTGATGGGCTTTTTCTATGTAGCCAAGCCTGCTACCGATACTTGGCCAGCAGGAAAGCGCGAGCCGATTGGGGAGAAGGTGAGTTGGGTACGGGAGTAATCCTTCTTTCAAATGCTTTACTAAAATGCCAAACATTGGGCCAGTTGAACTAGCCGGATGTTTGGCATTCTTTTTTCATAGAAAAGATCATTTTCTGATTTTTAAAAAGTAACTTATAAGTTACTATGAAAACTACATCCTGGGAAGAAATCAAAGACAAGGTCTACGGGGAAAAAGGCAGTCCTCGCCGCGATGCTCTCGAGCGAGAAACGGCTCCCTTTAAAATAGGGTTGCTTCTAAAAAAAGCACGCGAAGAACGACTTCTTACCCAAGAGCAGTTAGCTCAACTTGTGGATAAAAAAAGAACCTACATCTCTAGAGTGGAAAATGACGGCGCCAACATGACCTTGAAAACCCTCTATGAAATTGTAGAAAAAGGTCTCAGAGGTAAAGTACAGATCAAAATTGACTTGTAAAAAAATTCCCAAACTTTACCAATCCGCAGGCCTTTTGGCCTGATACGCGGCCATCTGATCCAACAGATCAACTGGGTCATCGGAGATAATCAGCATCTCTTCCTGCTCGGGGTAAAGAAATCCCTCCTGCATCGCATGGTTGAGGAAGTCAATCAACTTATCGTAGTAGCCATGCACGTTGTACAAGGCCACGGGCTTTTGAATGTAATGCAGCTGGTTGAGGGTCATCACCTCAAACAACTCTTCAAAGGTGCCAATCCCTCCAGGCATGGCAATAAATCCATCCCCCTTCTCCGCCATAAGCCACTTGCGGTCCCGCATGGTCTCTACGATGATCAACTCTGTACAGCCTTTGTGCGCCACTTCCCGGTCTACGAGCTTTTGAGGAATGATTCCGATCACTTCCTTTCCTGCACCGAGCAACTCGTCCGCAATGACT
>ENA-ORFA01001267-ORFA01001267.1-marine-metagenome-genome-assembly--contig:-NODE-1267-length-10093-cov-5.610024_pt1 | contig 10093 bp, 8 predicted proteins | sample MGYA00248621_ERZ508587 | MGnify/ENA primary metagenome ERZ508587 (study PRJEB26250, sample SAMN06266239) | marine metagenome | isolation source: Columbia River Estuary | place: USA:Columbia River Estuary... | reverse complement strand
ATCGATCGCGACCTCACTTCATATGTAAACCGCGGAGCAGAAGTGTGGCCACAACTCACACAAGCAATTCCTGCAACGCTTTCACTTGTCTTTGGCGCAGCACTTATTTGGTTAGTTCTGGGATTAGCTCTGGGAATAACGGCTGCAGGTATGCGTAAGTCGTGGGTTGACCCCGCAATTGGAATTATCGGAATCATTGGAGTCTCATTGCCTGTGTATTGGCTTGGTGAGGTGGTCAACCTAATAACGCAAGGGCGTTTGCACGCCACTTTATTTCGGTGGGTTCCACCCCTTGGGTATGTGCCATTTACCGAAAGCCCTGGCGGTTGGTTCTTGGCGCTGCTCTTTCCCTGGCTGACGCTCTCTCTTTTGTATGCGGGTATTTATATTCGAGTAGTCCGCAGCGAAATTGTCGGATTGATGCAGGAGGATTACATAAAGACAGAGCGCGCTAAGGGCGCTGGTGAAAAACGTATTCTAATTAAGCACGCAAGTCGCATGAGTTTAATTACCGTAGTTTCACTCTTTGGATTAGATTTTGGCGCTTTAGTCGGAGGATCAGCCCTTCTGACAGAGGTTGTCTTTGGTATTCAAGGTGTGGGTCGACTTACCTTTACCGCTTTGCAAAACTTTGACTTGCCACTAATTATGGCAACAGTTATGTATGCAGCATTCTTTATCGTTATTGCAAACGCCGTTGTTGACCTGGTGTATGCGTGGATAGATCCGCGGGTGCGCCGTGGCTGAGAAATTACTAGAAGTTAAAAACCTATGCGTCTCCTTTAAGACTCGCAAAGGCGTTGTGCGTGCTGTAAATAACCTTTCATTCTCCATTAATCATGGTGAAGTTCTTGGCATCGTTGGTGAATCAGGATCTGGCAAAAGCGTTTCTATGAGCGCCGTAATGGGTTTAATCAAAGATGAAAATGCAGAAATTACTGGTGAAGTCTTATTCAACGGCGAAGATCTGCTTAAGAAAAGCGATGAAGAGTTACGCGCAATTCGCGGTAAAGATATTGCGATGGTTTTTCAAGATCCAATGACAGCACTGACTCCTGTCTACACAATTGGGTGGCATATTCGCGAACAACTTCAATTACACAGCAATATTTCAGATAAGGATGCTAAAGCGCGTGCTATTGAATTACTAGAAGAAGTTGGTATTCCAGATCCAGCCAAGCGCGTGAATCAATATCCACATGAATTCTCTGGTGGTATGAGACAACGCGCAATTATTGCAATGGCGCTATCACTAAATCCAAAGCTCCTGATTGCTGATGAACCAACAACTGCGCTAGATGTCACAATTCAGGCACAAATTTTGGATTTGCTGGAAAGATTACGTAAGACCCATGACTCATCAATCATCATCATTACTCACGATATGGGAGTTATATCTGAGCTTTCTTCTGAAGTATTAGTTATGTATGCCGGTCGTATGGTTGAGCGATCTACGAAGAGTTCTCTCTTTGCTAACCCACAGCACCCATATACAAAGGGGTTAATGAACTCTGTACCACGCGTAGACCGTGCGCGCACATCACGACTTGAAACCATTTCGGGTCAGCCAGCATCTCTTCTTAATCTGCCCAGTGGTTGTGCTTTTAGCTCTCGTTGTTCATCTGCCCATGCCGCGTGCACCGAACAACCTGTATTCACCGCCGACAGCAATGGCTATGGCGCTGCCTGTTTCCTTCTCACCGAAGGAGCGCGCTCATGAGCAATGAAATTTTAAGTGTTAAGAACATTCGCAAGATTTATGAATCAAGTGGCGGCGGCTTTGGCCGCAAGAATACAGTTTCAGCACTCGATGGCGTCTCATTTAATCTTGTGCAAGGTGAGACTCTTGGCATTGTTGGCGAATCTGGATGCGGTAAATCAACTCTTGGAAGAATTATTTCTCGTCTGGACTCCCCTACTGCAGGTGAAATTATCTATAAGGGAAATGACATTGCAAAGAAATCACTTGCTGAAATGCGACCACTGCGTAAAGAGATTCAATTTATCTTCCAAGATCCTTATGCATCTCTTAATCCACGTATGACAGTGCGCCAAATTGTTGCTGAGCCACTGATTGTTCATGGCATGGCTAAGGATGATTCAGATCCGCAGGTCGATGAAATGATCGAACTCTGCGGACTTTCTCGTGAGTTCGGAAACCGTTACCCGCATGAATTTTCAGGCGGCCAGCGCCAGCGCGTTGGTATTGCTCGTGCTCTAGTTACTCGTCCAAAGCTTGTTGTTCTAGATGAGCCTGTGTCTGCATTAGATGTTTCGGTTCAAGCACAGATCCTTAACCTGCTAGATGACTTGCGTGAAAAGTTTGGGTTTAGCTACCTGTTCGTGGCCCACGATCTTTCTGTTGTTTCACATATTTCTGCGCGCGTTGCTGTGATGTATCTAGGAAAGATTGTTGAAATTGGTACGCGAGAAGAGATTTTCAATAATCCAAAGCACCCTTATACAAAGGCGCTGATCTCTGCAGTTCCACTTGCTAATCCAAAGCTAGAGCGCATTCGCAAGACTTCACGAATTGTTTTAACTGGCGATGTGCCAAGCCCAGCAAATCCACCATCAGGATGTCGTTTCCGCACACGCTGCTGGAAGGCACAAGAGGCCTGCACAACAACTGAGCCTTTATTAGTTACATCTGGTGATCACCAGGTTGCTTGTCATTTTCCTGAAAAATAACTAGTCCAGAGAAGTAAATAGCTACTTAGTAACGCGGTATGTAGCAAGGGTTGAATCACTTGCATAAGCAATTCTTACGCCAGCCTTTTGAGTTGCTGCTAATCCATTAACAATCTGCTCTGTCAGCACTTCACCAGGTGCAACAACTGCAACACCTGGGGGATAAGGCGCAATTAAGTCAGCGCTAATGCGACCAATGGCATCTTTGGCTGAAACAAACTCAGTATCTGCAAAGTAAGCATCACGCATGGAAATTGCAACGGTTGGCACGACAGACCAGCTAAGAGATGTTTGGGTTTGTCTAGTTGGACCTTGTAATTTCTGCAATATAGGAACAAGGGCGTTTTCAAGAACGGTGAAGTCCTCTGCTGTATCGGCCAATGTGGCCAAGAAGACGATTGTGTCCCGATCTGCCATTTCAACGCGGATATTGGCTTGCTGCAACTCTCTTTCAACATCCACCCCTGATAGTCCAAGAATGTTTGCGCGCAGGACAATCTTTACGGGATCAAAGCGCTTGGAAGGAAAGTCTGTTGCGTTAAGAAATATCGTTTCAGCAAAGTGTGCTTGAACCGCTGCCTTAAATGAATTAACCAGTGATACAAGCTCACCTGTTAATTGATCTCCTCTAGTTTGCAGCAAGGCGCGTACTCCATCAATTGATGCAAGGGGAGCACCTGCAGGGGAAGTGGTGTGAGTTGTTTCAAAGCTTTGCTCAATACGATCTAGGTTCAGTAGTTTTCCTTGAGCTAACAACAATGCCGATGCGCTATAACCTGGCAATGCTTTGTGAACACTAGTAATCAAAGCATCTGCGCCTAACTGCAACACATGCTGTGGAATCTGGGAGTTAAACCCAAAGTGGCCGCCCCATGCAGCATCAACGATCACTGGGATTGAATTCTCATGAGCCTTCTTAATGAGTGCAGAGAGCTCTGAAATTGTTCCTAAATAACCAGGCTCAGTAAGCAATAGCGCAATTGGTTTTTGATCGAGGACACGTTCTAGTTCAGAGACTGGAATTCCAGTTGGAACACCAGTTGCGCTATCAATCTCAGGAGTTAACCAGATTGGTTCTAGACCGGTAAGAACTAGTGCGCTAAGAACTGATCTGTGAGCGGTGCGAGTAACTGCAACCTTGTCACCTGGTTTACCAAGGGCCAAGATGATTGCTTGGTTTGCATGAGTTGAACCACCAGTTGAAAAGCGCGCATAGTCTGCGCCCCACAGCGATGCTGCTAACTCTTCAGCCTTCTTTAATGTTCCTTCGGTTAGCTTGATTTCATCTAACCCCCCATAGAGCGGAGTATCTGAATCAACTACTGCGCCAAGGCCCTGATCTAAGCGATGAGCCTTCTGCTTGTGACCTGGAATTGTGAATGCTGTGCGCTCAGATTCGAAGTAGCTTAAGTAGGCATCTAGTAGCGGTGCGCTCTTTCTTAACTCCGAGTTCATCTTCTAAGCCTAACCAATGGACTCGCGAGTAGGAAATGATGGCTTAGACTTTACCCATGACAACACTTACCGCATTGACTCAAGAGCGTCGGTTGGTTACCGCTATTCCGGGACCAAAATCTCTCGAGGCGCTACAGCGCCGCAGTGAGGCGACATCTGGGGGACTAGGTCTTGCCTTCCCTGCGGTAATTGAGCGAGCAAGTGATGCAATCCTTTTGGACATCGACGGAAACCAGATCATCGATCTTGGTTCAGGTATCGGTGTTACTAACGTTGGTAACTCAGCACAGCGTGTAGTCGATCGTGTAATCGATCAGGTTCAAGCATTTACTCACACCTGTTTTACTGTTGCTCCATACCTTGGATACATCGAAGTATGCGAGAAGTTAAATGCAGTAACACCCGGCACATTTAAGAAGAAGTCACTGCTTGTTAACTCAGGTGCCGAAGCTGTTGAAAACGCAGTAAAGATTGCGCGCCACTACACAAAGCGCCAAGCAATTGTTGTTTTCGAACATAGCTACCACGGCCGTACAAACTTAACGATGGCACTTACTGCAAAGAACATGCCATACAAGGAAGGCTTCGGTCCATTTGCACCTGAGGTATATCGCGTGCCAATGCCTTACTCATTCCATTGGGTTGGCGATCAGGCAACTATTACGCAAGATGCAATCGAAATGATCACTCACAAGATTGATAAGGAAATCGGTGCGCATAACGTCGCTGCAATTCTTATCGAGCCAATTCAGGGTGAGGGTGGATTTATCGTCCCACCAAAGGGTTTCTTGCCAGCACTGTCTAAGTACTCAACAGATAACGGCATTATCTTCATCGCAGATGAAGTACAGACTGGCTTTGCTAGAACAGGCAATCTATTTGCCGTTGAAAACGAAAACGTTGTGCCAGACATGATTGTTGTTGCTAAGGGCATTGCAGGTGGACTTCCACTTGCAGGTGTCACAGGCCGCGCAGAGATCATGGACTCAGTCCACGTTTCAGGTCTTGGTGGAACATACGGTGGAAATCCACTGGCATGTGCTGCAGCACTTGGAGTTTTTGAGACTATCGAAGCTGAAAAGCTAGTTGAGCGAGCAAATCACATTGGAAAGATTCTTGGTGAGTCACTGCGTGCATTGCAAGCAAAGTACCCAGTAATCGGTGAAGTTCGCGGCCGCGGCGCCATGCAAGCAATTGAATTAGTTGAGCCAGGCACAAAGACACCTAACACTGCAGCGATGAACGCAGTTGTGAAGTATTGCCAGAGCAAGGGCGTTCTTGTTCTTACAGCTGGTACCTACTCAAATGTTGTGCGCTTCTTGCCACCAATTGTTATTACAGATGAGCTTCTAAAGGATGCCTTAAGCGTTCTTGATGAAGCATTCGCATCGCTCTAAATACCTGAAGCGTGACCTTCGCAACGAGGGTCTGAACCAAAAGCAAAGGTTCCATTAGGTAACACCTGCATTAATTGCACAGATGAACCATGTCCCCATGCAGCAAGTGGCCTCACATCATGTCCCTTTGCTCGCAATTGATCCAACACAGCAGTTGGAACTCGGTTTTCAATCTCAAGAACACCGGTGCCAGTTTCTTCATCAGAGCTTTGACCAGGCGCGTTTAAGTGCTGCCAGCGTGGTGCCTCTGTTGCTTCTTGCACATTCATCTTCAAATCAACGAGATTTACTATCAACTGCAAGTTTGTTTGCACCTGAATATTTGCACCAGGTGTGCCGCCGACTATGTGCAAAGTGCCATCGGGATTAACAACGGTAAAGGCATTTAATGTGTGTGCAGGACGCTTGCCCGGTGCAATGATGTTAGGTGAAGCAGGATCTAATGAAAATCCAGTTAAACGATTGTTAAGAAGTATTCCAGTTTCAGGAATGATCCATGAGCTACCAAAGCCATGGAATACAGATTGAATCCAAGAAACAGCGTTGCCATCTTTGTCTGCGACTAAGAAGTAGGTGGTATCGCTACCTTCAGCAACAGGTGCGATGTCAGTCATTGCAGAACCCATAGAGATTTGAGCCAAGCGGGCATCGATATTTTCTTTGGACAAGATCTGTGCCACATTCACATCAATGAATTCAGGATCTGCCAGGATTGCATTTCGATCTGCAAAACCAAGCTTCTTTGACTCCACGCCAACGTGAATGCGATCAGTCTCAGATAAAGATGCCACATCAAATCTTTCATTGAGTAGCAGCTCTTCCATCAAGATCATGCCTTGGGTTGGGGGAGGCTGTCCATAAATTGTTAGATCGCGATACTTAATTGATAGTGGATCAAGAACGCGCGTTGTGTGAGCCTTGAGATCTTCTGCATTAAACCAACCCTCGGAGCCCTTAATGAGTTGCTGGGCAATTCGACCTTCGTAGAAGGCTGCTCGTCCACCTGTTGCAATCTCGCGTAAAGATTTCGCAAGATTTTTCTGAACGACTACATCACCGACCTTCACATTGACATCGATACCCATATCTTTAAAGACGTGAGTATCTGGAGTAAGTGCTAAGTGACCAGCAATTCTCTTAACAAAACCTGCATTTGCAGGAAAGCCATTCTCTGCGTAATCAATTGCATGTTCTAAAAGTGTTGCCATGGGTAACTTGCCGTAACGTCCATGTGCTTCAAACCATGTTGAGACTAAGCCAGGAACAGTTCCTGATTTATATCCATGCAGCGGAATTCCATCTTTATATGCATCAGGTGTTGCAGCGTGTGAACCTTCACCACTGCCATTAAATGCAAGGTTTGTTTTACTTGCCGCATGATGGGTAACAAGGAATGCATCGCCGCCAAGGTGAGAAGCACCAGGTTCAACAACACAGATGACTGCGCTCAGTGCAATTGCGGCATCAATGAATGATCCGCCTTGTTTTAGAATAGAAATTGCTGCGCTCACAGCCAATGGCTGGCTTGCTGCAGCTCCACCATTTTTAGCGTAAACAACGCTGCGGCCCGTTTGCATCCGTGAACTGTGGCCTATTTTTAAAGGGATTACAAGAACACCTACATCTCCTCTATCCTTTACACAGAAGAGTCGCCCGGATCACCGCGTTGTCGCAAGACACCGAGGAAAGTCCGGACTTCGCAGAGCAAGGCGGTGGGTAACTCCCACCCGGAGCAATCCGCGGGAACAGTGCAACAGAAAGTAAACCGCCAACGAAAGTTGGTAAGGGTGAAACGGTGGTGTAAGAGACCACCAGTAATTGCAGTAATGCAGTTAGCTATGTAAACCCCGCCTGAAGCAAGACCACGCAGTTGGCGTTTGAGAGCTGCTCGCTCGAGTCAACGGGTAGGTTGCTTGAATCTGTAAGCAATTACAGATCTAGATGGATGGTGATCCCTCGCAAGAGGACAGGATCCGGCTTATAGGGCGACTCTTCTTTATTTTTATAGTTTGTGCAGTCAATTCACGCTTACTTTGTCTAAAAATGTTTGTACAAGTTGTTACATAACCTGTCGCAGATTTAGATGTTTTTATGGGGAATCGATGGGCAAATATGGGCAGATTTATGGGCAACTTTTAACCACAAACAACTTCGCAAAGTTGATCCGATTACAGCTAATTTCTGAGGTTTATGGGGCGACACTTCTTTTCATTTGATGATTTGCACGGCTCGCCTAAAGGGGTGCCGTAAGAATTGTCTGGATTGATTTTGCGAAAAGCGTCTTAACCTTCTTATCGGATAGACCAAGGCTAGAAAACAAGTTAAGGATCTCATTATTGAACGTGTAACCAAGCATCAATGAAGACAGCATGACAGACCTAATTTCCTTGTTATCTACTTTCAAAGCTTTCAACATCGGGCTTAAAAGGTTTTCTGCATAAAAGTCCCGAACCATTTCAGCCGCTTGGGTCTCAGAGGCACTTGCTCGGATTATGCCTACAAGCACTTCGTTTGAACTAGTTTTGCGGGAAAGCCAAACTATGTCGGAAATTCTTGCGCCCCATTGTGCCTTTGGCACTAAGCCAAGCAAGGTCAATGCTGCTGCCGCTTCATTAGGTAACGTCATAGTAGATGCGAACAACTTCTGTTTGTTTCCAAAGTAATGCATTACTAATTTTGGGTCAACATTTGCTGCTTCAGCGACTGAGCGAATTGTTGTCTTGTCATATCCCAGTTCCGAAAACTGCTTTGTTGCAACCTTTGCAATCTTAGCTTTTGTATCACGCTGGATTCCTTTTGGCCGACCTGGTCTAATTTTTTCGGGTGTCATGGAATTATTCTACAAGTGTTGAATAAATTCGACAAGTATGTAAACATTGCTCAACAATGAAATCTGATTGGAGGATCATGAATCAGCAAGTGAGTCGGCTTACCTTGCCGACAATTGCGTTGTCGCTAATGACAGTTGTTTCAGCGGTTGCAGGTTTAAACCTTGCACTCCCCAAAATTGCCGTTGAAACAGGTGCAACACAGACGCAGCTAACGTGGATTGTTGACTCCTACACGGTGATATTTGCTGGTCTACTACTTATCTCAGGGGCAATTGGTGATAAGTATGGCAGGCAGAGAATTCTCTTCATTGGTTTATTTATCTTCGCATTTGGAGCAAGCATTGGATTCTTTGCAAATTCACCGTCAACACTAATCATCGCTCGCCTAGTGATGGGCATTGGAGCAGCTGGCATTATGCCTTCAACCCTTTCGGTCATTACAACTTCCTTCCCGCCTGAAAGTCGAGGGAAAGCAATTGGAGTTTGGGTAGGCGTAGCTGGTGGGGGTGCAGTTCTCGGGCTATTTGCTACAGCGTTATTGCTTGAATGGTTTAACTGGAACTCATTTTTTGCACTCAACTTTGTATTTGCCATTATCTCCGCAGTCGGAACACTTAAGGTGCCTGAATCTCGTGAATCAGATAAAAAGAAGATTGATTTAATTGGTGGCTTACTTTCTATTCTAGGCATTGGCGGGCTTGTCTTTGGAATTATTGAGGGACCTGAAAAAGGATGGTCTTCACCTGAGAGCATCGCAGGGATCGCAGTTGGTTCGATAGCTCTTCTATGTTTTGCTTTGTGGGAATTGCGCACGAACTACCCCCTTCTTAATCCTCGCTTGTTCAAATCGCGTGAATTTTCTGCAGGAACTCTCTCAATAACAATTCAATTTTTTGCTCAATTTGGATTTATTTTCGTGGGGATGCAATATCTACAATTTGTGGCAGGGAAAACACCGCTTCAAGCTGCAACTCAACTACTTTGGATGCCGTTGGTTGTTTTACCAGGCTCACGAATTGCAGGAGAACTCACTAAGAAAGTTCCACAAAAATATATAGGAAGTGCCGGATTGGCGATTTTTGGTTACTCACTTTTCCACTTCTCTTCTCTTCCTCTTCAGTTTGATTATTGGTATTTCACTATAGGAATTCTCTTGTTTGGTACGGGCTTGGCTTTTTCAGCGACGCCGGCAACAGTTGCAATTACTTCATCACTTCCTGAAGAAAAGCAAGGAGTTGCCTCAGCGGTTAATGACACTGCCAGAGAAGTGGGCTCAGCCATTGGTATTGCAATCCTTGGAGCGGCAATGACCGGTACTTATAAATCAGAAATGGCCAAGTCAACTATTGGGCTGCCGACTGAGATAAGTAAAAAGCTTGAAAGCAGTGTTGCTTTTACGCAGATGAAAGCACCAGAGTTACTGGCCGATAAGTGGGAACAGCTTGTCTCAGCTGGATTAAGTGCTTTCAACTCAGGCGTCCAAACCTCTTTAACCATAGGCGGTTGGGTTTCCATAACTGGTGCAGTGATTGTGTTGATTATTGCTCCAAGAAAGAATCGAGTTTCCGACTTATAGGGCGACTCTTCTTAATCTTTAAGTTGAATTAAAACTCTGAACGCAGTGACTTGGTTAGAAGTGCACAGATTGCAGTCACTGAAAGTATTGCGGCCAGAACTAGATATGTAGCCCTGACTCCAAAACTTTCAACTGAAAGTCCA
>ENA-ORFA01001262-ORFA01001262.1-marine-metagenome-genome-assembly--contig:-NODE-1262-length-10121-cov-2.214656_pt1 | contig 10121 bp, 11 predicted proteins | sample MGYA00248621_ERZ508587 | MGnify/ENA primary metagenome ERZ508587 (study PRJEB26250, sample SAMN06266239) | marine metagenome | isolation source: Columbia River Estuary | place: USA:Columbia River... | reverse complement strand
TTTGCAACCCCTGCTTTCGCGCAGTCGGGCCATCAAGGGCATGACATGCCCGCCGAGAAGGCCGGGCCTACCGCATCCCAGCCTGCAAGCGATCCACATGCTGGTCACGACATGGGTGGAACAAAGGCGCAGCCGGTCGCTGAGGAACGGGCGGCAGAAGCCGTTGATTCCCATGCCGGTCATGACATGAGTTCAACGCCGGAGGAAACGGCCGCGACGGACGACGTCGGTAATACGCCAGCGCCAGCCCCGCCAGAGGATCATGCGGCTGATGCGATATTTGGCGCTGACATTATGGCAAAGTCGCGCAAGGAACTGGCCTATGAAGTAGGTGGCATGGGCTATTCGCTGGTGACCATCGACCTGCTCGAAGTCGGCTTCCAAAAGGGCCGCGAAAGCTATCGCTTTGAAGGCGAGGCTTTTACCGGCGGCAACATCAACCGCTTCGATTTGAAGTTTGAAGGCGAAGGCGCGTTTGGTGAGCGCATCGATGATCTGGAATTGCAGGCGCTCTACTCGCGGGCAATTGCGCCATACTGGAACCTGCAAGCCGGTGTGCGGTATGACATTAAGCCGGACCCGTCGCGCACCTATCTCGTAGCAGGTGTCGAAGGAATAGCGCCCTATTGGTTCAAGGTGAACGCTGCTGGCTTTGTGTCGAACAAGGGCGAGTTGCGCGCACGGCTGGAGGCATCTTATGACCAGCGAATTACGCAATCGCTCATCTTGCAGCCGCGCATCGAAGCAAATATCGCTTTCCAGAACATTCGCGCTATCGGTGTCGGGTCAGGATTGACAGATTTTGAAGCTGGATTACGGCTGCGTTATGAGATCGAGCAAGAAATTGCGCCCTATATTGGCGTGGAATGGCGCAAACAGACGGACGCGACTGCTCGTTTTTCACGGGCGGCAGGGGAAGATCCTGAAACATTCAGCCTTGTTGCCGGGATAAGGATCTGGTTCTGAGCAGCAGACGCACCCGTGTCCATCTAACTGCAAGCCGTATCCACAAATGGTTGGCTTTGGTAATTGGTGCGCAACTGCTGATCTGGTTTGCCAGCGGCGTGATCATGAGCTTTTTGCCCATTGACAAGGTTCGCGGTGAGCATTTGGTAAACCGTGACGTAGTGACGACGATCCCGGCAGGCATCAGGTTCGCCGATCCAGCGCAGATTAGCATCAAGGCCAAAGCGCCGGTGGAAGCTATCAACTGGCACATGCTTGGCGGCCAGATGGTTGCCGAAGTGACAACAGCAAAAGGCATCATGCTCTTCGATGCCCAAACAGGCGAGCTGATTCCGCCAGTTGGCGCCACGCAAGCAACCGTCATCGCGAATGCGGCGTGGAAGTCAGCCGCGAAGCCGACTTCCAAAGCATCGCGCGTGACGGCTGAAAGCCCTGAATATCGGGCTGCGCTTCCAGCATGGCGGATTGCTTATGCTGACCCCGATGCCACTAGCATCTTTGTCGCGGCAGACACCGGGCGCATTACTGCCGTTCGCACCGGCACATGGCGGCTCTATGATTTCTTCTGGAGCCTTCACATCATGGACTGGAAGAACCATGAGAATTTCAACACATGGTGGCTGTTGGCATTCGCCATCGGATCGGCGGGGGTGGCCGCATCGTATTGTGTGATCACACCGTTTTTTAGGCGCCAGTTTCCGTCCCCCGTGTCAACGCCGCTTTTGGCAACCAGCGTTGCCAGTAGGCGGCCGCCTTTGTCGAATTCATAAATGGTGATGTTCTCGAAGACAAGATTCGCGTTCATGGCACCCACGTTGACAGAGGCGCTTCGCTTGCCATCTGCGCTGGCGGCTTTGAGCCACGCGCCGGTGCGTCCAACACTGACGCTGCCGTCGAATCGAACTTTTAAAAGTGTCTGTTCTTTGTTCAAAACGGGGGCAATGTAATCGCCGACGATGAACGTAAAAACAGCAAAGACAAGGCCCAGAGCCAACATGATCCGCAGCGCCAGCCAGGGTCCCAGGCCGCTGGCCCTCAGGATTGTGAATTCAGATGTGCTGGCCAAACGGGTCAACACCAAAATCGTACCGATCAAAACGCAAATCGGCATCAATTGATAAAGGCGCCATGGCACGCCATACATCACATACGTCAGGGCATGTGCGACTGTAAAGACATCGTTGGTATCGATCGGGCTGCGCCTGCCGATTGATGGGATCTGATCGACTAAATCAAAGAACGAAAAGAGGCCCAGAAAACCCAGCGCAATGAATCCCACTGCGATGAAGATTTCCTTGTAGAGAATCCGGCGAAGGGTCTTCACGGTTTAACCCCCAGGGCAGGCTTTTTTTGTAAAAAAGATTTGAGTTGAGGCCAAAATTCGATTTGTCTGTGCCGCTTGAGCAGCCAGAGCCCGCACACCAGCATGACACCGCCGTGAAGGATAAACAGCATCGGAATCAGGCTGACTTTTTGGTAAGCAACCCAGCTGCTGCTCACGGTGTGAAGGTTGAAATAAATGACGGCGCTCAGCAGCGCCATGCCGGTTTGCAGGCCACGCTTGCCGCGGTTGTTGGCGTTGGCGTCGCGCTAGATTTGACCTTGCGCGATCTGCAGACGCAGTTAAAAGAGAAAAGCTTGCCGTGGGAGAAGGCCAAAGCCTTCGATGGCGCTTGTCCGATCTCGCCCTTTGTCTCGCCAGCACGTGTCGGCGATCTCCAGAACCAAACCATTCAGCTGCACCATAATAGTGTGTTGAAACAGAACGGCCACACGGCTGATATGCTTACCCACGTGATCCCCTTGCTTGTTTATATCAGCCAGTTTTTCACCCTCTTGCCCGGGGATGTTGTGCTCACAGGAACTCCCGCTGGAGTGGGCCCGCTGGCGGCGGGTGATCACTTGACGGTCTCGCTCGGCAAGGTCATAAGTCAGTCTGTGACTGTCAGCAGGGATTGATATGAGCGTTGAGAACGGTATTTACAGGCATTACAAAGGCAGTCTTTACGAAGTTGTGGGTGTGGCTCAGCACAGCGAAACAGACGAGAAACTGGTGGTTTACAAAACGCTGTATGGCGATTTTGGACTTTGGGTTCGGCCTTTGGCGATGTTTTTGGAAACGGTCGAGGTTGGGGGTAAAACGGTTCCTCGCTTTGAATTTGTCGAGGCCTGACGCGTGGTATTTATCTCAGCGGCGGTCTCTATTCCGGAGAGCGAAATTGAACTAACCGCGGTTCGCTCTCAAGGCCCTGGCGGGCAAAACGTCAACAAAGTCTCTTCTGCGATCCATCTGCGTTTTGATATAAGCAGCTCTTCGCTGCCTGATACGATCAAGCAGCGACTGTTGCAGTTGGGTGATCAGCGCATTTCAAAAGATGGCGTAGTGATTATCAAAGCCCAAACATCGCGCAGCCAAGAAAAAAATCGCACAGAGGCGCTGCAGCGATTGCAGCAGCTGTTGCGACAGGTGACCTACACACCGAAACCACGCAGACCAACAAAGCCAACTTGGGGCTCGCAAATTAAGCGAATGGACAAGAAAACTCAGCATGGCAAGCAGAAGTCCCTGCGCTCTAAAGTAACCCCCGATTAATCTCTTCACCAACATCTACAGTCTCCTAGGTAACGTCCGTCGGCCCGTGTAAACTGGGGCTACTCCACAAGCCGGTTGCCCTCGATGTCTGAATCTGAAAATCACCCCTTTGATCGGTTGTCCCCTGACCTTCTGATAGATGCCGTAGAAAGTTTAGGCTTTGTTAGTGATGGCCGCTTGTTGGCGCTGAACAGCTATGAAAATCGGGTCTACCAAATTGGCATCGAGGAAAAGACGCCCATGATCGTCAAGTTCTATCGTCCTGAGCGCTGGAGCCGTGAACAGATTTTGGAGGAGCACGCTTTCTGTTTCGATTTGCTTGAACAGGAATTGCCTGTTGTCGCGCCCTGGGTCAGCGCCGATGGTGCAAGTTTGAACAGCTACGATGGTTTTAGTTTTGCGCTCTATGAGCGCCGCGGCGGTCATGCCCCAGAACTCGATAATCTCGATAATTTATTTATTCTCGGCCGACTGATGGGACGAATTCACGGCATTGGCGCGGCGCGGCCTTTCAAGTATCGGCCGCAGCTAGACAGCCAGGCGTTTGGCTGGGATTCCTTTAAGCTGATCAGCGACGGTTTTATGCCAGATGGTCTGCGCTTGGCGTACGACAGCTTGGCATTGGATATTTTGAAAAAAATTGATCAGATTTTGGCGGATTATGGCCCGATCAAGCGCATACGCGTACATGGTGATTGCCACTCGGGCAATATTTTATGGCGCGACGATAACCCACACTTTGTCGATTTTGATGATGCGCGCATGGCCCCTGCGATTCAGGATTTATGGATGTTGTTGTCCGGTGATCGTTTTGAGCAGACTGCGCAGATGGCTGAAATTGTTGAAGGGTACAGCGAATTTTATGATTTCGATCTGCGGGAGTTGCAACTGATTGAGGTGATGCGCACGCTGCGTATCATGCATCATAGTGCTTGGATTGCTAAACGCTGGTCCGATCCAGCTTTTCCGCGCGCCTTTTCCTGGTTTAACTCGCCGCGCTACTGGAGCGACCATATTCTGGAACTGCGCGAACAACTGGCAGCCCTGAACGAGCCGCCGATTGCGCTTATGCGTTGAGTTCGAACCTTTACCAGCCGTAGTTCACGCCAATAGACAGCTGGGTGTCGGTGGGCTTCTTGCCGTCAGCGGGTTGGTTGTCAAAAATCCATTCAAGTTTGATTTCAGTGAATAAATTTTCAACCACAGGCACTCTTAAGCCCAAGTTGGCGCGCAGCTCCGTGTCTTCAAAATCGGTCAAGGCAATAAGTACCTTGTGAGTGTGGAACAGCTCCATTCTGTGCATTAGGTTGCGGCGATAGTCTGCGGCCCAGCTCCAGGTTAAGCGCTGGTCTTTTGTTTGGTCGTTCAAGGACTCGCTGATCCACACCAGACCGGTCTCGGCCGAGAGCGACTTCGCTGGCGTATCCCAGAACTGGCGACCGATAGCTGAGCCAACAGAGTAGAAATGATCGACGGACCGGTCGTCGTCACCCCCCCAAGCTACACCATTGCTGAGGTACCATTTTTCTTGGAAAAACCAGTCTACCGAGTGGCCCAATGCAAATTCTTCTTTGGGCTCAGAGCCTGCGAGGCTGTGGCTTTCGAAATTGACGTCTGAGCTGTGGCGAAAATCACCTTCGCGCCACTCAACATTGCTCTCCAAGTCCCAGTCTTCACGCTTTTGGTTGCCGCTGGCAAAACCGCCAGTAAAGGACAGGCCGCCTTTATAGGTATTTCTGAAGACAGGTGCTTTGTTTGCGTTTAGTGACAGGCCGTTGATTGTTGCAATTCTTTTCGCTGCAATTTTAAGCGCGCCGAAATTGTCAGACTGCCAAATCACATAGGTATCTGTCTGCTCTTGGAGTTCGCCGCTGAGGGTGTCGCCGTTGGTGAGAACCAGTTGATCGGCTGACGCCATGGCAGAGAGGGCGAGGCCGAGCGCCGAAAAAAGAAAATTGTGGCTGAGTCGTTTGGGTAGCATTAATGGCTTCCTAGTGGTTGGCAGTAAAGTAAAAGCGGATGTTTCGATGGCGGGTATTTTACAGATTTGGCCGAGATGGTCACGACTTCTCGAAAATTACTTTATCTTTCTTGCGGTTCATCAGTAGAATGCCGAAGCTTGGATGGATGACCCGCCGGGTTCAGAATCTTAATGACGGTATGAGTGAGAGATAGGAGAGAAGTAATGAGCGAATTCCCAGCAGAGTTTAAATACGCCAGCAGTCACGAATGGGCGAGATTGGAGAGTGACGGCAGCGTACTTATCGGTATTACCGATCATGCGCAAGACGCTCTTGGCGATATCGTGTATATCGAGTTGCCCGAGGTGGGCGCACAGGTTCATGCAGGTGCTGAAGTTGCGGTGATAGAGTCGGTAAAAGCGGCGTCAGATATTTATTCGCCGATCACCGGTGAAGTGGTTGAGGTAAACCCAGCGCTTGAAGACGAGCCAGAAACCGTCAACAGCTCACCCTATGCCGACGGTTGGTTGTTCCGAGTTATGCCAGCCGATGGTGAGAATCTGGACGATTTGATGGATGCAGACACTTACGCAGCCTCGATTGAAGAGTAAGGTTTTCTCCACGGTGACTGGAATGCTAAGCCCCGCGCCTGTCGCGGGGTTTTTCTTTGCGCGTTTTGAGCCAGTTGGCGATAGTGACTAACTATTGCGTAGAGAAATAATCGGCCACTGTCGCTCTGTTGCTTCTCGTTTTAACTTCTCGCAGGGATCAACCGCCACTGGATTGTCGACTTCTAAGAGCAACGGCAAGTCGTTGATCGAGTCGCTGTAAAACCAACTGCCCTCGAGACTCTCTTTCTCGGCTGCTAACCATTCTTGCAGGCGTATGACTTTGCCCTGTTGGTAGGTGGGGGTACCGAACACCTTGCCGGTGTAGCGACCATTCACTTTTTCCGGCTCGCTGGCCAACAGTTCGGTCACGCCAAGGCTTTGGCAAATGGGCTCAATCACAAAGCGATTGGTGGCGCTGATAATCAACAGTCGGTCACCGGCATCGCGATGTTTTTGCAGCAACGCATGGGCTTTAGGCAGTTGCAGCGGGGTGATGACTGTTTGCATAAATTTTCTGTGCAGTTGTTCCAGCTCCGGCGCAGGAATTTCTGTCAGCGGTCGCAGTGAAAACGCGAGGTAAGCAAAAATATCTAAGTTACCAGCGACATAATCAGCGTAGAATCGGTCATTGATCTGCTCAAACTGCTCTGCGTCGACGCGCTTTTCTGAGACCAAGAATTGCCCCCAACTGTGATCGCTGTCACCAGCGATTAGGGTGTTGTCGAGGTCGAAAATAGCGAGAGCCATGGCGCATTTGTCCGTTGCGTTTGAAGAGGCAAGAGGATAACCACCGGCGGTCTCGGTCTCAAGAGAAAATTGCCCAACCTGCGAGACTGTGGAACAATGGCCTCGCACTCATGCATGATGAAAAGGTAGATCCATTTTGGTAGATAAGGACGGTTTTCGCTCTAATGTTGCTATTGTGATAGGCGATGGCAAAGGGCACCTATTTTGGGCAAAACGGCTCGGCCAAAATGCGTGGCAGTTTCCGCAGGGCGGAATTGATCCCGGTGAAAGCGCCGAAGACGCACTTTATAGAGAGCTTTATGAAGAGGTGGGTCTAGAGTCGGACGATGTGAAAATTGTCCAGCGCTCAAAAAAATGGCTGCGCTACCATATACCACTGCAAATGCAGCGCAAACACTCTAAGCCCCTGTGTATTGGCCAAAAGCAGCGCTGGTTTTTCTTGGAGATGACCTGCGATCCTGCAAAGGTGAGATTCGACACCAGCGGCACGCCTGAGTTTGATCATTGGCAGTGGGTTAATTACTGGTATCCAGTGCACTCTGTTATTTCTTTTAAGCGCAGCGTCTATCGCAATGCGCTTCACGAGTTTTCGCCACTCAATGCGCGCTTCCAAGCCTCGCTTCCGACGCAGGCTCTTTAAACATGCTGGCTTCACTGCGCAATATCGTCCAGGAAGTAAACAGCGCCCGCAGTCTTCCGGAAGTTCTGACGATTATTGTTCGCGAAGTGCGCTCTGCGATGCAGGCGGGTGTTTGCTCGGTCTACCTGTTTGATGAGGCTGATCAGCGCTATGTGCTGATGGCTACCGAGGGGCTGCGCAGTGAATCGATCGGCAAGGTGCGCCTTGCCATGCGCGAGGGTCTGGTGGGCTTGGTCGCCGCGCGTGAAGAGCCGCTCAACTTAGAGAATGCCGACAAACACCCCAATTACGCCTATTTCGAAGAGACGGGTGAAAGTCCTTTCCACTCGTTTTTGGGTGTCCCGATTATTCATCATCGCAAAGTGCTGGGTGTTCTTGTCTTGCAGCAAGAGACGCGGCGCAAATTTAAGGCGAAGGAAGAGGCATTTGTGGTCACCGTCTGTGCCCAGTTGTCTGGCGCGATCGCCCATGCTGAAGCGACAGGTGCCCTGCGCCAGTTGGCTTCTGTGGGACGGGGCAAAACTCGCGAAGCGGTTTTCCACGGAATTCCCAGCTCCCCCGGGGTGGGCATTGGGCGCGCAGTCTTGGTGTCGTCGAGTGCAGATTTGGCGTCGGTTCCGGAGCGTTTTGTCACGGATATCCCTGCAGAAATTGAAATGTTCAGATTTGCGCTGGAGTCAGTTAAAAAAGATATGCGCAGCCTTGGCAGTGGCCTCGAAGGTAAACTGAGCACGGATGAGTTTGCGCTTTTCGAAGTTTATATTCGACTGCTGGATGACCGCTCTCTTGGCGGCGAAGTGATTGAGGCTATATTGCAGGGAAAAGCGGCGCAAAGTGCGTGGAGTTCTGTTGTGCTCCAGCATGTGCGCGCTTTTCGCAAGATGGAGGACCCCTACCTGCGGGAGCGGGCGGCGGATATCAACGACCTTGGCCGTCGCGTGCTGAGCTATCTGCAAGACGGTCAAAAAAAGAATCTACCGTTGCCGCGCCGCATTATTCTTGTTGGTGAAGATCTCTCCGCGTCGGCTCTAGCTGATATTCCAGTCGAGCGGCTGGTGGGCATTGTCTCGGTTCGCGGTTCAAGCAACTCCCATATGGCGATTGTCGGGCGCGCGCTCGGCGTGCCGACGATTATGGGCGCCGTCGATCTCCCCTGGGGTGAGGTTGAGGGTCATGAGATTATTGTTGATGGCTTTAGTGGTGATGTTATCAGTCGCCCCAGCCGAACCATGCGTCGCACGTATATTCAGCGTCAACGCGAAGAAAAATTGCTGCTGAAAGATCTCGAAAAGCTCCGCGATGTTCCCTGTGTGACCCCAGACGGTTTTCCCGTTTCCCTGTGGGTGAACACGGGTCTGCGCCAAGATATCGCCGCTGCACTGAAAGCCAGTGCTGAAGGGGTTGGCTTGTACCGCACTGAAATCCCGTTTTTTATGCGCACCAGCTTCCCGACAGAAAGCCAGCAGACAGCTATTTATCGCGAGCAGCTGCAGGCCTTTGCCCCGCAATTTGTGACCATGAGAACACTGGATATTGGTGGTGATAAAGCCCTGCCCTATTTCCCAATTGAAGAAGAAAATCCGTTTTTGGGGTGGCGCGGCATTCGTATCTCCCTCGATCATCCAGAGATATTTCTCACCCAGATTCGGGCAATGCTCCGCGCCAGTGAAGGGTTGAACAACTTGCGCATTATGCTGCCGATGATCAGCAGCATGGCGGAGCTGGAGCGTGCTTTAGAGCTTATTCAGCGCGCCTATGGGGAGTTGTCCCAAGAGGAGGGATACAATATTCAAAGACCAGAGGTCGGGGCCATGATCGAGGTGCCGGCGGCGGTTTATCAAGTGAAAGAGTTTGGCCGTTGCGTCGATTTTCTCTCGGTTGGAACCAACGATTTGACGCAATATTTACTGGCTGTCGACCGCAACAACCCCCGGGTGGCCAATCTCTACAATACATTGCATCCAGCGGTGTTGCGTGCGCTGAAGTCAATTCAGGAGCAGGCGGCTGCGGTTCACTGTGAGGTGAGCGTGTGTGGTGAGATGGCGGGCGATCCCCTTGGCGCGGTGACGTTGCTAGGGCTTGGCTACGAGCATTTGTCCATGAGTGCCAACAGCTTGCTGAAGGTGAAGTCAATGCTGAATCAAGTGACAAAAGAAGAAGCGAAGAATTTGGCGAAGCGCGCGCTGCGCATGTCCGATGCCGATGCCGTGACGCAGTTTTTGTCGGATGCGCTAAATCGTCCCGCGCTATCAAAGCTCTATCGTCCGGGTCTACCTGCTTCCACATCAAGCGCTTCGGCTAAAATGTAAAAACCTCGCAGTGGCTATCGCCACCGGGCTGATGGCTTTTCTCTGCAACCGCGATTTTCCCAGATGCGCTAATGACCACGGCAGTTGATGCCCGTGTTCCGTAGCCCTCGGCGCTGATCATCGGTGACGACAACAGTCGCTCCCATTCCGGCGGAACCCCTGTGCTGGGCAGTTGGTCATCTGGATAGGGTGTTTGCCGAGACAACAGACTGGCGAGATTTTGCATATCCCAGCTCTCTGACTCAGCCGTTTTCAGTGCGCTGCGCAGTTGAGTTCGCGCGTAATATACCTTCG
>ENA-ORFA01001261-ORFA01001261.1-marine-metagenome-genome-assembly--contig:-NODE-1261-length-10124-cov-7.246143_pt1 | contig 10124 bp, 10 predicted proteins | sample MGYA00248621_ERZ508587 | MGnify/ENA primary metagenome ERZ508587 (study PRJEB26250, sample SAMN06266239) | marine metagenome | isolation source: Columbia River Estuary | place: USA:Columbia River... | reverse complement strand
CGTGCTCAATCAAAAGTTGGCGCACCCTGGGATTATCTACAAGAATACTATGAGAATACAGGTTCTCAATTTGAGTATAGAGCAAACTATATAGAAATTGACAAATCTTTAATAGGTGAGCTTCAGGTTTGGGTATATGATATAGATCGCGATGGAGATATGGATTTATTTTATCCTACTTATAGAAAAAGTACTTTAAGTAACCCCAAAGGCGCTGTGTTTTGGTGGGAGAATACCAAAAAGGGATTTAAGATTAATAAAAAATTTAGATTAAAGTATTAAACAGATAAAATGAATAAAAAATATATACTAATTGGCTTCATCTTGTTTGTTTCAATTTTTAATGAACTGAATGCTCAAAAGTGGATTGTAAAAGATAGCATTTTAGTTTTTCCGCAAGGATTTTCTTCTTGGCTAAAAAGAAATAATGGAGGTATTGATTCTGCGGCTCCTGGAATGGGAAATTATAATGGTCAAATTGGAAGTATTGGAACCAATCAAGGTATAGACTTATATGATTTTAATAAAGATGGCTTACCCGATTTAACATTTCAGTTATTTCCAAGTAATAATATTACAAGAGAGTATTTAAAAGGCATATTTATTCAAAATGCCAATGGAAAATTTGTATTAGATACCAATTATGTAATTAAAGCAAAAGGAGATATGTGGCTTGGAGGATATGGAGATTTTAATGGAGATGGCCTAACAGACTATCATTACATAATACAAAATTATCATGGCGCAGATAGCAATATAAAGTATAGTCCAGAAATGATTAATGGACACTGGCCTGAGAAAGTTTTTATAAATAATGGTAAATCATTTGATACTTTAACCCTAGATGTGAATAATTTAAATGTAGAGTCAACCTATACTGCGGATATTGATAAGGATGGATCTGATGAAATTGTTGCCACTGGGAGATATCCAGATGTAATGAATGTATATAAGTATGATAAATCTAAAAAGCAATTTTATAAAATGCTACCGGATTTGTCAATAGAATGGACTAAAAGATTTAATCCAAACGTAAGCAGATACCCATTATTTAATGTGGCTAACTCTAATAATCAAAATGAATTTGCTACAATATTATTTGATAATTCTAATTCTAAAGAAATCGGTGAACCAGAGTGGCAGCCTTATAATTTTAAAAACTTTACCTATGCAAAGTATAATTTTAATACACAAAAAATTGAAACAATTAGTTTAAATAGGGACTCAATTTTAATACCCGTTAAATATTCAAAAGAAGATGCGGATGATTACTATAGATTTTGCATTCATGAAAAATTAACTACCTATAAAATGGATATTGATAAAAACGGAGAAGAAGAGATTGTCGTTGGTGGATTTTATATGAATAATTATTATGTAAAAAACAAACAAAGGTATGCATATGGTTGGAAGGTATTAGGATTAAATGGAAAAGATTTAACCACTCAATTTTTTAAGGATAGTGGATTTGATAGAGGCACAGATATATTTTCTCATGGTTTAGATATTGACGAAGCTGCAGAGGGGATAGAGATGATACCAGGTACATGGGGACTAAATCCAAAAAATTATATTGATGGAAGTCCAACTTTGGGATACTATTATAAAGTAGTGAATGGGAAATTTGAAAAAACACTAATTCGCGATATTAAGCTAGAATCAGGAAAAAAGTTAGATAGTAGCTATTTTAAAGAAATGCAATTAATGATATATCCGAATTTTAAAAAAAATACAAATGCTTTATTGATGTATGATTTTAATAATATCAAAAGAGTGTCCATTTTATACCAAGTAAGTTGTGCTGACGCTCCTAAACCTATTTTTGACAAATCGCAATATAGTATTTGTGGTACTGATAGTACAACAGTTAAGTTAACCAACTATTCAAAATCAGATAGCACCATTTGGTATGTAAATAATAAAGTAAAAGCTACCAATACTGACCAATTGGTATTTAAGACCAATGATACATTTTATGTTACTAGAATAGATACAAATGGATGTACTAAAACAACAGATGCTATTAAGCTTCTTAAGTTTTCTACGCCATCCACTCCCACAATTTCTCGCGACAGCTCCAACAGTCTTGTATCTAGCGCAAGCATAGGTAATCTATGGTATAAAGATGGGGCTGCTATAACTGATACTACTCAAAAGATTAAACTCTCAGATCCATCTAAAGTGGGTTCTTATACAGTGAAGACTACTCAGAACGGATGTGTAAGTGCATTAAGTAGCCCTTACTACTTTTTGGTAACCGATGTAATTAGTTTAAGTGCTAGTGAGTTTATAAAACTAGCGCCGAACCCTTTTATTAATCAACTGAACTTTGATTTTGTAGTTAAAGGTTATCAAAGACTAAATATAGAAGTATATGATTTAGCTACAGGCACAAGGGTAGCTAGTAGACCAAACAATACAGCGGGCATGCCAATTATGCTTGGTCAGTTATCCGCAGGTACATATATAATTAAGGTAAGCTCCAATGACAATAAAATAATGCAACAGTTTAAGATGGTAAAGCTCTAAGCCACAGGTATTTGAAAAAGTATAAAATATTTTTTAGTTTCAAAAAGAGACTTATATTTATATCCACCAAAAAAATCAACTATGAAAAAAACAGTATCTCTAGTAATTACAATGCTTATTTGCATTATGAGTTTCGCACAGGTAGCACAGCCCTATTACTTAATGCACGATTATAGAAAAGTAACTGGCAAAGACTTAAAAGTGATGTTAGAAAATGAAGAACATTTTTGGAGTAAAGTGGGTCAGTTATTAGTTAAAGAAGGCAAATTGACTACCTGGAATATGTTAGAAAGAGTTGGCGGTCCTGAATCAGAGCCTAATATCCTTTTTTTAATAGGTATTGGATCTAAACAAAACATGCATGATTTAAATGAAACATTTGATTATGGTGCAAAAAAAGTTATGGCATCCATGGGTAAAGATGAAGCTGTATTTGTTAAAAGAGGTCTAAATATAGACGCTAATCGAGTTGCAATGGCAATGTTAAATATGGCAAACTATGAGTCAGTGGAGGGCAAACGTAATTATGTAAAAATGAATTATTCTAAAGTATCTGATGTAGCAAAAATGAATGAATTGCAAACAAAGGTATGGGGAAGCTTTATTAAAAAATCAATGGCTTCAGGTGCAGTAAATCAAAAGACTTGGTCTACTTCAAGTGTAGTGTCTCCAGTAGGAACTGGCTATGATTGGAATTATGTATCTGCTGATGGATATACAAATTATGAAGATGTATTAGATGGTGGCTGGTCAACCCCACCCACTATTCCTGATTTAAGTGAAATTGGAAAATTAATTGGTGGAACTGGGGCTTTTCATAAATCAGTTATATGGAAAGTATTAATGTCAGTAAACAATAAAGGAGAGTATACTAAACACTAATTTATTTTTAAATTTTTAAGGCCCCTCGAATTATCGAGGGGCCTTTTTTGTTACTTAACTTAAATTACTTAACAGCGTGCTTACCAGTTTATTGACATTTAATTATATATGAATTTTTTAGCGTCTTGTATTATTAAATTATTAATTGTACTTTCGCTAATTAATTTTAAGTTATGCCAAACAGTATTCCCTTCCGTTCCATTTGCCCAGTGGCTACCAGCTTAGATATTATTGGAGATAAATGGACTTTATTAATTTTAAGAGATATGATCTGGGGTCATAAAACTTTGTTTAATGAATTTCAACAGTCAATAGAAAGTATGCCAAGTAAAATGCTCGCCAATAGATTAAAAAAATTGGAAGAGCTTGGATTTGTAAGCAAGACAAAAGGAAACCTTAATAAAAAAAGTGTTTATTATTTATTAGAAAAAAGAGGCTTAGATACTTTTCCTATCATGGTTGAAATGGCTATTTTTTCTACTAAACATTTCTTTGATCATTTAGGTACTACTTATACCAAGGAAGCCAGAACGACTATGAAAACAGATAGACAAGGCTATATCTCAGAATTGGTTACTAACTACAATAAATTTAAAAGGAACTTGGTTATTTAATTCTTTCTTTCAGGAACAGCCCGATGATTTTATTCAACCAATAAAGAACTAATATTTTATAAACAAAAAAGTCCTGCAGAAATTATTTCTGCAGGACTTTTTATATGAAGTAAAAATTATTAACGCTCTATAGCTAAATCAGCTGCATTATAAAATTCTCCTTGCCATGCAATTTTTCCGTCTTTATCAAAATCAAATGTACAGTAGTATTTTAATAAACCAGTTTTTCCACTACTAGCAAATTTTGAATTCCATAAACCATATACTCTAACACTACCATCTAAATTATTATCCATATCTACTCCTTTTCTCCAAAGTGGATTAGTAAAAGTAATGTCATTAAAAGTGCTCATAAATACTTGCATTTGAGCATACCACACATCTTTAGATAATGAATCTTGGCCTACCGCCGGAGGAGACCACATAAAATTATCTGTAACATAAGAAGCCATTTTTACAGAATCTTTAGCAGCGAATGCAGCAAAAAATGCTTGAGCAGTTGCTAAGTTTTTGGTGTAGGCCTCATCTGCAGCAGTTGTTTTTACCGCAGTACTGTTATTACAAGCTACTAAGACAGCTACAATAACTAAAGAAAGTAAAATCTTTTTCATTTATTATTTTTTGGTTACACTAATATAATCCATTTAAGTGTTAAAATGAAAGTAAATTTCCTTAATTTTAGTGCACGTTTAAAGCTATTTAAACTGTTAAAATCTTATATTATCTTGTTAACTCATTAAAAATCAATCAAATGAAAAAAATCATCTTCTTAATGGTAGCTGTAATTGGATTTAATCTAACAGCTTCTGCTCAAAAAGCCATCAACTCTGTACATTTTTATGATGTTAAAAATGCGGCTTTGGAAAAAACCTATATCGCTAGCATCAAAGAAATTAATGCGATCATGATTGAAATAGGCTTTCCTAATAACTATTATACTTATATGAAATTAAATGAATCAGATACTACTTCCACTTATAGAAGCTGTACTATTGGTCATTGGACTTCAGAAAAAGATTATAAAGTTATTCACGATCATCCTAAGTTTAAAGCATGGGGTGCTAAGAATAAAGACAATAATGGTGTTTTTATTACAGGGCAATTGTATAGAAAGTTTTATACAGTAGATTAATTAAGACAAGAACAATACATTTTAATAATTTAAACCAAAAACAAATCAGATGAAAAAAATGCTTTATGCCCTAACGGCAATTGTTTTATTGACTACAGCTTGTACTGCTCCTAAGACGGAAGAAAGTCAAGCAGGCGTGTACAAAATGGAAAAATCGGTTATCAACGATGGTACCAAGGATACTGTTGATAACAGCCCAAACCAATTTAAAATTTACACAGCAACACATTATGTATTTGCTAAATTAAATGTTGACTCTACTGTCTCTTTTGGAGTAGGTTCTTACAAAAAAGAAGGTAATACTATTACTGAAACTAATTTATACCGCGGTAATGGAAGTGATTCAGCTGCTAATTTTACATTAAACCTTACAAAAACTGAAACTGGATATGTTCAAGATATTGCAGCCTTAGTAATGAATGGTCTTACATACAAGTTAAACGAAACTTATTCTAAAGTAGACCCTGGTGCAGCTACTGAATTAGATGGTTTATGGAAATTATCTGCAAGAATGTCAATCACTGGTACAGATACTACTGATATTTTAGCCAAATACAGTGCAGTACAATACAAAGTATTTCAAGATGGACATTTTATTTGGGTAAACAGAGCAGCTACAGATTCTACTAAAACTGCTTTCCAAAATACATATGGATACGGAACATTTACTTTTGCAGATGGCGTTTCTACAGAAGTACCAAGCACATCAAGCTATGCTAGTATTGTCGGAATGAATATCAAAGTGAAAATTACTTTAACTGGTAAAAATGAATACACACAAGAAATAGTGGATGAAGCTGCTAAAACAACTTCTATCGAAAAATATACTCGTTTGTAATTCTATATAAGAATAGAAAAAGCCCCTCGAATCATCGGGGGGCTTTTTTATGCAATGCATTATCTCGGTATTATCTAAGGGAATTTTAATAATTCCTACCTAATTTTCTTATTTATCGTTTCTTCTTCTTGCCTCTTCAGCCTCTTTGTAAATATTAATCCAAGTTAAGGAAATATCAATCACTGCTAATAAAGGTCCTAAGGCCAAGACCATAATTACTTCTAAACCTGGTGAATACCCAATGACCCCGTCCAATGAGGTTAATTTTGATCTTTTAAATAATTTATACAAGCAGTAAATAGATGAAAGTATCCAAAAGAAAATGACAATATTTGTTAACATAGAATCCTTTTTTATTCATTGCAAAGATAAGACATTAAATCTTTCTTACATTATTTAAAAAGCCCCCTTTTTTTAAATAATAATTGTAATATGCATTTGGAAATATTGAATGGAAATTCAACTTAAAAAATATGAAACAATTACTTAGCTCTTTGATAGGCATATGCTGCCTTTGTTTTGCAGCCCAAGGCCAAAAATTGACCCTAGACAATGTGCATTCCCATAACGACTATGAACAAAAAACACCTTTCCATCTAGCCTACCGCAACCAATTAGGTTCTATTGAAGCTGATATTCATTTAGTAGCAGGTAAAATTTTAGTGGGCCACGATACAAAAGATTTATTGCCTAGTCGTAGTCTTGAAAATTTGTATTTAGCGCCCCTGCTTACTTATAATACACCCAATAGAAAATTACAATTTTTAATAGATGTAAAAACAGAAGCCATTAGTACTTTAGATAGTTTAATAGCCGTATTAAAAAAATACCCTACGCTTATTAATAATAAAAATATTACCATTACCATTTCTGGTAACACACCTGCCGATAGTTTATTTATACAGTATCCTAGCTTTATACATTTTGACGGCAGAATTTTTAAAAACTATACCACAGCCCAGCTGTCTAAAATTTCTTTAATTAGCGAAGACTATGGAAAGTTTACGATGTGGAAGAAAACCTGGCCCATGCAAGTTGCGGAGGAAGAAAAAATTAAACTAGCTATTGAAAAAATACATGCACTTAATAAACCCATTAGATTATGGGGCACACCCGATTTTCCTTTAGCATGGGAAAAATTTATTGAAATGAAAATAGATTTTATTAATACAGACAAGATTGAAGAGATTACACAGTTCTTTCAAGCACGTCCCTAAAACTTATTCAAAAATAATAGTTCCAAATTTTTTGTATTCGTGAAAACTACGGCTGGTAGGCTTCCAGGTCCAATGGTTGCTTCCTTTATCATAGTCAATTCTGTAAAAATTAGCCCTCCATTTTGTTCCAGATTTGGGCGGTACATTTTCTAGTGGGCTTAATAAAACAAAGGGTATAAAAAATTCGGCAGTCCATCCAATTACTTTATCTCCTTTTTTGTTGATAGTAGCTGCATGTCTTGTTCTTCTTTCTTTTTCATAATGCCAAGGCCTCCAACCTAAAAACTTCCCATTATAATTTGGAACTATTATAGGTAATTCATAATTCCAAGGAGATAACTCATATTCAAAATAAAGAACCGACTTTTCATCAGGCCAAAAGAAGGCTTCTACTACATCTTCATTATACAAGTCAGCAAAATCTTCTCTTAGGGTGGATGTAATAAGTGAATCCTCGCATACGTACAAACAGTAAATTCCAGAGTCGGAATATAAAATTTTAAAATTGGTGGAATAATTTACCCCAGTAGTTAATTTCTTATTCAATTTTGTAAACGAGGTAGTCTTCCAAGCGGCAGCATCTCCTAATCCATTAACAGAAAAATCTTTTATTTTTTTTACAGCAATAGTGGAACTGTCATCGGCTTGCGCTTTAACATGCACCACCAAAAACATAGAAAAAACAACAGCTATCAATAAAGTTTTATATCCCTTAGTCATACTATTTAATTAACATAGGAAACAATCTTTTTATTTCTGCTTCATTAGGTTGTGCGCCATATTCACAAACTTCAAAAGCTTCTGCATGCTTTGCTTTTGCTGCTTTTGCTGCGCCATACCATTTCACCATAGCTGCTCTAATATTGGCTTTCATTGGTTTATCATATAATTTCATCAACCACTGCAATCTTTCTTCTTTTCCAGTAGGAACGTCTTTTTCATATCTTCCTATCCAAGGCATCCACTCATAAAATTGAGATTCATGCGCATCAATGGCTAAAATCTTTTTTGCATAAGTAGTTGTAATATCTACTACGATATCAGGTCTGAACGGGTTCGGTCTTTGAAAATGATCCTCTCCATATAAAAATACAGGCGTTTTTCTTAGAGGCGGTACATCTGGTGCAACATTGGGTACTTCTATCATATAGGCTGCATCTTGCACTAATACTCCTGTATAACGGTGATCAGGGTGGTAATCATTAGGTCTTGGTGCAATGACTACATCTGCATTCCACTCTCTAATTTTTCTAATTATTTGTAATCGCACTTCTAGTGTAGGTAATAGTGCACCATCGTGATTATCTAATACATCATAAGTTACCCCTAGTCGTTTAGCTACTTCCTGAGTTTCTAAATATCTACGTGCAGCTAATTCTTTTCCTTTCATGGTTTGATGTCCTGCATCCCCATTTGTAACTGCTACAAATTTTACAGCATGCCCCATACTTGAAAATAAGGCTGCAGTAGCCCCTGCCTCATAATCACAATCATCGGGATGCGCGCCAATGACAATAATTCTACTTTTTTCTTTGATGGTTTGTGCCATTACTGATTGACACAACATTAATAGTACAATACCCAATAGAATTTTTATATTTTTCATTTTATTATTTTTAAACAACCTTACTATAAAATCTTTTTAATTCCTTTTTATTTTTTAATTCAATTATTATGGCTTCAACAAACTTTCAAACCACTCTACATTGGTTTGCATTGTTTTTAAAACCATTCTTGGTTCACTAGGTCCATGAGGTTGTCTTGGTAAAACCAAAAGCTTTACTGGAATATTTCTTCTTTTTAATGCATTGTAGAACATAACAGAATTTCCCAACGGAACTCTTTGATCTGCTTCCCCATGTTGTAACATCACAGGTGTTTGTACATTTTGAACAAATCTTAATGGTGAATGCTCGCTATACATTGACCAATTATTCCAAGGATCTGATTTAAAGTAAGAAGGTAAAAATCCTTCAATATCATCGGTCAAATTTTGAAAACTAAGATCTACAACAGGCGCTCCAATAGAAGCTGCTTTAAAACGATTGGTATGTCCAACAATCCAACTACTCATAAAACCTCCATAACTCCATCCCATTACACCTAGCATAGACTCGTCTGTAACGCCCATTTTAATCACCTGATCTACGCCGGTCATTAAGTCAATATAATCTTTACCACCCCAATCCTGTCTGTTGGCCATTCTAAAAATGTTGCCATAACCACTTGATCCTCTTGGGTTTGGTCTTAAAATAGCATAACCATTTTCGCTTAAGGCAGCCAATGGATAAGTACCTTGATTAGTAGCAATACAAGTTTGACCAAAATTACCAGCAGGGCCACCATGAACATTTAATAATAAGGGCACTTTTTTACCAGCTGTATAATTCAAGGGATAAGTTAATAAACCTTCAATCTCTAAACCATCCGCCCCCTTCCATTTAATTAGTTCGGTTCTAGCTAAAGGTAGTGAAGCCATGCTTGCATTTATGGAAGTAATTTTTACAGGAGCATACTCATTTAATTTACTTACATATAATTCAGGAAATTGAGAAGTATTTTGTAAGGTGAAAGATATATAAGTATGCGATGCATTTATTTTAGCAGCCCCTATATAATTTTTTTCACCCTTACTTAATTCAGCAATATTTTTTCCATCCACACTTAATGTGTAAATACTTGTCATTGTTTTATTAGACTCTGACCAAACAATATTTTTTCCATCTGCTGTCCAACCTAAAATACTTCCATCTTCATTCGGAGTTGCTTTTAATCGTAATGTTTTTCCATCTGCTAGAGCATAAATCTTTGCATGTTTTGCACCAGGCCAATCATTCGGGTTTTCTGTACAATAATAACTTATCAAAGTTCCATCAGGACTAAACTGAGGAGCAGATTCTCCAGCAGGCGTG
>ENA-ORFA01001260-ORFA01001260.1-marine-metagenome-genome-assembly--contig:-NODE-1260-length-10128-cov-2.708487_pt1 | contig 10128 bp, 9 predicted proteins | sample MGYA00248621_ERZ508587 | MGnify/ENA primary metagenome ERZ508587 (study PRJEB26250, sample SAMN06266239) | marine metagenome | isolation source: Columbia River Estuary | place: USA:Columbia River Estuary... | reverse complement strand
TATAGCCATAATCAATCGTCAACATTGCCCCACCCCGTTGCGCCAACCGGTGCGATAGCGTCTGCATGATAGCAGCAGCATCAGGGCAGGTTTCGTAAATACTGCCAACGGCAGCAACGCGAAAATGCTCAGGAATTGCAGTATCGGCAATAGGCGCGCCCGGCATTGCGGCAAAGCGTGACCCACGATCACGCACGACCACGCGCTCCTGCCAACCGGCATGCGATAATATCATCTGCCGAACAGGCAGTGCGTCAAAAAACTCGTTTGCCACAATGAACATAGGCGCATCGGACGGCAAGCTATCCAGATTGTCGTGGAAGTTTGCATGCGGCACGGCTTGGGATTGCTTGGCGCGCAACGTCGGGCTGTTTTCCAAAAAGTGGGCCGAAGGCTCCCATCCAAAACGCTTCATGGTCCGAAGCGCATCCGCCGCCAGCGTCCCCCGACCCGGACCAAGCTCGACATAATAGCAGCCAGATGGGCTCCCGTGGCGCAGCCAGATGTCACTCAGCCATATGCCTACCATTTCGCCGAACATCTGGGAAATTTCGGGGGCAGTGATGAAATCGCCAGCCGCGCCAAGCGGATCAGCGCCGCCATAATAAGCGGTATTGGCTACGCGCATATATTCGGCAATGCTGATGGGGCCGGACGCCTCTATCTGCTGCGCAAGGCGAAGTGCTGTCTGATCTGTGTCAGGCGGCACTGTTACTGCCGGCCATGCCTTCGGCGCGCTGCTTGCGGGCACCTGCGGTCAACAACAGGAACAGGCCCACCAATATCATCGGAATGGTCAACCACTGTCCCATACTCAGGCCGCTTGCTTCCACCAGCCACTGAAGCTGCTGGTCGGGCTCCCTGAAAAACTCGATGGAAAACCGGGCTGTGCCATAAATGATTGCGGCCATACCCGTGAGGAAACCGGGCCTATACCGCGCCTTGGTTTTCCAAAATAATGGCCACAATATCGCCGCCATCAAAAGCCCTTCAAGCAAAGCTTCATAAAGCTGGCTTGGGTGGCGCGGCAAATCACCGCCATTGGGAAAGACGACGGCCCATGGTACGTCGGTGACGCGGCCCCAAAGCTCATCATTCACAAAGTTCGCAAGGCGCACGAGGAATATCCCAAAAGGTACGACGCAGGCGACATAATCGCAGACCCGTAAGAAAGAGAGCTTATGCTTGCGCGCCAAAAGCCAGATTGAAAATATGATACCAATCGCGCCGCCATGGAACGACATTCCGCCTTCCCACAATTTGAAGACGTCCATTGGATTCTGCAAAATGGAGGGTTGGTAAAATAAAATATAGCCAATCCGTCCACCCAAGATGATACCCAAGGTGGCATATAGGATAATGTCATCCGCTTGCTCACGTGACATGGGCGCGCCGGGACGCGCGAGCAATTTCAGCAACATCCAATAGCCGAGCAAGATGCCGACCAAATATCCAAGCGAATACCAACGGATTTGGAAGAAGCCCAAATCGAGCGCGACAGGACCTACGCCAAGGTCGGTAAACTGAATAAAGCCGGCGGCGGTTGAAATAATCTCGAATGACACAATATTTCCTCAGGATCTTTTGACATTCCTATAGAGCCAAATAGAAGTCGCACAAAGAGTTTAGGAGAGAATCACATGCCGTCGCAGTTGGACCTTGCAATCGATGCCACCATTGAACGGCTTATGGCCAATGATGGCCCCTTGGCCGTTACCTATGCCGAGAAATATGGTGTCCAAATGCCGGTCTTTGCCAAAGCACCGGGCAACATGGCCGACTATTTCGCATTTTTCTGCGCGACCCATGCGGACAAGGAATTTTTGGTCGATGGCGATATCCGGTTAAGTTTCGCCCAAACCTATGCTGCGGCGCGCGCTTTGGCAGGTGGTCTTGTGGAAGGCTACAAGCTGCAAAAGGGTGAGCGCATCGGCATTGCGGCTCGGAATTCCGCCAATTGGATCATTGCCTATATGGCAATTGTGATGGCCGGCGGCGTTGCGACTTTGCTCAATGGTTGGTGGCAAGGTGGCGAATTGGCCGAAGGCATTCGCATGGTCGGCTGCCGCTTTGTTCTCGCCGATGAACAGCGTGCCGCGCGGATGGCGGGACAAGATATTGGCGATTGCGAACTGCTCATCATCAAACATGATTCGCTGCCGCTGGACGGCTTATCGGTGATGACTGCAAAGGGTGGCGGCGCAGAAACAGCGCTGCCAACCATAAATCCACTCGATAATGCGACGATTTTATACACCTCTGGATCAACCGGACAGTCGAAGGGTGCGGTGTCAGACCATCGCGCCGTCGTCCAAGGTGCTATGAGCTATGTTGGCCAAACGCTTGTCTTTTTTGAGCTTATGTCCGCCAGTGGCCAGTCGATGCCGGCCCAGCCTTCAGCGCTCGTCAATGTGCCCTTGTTCCACGTCACCGCGTCGATACCTTTGGTGCTGCAAAGCTTCGCCATCGGCCGCAAGCTCGTGTTGATGCCCAAATGGGACGCAGAAGAGGCGATGCGGATTATCGAAAAAGAACGCATCACTTATTTCGTGGGCGTTCCGTTGATGAGCATTGAGCTGGCAACGCACCCTGCCCGGCACAAATATGATTTAACAAGCTGCACCGCATTTGCCGCCGGCGGCGCGCCACGCCCTGTTGAGCATGTCAAAAAAATTCGCAAGGAAATGAGCTGGGGTTATCCATTATTGGGCTACGGCCTCACGGAAACCAACGGCGTTGGCTGCGGCAATTTCACCGACAATTATTTAGAAAAGCCAACCAGCACTGGTCCTGCGACCAAGCCACTGGTCGAGGTCCAAATGCTGGACGATGATGGCAATGTTTTGCCGCAGGGCGAACGCGGTGAAGTGGGTATTCGGACGATTGCCAATTTCAATGGCTATTGGAATAACGAAGATGCTACGCGCGATGCATTCACCGCAGATGGATTTTTCCGGACCGGCGACATCGGTTATCTCGACGAAGACGGCTATTTGTTTATCGTCGACCGTAAGAAAGATATCATCATTCGAGGCGGTGAGAATATCAGTTGCCCCGAAGTTGAAGCAGCCGCTTATGAGCATGAATCAATTGCCGAATTGTCTGTATTTGGCATTGCTGATGAAAAATATGGGGAGGTGCCCGGCATCGTCTATCAGACAAAGGACGGCGTCACGCTGACCCCGGATGCGTTGAAAGCATTTTTGGCGGAACGTCTCGCGCCCTACAAAATTCCTGTGCATTACTGGCAAGTGGCCGATCCACTCCCCCGACTGGGTACACAAAAAATCGACCGGGTGACTCTGCGACGCGAATATAATGCCAAAATATCCGCTTGATGCTGACATGATGCCGTATCGCGCCTAAGGTCGCGTCATGGCATCAACAGCAGAACGGATATCTAAGCAGCGCGACATTATCGACCGCGGTGTGCTGGCCGAACAGATTGAAGGCATCGTGCGCGAATACGGGGCCGAAGCACGTCGTCCACACGTCGTAGAGATATTGCAAACCGCACTGGCCAATGGTCGGAGCGAAATTCAACGGCGCCTCGATGCCGCGCCATCGCAAGGCTATCGCGCCGCGGCCGAGCAATCATTCCTTGTCGATCAAATCGTCCGGCTCATCTATGATTATGTCACTGTGCACGCCTATCCCGCTGCCAACCGCTCGGCATCCGAAAGGATCGCGGTTCTGGCTGTGGGTGGATATGGCCGTGGGGAGATGGCCCCACATAGCGACGTGGACATCGGCTTCGTTACGCCTTTCAAGCGTAGTTCCTGGACCGAGCAGGTGGTCGAAGCGATCCTCTATTTGCTGTGGGATCTTGGGTTAAAGGTCGGCCAATCAAGCAGATCCCTCGATGAAACGGTAAAGATGGCGCAAGAGGATTTAACCATCCGCACCGCGTTACTGGAAAGCCGGTTTGTGTGGGGTGACCGCGGCGTTTATGAAGAGGTTTCGCTGCGTTTTTGGAATGAGGTTGTCGCAAACACGGCGTCAGACTTTGTGCGTCTAAAAATGATGGAACGCGACGATCGACACCGGCGCATGGGGGACAGCCGATATGTGGTCGAACCCAATATCAAAGATGGCAAAGGTGGGCTTCGCGATCTCCACACACTCTACTGGATTGGAAAATATATCCATAAAGTGTCCGCTGCATCGGAGCTTGTCGACGTTGGCCTGCTCACAATCGATGAATATAATCGGTTCAGAAAAGCTGAAAATTTCTTGTGGGCGGTGCGTTGTCATATGCACAATATCACCGGACGTGGGGAAGATCGTCTCACATTCGATCTGCAACGCGAATTAGCGGAACGCATGCAATTTGCTGATCGCCCCGGGCGCTCGGCGGTTGAAAGGTTCATGCATTTTTACTTTTTGAACGCAAAAACCGTAGGCGACGTGACGGGACTTTTCCTCGCGCATTTGGATGAAGCTATGGCCAAAAAAGGCCGCCGGTTTTTGCCCAGCTTTGCCCGAAAACCCCGAAAGCTCAATGGTTTTCAACTTGATCGTGGTCGTCTCGCGCTCCCCGATGATGGCTTTTTTGCGCAAGACCCCGTGCGCTTGCTCGAAATATTTCATTTGGCGGATTTGCATGAATTGGAAATTCACCCGCTGGCGATGCGTGCCGCCCAAAGAGATGCCCGACTGATCGACAAAGTATTGCGGCGGGACCCGAGAGCCAACGCCCTTTTTCTCGAAATATTGACATCGCCGCGCGACCCGGAAACGGTGTTGCGCTGGATGAATGAATCTACCGTTTTCGGTCGATTCATTCCGGATTTCCGACGCGTCGTGGCGCAGATGCAATTCGACATGTACCACCATTATACCGTCGATGAACATTCGATCCGCGCCATTGGCTTGCTGGCCGATATCAACCGCGGAAAGCTCAAAAAAGATCACCCGCTGTCTACAGCGATGCTGCAGCAGATTGTCAGCAAGCGGGTATTGTTTGTGGCCACCTTGCTCCACGATATCGCGAAGGGGCGTGGCGGCGACCATAGTGTGTTGGGCGCGGAGATTGCAGAATCCTTATGCCCGCGGCTGGGTCTTTCTCCGGCTGAGACAGAAACTGTTGCGTGGCTTGTCCGCTATCATTTGTTGATGTCGGCCACTGCGTTCAAGCGGGACTTGGCGGATTTTAAGACCATCCTCGATTTTGCCCAGGCTGTCCAGTCACCCGAGCGGTTGAAGCTCTTGATGGTCTTGACCGTCGTTGACATCCGCGCAGTTGGACCAGGCGTTTGGAACAGTTGGAAACGACAGCTTCTGTCGGACCTGTTTGAAGCTACGGAAGAAGTGCTGCGCTTGGGGCACAAGCAACGCGGCCGGGACGAGAGGATTGCCTCGAAAAAAGCGCAGCTGGAGCCCGCGTTACAATTACCGTCTGATAAATTTGCGGCCTTCGCCAAAACGCTGCCAGATGCTTATTGGATCGCGGAACCAGACGACATCATTGAACGCAACGCCCGGCATCTTCTGTCCAATGCGGGCACAGAACTTGCCATTGACGCTTGTTTCTATCCTGATCGTGGCGCGACGCTCGTCACGGTTTTTGCGGCCGACCATCCCGGGTTGTTTTACCGCATAGCCGGCGCCATTCATCTGGCGGGCGGTAACATTATCGATGCGCGGATTCACACCAGCAGCGACGGCATGGCGGTCGACAATTTCCTTATCCAAGACCCGCTGGGTCGTCCTTTTCAGGAGCAAAGCCAGTTAAACCGCCTCAAGCGTAACATTGAAGAGGCGCTGACCAATCGCGCGCGTTTGATGACACAACTGGACGCAAAACCAAAAGCGCTGCGCCGAGCCGACGCCTTTAAAATCGCGCCATCGGTGCTGATTGATAATCAAGCGTCTAACCGGTTTACGGTGATTGAAGTGAATGCGCTGGATCGTCCCGCCTTGCTCAACAATTTGGCGCTCGCGCTGTTTGAATCGAAAGTCACATTGCACAGCGCGCATATCGCCACTTACGGGGAACGCGCGGTCGACACATTTTATGTGACGGATTTATTCGGCGGCAAAATCGAAAACAAAAACAAGTTAAAAGCGCTTGAAACCAGGCTTTTGGAATCGGCCGCAGTAAAAGCACGAGCAAAGACAAAGGCCGCGGCCTAAAATTTTAGCTCTATTTTTGACATCACGCATCGAAGGTAAAAAAAAGGCCGGTCTTTCGACCAGCCTTTCTTTTAACCTGAAATCAGATTGGGAATTACATTCCCGAACCTGGACCGTAGGTAACTTCCACGCGACGGTTTTGCGGTTCACGCTCACCATCTGCAGTTTGTACCAATGGTGCAGTTTCACCGAATGCCTCAGTAGCAATCGCGCCAGTCGATACGCCCTTGGACTCAAGATACGTACGAACAGTGTCATTACGACGCTGTGAAAGGCCGACATTGTACTTTGCAGCGCCCGACTTATCGGCGTGACCTGCAAGCATAACCTTCGCGCTGCCACAGTTCGAATATTGTGCAACGGCATTATCAAGAACCGAAGCCGCGTCTGGACGCAGGTTCGATTTATCCCAATCGAAGAACACAATATAAGGACCCGTGTTGCACACCGGCGCAGGTGGCGGCGGTGGTGGCGGCGGAGGAGGAGGTGGCGGTGGCGGTGGTGGCGGTGGTGCCACTTCAACCGGCGCAGGTGCGCCGCCGAAATTATACACCAAGCTTCCCATCAAGCTGTGCGAACGGAAGCGCGACTCAACGGCACGGCCGAGACGATCAACAAGACCAACCTTATCCGCGTTGAAGAAACGATACTTCAGGCCCACATCCCAATTGCCGCTCAATGGCGCACGAACGCCAGCAAGTGCCTGCCATGCAAAACCGGTATCCGAGTCATCAAGGAATGAAGGCGCTGCCAAAACGGTCTGCACGTCTACACGCGCAACACCAACGCCGCCGCCAACAAAGCCCTGAAGGCCGTCATTATCACCGAAATCCAGCAATCCATTGACCATGAAGCTCAATGCATTTGCGCCGCCAGTTGCGGCGTAGTTACCGCCAGCCAGCAAAGCTGTGCTCGTGCCACTTGTTGCCTGAGGTGTTTGGCTGGTGAAACCAGAAACGTCCGCCTTACGATAGGACACTTCTGATTCAAGACGGAAACCGCCGAAATCATAGCCAACGAGGCCACCGAAATCATAACCCTTGTCAGCGTCTAATGTTGCCGCATCTTTCACGACACCAATATCCAAAGCGAGGTCTTCTACTAACATGGCACCGCCATCAACGCCCACATACCACTGGTTATCGCGGGCCAAAGCCGGTGACGCCAGAGCAGTAGAAGCGAGTGCCAAACTTAGGGCTAACTTACGCATCAACTTTCCCCTTATCTATCTTAGGAACAGGAATTCGAGGCCATATGTCTACCGCTTCTGTTCCGTCCATGCAAGCCGCTATGTCCCTATACTGTTGCCAAAATGTCGCCATTTTTGGCTATTTATCAGAATATTTAAGGTGTTTGCGACCGGCCGTGGTTCATGTGGCTAATATGCCCAATAGCCGCAAATATTGTAAAATCGCCGACAAGGCTGCGCGCGCTTCATTCAAGGTTGCACCCACCAATGCAAAGCGTGCGCCGGCATGTTGCGCTGCCAAGGCGCGCACCCATTCCGCCCCCATGCGCGTCTTGCCATAGCCGCGCCCCGCCATCACCAGCCAGACGCGCCAATCCTCCAAAGGCGCGGCCTGATCATCGCGCGCCCAAAAATTCCAGCTTTGCGTTTCGGTCATTTTTTTCCGGGTCCAGCGGCGGATGACCTCGACCATCTGATCATGCGGCAGTGCCAGCAAAGCTTGCGCATTACATATCGGCATTGGGCGCCTCTGCACGTTCGGGTTCAGCTTCGCCACGCGCCGCCGCGCTCTCTTCGGCGCGTTGCCGCATCTGCGTAAGCTTCAGGACCAACTGCGCCTTTAACGTCGCCAAATCGGGCTGCGCGGGCTTGGACGCCGGCGTAATGGCCGCACCACCCTTGACCGAAGCACGATGCGCGCTGAGCAAGGCAATCGCCAGACGATGCTTTTGCGCCCGCGCCTTTAACGTGCCGTCGGCAGTTCGTCCGCTCGGCGTCTGCAGCGCCTCGGCCAGCAAATCGGTTTCCAACCGGGCATAGCCCTCCGCCAAAGCCAGCGCCCATGCGTCGCGAAAAGCAGGCGTCCGCCGCCGCTCGGCATAGACCGCATTGCTCGACACCCCCGCCGCGCGCGCCGACGCCGCGACATTCGCGGTCTGCGCCAAATGGTCCAGAAAAAGGCTGCGGATTTTCATATTCAACCGCGCATCGGGCACGGGTGTATTATTGATGGCCATATCCAGCCCTCCTGAGCGCAAAGAAAAAGGGCCGAAGACTGCGCTTCGACCCCAAAGATGATGATGAAAGCGAGCCCCAAAGCGACTCGCAATTTTCGACTATGACACAAACTAACCTTTTATGGTTACGATGTCAATGTGTTTTTAGCCTATTTGGTTAAATACTCCATTTTGGCTTTAACTACCCGTACAGACTAGACACATCCGTTGGTCATGATAAGTAACTGTGAATAAGGAGTTTTATGTATGCCCTATTGGATTAGCTTTCGCATTCATCAGGACGCCAGCTATCAAAAAGTTTATGACGCCCTGCGTTTAGAGTTATGCACAATCGCGCAGGATAGGTGGTGGTTTGAAACAACTTCGTTCTTCATAATCGAGAGTGAATCGGTTGCGCGAGTTATTGCAACGGTAAAGTCGTGTTTGCGTGAGCAATCTGATTTGGCAATCATAGGCTCATTTTACACGAAGACGCTGACCGTAATCGGCAAATGCGACGATAAGGATATTTTTGAGTTAGTTGAATTTGCGAAAAAGGGCTGACAGTTTTCAAGGCGATGGACGCACTTTTGGAAGGGCTATAACTCTAACTCTAAGCTACAATATTCGCTTCAGTCGATTGGCAGCCGTGACACGGTAGATGAAGGGGCGCTTTTCATTGTCGCACACTTTCTTAATCTTATCGTAATTGTGGACCAGACTTTTGAGTTTGAAAAAGCTAATGGAATTAGCGCCATGAAGATAGAAACAACCCACTTTATGCTGTTGTATTGCTTTTAACGCAGCCGATTCAGATTGCCACTTTGCGTCGTGGCTACAAACAATCCAACCCTTTTGCCCAACAATGTTGAGCCATTCATCGTCAGGCTTACTATCAGCGAATCCTTCACTGTAGTGCGACTTCACCTCAAACGGGCATCGCAACATCTCTAGCGCTCTCGGAAAATTCTTACCGAAGCATCTATCAAAATACAGCGTTAGTGCCGCTATCCCCTCCCAAACTCTAAATCGACGCCTTCAAATTGAAGTGCTTGGGTGACAGCAGAGTTCGGCACACCGAAATCATCTGCAATTTCGTCCAAATGTTCCCCAGCATCCCAACGGCCTTTGAAAACCCAAGTTGGAACCCCATCAATGGCAGGTGCCCCAAATTGAATACGCGGATCAATAACAATATCTCGTTCGATGCCAGCAACATGCCACTTTATCGCGAGACCATCATCCTCATACTCAAATTCTTGAAGTTTTCCAATGATATCCGTCCATGCTAATTGACCATTCTGCGACGCAGACAAAAGAGTTTTGTCGCCACCGAGTGCTTCAATCTGCGCATAGTCCATCCACAGCTCTTTGCCGTCGGTCTTGAAGCGGTATTCAGCAAAGGGGTACTCCGCCTGAAGTTGAGTGCCAAGATACTCCCGCGCCGATTTAATTTTCTTCAAACTAAGGCCAGTCTTGCGAAATGACGCGACGACGGCAACTTCGATCAGTTGAAGATACGAGAGCGCGGCACCGGTAGCCTTGGTAGACAGGGTAGCTTTCTTATTGCTACCAGGTCGGGTGTGCCAATTAGCAACGGTTTGACTAGATAAATGAGCATAGCGTGCAGCATGGCGAATCTTATAGTTCGGAATAAACAGGCGTGATCGCCAGAAATCGTGCGGCTGAAGCGCCATATTCATATCATCGATTCCTCTAACGCAGTGGTCATGCCACTAGCACTTTAAGTTCTTTACCATTTTTGAAGGCGTATGGGAATCGACTTTGACGAAATAATAAAAGGTTTCA
>ENA-ORFA01001253-ORFA01001253.1-marine-metagenome-genome-assembly--contig:-NODE-1253-length-10146-cov-2.016387_pt1 | contig 10146 bp, 9 predicted proteins | sample MGYA00248621_ERZ508587 | MGnify/ENA primary metagenome ERZ508587 (study PRJEB26250, sample SAMN06266239) | marine metagenome | isolation source: Columbia River Estuary | place: USA:Columbia River Estuary... | reverse complement strand
TCCTGCTGCGCATCGAGGACACCGACCAGGCGCGCAGCACCGACGCGTCGCTGCAGATCATCCTGCAGGGCCTGCGGTGGCTCGGCATCGACTGGGACGAGGGGCCCGAGAAGGGCGGCGACTTCGGGCCGTACTTCCAGATGCAGCGGCTCGGGCTCTACCGGCAGGCCGCCGACAATTCCCGCACCAGTGAGAAGGCTGATCGAGGTTCCTGCAACAAATGCAATTGAAAGAACAATTGCTCCGAAAATAATTGCTGATCCGAGGTCTTTTTGTAGCAGGCACATGCCAGCAGCAGCAATGAGCACAATAACTACTTTGATGAGTCGTACCTTCAAATCGGTTTCGCCTCGACGGTTCTTGCTCAAAATGCGCGCCACATAAATGAGAGTTGCAAGTTTCAGCAACTCAGACGGCTGAAAGCGCCATGCGCCCTCACCAATCCACGCCCGCGCCCCATTGACGGAATTACCAAGACCTGGAACGAACGGTAAAAACATTGCCACAAACGATGCAAAGAAAATAAAGGGAGCAAACCTTTTGAGCATTTGGTAGGGAAATCTAAATGTACCCCACATCAAAAATGTTCCGATACCAGCCCAGGCCAACTGACGATAAAAGACACCAAAGGCCGACCTACCGCTGTGCAGCATGGTGACCGAAGATGCCGAGAGCACCATCACTAAGCCGAACATCACCAATAATGCGCTCACAATGAGCAGTCCATAAAAAGCAACCGTTGGTGCTTGCGTCGCCATTTGCCGTTTGTTTGACACTCCAGAACGGTCGAGAGTTGCTCGACGACGCTGAGCAACCGTCAAGAAACCTGCTTGTGAACGATCAGGAACAACAGTACTCATCGGCGTCCTTCTCCTTCGTGTTGCGTATCTTCATGACCAACGTACTTCTTCACACGTGCTGCAAAGTCGCATCCACGCTCTTCATAGTTCTTGTACCAATCGAAACTGGTGCATGCCGGAGAGAGCAACACAACTTCATTTGCGCCCACCAAAGAACCCGCAGTTTCAATTGCTTCTTGCATGCTCGCAGCAATGGCAGTGGTGCATAAGCCAGCAAACGCCGCAGCAATCTCCTGCGCACTTTCACCAATGCACACAACGGCTTTTACATGTTCATGTTCGAGAGCTAGTTCTGAAAGATTCAAACCTTTGTTGCGCCCACCCGCAATGAGAACGATTCGTGGGAAAGCCCGCAACGCCGTTCGTGCCGCATGTGGAGAGGTTGCCTTCGAATCGTCAAACCAACGCACACCATTTTTTGTAGCAACAAGTTCAATACGGTGATGAGAAGGTTCAAATTCCTGCAGTGCTTGAACCACCCCAGCCTGAGTACCTACTCCACTTTCTAGACACATAGCTGCAGCTGCGAGACCGTTTTGAATATCGTGAGGCAATGAGCGCTTCATCGCGTTGGCGGCGAGAAGAGCCCCATGTGAGCCAACGAGCTCATTGGCCTTCACGAAATAGTTACTGTCTGAGGTGTCGCCAAAAGATACAAAACGGCCGGCACTCTGTTGCGCCAAGGCACAAATATCTTTGTGGGCTGATGGTGCAACAACAGCATCATTGGGTTGCATGTGCGCCCAAATTTTTGCCTTTGCAGCCACATATGAGGCGAAATCGCGGTGCCAGTCGAGGTGGTCGGGTGCGATATTGAGCCATGCAGCGGCGTTTGCACGAAATGTGCTCGTGAGCGTTAAGCGGAAACTAGAGCACTCCACAACAAAAGCTTCCGCATCGCTGTCGAGCGCATCAATGAATGGCGTCTCGGTATTCCCTACCGTTGCAACTCGCTTTCCCGATGCGCGAATCATTGCTGCAGCCATGAGCGTAGTTGTTGTTTTTCCGTCGGTGCCTGTGACCGCGAGTATGGGGCGAGGGCCTCCGCTGCGCATCTGCTCCCAGCGATAGGCCAATTCAATTTCCGACAGCATTTCTTTTTGTGCATCGATGGAGATGGCAAACAACGGATGAGTTTCGGGCACCCCTGGTGCTGGCATCACGCTGTCGACATTTTTAACTAAGGAAGCAAGTGCCCCCAGGTCTCCTGTAGGGAAGACTTCAGCGCCAATCTCTTGGCCGAGCAGTTCATGCTGGCGAGACAGATGATCATCTGCCAGCACTACTTCATGACCGCGCGAAACAAGTGCACGGGCAACTGATGTTCCCGCAATGCCCAACCCGTAAACCAAGACTCTTGTCATTGACCAACTCCACGAGTGAAGTCACCAATAAAGACCGCGAGAGCAGTTGCAACACAGATTCCTTGAATGATCCAAAAACGAATGATGACAGTAGTTTCTGGCCAACCCACTAATTCAAAATGATGATGGATTGGCGACATGCGCAAAATGCGTCGTTTGCGTCCTGATGCCTTAAAGACACCCATCTGCACCGCTACTGACCCCGCTTCAAACACGTTGATGCCACAGATGAGCAATAAGAGAAGGTGCGTATTGGTAGTCACCGCAAGCAGACCGAGTGCTGAACCGATGCCGAGCGCCCCAACGTCTCCCATGAAAATTTTTGCAGGCGCCGCGTTCCACCACAAAAAGCCGCCACAGGCCCCGGCAAAGGCTGCTGCGAGCACCGCCAAGTCGAGTGGGTTCACCAACCCGTATACCTCGGGGTTACGAAATGCCCAATAGGCAATAACGGTGTAGGCAAGAAACGACAGCAATGCAGAACCACCAGCAAGACCATCGAGACCATCGGTCACATTCACGGCATTTGTGGCACTCCACACCATGATGGCTGCCCAGATGACCCACAACGGCCAGGGAATATCCCAACCCGGATATGAACTACGCGTAATAGAAAAAGTGCTGCTGACATTGGTTGCAGTTACTAACCACCACAGAAACAGCACTGTGATACCGAAGGTGAGATAACCCTTCTTTTTCCAAAATATTCCTCTGTTATGAGCTTTACGAACCTTGATGAAGTCATCGAGAAACCCCATAAAGGCCATAACGAAAATACATGCCCACATGATGAGAGCTTGATTTGAAAACGCAAGACCATGCCGCAGATGTGCGACGAACCATCCAATAAATGCCGCAATGACAATTGCTGCACCGCCCATGGTGGGTGTTCCTTGTTTGGCCATGTGGTGAGTTGGACCGAGGTCTTCCTTGCCCAAAATGGGTTGGCCGCGACCAATGCGGCGGAAAAAGCCAATGAGGTAACGAGTTCCGAATAACGAACCGATCATTGCGACGGCTCCACCGATAAAGACAGCAATCACGAAGTAACCGCCTCTTTGTGTGTAAAAGCCAATTCAAGTTCCTCGACGTCGCTGAAGGGCAAGCGTGCGGAACCAACGAGTTGGACAGTTTCATGCCCTTTCCCCGCAACGACAACGATGTCTCCGCTCTGAGCAATGCTCACCGCATGGGCTATCGCATCGCGACGGTCGACAATTTCCACCGCACTAGTTTTGCCCATTCCCGAGCAGATATCGGCGATGATGGCAAGTGGGTCTTCTGAACGCGAATTGTCGCTGGTCACAATCGCAACATCGGCAAGTTCACTCGCGATTTTTCCCATCTCGGGCCGCTTCTCACGGTCGCGGTCTCCACCGCAACCAAATACCACGATCACACGGCCGCCGCCGACCGATGCTCGTGCAGACAGCAACACTGCCCGCAAAGAATCGGGAGTATGTGCAAAGTCGACAAAAGCATGGACACCACTCTTGTTGACAACCTTTTGAACACGCCCAGGAACGATAGGAAGGCTCTCGAGCGCTTCCACAATTGCATCTATCGATACTCCATGCATCTCGGCAGCCGTTGCGGCGAGAAGGGCGTTGTTGACATTGAAGAGACCCCCGAGCGGAAGAACTATTTTTCTTCCACGCCACGTGAAAGAACTTGAGCCAAGAGTGCTCTCGAGATTTTGCACTTCGTTAGCAGAGACGCGTACGAGGCTCTTTCCTACGTAGTCGCCTGCAATGAGATCTGCCAACCTTGCCCCCCAAGGGTCATCAGTATTGACAATTGCGGTACGAGTTGTTGCCGTACGGAAAAGTTCCGCTTTTGCGAGAAAATAGTTTTCCATCGTGCCGTGACAATCAAGATGATCATGGCCAAGATTGGTAAAAATACCTGCAGCGAATTGCACAGCAGCAACACGCTGCAATTGCAGCGCATGGGAAGTAACTTCCATCACAACCGATTGCGCACCATCAACAATGGCCCGGCGCATCTCTCGCTGTAGGTCGGTTGACTCAGGAGTAGTTCTCTCGCTGTTCAATGTGCCGAAAACGCGCGGCGAAAGTCCGTCACGACGCAATATTTCAGCGAGCATTGCAGCGGTTGTTGTTTTGCCATTTGTGCCCGTAATACCAAACACCGGAACTTCATTCGACGGACACCTGTGCACTACGTGAGCCGCAAAGGCCATTGCCTGACGATCGTCAAGCACTCGCAGCGACGGCACTGTGAACTGCCCATCTTGAGTAACCAGTAAGGCAGTGGCACCGCGACCTGCTGCATCGCTTGCAAATTGGTGTCCATCAGATGCTGAGCCAGAAATACAACAAAAGAGGCTGCCGCTAGTTACTTGGCGCGAATCATGATGAACGTCTGTTATTGCCACATCGGCAACATCACCCACCTCGGCGGCAAGTAAACCACGAGATGCAAGTTCTACAGCAACATCTTGTAGCGAAACACGCATCCGCTTAGTGGGCCGCTTCATTCGCGCGGGCATAAGGGTCAACTCGACCACATGGTTGCGTAGTCGCCGCTGGCTTGATGCGTAGTTCGCGTGCCACTACTCCACCAATTTCGGCGAACACTGGCGCAGCCGCCGTACCACCGAAGCGGTCTCGCGAACCTGCGTCTGGTTCGTCAATCGATACAAGAACTGTGACTTGTGGGTCCTCTGCGGGAAGGAAACCAACGAATGAAGCGAAGTACTTACGTCCGCCTTCGTCAGTACCGTATGTACCGTCAGACTGAATTTTGTATCCGGTTCCTGTTTTGCCCGCAATGGTCATGCCAGGGATCTGCGCCTTAGTGCCCGTGCCGTAGCAAATAACGTCACGCATCATGAGGTTCATCTGCTCAGCAGTAGACGACTTCAGTACTTCGTGAGCAGAGGACTGCTCCAAGTACTTTGTTTTGCCATTTTGATCAATGACCGCACTTACGAGACGTGGAGCAACATACACGCCGTTATTCGCAATGACATTTACTGCTGAAAGCAGCTGCACCGAAGTTGAGGCGAATCCGTACCCGTAGGCAACAGTGATTTTCTCGGTACCTTGCCATTTCTTCACGGGTTTGAGAATGCCAGCACTCTCATCGGGAAGGTCGAGATCCGATTTTGACCCGAATCCAAATGAGTGGAGGTACGACTCAAGAGTGGGACTCGAAATACGCTGGGCAGCAAGAACTGTTCCAAGGTTTGACGACTTCACCAAAATTTCTTTCACCGTCATCTCTTGCAAGGGGTGAGGGTATGCGTCGCGAATGAGGAACTTATCGAAAACCTGAGCACCTGGAACATGGAAGGTCGTCTCGGGAGCTATTGCCCCTTCATTAATCGCGGCAGCGACACTAAACACTTTTGCAACCGAGCCTGTTTCGTGGGCATCGACTGCAGCAAAGTTGCCGGAAGTATTGGTAAAGGTTCCATCTGCATTGCGCCGAACGTTCGCCATTGCATATATATCGCCAGTCTTTGAATTCATCACCATTGCAGTACCACCGCGAGCACCAACACGGGCAACCTGCTCGGCAAGAATCTGGTCGACTTGATACTGAATTGATCGATCAAGAGTGAGAACTAAATCTTGGCCTGGTTGCGGCTCTACTTCAGTGCTATTCGATCCCGGAATTGATCGCCCTTGGTTGTCTTGTTCGCGCACAAATCGGCCATTTGTTCCCGTCAAAATATCGTTGTACTTCAGTTCTAAACCAGCCGTACCCACTCCATCGGTGTCTGTTTTGCCGATGACAGATTTCGCTGAAGCACCCACAATGGTGCGTGCTGGTTCTTCATAAGAGCCAATGCCAGGAATTTTCAATGCGATGATTGCTTTGACGATTTTTGGGTCAACTTGGCGCGCTATGAATGAAAAGTTTGACTCACGTGCAGCAAATGTTGCAGCCAATTCAGCTTCTTTTGCTGCATCGAAGCCCATCATGCTCGAGACTGCCTTAGCAGCGCCCACAGGGTCTGTGACTGCCTTCGGGTCGGCATACAAAGTCCTCATAGGAACAGACATCGCAATTTCTTGACCTGTGCGGTCGAATATTGCACCACGTTCCGCAGGCAACGTTGTTGCTCGTACACGAATATCTTCTCCGGCAGCACGGAACTGATCGCCCCCGAATATCTGTAGCTCAGAGACTTGTCGAACCAATAAGGCAAGTAAGACAAGAAGTACTGCCAAAGCCCAGCGCAGTCTCTTTTTTAAACTTGGGGCAGCCACAAATGGATTACGACGCACTTTGAATATTTGGGTCTTTTTCTTCGGGGTGCGCACGGGTTGCAAATGGCGCTGGCGTGGCACTGTCGCACGCGAGCGCGGTTGCGCACTTGGCCGCGAATGTGATCTCTGCTTCTGCCCTGTTGATTGATGACTACGTACCACTCGAGGTGCAGCTGAAGATGAGCGCGGAGCGCTTGCCTTCACTCGCGTGTTCACGGCGCACCACCTATTTCAGATTTCAATTGACCAAATTCGTTGAGCGGCGATTCCGCGTCATGAGCCACCGCATCGCTGAGATCTCCGGTTGATGCAAGAACCCCAGCAATAATGTCTGGCTCAATAGCAACAAAACGAGCCTGTGTTGACGGCTTCATACCCAGACGAGCTGCTTGAGAAGACAAATTGTCTGGCGAAACGAGCAGCGAACGTTGATGGCGCAACACGTTGTAGTTGTCACGTGCCATTGAAACCGTTTTGGTGAGGGAGTCGATCTTCATTTGTTGTTGCGCTACTTCCACATGAACTAAAGCAGCAAGAAAAAAGACTCCACACACAAGCACTCCAGAAACTACAAGCACCCAAAATGCTCTACCTCCACGCTGTTTCTCCACCAAACGTGGTCGCGATGGTGCAACAGCGACATCAATGGGTAGTGCTTTATCAATGGGGAATGCCATATTGCGAGCCATTTAGTTCACCCCCACCGGAGCAAGTTTTTCCACCACTCGCAGACGTGCTGAACGGGCCCGTGGATTACGCAGTTGCTCTTCTTGTGTTGGCGTTTCAGTACAGCGAACTCGTTTCACGAGTCGCACTGCCCCACAGCCACATGGCAAATCGGCTCGGCAAGTACAACCACCGGTTTCTGCTTCGCGCAAAATATTTTTAGTGATTCTGTCTTCACCAGAATGATAAGAAATCACGGCAACACGCCCAGCTGTACGGGTGTGGCGAATTGCGCTCTCTAATGCTCGCGGCAATTGATCAAGTTCAGCGTTGACTTCAATGCGGATGGCCTGAAAAGTGCGCTTTGCTGGGTGTCCACCAGTGCGACGCGTTGCGGCAGGTATTGCCGTAGTGACAACAGAAGCTAATTGAGTAGTGCTCTGCAATGGCCGCGCCGCAATGATGGCGTCGGCAATGCGCGGCGCAAAGCGTTCATCTGAATATTCACGCAAGATGCGAATGAGTTCGCCACGTTCATAGGTATTCACCACTTCGGCCGCAGTGAGCGACTGACTTTGGTCCATACGCATGTCGAGGGGGGCATCGACACGGTAAGAAAAGCCGCGCTCAGAGCGGTCGAGTTGTGGCGAGGAAACGCCGAGGTCAAAAAGTGCCCCCGATATTTCATCAATGTGTAGCGACTCCAGCACATCGTCAATTTGTTCAAAACGAGCACGACGCACAGTTGCACGTTCTGCAAATGCCGCTAGGCGTTCACTTGCCGTTGTTATGGCGAGTTCATCGCGATCTAAACCGAGAATCGAGATGTCACTGTTGCTCGACAACAATTGCAACGAGTGTCCTGCACCACCCAATGTGGCATCGATAACAACTCCACGTGGTACCGAGCGAAACACAGCAACAACTTCGTTGAGCATTACGGGGTCATGGGAAAATACAGTTGTTTCGCTCACCGGCAGCCCCTCGGCCAACGAGTGCCGCCGGGATTTCTCCCCGGAACAAGCGAGACAGTAGCGGGCGGAGTTGGAGCTAGCCATCTTGCTGACCGAGAGACTGCCGGTGAGCGAAATTCGTGTACTTCTACTTGGGAGATACGTGTTGTGGTGATCATGCGTCGGCCCCTGCAATTTGCACAGTGCCTTTCGTATTGATGCGTCCGAAGCGAAGTGGTTCCCAAATTTCCACTCGATCAAATGCACCGCTCACTACAACTTTGGAATTCAACGAGAGACCTGCGTATTCGCGCAATTGCTCTTCGATGTTGATGCGACCTTGTGCATCGATGGATACCTCCACCATGTTGCTTGCCAAAGCTCGCATCTGGTTGCGGTCCATTTCGCCACGACGCACTTTGGCCAGCACTTCTGCGGCTTCTGCTTCAAATGCATCAGCACTCAAAACATCAACGCACATGTCTTGCCCAAAAGCGAGGTAGCAACGGGGCTCTAAACGCGGCCGGAATGCAGCAGGCAACGCCAAGCGACCCTTGGGGTCTAATTGGCGCTCGTGTACTCCGACAAACACGTGATCTCCGTCTTGGTACCCGGTCTCCACCCGACTAGGGAGCGGGCACCACCTCCCCCCAGCAATCACCATTATGCCCCACTATTCCCCACTTTGCAACTATCTCCCCCACAAAATCATGGGAATTGGGAAAATAGCCACCGTCAGAGGCCAAAAATGGTCCTTGAAATGCAAAAAATGCCCTAAAAAGGGCATCAAAAGGCTAAAAATGGGCGGTTTTTACTGGTGGGGCAAAATGGGGGGTGATTACACGGAGCTGGGGAACGCCAGATCCATAGCTCTCAGCCCCGCCGGCACGGGTGTGGCCAGTGTGGCAATGCGATCGACATCGTTCGCCAGACCAGGCAACATCGCAGCGTGCAGCGCAGCGTCCCACTGAAAATATGCAATGCATTGAAAGCGTGCATAGTCGCGTGTTCGTCGCTGGCTAATACCCACTATTTTTTGTTGCGCATGGCTCTCTTGTGGAAACACTTCGCCAGAGCCTTTCCCTGCGAAGCACACAATGTCAGACCAATCGTTGCGTTCAAATGCTCCGCGGTGCACTTGCGCAGAAACAACACCTGCATCAGCGAGAAGCGCAACCCACCAATCACCAATCCACCACATTGATTTTCCAATGTCGTCGTTCCACAGTGCATCGCCGCGGGGTACAACAATGTCGATCCATAACGATTCAGTGGGGTGTACGTATACCGCTCCTCCACCGCTGCGCCTGCGCACCACATCAATTCCATTCGCTGCACAAAAAGCGTGATCTACGTCTTCATCTTTTTGTGACGAACCCAAAACAATTGCTGGTCGCGTCGGAGTGAGCAACCACACGCCTCGCTCTACAGGTAAAACGCTGTGGTGTAACTCTTCGGCAGTGCCCTCACGTTTATGAAGCAAGGGCAAGGTACGGCTTCCACTGATCGGGCACGGTCACAACCGACAAGGTGATCCACGACGACTCACGCGGAACATATGGCTTTGCAACCAACGGCATTCCGGCTTCTTCTGGAGTGCGGTTACGTTTGCGTAAGTTGCAGGTACGGCAAGCAGCAGCAACGTTTTCCCAAACGTGCATGCCGCCACGCGATTTTGGCAACACATGGTCGATGCTGTCGGCAGGCGCCCCGCAGTACTGACACGAGTGACCATCGCGAGCCATGATGGCGCGACGCGACATTGCAGTGTGGCGACTATAGGGAACCTTCACCATGTATTTGAGTCGCACCACCAGAGGCGAAGCAAGGGTGAAACGTTCGGAGCGCATTTCTGTTCCGTCATTTTCTATGAGCTCAGCTTTTTCAGACAGCACTAAACATGTGGCACGGCGCACGGAAACAATACTTAGTGGCTCGAAAGTTGCATTGAGAACGAGCGCACTTTTCATTTCTACAACCGTTGCGTTCTTTGTCTCATGAGAGGTGTTTCCACTCACGACACCACTGCAAGTAGCTCACCACGTCGTGAGCAACCATGGGG
>ENA-ORFA01001251-ORFA01001251.1-marine-metagenome-genome-assembly--contig:-NODE-1251-length-10152-cov-4.085658_pt1 | contig 10152 bp, 3 predicted proteins | sample MGYA00248621_ERZ508587 | MGnify/ENA primary metagenome ERZ508587 (study PRJEB26250, sample SAMN06266239) | marine metagenome | isolation source: Columbia River Estuary | place: USA:Columbia River Estuary... | reverse complement strand
GTACTTGACGTCTGCTCCGGGTATTACCACCTGGAACTTGCAGATGAATCGAAACCCAAGACCGCATTCACCCTGCCTAACGGTATGGTACTGCGCAGGAAGGACGGTTCTTTGGTATCAGGTCGATTTCAGTTCGATCTTTTGAGTCTTGGTCTCCATGGATCGGGCGCGTCGTTTTCAAAAATGATGAATTATGTGATTCGAGGTATCGAGCAGCTGATAGCCTACATGGATGACTGTCTCCAACATGGATCTTCTCACGAACAGGTGCTGGAAACGTTAGAAATAATTTTGCAACGTTTTGTCCGTTACAATATTAAGTATTCACTTAAGAAAGCAAGGTTCGGTATGTCCACCGTCCAATTTTTGGGACACGAATTCGGTCCGCACGGCGTAAAGCCGGCTGCTGATAATGTCAAGGCATTGATAGATATCCCTCCACCGAGAACAGTGCCGCAGGTGAAAAGTTTTTGCGGAGTCGCAAACTTCTTCAGGCAATATGTTCCGTCTTATGCAGCAGTAGCTTCTCATCTGACCCGCCTTACAAAGAAGTCTTCGTCTTGGCGTGGTGGCGCATTACCACCGGAGGCGTTGCGTGCATTCCACAAGCTAAAAACCGCTATAGCAACTAGCCCAGTCCTTCATTTTCCTCGCTTCGACAGAGACTTCGAGGTACATACAGATGCGGCGGCGGGCAGCAGCGGAGGAGAGCCGGGCGGTTTAGGCTGCGTCCTAATTCAGAGAGACGAAGAGGGCCATCCACACCCGGTATGTTTCGCCAGCCGGAGCCTAAAGCAACACGAGTTAAATTACTCGGCCTCCGCGTTAGAAGCGGCGGCCGTACATTTTGCTCTCACCAAATTTGACGTATACCTGAAAGGCAGGAAATTCCTAGTGTATACAGACCATCAGCCGCTGCTAGCCGCAAAAGTGACGTCAACAAATAAAACGATTGCCCGCTTATTCGAGCAGCTTGCAGATTATAACTATGAATTACGATATCGGCCTGGAAAAGGCAGCATAGCCGACGCTCTCTCCAGAAATCCTACCATCTCTCTCGAGTCATTGGAATTTTTGATGGACAAAAACTCGGTAGTAGCAGCTCAGGATAGCGACCCCTTCTGCAGCGCGGTGCGAGAATTTTTAATTTCGAAAACGATTCCAACCTGCCCGAAATTGGCGAAATTGGTGTTAGCAAAGAAACATAATTGGAAGATGATAGACAACGTCGTATTTTTTGCGCGCGCGAGACCGATGTTGGGCGTGCGTTATGCACTCGTAGTGCCGGCGAGCATGCGAGAGCAATTGATAAGGCAAGCGCACGCGTCCGTGTGTAGCGGACATCGCGGCGTATTCGCCACATACCGCCGCCTAGCCTTGCGCCATCATTGGCCGCTAATGCAAGAGCATATCGCTCGATTCATTCGCGCTTGCGTGCCGTGCCAACGTTCTAAAACGTCGCCGCACTTTAAAGCGCATTCCTTGCTGCCGTGGACGCCAGCAGCAGCTTTCGGAGAACGGATACATGTTGATCTGACTGGACCGTTAACCGGGACAGATGGCGAGTCCAAATACTTGATCGTTTGCATAGATGCGTTTTCAAAATTTGTGGAAATTCAAATAATCCCCAACAAACTAGCCCAAACCGTCGCTAGGGCTTTCTTTTCAGCGTGGATAGCGCGGCACGGGCCGCCGCAGCGCTGCGTGAGCGACAATGGAAGCGAATTCGTGAACAAATTCGCAAATGAACTTCGAAGTACGTTCGGAATCGAGCACATACGTTGCTCCGCCTTGCAGCATATGTCAAACGGCCTTGTCGAGCGCGTAAACCGCACAATCCATTCTTATCTTTCAACCGTTTTACAAGAAAATTCCGCGAAATGGGAGGATTTAATACCGGCCTTACAACTAGCGATCAACATAACACCCCAAAAGTCAACCGGTATCCCCCCATGGACCCTGGTTTACGGTAGAGCGCCGTATTGTCCGTGGTATGACGTCACGCGCGATAAAGAGAGCGCGCCCGACGAAGAGTCATACGTTCGCAGGCTTATGCGTACCATCGCGAGCGCGAGCGAACAAGCCGCAAGTAGCAACGCAACGGCAGCGCGCGCGATGAAAGATCGTTACGATCGTATTCCGCGCGAGGATCGCGAATTTGATGTCGGCGACGACGTCTTGATTTTTTTCCCGAGGGAGAGTATCCAAGGCCCAAACAAAAAGTGGGTTCCGCAATGGGCAGGCCCATTTCGCATCCTACGCCGAGTGAACGAGACGAGTTATATTGTCGAACGAGATGGTAAAGCCAGGAAAGCTTCGGTGCACGTGAATAGGATTAAAAGGTACATAGTCCCAAATTTCGTTGAGCGTATACATAGGCGCAAGCCGGCTGCCGCCGCCGCCGCCAGTCCGGTTCAGCAAACCCGTCCTGACTGGACCATATGGAGAACGCCTAGGCCAGCGGCGAGCAGCAGCAGCAGCAGCAGTAGTAGTAGCGCCGAAGGAAACAGCAGCAGTGGAGACGAAGATTCTTCGGCCGAGGAAAGTTTCGTCACTCCGAGTTCGCCGAGTTCGAACGATTCGGACGAACCGTTCTCGCCGCGGCTACCGCCTGCAGCACCCACGGAGAATCGAGTAACTCGCTCACGCGGTCCCGTGCAAGACGTTAGTTTGCCGGACATCCCGCTTGAATACGCTCGTCGGAAATAACTGATCATGATCGCCATTTTCCGTTCATTCATCATATTAATCATCATCATCAGCAGCGCTGGTTTCTTGATGGATCCGTCTCCATTCATCTTCGAAGAATTAGGTCCGATGGCCCATGACTCCTCTTACGCGCACATCATCATCGAATTCAATCTGTCGAGTGTGTTTGATAATCATCGAGAGATCGTCGCCGAGTTTAAAAATTTTTCCGCAGCGACGTCAAATGCGAGCGGTCACGTTCAACATTACGCCGCCCTCTTTCATCAGACGGTCGCCAAACTGGCGTTTTCGGTGGACATTAGTTCGAGGATTCTTAATGAATTGTGTGTTTACATTCGCTGCGCCGAGCCGCCATTCGATTATTTGATCGAGTCCGCTAAAAGACCTCGTCGACAGGCAGCCGCGCTGGGTATTTTCGGATCAATCTTCAACTTCGGGCTGTCCATATACGAAGAGACGCAAATACAAGCCTTGATCGAGGAAAGTAAAGCTGCTGAACGACGAACGAAAGCGATCATCGAGACAGTCCAACAACACACTCGTGCTATCAACCACAACGCCGCAGTTTTGAGACGATTGAAAGCCGACTTCCTTACAACAGCAGCTGGCCTTTACGAGGAGCAGAAAATGGCAGCTTCCCTCATCGCACTGTCCACATTTTTAAACGGACACGCGATCGAGGTCGAAAAATTAGAAATGAGTATAATCACCCTTTCGACCGGCCGTTTACCACCGTCGCTGATTCGTCCATCAAGCATCTTCATGGCGTACAACGAAGCGGTGAAACGCGCGGCGAACGAGGGTTACAAAACAATCATCCCGCCGACCTCCGCCTTGTTCGAGTCAAAAGTTTCAACTACAAAGGAGGGCGAAAATTTTACGATCGTCCTCCATGTGCCCATTGCTAAAGACGAGGGCTTCTCATTATTCCGGCTCATCAACTTTCCGTTCGCGGTGACCAACAGTTCAGCAGCTGTGGTCGATCCAGAGGCCGAGTACATCGCGATCGATCGCGAACATCGCCGACACATCAAGCTCACGTCATCGGAGTTTCTGCAATGCCAAGCCCTCAAAGGAACGAGGCTCTGCCCAGCATCATCAGTGACGCTCGGATCCCTTGCACATTCGTGCATTGGTGCTGTTTTCAACTCCAACGCCGTCGCCATGCGTAAAAGATGTCGAATCCGATTAATCCCGATTGACAAACCGAAAGCCGTCGCAGTGGCGAGTTGCGCATGGAAATTGCTCGTCCCACCAACTGGCGCTGCTCTGATCATTTCGTGCCTGAACGGCCACAGACGAGTATCGTCGATCGCCGGAGCAGTGGATGTCCGCCTGAACGACTCATGTAGAGCGAGTTGCGGAGACATCGCCCTTTTCTGCCCGAGAACCTTCACAGTTCGTTCTTCGAGCTTGTTGGAAATCCCATCGAGATTGCCGCACACAATCATCAATGACTTGTTCGACGGAGACGCGTCCGCCCTCGATGCAATCGTGGACGGATGGTTTCAGAACCACGACGAGACGACGGAGGCCTTGTCGTTATCATCGGCAAGTTTCATGGCCGCACAAAGAATCTGGTCGAGGCCGGAATTCATCGGGTCCTCGACGTTTGCAGCAATCTTCCTTCTAAGCTGCATCACGGCCGGAGGGTTTTGTTGGTTCCGTCGTAGAGCAGTTTCGGCGCTCGGGACGACATCGTCTCCGTCCCAACTGATTCAGCAGCAGACGACAACCCCTATCATCCAAAACGCCAAACCATCGGCCAACACACCCGCCTTCTCGATGGCAGCGGCCGCGAACGGGAATTCGTAAAAAGAATGCGTCCTTGACGGGCACCGATTCGGCAGCCGTTATACAGCGAACGCCGTCGCATCGGCATTTTCATTCGCAACATACTTTAATAAAGTTCCTTCTCGCATGCGCTGCCGCCTTCCGCTGGAGGGACAAATTGATTTTTCATCCAGCGTTGCGATTTAATAAAATCTTATAATAAAGCCGCGATCACAAACGTACTACCCCCAGGCCCATTTCCCCGTTTGTCTCGTTTCAAGTTGTTTTTACCGTCACTCACCGAATGTTGGTCGATCTACATAGTTGCTGAATATTATTTCAATTGCTTGGGGGAATATCTTTTCTCACGATTTACAGTATCAGATTTCTTTTCTACTCTTTCGCGCGCGCTCCTGGAATTCGTAATTATTTCGCGTTCTTCTTCTTTCATTTTTCTCTTTCTTTTGCACCAATTACAGTAGTTGTATCATATTACGGTATTCGCAAAATGCGAAGTAAGCACAGTTTTGCAATGCGTGCAATTATCATGAAATACAGGTTAGTTATAGTCTTGAAAAGCTGCAGTGAACACGTTTACATTAGTGGTGGCTAGTGTTCGATCGAACCCTTTCTAGCATTCGCAAGAGACAATGGCTGATGACGACGAAAACCAAGGGGGTGATGGCCAACCTGTGGCCGGTGCAGCAGCAGCGGAAAACGCCACTCGATTTAAATTGGCGGTGCCCGTATTCAATGGGGTGCGTGACAACGTAGCCGTCGTCGGATTCCTCACTCGCGCGGAGTGTTGGGTCCGCGCTTCAGGCGCGTCCGACGCCGAGGCGGCATCGGCTTTAATCTACGCCTTCACCGGAAAAGCCGATTGCTGGGGCACAACATTGATGAACGAGAAGGATCCGGCCGCCACCTCTTGGACCCATCTGAAGGAGAGAATCCGAGAGTGCTATCTCGCCGATATCACGTCGGCCGAACGAAAAAGAATCATCATGAGCGTCCGCCAAGAGCCGGGAGAGCACCCTTTCGATATGTGGAACCGATTGAAAGCAACTTTGCACCTCTTGGACACGGCCAAGTACACGGACGAGGAGCGGGCAGCGCCGTTATATGCTAAAACCAAGGATCAGGAGTTCGAGCTCCTTTTCCAAGCGGCACTGGAACCGGAGCTCGCACATTTGGTAGCCAACAACCCGACCGTGAAAGATCTTCCCACGCTGAAAGCTGCCGTCGCTCTGCATTATCCGTCAACGAAAGCTTCGAAGAAACCAAAGTCGGACCGCGCGCCGGGTTCAGCATCAGAGGCCTCATCGTCTCCTGTCACGGCGACGACCCCCAAGCCGACGACCACGATCAAACAGGAACCGGCGTCGGAAATCTCGATCGACGAATTATCGGTCGATGAACTTCGCGCACATCTGCGAGCCGCTTGGCAGCCCGGCGGACGAGGCCGAGGTCGTGGAAACAGAGGACGGGGAAGAGGATCCAAACAGCAACAACAGCAACAACAGCAGCAGTCTAATCGAAATGGTTGCTTTCGTTGCGGCGGCTTAGACCACTACGTAGCCGCCTGCAAGTATCCCAATCCAACCAGAGGAGGTCGAGGAGGCAGAGGAAGTGGCAGATCCGGAGCTGCGCCCGAGCCCGGAGCGAGAAGTCACACGAACGAAACTTCAACGGATGCTATCGAAGCCGCGGTCGTTCGTGCAATGCGCAGTCTTTATGAGGTGAGCGATAGTAAAACTCATTTGAACGAGACAACCGGTATTCAGGCCCCCTGTTCCGCGGTATCTAATGAGAATTCATTTCCAGGATTAAAGTCGAACGCTCGTCCGACGTTAAACGTAGTCGTCAACGGAACATGCCTGTCCTTCTTGGTGGACAGCGGCAGCGCGGTCAGCTGCATGCGTGAAGATACTTTTATGAAAATTCAGAACGCGGAGAAGATAGAAAAGCATGCGTTACCATCCGGTCTAACTTTACGTTCCGCTAATCGTTCCCGCGTGAACGCGCTGTATCGTGTTTCCTTAGATTTGCAAATAAACGGTAATTTATTCCCAAACTCTCCGATTATTATTTGTCAACAACTTTCGTCCGATGCCATTATAGGCACGGACTTTTTGAATCTCCATCGCGCCGTCATTTTCTGCGACGACAACCGGGTCGAATTTCTGAACTCTTGCGAGATAGACGGTGGATCATTTAATGCCTCCATTAGATTATCGAAACCTTTGCACATTCAGCCATTTTCGGCCACAACAGCTTCGGTGGAAATTTGCCCGCATGAAGGTTTCAGTTTAGGCCCGGAGTCGCACGCGATAATCTTTCAACGCCAGGATGATTCGGCAGGTGTCAAATTACGGACGCCGCCGCATGGAGTGTTGGTGGAACCGAGTTTAGCTGAGGTAGCCGTCGGGAAAAAGAATCTGAAAATTCGAGTTTTTAATACAGCAGCAGTAGATTTGAATTTAGAGCGTGGTGCTGAAATAGCCGTTGCTGAAATACTAGCCGAGGATGTTGAGGTAGCAGAATTGCAGTGGGAGGAAGATACGTCGGCGCCGCCGACGCTATTGCCGCCGACGAGGGAAATTAGAGCTCGAATCGAGAAGGAAGCTGTCATTGGCGTCAAAGACCCATGCATTAGGCGGAAGTACCTAGATTTGATCTCGAAATATCATCAAGCAATTAGCGCGGACAATTATGATTTTGGCCGGTTTCGTTTTGCTAAACATTTGATAAAATTAAAATCGGACGAACCTGTATTTCAAAAACAGTACCCGATTCCCCACGCGCACCGGAAAGCGATCACCGCTCACATGGAGAAACTCTTGCATGCCGGGGTAATATCCCCATGCAAAGACTCCGCTTTCAACACCCCGTTCTTCGTAATTTTGAAGAAGGACGGAGCGTCGTTGAGAGTACTCCAAGATTTGAGACGGTTGAACCAACAGAGCGTCGACGACAGGTATATCTTTAACGATATACAGTCGTGCATTGATGAGATAGGGAGAGCAGGTTCCAAAATTTTTAACGTACTTGACGTCTGCTCCGGGTATTACCACCTGGAACTTGCAGATGAATCGAAACCCAAGACCGCATTCACCCTGCCCAACGGTATGGTACTGCGCAGGAAGGACGGTTCTGTAATACGGGTGGCCGGCTTTGAAGAAGACCGGCGTAAGGCCGTTTGATGAAGGTCGCCCGTGGCCTTAAACCCGTATCACTTATCCGATCCGACGATATTAATCCGCGATTGAATGACACTCGAAAGAGGGTTGTTTACGATTCGAATCCTAGACCGTAACTGGCCAGAGAACGTACCAGAACCGCGTCGTTGGCCGGCGGCGGCGGTGGCGCCGCGCATCGGCCACAAGTAACTCCTTGCTGTTCTGTTACATACTCCCCCGAGTTGTGTCGACCGGGACGGCCGGCACAACTGTCCCAGTTACGTTCCGGGTCCTTTTATTGTCTAGAAGGTCAAGGGTGCAAGAACGATACAATTAAAAGAGACCCTTGACGCTGCCAACCGGTCCACATGTACTACCTTGGGCTAGGAGAAAAAACCTCGAAGATCCACTCCAAAAACTCCTAACTGCAGTAGACCACTAACATAAAGCAAAGAAATGGTTGGCAGCTAATTTCCGTGACATTGCGTTTGCTTAATATCCGTTGTCGGTACATAGTTATAAATCGATCAATAATGAGGACACTACTTACAATCACGAGTTCAATTATCTGACTGGCGACGTTTCCAAGCGTGTCACTAAAATGTTGCACATTGTTTATGTAGCCGACGGCTATAGCAACAACTGTTTGTTTGTAAACACTCAGAAGCTTCGTCAGTCTATGTACACACAAAGTAATAAATATGATGATAAAGGATTGGTAATTAATTACGTTCTTTTTACAGATACAGCGATCGAATCGCCAATTCATATGTGAAACTAAATTACGTAGAATTAATTTTTCGGCGAGAATTAAATTTAAGCGAGCGACTGATGCACTTTCGATTATAGTCCTTTTAACTGTCTCGCTTGAGCCGGGCATACGAGGAGACTCCCCCGATTGATCGCCGTCGATGAACAAGGTCGTCGTCCTCATACTCGATCGATTGGTTGTGCTGGCGGCGGCGTGAACGTACTCAGCGCTCTTGCAATTGCCGAGGTGACTTGATTGGCCGCATTCGCGACCACCGCCGGATCGTGTCGTGGAGGAACGCGTTCGACCTCGCCGGTGCCGGCGTCGTCGTTGGGATTCGGGGGTGGAGCCGGTGCGGTAGCCTCTTCGTGATGATAGCCGACACGGTCATCTAATTCTCGATCGGCCAATACTGTAGCTCGATAAATCGAGGCCACCGGCAAGATAGCAACTGCCACCAGTGCATCGAATGTCGCCATGCACATCCAGAATCCCCATCCACGATGTTTGCCCACGACATACAGTCGAATGGCGAGGCAGATGAGCATTTTCAGGATGGCAAAGACCATCACTCCGGTGAAAATATAACTGAAATGGAAGCCAAAAAGTTCGACTGCCGGATCGACGATGTTACTAACGAGTTCGGATAGGTGTCGTCGGTCCGTGAGGTCGAATGGCAGTCCAAGCCATTCACTTTCCGCCTCGTCCACGGACATGATTGCTCCAGCGGCTAACTTCGACACGATAGGACTCCGGGCTTGGTAGGTTCGAAGGAATAGCCGATGCGCTGACAATTGTTCCGCGGAGTAAAGCCCATTGCCGAGTTGGGCTCCCAAATCTTCCGCCAACGCGATTTCGCCTGCGACGTCGATGTCCAACTGCGTCGGCGGCGAGCATGCTCTTGGAGATCCGCTAGATCGACACAGCCATCGACTTCCGATCTTGAAGGACGATTCCACCAAGTCGCTGCAGGGATACATTGTTGGTGTTCCAGACAACGTGAACGAGAGTGCGTCGAGGAATTCAGTCCGGTTCGAGCCGCTCCGGCGAACGGGCAGCTCTGATGTGCAATTTGGGAAAGGCGCAACTTCGACATCCACTGGCGCGCATCGGATTACATATGCCGCGGCCTCCTCCATTCCTCGTTCATGTCCTTGCATGATGAGGATCGACAAGCCTGGCGTTTGGGTGGAGAAGACTGTGCGGCGACACGTTGTTTTGACCGCTCTCAACGTGAACCCTCCGGTCCGGCGCTCGAAGTCGATCATCACCAACGCGTTGAGGACCGAAGTCGGAGTGGTGCCAACCTTGAACAATTTCGCCGGGCCGTGGAATACTTTGGAGAGGCCGACTTCGCAGTTGCCGGCCGCGACTTCCCATGTCATGGTGCCGTATGCGACATCGCTGGCTTGCCCATCCGAGTATCGTACCCGAAGTCCGTCAATGAGCACCAGCTCGTCTCGGTCGGAGTCCAGTCGGGCGGTGATTCGACGCACCCGATATTCGACGCGGGTGGTTTCATAACTATTTTCATATTTGATACCGCCCGACGTAAAAGCTTCGACCGCACAGCGGTTGTCTTGGTCAAGCGCTCCGTGCGAGAAGAACTCCACCATATGCATTCGGTTTACTTCGACGGGAAATGCTCGGCCGGCCAAAAACAACGACTCCATCAACGGGGCATTCCGGCATGCTGCAACTGAGATCTCGATCGGTCGACGCAACACGGAGGTGTGGGAC
>ENA-ORFA01001248-ORFA01001248.1-marine-metagenome-genome-assembly--contig:-NODE-1248-length-10159-cov-1.746280_pt1 | contig 10159 bp, 7 predicted proteins | sample MGYA00248621_ERZ508587 | MGnify/ENA primary metagenome ERZ508587 (study PRJEB26250, sample SAMN06266239) | marine metagenome | isolation source: Columbia River Estuary | place: USA:Columbia River Estuary... | reverse complement strand
TTTATCTCTATCTTAAAATGCTGTAATCATATTCACTAAAAACCTTAATAAATTAATAATAAAAAAATATAAATCAAAATACTCATGTTTCAATTTTGTAAATAGCGCACGTTCATTCATAACTGAATTAACACTTTTTTTAGATATAATCAATGCTTTATTCATCTCCTTCATTGCAAATGATATATTTGACTTTTTATGTTTTACTTTCCATTATAATTTATACAAAAAAGTGTTTTTGTATGAAAAAATGGCTTTAACAGTTTGATTTAATCTTAAATGTTGGACTGAAATGGATACTAGAATTTTTATATTTATCGTCCTCGACTGTAAATATTGATGAAATTGATATTAAAAAAATTATGAAACAATTAAAAACTGAATATGATACAAATAAAAATATTAAAAAACCATTAAAATTTAAAACATTTGCAACTGAAATATTTAAAAACTTTGCTTTTTTTAAATCAACATTATCATAACCAGCAGCCCTTACGGCTATATGTTTAACGCCATATTCTTTTAATTTTTGACCAAAGCGACATGATCTTTTCACCATGTCCACAAATACAGCACGATCTTCTTTGGATCCCATGGCTGGTCCACCCCAAATAGGCGCCACCAAGCTTCCTACATTTAAATTTAATTTAGAAACCTTTTCTGCAAATCTTTTAATGCCATCATCTGATTCATCAATATTAAAATGTGGTTCAAAAAGTCCAAGGTCAATACCATCAAATTTTACGCCATCTACTTCAGCGTTCACTGTTAAGTCCAATAGTGTATCTAAACTAATGGGTGGTTCAGAATCTGGGCCCTTGCCTACAATACCCGGCCATGTTGCGTTGTGTAATTTTGGATAATTGTTTTTCATATGGTTTCGTTTAAATGTTTTTTAATAAATGCTAATCCGTTTTCAGCAATATCCCAAGGAGATGAATATTCACGCCACACATTAATGGCATTCGCAAAGTCTGGATCATTGCGTGAAAAAGCTTCAATCGTAAACCAACCGTTATATTGAATGGATTTTAATGTTGAAAAAATATCCTCCCATTGTACATGACCATCGCCTGGTGTACCACGATCGTTTTCGCTAATATGTACATGTGCTAAAACGGGTCCAATAGTTTGCAATGCTGCACCATTTTTCTTCTCTTCAATATTAGCGTGATGCGTATCATACATTGCTTGCACATTTGGATGATCCGCTAATGCAACTAATGTTTTTAATTGATCCATCGTATTACATAAATAACACTCGAAACGGTTAAGTGCTTCTACCGCTAATGTAATACCCGCTTGCTTTGCGTGTTCACCTGCTGCGTGCAAAACTTCGGCACATAATGCATATTCAATTTGTTGGGGAGGTTGTTTGGTAAAAACACCATGCGCAGAATGAAAAGGACCACATAATATTTTTGCGTTCATATCATGCGCGCGGTCAATACCCCATTTGATTCTGTCCAATGCTTTCGCGCGCACAGCAGGAGACGGATCCACTGGATTCTCATCTTTACCTACCACAAAAACGCTTACAGTTTCAAGACCAATATTTTTTGCATATGCGCCAAGTCGGCTATATGCTTTTTCGTCAGGCGATCCCACCAAACACTCAACACCATCGTAACCAATTTTTTTTAATCGATCCAGGATTGGAAACAAATCGTCTGAAACCGAAGCAGACCATGCAAGCGTATTAAATCCAATTTTATTCATGCTATACTTTTATTTTATGGTAGAAGATACAATACCACGATACGGAACATTAATATTTATTTTTCCAGCCCAATTTTTAGGAACCTTTTTTCCAGCAATCCAATGCATTGCATTAATCACCAAATGTTGGAATGGCTCTTGATCAAAATCTTCAGGATGTCCCATCGTGGTAAAGAAAAACTTTGCACCATAGCTATTTGTACCCGTCCAGCTTACTGGATTGTCATATGCCTTTTTATCAGCAGGGTTGATGGAATGTCCATTCATTAATAACACAGATCCTTTAATAGGGTAGCTAGGTAATACTTGATACAACCATGATCTTACATGAAAGTTATCACCAACGCCAGTTAATAATTCATTATTTGCTTCGCTCTTGATAATGTTTACATCGGTAGATGATTCGTGCCCATAATGTGTATGTTTTGCAACACCGCCCCAGCCCGGAGGCGAATTAAATGCGATTTCACCAAAGGCGTTCCACTTTTGTAATGGATGTCCTTTAGGATAATTAAACGCATGTGTGGTAGTTCTAAAACCAAGAAGTGGTTTTCCTGTTTTTAGATAATCTTCAATAAATTGAATTTGATCCGCAGGAAGCCTGCGCCAGCGAAGAAAAAAAACTGCGACGTCTGCTTCCTTAAGTGCCTCCAATCCTGGAATATTTTCTTCGGCATTTTGATCTGGAAATGACTTTAATATTTTTGTTCTGAAACCATAATTTTTTTCTAGCTCTGCTGCAATGATGGGTAGGGTTGACTCTCCGCCATATTCATGATCGCCAGCAACAAATACCACCAATGGTTTTTTATTTGTTTTAATTTTTGAAGATTGACTATAACCTACCATAGTCAATAATATAAAAAGCAAACAAAAAGTACCCTGTTTTAATACGTAAAGTTTTTTCATATAAAATTTTTAATCCTAGTTTAAAATATGGCCGCTTTTATTGTTCCATTGGGTGTACTAGTAATAGTTCATCGGGTGAATAAAATCCAACCTTATTTTTTATTTCTTCGCGCACTCTTTTTACTGTTTTTTCCTCGACCGCTGATGCTTTGTTTCCGAATGAATTTCTAATATACGTAAGCACTGCTGCTACTTCTTTATCATTCAATAATCCACCATAAGGTGTCATTGGCACCTGCCCTGGATATTTTTTTCCATTGACAACAATTGGACCATAAATTCCTTTCAAAACAATTTTTATTAGGCGATCTTCATTTCCCAAAACCCACTTTGATTCGGTTAATGGCGGAAATCCAGAGGCGGCTAAGCCTTTACCATTCGGTTGGTGACAGGTATTACAAAAACCATCTCTTAAATAAATTTCTTTTCCTGTTTGGATTAAAGTGGCGCTTACTTCACCTGCAACATCTTTGATGGCTGGTGCTTTTTTAACAACCACATTGTGCCCTTCTAAATGTGCTACTGCTGTTTTGTGTGCCTTAATCATCCAACTGTCTAATGGTTTTTTGGCAGCTTCTGCTTCAATAGCCAAACCCTTTTCTTTTGGTAACCAAGATGCGGCTACAACAGCTTCTAATCTTACGCGGCTATTTTCATCCTTCGCCGCATTCAATAATAAGTTCGCTTGATCTGGTAATTGTTTTTCATTGAAACGCACTACCTCAACCGCAGCGGCTCTCACTTTATAATCTTTCGCATTTAATAATTGACGAAGTAAATCTTGATCCACTTTATTTTGACCCCAGCTCACCCACAAGGCTTCCATTAAAAACTTTTCATACGTTGGTGCTGTTTTATCTAATTGTGCTACCCATGTTTTTAATTTCGGCAACACTTCACTTGCTGGATGTGCACGCAATTCACGACGCGTTCTGTATCTTGTACGATATTCTGGTAGGGTTAAGTTGCTTAATAATTGCTCCACCGTTGCGCCTGCTACTTTAGCTGGAACAACAAGAGGACGTGAAGGATAGGTAATGCGATAGATACGACCGTGCACATGATCTCTTAATGGATCGCGCGCATTATGTTGCATGTGACCAATTAAAACATTGTGCCAGTCTGCGATATACAAAGAACCATCGGGCGCAAATTCTAAATCAACAGGACGGAAATTAAAATCAGATGAGGTCATGATATCATGACGAAGTTTGCTTTTATATCCAGCACCATCATCGAACATTTGATGTTGCTTGGTTCCTAAAAATCCAATCGTATTATTAATTAATAAATCACCTTGTACATTATCCGGAAAATGTCGACTAGATACAAATTCAATTCCTGATGTAGGACGCACCATTTGGCTTTCCTCAATAATGTTAGCAGCCTTTGGAGTAGCTTCTGCATACCTTGATTTAACAGTACCTGGCATCATCCAGGTAACTTCCGGTCCTGATGTTTCTGCATAAAAAACTTGGCCCCACTCATCAAATGCAATACCCCATGGATTTGGAATTGAAAGCTGTGCAATACGATCTAGTTTTTTATTTTTTGGATCGTATCTAAAAAATCCTCCGTTGGTTCCACGAACAGGACCATAAGAGGTTTCAATATCGTTCAATAAAAAAACACCCTCGCCCATATATATTGCACCAGATGGATCCGTAGTATAGGCATGGTGTGCGTGATGTGTATCATGATCATCAAAACCACTTAATAAAATTTCACGCTTATCTGCAACATCATCACCATTCGTATCTTTTAATAACATGAAGTTGGTTCCTTGAGAAAGATAAACACCTTCTGGTGCTAATTCAAATCCCAAAGGAAGTTGAAGACCATCTGCAAATGTTGTTTGTTTGTCTGCTTTTCCGTCACCATTGGTATCTTCTAAAATAATTAATTTGTCATTTGGTTTTGGATCACCTGGTTTCCAATGCGGATAAGTAGGCATCACCGCTACCCATAATCTTCCTTTATTATCAAATGATATTTGTACAGGGTTGGCTAGTTCGGGAAATTCTACTTCTGATGCAAATAAATTAATTTGATAGCCTGGTGCCATTTTAAATTTATCAAGCGCGTCTTGACCGTATAAATATTTTGGCGTTTCCCCTTTCCCCTTTGGCATAAAATTAGTTTCAACAACGGGAAGTGGAGATGTTTTTGCATCAGCTGCAGCAAGGTCATATTTTTTTCCTTTTGCAGCACTCCAAACAGCAGTGTCGCGTATAACCGTCATCTCTCTAATCTTTTGTAATTCAGCAGGATAATTGCCTGGGCCAAATGGATCATAACGACGACCAAATACGTGTACGCCATTCGGTGCTTTAATATCATTATGCCACATCCAATCTTTTTCTAATACCGCGGCTAATACTTCTGCACGATTAGATTCATTAATGACTGCCGTTTTTCCAAAAACAGCGTCCACCAAAAATGGTGCGAATTTTTTATACCCTTCATCATTTAATTGAGATCCGTCAATGGTTAAATCGGTTGTTGTATTATCAAGCCAATTTTTTGTTGGCGTAAATGCATCAATAAATAGCACCCCATTTTTTAAAGCCACTTGTTTCATGGCCTCTTTATAAAGTAGTAGGTTTTTATTTTCTGCTTGTCCGTTGGGTAAATCAAACTTATTTGAAAGATCTTCAAATGCAATAGGAGAAACAATCGCTAGCTGTGGTGCAGCAATTCCATTATATTTTTTTGATAACGTGTGTTTTATAAATGCTTCTAATTCTGCTTTGTAATTTTCAACACCGGCTGGTCCTTGAAAAGATTCATCAAAACCAAACATGGCAATAATAATATCGGCCTTATGTGTTGCAATCCATTCGTCGGGATAAGCTAAAAATCCTTCCATGCGTGGGTTGTCCGCTAATTCTGTTTGAAATTTTTCTGCTCCAGGAAAAGCCCAAGGAGTGGGGCGTCCAGAGTGTGGACGAAAACCGGGTGTATTACCACCGTCACACATATTACGAACAATTAATTCATTATTAGGATATCGAAGCTGAAGTTCGGTTTCAAAATATCCAAAGTTCATCATACGCGACCCTAAATTATTTCCTACTAAAATAATATGTGCTCCTTTTTTTACTTGTAGTTTACTTGGTGCTGCAGGATTAAATGCCAACAAGCCCACAACCACAATAGCAGCGGATGCGAAGATGATTTTGTTTAAACTTTTTTTTATGTTCATTTTTGGTATTAACGTGTGTGACTATTAAAAATTAAATGCCTTTTATGATAAAACTAAATCTGGATTGCGTGGACCGAAGTGTTTTAATATTACAATTGGATCGGTATCAGAATTGTTTACAATTTTTACACCGTCTTTTGCAGCGGCTTCGCTTATAAAAAATTCATCGTTGGTCAACTGACCGTATCTAATTAATGCTGGTGTTTCGATATCCCAAACGCCCATTTTTCCATGGCCCTGCATTACAATTATACCATAAGCTGCGCTGTCTTTTATGGTAACAGTTTGTCCTGGGAATACGGTTAATTCTTTTGCACTAAAATCATGTGATTTATAACAAATCCAATTTTCAATATAGCCCTGTGCTTGCATTTCCTTTATATCATGTACTGGTTTTGGTGCCATAAAACGATTTTCCATCGTGTTCGGATCTACGTTTAATTCCCAATCCAACACATCTAACAGTGCATCATAATCGCCGATGCTTTCTTTCGGTGTGCCATTCCATAATAGTTCATCAGGAATAATTGCTTCGTTTACTAGAGATTGATACATCGCAAAAACATCCGACGCTTTTTGTGGTTCGTAGGTACACATACTTCCTGGCGCATGCAATAATCCGGGAGGTACATCCCATCCGGTTCCCGGCTCTAGCTTATATGCTTGTGAATAGTTGGTAATTTTATTGTCGCCCTTTGAAAAATTAACTAGGCATTCTTTAATTTGTTCCTTCGTTGTTCCCGGTGCAATGCCTATAAACGTATAGGGGAAATCGCCACCGTGGTTGTTTAATTGGGGTGGAAAGTAATACGCTTCTGGTTTTCCTTTTTGTCCAATCAGCGCCGCCTTTTCATCATTATGATGTACGTGATGAGGCAGTGGTCCCATATTATCAAAAAACTTTGAATACATTGGCCAGCTTTTATATTCATTCCACAAACGATCCCCAATTACTTGTCCTTTTAATTCATCAATTACATCTTTTAATAAAACTTGTTGGGTTGTTTTTCCATCATTAAAAACAACAGGACTAAGTCCTTCGTTTTCGCCGGTCAGCGGTCCGTTTTTTGCAGGCGTTGTGGATGACAACCAGCGCTCATCAATACCGCCGCGCACGCCTCCTAATACATAATAATCATCGGGGTGAAGTTTAATACGACGACCCGGTACACAAAAAGATCTTGGAACCCAAGTAGGTGCAAGTCGTAATATTCCTTTTCCTTGTTCTAGTGCTTTTTGTGCGATGCTTTTATTTTCCATAATTATTTATTAAAAGTTTGATTGATTTCATCTTGGTTGTGTAATATTTCTATTTGTAAATCATATTGTTTTGTTTCACCTGGTGCAATAAAAATAAGTGAACCATCGGCGCGTGCCTTTGATTGACCAATGGGTGGATGCGTGCCGGGCTCAATGCCGGTTACATATTCGCCCTTCGACCAGTGTTGCCAGTTCGTTAACCAGGGCATTTGTTTTTTTGGAAATTTTAATACTGCAGCAATGCCTATTTTTTTATTTTCTATACCAGCAATACAATCTCCATTATTATTTGGCTTTGCATCTATAAAAAAAACATCCTGACCGGGGCCATTATGTTTATCATTAATGGCAGGACAGGTTTTTGGCTGTTCCCCATTACAAAATATTTGTGCGTCCTCGTCGGCAAGGGGCCAACCAAAATTGCAATGATATAAAAGCATATGCGGCGCAGCTTCATTGCCCCTGTTTATAATTTCATCATGAATTTGAATACTAGACGCACCAAGTGTTGCAGAGATAGTGCGTTTTAATTCAAGCGCAGGTCCAAAAATTTTAGATTGTTTAATTATTCCGGTAATACTCATGGTATAAATACCGCGCGCGGGGTCAGGCTGAATAATAGAAATAATTTCTGCGGGCGTGTTGCTTATTAAATCGTGCACACCTCGCTCACCAAAATCATCTTTTTCATCACCGCCTACATGTGATAAACCACAGGTGGTTACTAGTCCGCCACCAAATGTGCGCAACCAATCTGCCCCCTTATTTGAAAAGGGCTGTGGTGCCATTACACCGGGATGGCTAAGCCAAGCAATACTATATTGATTAAAAAAAGCATCTGCTATATCCATAGCGCGATCTATCACCACCTTAAAACGAAGTCCAGTTCCGGTATTAAACCAAGCAATACGAACACCGCGGCCAAGACCATTGTCTAACACCGAGGTTTCAATGCCGCCTACCTGTGCAACATTTGAAACCTTATCACTCCATATGGCGTTGGTTGGCTGCAAGTTTATGTTTATTTTTTACTTGTATAAACTGCGTGGTTTTTGTTTCCACCCGATTTTAAATAAGCAATCAAATCACTTAACTCTTCGCTATTTAATCCATTGATCATTCCTGGTAACATGGGAGATGTTTCAGAAACGCGCGTCCTTGCAACTTCTTTTTTAGATAGCGCACGAACAACATCTGTCGCAAAAGGATTTTGAGAAATATAATAGTTTTTACTATCCTGACGAATTAAGCGACCCAAAACAGATCCACCTTTTTTAAGGAAAAAAACAGTAGATCCAAATTGATCTGAAATTGTTTTACTTGGTTCAATAATTGATTCTAATATATCTTTTGTGCTGAACCTTGTTCCTAGTTGGGTAAGATCTGGTCCTGCAACGCCGCCTTCTCCTTTCATTTGATGACAAGAAGAACATAAGGTCGCAGCGAACATTGATTTACCGCGCGCAAAACTTCTAACACCCGTACTGGAATCAACGGCATTCATCGCGATGGTTGTTTTCCAATTTTTTCCTGGGCCCTTAGGCATTATTGTTCCGGCTGGAACACCTGATCTTGAAATACTAACTATTGAATCGCCAGAAATTTTATTATACATTTCAAACTGATCTTTAGGAACATTTGCTAGTGCGTTTTTACGAGCGGTGTTAATAAATCCTACATAACATACACCACCCTTGTATCCAAATGCTTTATAATACCATTGGAAGTATTTTTTTTGTGTGGCAGGGGTCCAACCATTTTTTGCTTGACTTAAAACATTCGCATACCAGGTTTGTTGTGCTGGTGGCACTTTTGATAACATGGAAGCAATATCCATTCCATATTGCGGATTGCGTAATATTAAATCAGATGATTCTGAAATTGATTTTTGCGCAGGAGCGTCATCTTTTGCTGTTGCTAATAAAGCCATTGTTTTTTCAACAGCTTTTGGCGCATCTATATAAACCAATAGTTTGCTTAATTCGCGATTAAGTGAATTTGTTTTAGCTGGGTAGCTTGGGCTTAATGCAGCTGATACTAAATTTTTTGTCTCTGTATCTGGATCACCCAAACGAATAAAGTTTAATTCAATAGCGCGTAGTAAATCTAGTTGTTGTGGTTCGGTTAGTTTTGTAAAATCTACTTTAGATAATAATCCAACCACCGCCTTTCCTGTTCCGGCAACACCCTTACGTGCGTTTGCAATGGCGGCATGTGTTAATATAATTGGATCTTTTTCGTTAAGTAATTTATTATACCACTCTTCTACGGGTTGATTTTCAATCGCTATTCTTGCTGCATATCTAATAAAACGATCAGCGTCTTTTAAATAAGGCCAGGCAAAGTTTACAGCAGCTGGATTTTTAACGCCATGAAAAGATTCAAGTTGTCTACGAATTTTTTGTGCGTTTGTTAATTCAGTTACAGGAAGTGGGTCGTTTGTTAAAGAGTTGTCTCCATAATAAACACGGTATAAATCTGATTCAAGGCGACGGCCTCCTGTTAAAAAATATAGCGCACCATCAGGTCCAATGACACCATCGGTTAAGGGAAGTGGTGCACCGGAAATAAATTCTTCTCCGGTTGTTTTATAAGATGCCCCATCGGGTTCGTTATAAATAGCATAAATAATACCAAAGCTCCAATCAAAGGCAAATAATGCTTTGCGATATTTTTTAGGAAATCTTGCGTTTGTTCCGCTAACCAGGTTGGTAGGAGATCCTTGACCAACATTAATAACCGCAGGAAGATTGTCTGGATATTTTGGTGACCACTTGTCTGTTCCTGGTCTCCATCCAAATTCAGAGCCACTTGTTACATGAAGAATTCTTGTAGGGCGATACCATGGTGTTCCAAAGTCCCACTCCATATCAGAATCATACGCAAATAAATCACCCTGATCATTAAATGATATATCGAAAAGATTTCTAAATCCAGAAGCAATTAATTCCCAGTTTGTACCAGCTGAATCAAGATGCGCCACCCATCCGCCGAGTGTCTGTACGGTATTATCGTGACCGTTAGGATCTTTAATTAATGAAAATAAATTATCAATTTTACTTTCTG
>ENA-ORFA01001247-ORFA01001247.1-marine-metagenome-genome-assembly--contig:-NODE-1247-length-10163-cov-9.859707_pt1 | contig 10163 bp, 8 predicted proteins | sample MGYA00248621_ERZ508587 | MGnify/ENA primary metagenome ERZ508587 (study PRJEB26250, sample SAMN06266239) | marine metagenome | isolation source: Columbia River Estuary | place: USA:Columbia River Estuary... | reverse complement strand
AATGCCGCCATGAATGCCATGGCCGCTTGCGATGACCCGCATGTCATTGGCTGCACACAGGTCACAGAAATTTTGATAACACCTGGCATTGATTTGGTGGCCAACTTGCCACTCGAATTTGAATTGGCCACCATGTACACCGCAGGTGTTCGGTCGACCAGTACTTGCATGGCAGAAGCTCAGGCCATGATCGACATTTTGATCAGCCAAGAACATGCCGCGCTTCGCGCAAAGGGCGGCTTTTTACCTTTGGTCTAAGCCACTTCACCTTAATACCCGTATTTACGCCAGCGCAGCTTTCGATAAGTTGTCTGGCGTCATCGGTAACTGCCGAACACGCACACCCACTGCATGAAACACCGCATTGGCAATGGCAGCAGTGGTCGGGCCTTGTGTGGCTTCGCCAGCACCTAAGGGAGAATTGAGTGTTTCAGCGTTTTGCGAATTGCCTGGCATCAGGTTCACCATGACTTCTGGTATTTCACTGAAACGCAATATGGGGTAAGCATCCCAATCGGTGCTGGTGATATTTTCTGAATCCCAATGCGCTTGTTCTTTCAAAGCCCAACTGGTCGATTGAATGGCGCCGCCTTCCAATTGCGAGATGGCGCCATCGGCATGGATGACTTCACCAATGTCGGCCACCACCCATAAGTTGCGCACACACACTTGGTGCGTCACTTCTACTTCTGCCACCACGGCGCAATAAGCGCCTTTGCTTTTGTACCTTGCGTAGGCAATGCCCAAACCCCGACCCTCTTTTTGCGACAAGCTTTGCCTGCGATCTAACCAATTCACTTGGTCTGCAAGTGTTTGGATGACAGCGATGGCACGTGGGTCTTCTAACTTGCTTAAACGAAATGCAATCGGGTCAAGACCTTGATCATGTGCAATTTCATCCATAAAGCTTTCGCAGGCAAACACATTGGCATGCGCGCCTAAACCTCTCATGGCCGAGGTTCTAAAAGGCAAGCCCAACAAGCGATGCGCATTCACTTTCACATGCGTGCTGATGTAAGGCGGCACGGCATTTCGCTCTGCGCCAGCACCTGCTGCTGCAGCCACATTGATAGGCTCTAGGACTGGAAAGTTTTTTTCAGTTTGCCAACTGTCTTTGAATGCTGGCGTGGCCGCGCGGCCAGGCCTTGAACTGTGGCCTTGACTCCAGACGTCGTGTTGCCAAGTGAGCAACTCAATGCCGCGGCCATTCTGACGGTGCTCAAAGTTTGTCGTTTCAGTGTTTGTTTGAACTGTGGCTTGTAATTTGACACGCATCGCAGGCGCCATTGGCGATTGCTGCATCTCCTCTTCACGCGTCCACTGCACACGCACGCATTGCCCCGGCACATGCCTGGCCAACCACGCTGCGTCATAGGCCACATCGTCTGCACCGTTGTGCCCATAACACCCAGCGCCGCGCATGTGCTGCACTTCAATCTGCTGCGCATCCACGCCAAACGCCAAAGCCAAATCTTTTCGCAATGGATATATGCCTTGCGTGTGACTCCACACCTTCAAACCACTGTTAGCTTGATTCGATTCCCAAACAGCCAGCGCCACACTGGGCCCCATCGAGCCATGGTGCAAAGCAGGCCTGAAATAAACCGCTTCGTAAACCTTGGCGTCCTGATTTGAATTTTTGCTTGCTTCTGGCATCTGACCCGCTTCATGAAACACCTGCGAGTCCATCGCGGGTGCAACTTCAAACAAATCTAAGCCCCCCTCGCGGCAATTAGGCAAGCGCTCCACATCCCACTTCAGCAAACGCTGCAACTTGCTGGCTGCCTTTTCTGCCAACTCTTCACTGCCCGCGAGTACGCCCACCAAACTGCCATCCCGAAACGCCTGTGCGCTCTCTGGCAATGATGTTAAGGCTTGCAACCAGCTATCCACATGCAACCTGCACCTCAAACCAGGCCCCCTCACCATTCGCCCATGCAGCAAATTAATGTTGCTCTGACCCCAATTATTTCAGGCCAGCAATTTTTCTAAGTTGCTAGTAATCTTTTCTTCGATTTTGTCTTTGAAGGACGCCAGCAAAAAGCCAAGTTCTAGTTTCATCGTGAGCTGGGTGGCAGTTACGCATAAGTAGCCGGAAGCACCGGCGCGCTCAAAGTTCAAGCGATCTTGCACCTGGCCTTGTTCATTGGTTTCATTGGCCACATAAGTGCAATCCATGCCCCAATCCGACTCGGACTCTTTTTGCCACTGAGCAGCAATAGCACGGGCTTTTTCCATGCCCAAAGTGTGATCGCGTTGAATAAAAATCTCTGACATGGGTTCAAGCTTTCTTTAGCAATGCCACTTGCACTTGGCAATCGTAAAACACAGGCGCACGGCCCAAATCGGTTAGCAATTGGCTGGTGACTTCATTGACGTTCGTGCCATTCAAGCCCATCTTGCGCCACCAAATACCCAGGCCGTTGACCACGCCTGGTCGTGCACGTGAACTGACATCCGCTTTGCAATGGTATTCACCGCGGTCGTTGAAAACCTTGACCGTATCGCCTGTAGAAATTCCGCGCGCAGCAGCATCTACCAAACTGATTTCTACCAAAGGCTCTTTTTCAATGTCACGCAAACTGTCCACATTTACAAAAGATGAATTCAAGAAATTGCGCGCTGGTGGCGAAATCATGGCTAAGGGGTAGGCACTGCCTGCCACTGGCACTTCGTAATTGGGAATGTGATTCGGCAATGGATCTAAGCCTTGCGCTGCCAATCGATCGCTCACAAACTCGCAACGGCCGGAAGGCGTTGCAAAGCCTCCCTCTGCAAAAGGTGCTTCAGGCACTTTCAAGGACACAAAGCCATTGGCCAATAGTGCGTCGAAATCGACTTCAGCGCCAACTGCCGTCCGGCACAAACTCACATCATCTTCACTGAAACAGGGTTCTTCAAAGCCCATGGCTTTGGCCAGCAAGCGGAAAATTTCGCTGTTAGATTTAGCCTCACCCACTGGCGCAATGGCCGGGCGGTTCAGCAACACATCGGTGTGACCATAACTGCCCTGCACATCCCAATGCTCAAGTTGTGTGGTGGCAGGCAGCACATAGTCAGCATAGTCTGCCGTGTCTGTTTGAAAATGTTCCATGACCACGGTGAACAAATCTTCTCGCGCAAAGCCTTGAACCACTTTGCCAGACTGCGGGGCAATGGCCACAGGGTTGCTGTTGTAGACCAACAAGGCTTTCACTTGTGGGCCCCACTCGGCACCACCAACATGGTTCAAGTCATTGCCCAAGGTGGACATGTTCAAGGTTCTAGGACGGCGTGCGCCCAATAAATCGGGCCGGTGCAAATCGACTTTGTTCACTTTGAAATTGCTTGAACTGCTGAGCAGCATGCCGCCCGCGCGGTCTCGCCAAGCACCTGTGAGCGCTGGCAAACAAGCCACAGCCCTCACGGCATTGGCGCCGCCCTTGACCCTTTGCATGCCGTAGTTCAAGCGAATGGCGGCCTTCTTTGTGGTGCCCCAATCTTTGGCCAATTCTCGAATCAAGGATTCATCAATGCCGCAAACTTCTGCAGCGCGAGACAAAGTCCAAGTCATGGCGCGTTCACGCAATGCGTCCCATCCCAAGGTGTACTTTTCAATGTAGTCGTGGTCTAACCAATCGTTCACCACCAACTCGCGCATGACGGCCAAGGCCAATGCGGCATCGGTGCCTGGCTGGATGGCCAAGTGCACGTGGCATTTTTCAGCGGTTTCGCTGTGGCGGGGGTCAATGCAAATCAGCTTGGCGCCATTGCGTTTGGCCTCTTGAGCACGGCGCCAAAAGTGAATGTTGCTGGTGATTGAGTTGCTGCCCCAAATGACAATCAATTTGGATTCAGAAAAGAATTCGGTTTGCATGCCGAACTTGCCGCCCAAGGTGTAAACCAAGCCCTCGCCCCCCGCTGAAGCGCAGATGGTGCGGTCTAGCAAAGATGCGCCTATCTTGTGAAAAAAGCGCGAGGCCATCGATTCACTTTGCACCCAGCCCATGGTGCCGCCATAGCTGTAGGGCAAGATGGCTTCAGGGTTGTGAGCGGCGATGGTTTTGAGCTTGGCGGCAATGTCCGCAATAGCCTCTTCCCAAGTCACCTGTACAAACTGCCCCGACCCCTTGGGGCCCGAACGCTTCAAAGGGAACATCAGTCGCTCAGGGCTGTAAGTGCGCTCTGTATAACGCGATACTTTGGTGCAAAGCACCCCATCGGTGTGCTTGTGATCTGGGTTGCCTTGCACCTTCACAGCGCGTCCGTTCTCTACGGTGGTGAGCAAGGCGCAGGTATCTGGGCAGTCGTGCGGGCACAAACCACGCACAATGGCATTTTTTTCAAGCACTGAATTGGTCATTCTCCCATTCTAAAGGGGGCGATTTTGGGGATAACCCTAAATGAAAATGTCCCCCAAGTGCAAAAGGGGTGTAGCGCAATGGCACGACTATCGCTAGACTGTAGGCATGAAAATCATCGACTCCATCCTCACAGACGCGGCCAGCATAGCGGCCATTCGCAAAGACATTCACGCTCACCCCGAGCTGTGCTTCAAAGAAGAGCGCACAGCCGACGTGGTCGCCAAGCAGCTCACTGACTGGGGCATTCCCATTCACCGCGGCATGGGCACCACAGGCGTCATCGGCATTGTGCACGGCCGTGACGGCGGCAAATGTGGTCGAGGCATTGGCCTTCGTGCCGACATCGATGCCTTGCCCATGCAAGAGTTCAACACCTTTGCCCACGCCAGCAAACATGCCGGCAAAATGCACGCTTGCGGCCACGATGGCCACACGGCCATGTTGTTGGCTGCAGCCAAACATTTCTCAAAACATCGCGACTTTGATGGCACCGTGTACCTCATTTTCCAACCCGCCGAAGAAGGCGGCGGTGGCGCCCGTGAAATGATCAAAGACGGCATGTTCGAGAAGTTCCCCATGCAAGCCGTGTTTGGCATGCACAACTGGCCCGGCGCCCCAGTGGGCACCTTTGCCGTCAGCCCTGGCCCTGTCATGGCGTCTAGCAACGAATTCAAAATTACCATTCATGGCAAAGGTAGCCACGCCGCCCTGCCCCACAACGGCATTGACCCTGTGCCCGTGGCTTGCCAATTGGTCATGGCGTTTCAAACCATCATCTCGCGCAATAAAAAGCCGGTCGATGCGGGCGTTATTTCGGTCACCATGGTGCATGCGGGCGAAGCCACCAACGTGGTACCCGATTTTTGTGTCATTCAAGGCACAGTTCGCACCTTCACCCTCGAAGTGCTCGACCTCATTGAAAACCGCATGAAGCAAATCACAGAAAATCTGTGTGCTGCTTTTGATACAAAAGCTGATTTCCATTTCAACCGCAACTACCCACCCACCATCAACAGCGCCACCGAAGCCGACTTTGCGCGCAAAGTGATGGACGGCATTGTGGGCAAAGACAATGTGATGGTGCAAGAGCCCACCATGGGCGCTGAAGATTTCTCTTTCATGTTGCAAGCCAAGCCCGGTGCCTATGTCTTCATTGCCAATGGCGACGGCTCACACCGTGAAATGGGCCACGGCGGAGGCCCTTGCATGTTGCACAATCCAAGCTACGACTTCAATGACGACCTGATTCCCTTAGGCGGCACTTATTGGGTTGAATTGGCCACGCAATGGTTGGCCAACCCCACTCAAACAAAGTAAGCTTCTGCTTCAGTCGAATTTAGACTTCTCTATTGAAGCCCTTCGGGGCTTCATTCATTTGGACCTTTCATGACGAACATTCATTCCGCATTTTCAAAAAGTTATGCAGAAGCACGACAAAAGTTTTTGGGTGCCGCACAAGCTGCAGGCCTTCAAGTTGAATCTCACGTGCATCCTGAAAAGGGACGCGATGGCGAAGAGCTGGCCATGGATGTGGTGCGCGAAGGCCCCGTGAATGCCAAACAAGTTTTGCTCATCAGCAGTGCTTGCCATGGGGTGGAAGGTTATTGCGGCAGTGGCGTTCAAATTGATGCGTTGCGCAGTGCTGAATGGCACAAGGCAGTTCAACAAAGTGGCATTGCGGTGGTGTATGTGCACGCTTTGAATCCGCATGGTTTTTCGCATGTGCGCCGCGTCACGCAAGAAAACGTTGACCTCAATCGCAACTTTCAAGACTTCAGCAAACCCCTGCCAGAGAACACAGCTTACAAAGAGGTTCAACACCTTTTGCTGCCAGATCAATGGCCACCCAACGAAGCCAACCAACAAGCCACCATGCAGTACATTGCGCAACACGGCATGCCAAAGCTACAAGCGGCCGTGTCTCAAGGTCAGCACCACCATCCTGAAGGTTTGTTCTTTGGCGGCCAAGCGCCCACATGGAGCAATCAAACCATTCGCAAAGTACTCAAGCAGCAAGCTGCCTCCGCCCAAAAGTTGGCTTGGATCGACTTGCACACAGGCTTAGGTCCTAGCGGTGTGGGCGAGCGTATTTATGCAGGCGCCAACGATGCAGCAGCCATTGCACGTGCGCGCCAGTGGTGGGGTCCTGGCATTACCTCCATCTACGATGGCAGCTCTTCTTCAGCCTTCCTCACGGGCCTCATGTGGATGTCTGCGCAAGACGAATGCCCTCATGCCGAATACACAGGCATTGCTTTGGAGTACGGCACCTTGCCCATGAACGACATGCTCTCGGCACTCAGAGCAGACCACTGGCTGCACATTCACCCTGAAGCCTCTGATGAACTCAAGAAAAGCATCAAAGCCCAAATCTTCGCGGCCTTCTACACCGACACCGATGTGTGGCGCGAGCAAATTATTTCTCAGGCCCGTGAAGCCATGTTCCAAGCCGTTGAAGGTTTGAAATGACCCAAGCACCAGCACGCATTCTTTTGTTGGGCGGTACAGGCTTTGTAGGCCGCCATGTTTGCGAGAAGCTCACGCGCATGGGCAGCAGCATGACCGTGATCACACGGCGCGCAAACCAAGCCAGCGCCATCCAAAATTTACCGCGCGTGACCGTCATTGAAGGCGATGTTTACAACTTAGAATTTTTAACGCAGTGCATGCAAAAGCACGATGTGGTGATCAATCTGATTGCCATCTTGCACGGTACGCCAGCTGCCTTTGAAAAAGCCCATGTGCAGTTGCCGCAAGTCATCGCCCAAGCATGCCAAGACAGCGGTGTGCACCGGCTGATTCACATCAGTGCCTTGGGCGCCAGCCTAACTGGCCCTTCAGAATACCAGCGAAGCAAAGCGCGCGGCGAAGAGATTTTCAAGCAAGCGGGCCTAGAGCTCACCTTGCTGCAACCCAGTGTGATCTTTGGCAAAGAAGACAAGTTTTTAAACTTGTTTGCGCAACTTCAAAGCATCACCCCCATCGTGCCCTTGGCCGGTGCCACCACACGTTTTCAAGCTGTGTGGGTCGAAGACGTGGCCAATGCCATCGCACAGTGTGTTTTCAACAGCGACACCGCAGGAAAAACCTACGAGCTTTGTGGTCCCGAAGTTTTCACGCTGCAACAATTGGTTCAAAAATCGGGCCAATGGGCGGGCATTCGCCAAGGCAAAGGCCGTTTGGTTTTTGGCATTCCCCATGCAATGGCGTGGCTCCAAGCCTTTCTGATGGAATTGGCACCAGGTCAGCCCTTGATGAGCCGTGACAACCTGGCCTCTATGGAAGTAGACAACGTCGCATCTGGCCACGCACTGGGCTTGAAAGATTTGAACATGGAGGCAGCTGCTGTGAGCAGCATTGCACCTGGCTATTTAGGCACCAAGGGGCAAAGCACTGCGCTGAACGACTACCGAGCTAAAGCGGGCCGTTAGACAAAAAGGGATACACCATGCAACTTTTCATTGCCAACAAAAACTACTCTTCATGGTCCATGCGCCCATGGGTCATGCTCAAGCAAGCGGGTATTGAATTTGAAGAAGTCATGGTGCGCTTTGATGGCTTCGATGCTCAGTCTAAGTTCAAGCAAACTTTGAAAGACATCAACCCCGTTGGCAAAGTACCCGTGCTGGTCGATGGCAATTTGGCCGTTTGGGATACGCTGTCGATTGCAGAGTACGCAGCAGAGAAATTTGCAGACAAGCAACTCTGGCCCAGCAAGGTGTCTGACCGTGCAAGGGCACGCAGCATTTGCGCAGAAATGCACAGTGGTTTCACGGGCATTCGAAGTGCGTGCCCCATGAACATTGACGCTTATCTGCCAGAAATAGGCGCGCTGGCTTTGCGCGACAATGAAGCTTTGCGCAAGGATTTAAAACGCATTGACCATCTGTTTTCGTCTTTGCTGCAAGAACACAAAGGCCCCATGTTGTTTGGTGGATTCAGTATTCCAGATGCCTATTTTTCGCCTGTTGTCATGCGCATCAAAACCTACGCACTGCCTGTGAGTTCTGAGACACAGGCCTACATCGATCGTTTGTGCGCCATGCCCGGCGTGAAAGCCTGGATCGATGGCGCATTGGCCGAAAAAGACTTCATCGATTTTGAAGAACCTTTTCGCACCAAGCCCTAAGTTCAGCGCAAATGCTTTCGCACCCGCCCTCTAAGCTTGCAAAGCACGCCAGATGAGCTTGCAAATCTTCAGCGTCGGCGGTGCAATTCGCGATGCCCTCTTAAACCAAGCCGTCAAAGACAAAGACTGGGTGGTGGTCGGCGGCACGCCCGAAGAAATGACACAACTTGGCTACACCACAGTGGGCAAAGACTTCCCTGTTTTTCTGCACCCCACATCGCGCGAAGAATATGCCTTAGCCCGCACTGAACGAAAAACGGCGCCGGGCTACAAAGGCTTTGAGGTGCATGCCTCGCCAGAAGTCACGCTAGAAGAAGATCTGGCCAGACGCGACCTCACCATCAATGCCATGGCTTTGCCAGAAGCATATTCAGGCGAGTTGACTCAGGCGCACCCCGAACTCAACACGCCAAATTCAACAACCAAGTTGGCAGAAGAATTTGCAAAAGTTTTTGCAGCGCATGGCATTGACCCTTATCACGGCTTAAAAGATCTTGAGTCCAAAACTCTTCGCCATGTGACACTGGCCTTTCGCGAAGACCCCGTTCGCATCTTGCGTGTGGCACGCTTTGCTGCGCGCTTTCCCGATTTTCAAATTGCCCCTGAAACCATGCAGCTCATGCAAGACATGGTGCAGGCCGGCGAAGTTGAACATTTGGTACCCGAGCGTGTGTGGCAAGAATTGGCCAAAGGCTTGATGACCGCCAAGCCTTCGCGCATGTTTGAAGTCCTCAAAGAATGTGGCGCCCTCAAAGTTTTATTGCCTGAAGTGAATCGCCTGTGGGGGGTGCCGCAACGCGCCGAATACCATCCAGAAATTGACACTGGCATTCACCTCATGATGGTGCTTGATATGAGTGCACACCTCAATGCCTCGCTGCCCGTGCGCGTAGCTTGCCTCATGCATGACTTGGGCAAAGGCACTACGCCCAAAGAAGAATGGCCGAGGCACATTGCCCACGAACAACGCAGCGTCAAATTACTCCAACACGTGTGTGAGCGTCTGCGCATTCCCGTTGAGTGCAAAGAGTTGTCTGAAGTGGTGGCGCGTGAACATGGCAACATTCACCGTAGCCAAGAATTGAATGCGGCAGCGCTCATGCGCTTGCTCGAAAGGTGCGACGCCATTCGCAAACCTGAACGCATGCCAGACATTTTGCTGGCCTGTGAGTGCGATGCTCGGGGTCGAAAGGGTTTTGAGAACGAGGCCTATGGGCCAAGCACGCGTTTACAAGAAGTGCTGAAGGCGGCTTTGTCTGTGACCACCGCCGGCATTGCCGAGCAGGCGCAAAAACAGGGCCTCTCGGGCCCTGCTGTTGGCGAAAAAATACATGCTGCCAGAGTGAATGCCATTGACCAGTTGAAGGTCTAAGCACCACAGCACGCCTGCATCAATGAAGACCCGCTGACTTAAAGCCAGCGTGGGCACATTAACGCGAAGGTGTGCGAGGCGTGCGAGGCGCTGCCGGTGGACGGCCTGCCAAGTGACGGAAGCTGATGCGGCCTTTGGTGAGGTCGTAAGGTGACAACTCAAGCGTGACACGGTCGCCCGCCAAAATGCGAATGTGGTTCTTGCGCATCTTGCCTGCTGAGTAAGCGATCAACTGGTGCCCATTGTCCAAGGTGACACGAAAACGTGTGTCAGGTAAAACCTCGTTCACAACGCCCATCTGTTCGATCAAATCTTCTTT
>ENA-ORFA01001245-ORFA01001245.1-marine-metagenome-genome-assembly--contig:-NODE-1245-length-10168-cov-3.474879_pt1 | contig 10168 bp, 9 predicted proteins | sample MGYA00248621_ERZ508587 | MGnify/ENA primary metagenome ERZ508587 (study PRJEB26250, sample SAMN06266239) | marine metagenome | isolation source: Columbia River Estuary | place: USA:Columbia River Estuary... | reverse complement strand
AATTTCATCTGCGTGGAAAATTGCTGCAGGAACTTCAATCATGACGCCTGCTTTGTTCAAACCATATTCACGTGCCATTGCAACAAATGTCGCAGCCTCACCTGGCAAGGTCACCATCGGTGCCATGACCCAGACTTCTGCTGTGGTTGCTTTTGCGGCGTTTGCAATTGCTTGCAATTGAGTGCGCAATAAATCTTCATGTCCATCGATAGTGCGATATCCGCGCACACCGAGCGCAGGATTTGGTTCTTGTGCAAAGTTAATAAATGCCATTGGCTTATCTGCGCCAGCATCTAGGGTGCGGATGACAACTTTTTGGCCATTAAAGGGTGTGAATAGTTGGGTGTAGATCGCAGTTTGTTCTTGCAAAGTTGGCGCATCGTTTCGATCTAAATACAACAACTCAGTTCTAAGCAATCCAACGCCATCTGCCCCTGCTGCTACAGCTGCAACTGTGTCTTCAAGGCGTCCGATGTTTGCATAGATCGGAACAACTGTTCCATCTGTTGTTACATAACCATCTGCAGATCGGGTAATAACCCTTGATTTACGTGCCTTAATACGCTCAATCTTGGTTGCAATCTCACTTTTTAACGCATCATTGGGATTAAAGGTGATCTGCCCAGTTGTGGCATCAACGGCAACGCTTGCACCGGAATTAGTAGATGCTGCTTCCACAACACCAGGGCAAGCAACTATTGCTGCAATTCCATTTGATCTGGCGATGATTGCGGTGTGGCTAGTTGGTCCACCACCTGCTGTGACAATTGCCAAGATTTTATCTGTTTCTAAATCAGCAGTATCTGCTGGGGATAGATCTTGTGCGATCAAAACCGTTGGCACATCAAAATGTGGAATTTCAGGATAAGCAATACCTGCGATTTCACACAAAACCCGATCTCGGATATTTGCAACATCACTCACGCGCTCTGCCAAGTAACCACCTGATGCGGTTAGTAGCTCTTGAAAAACCTCTGTTGCTTTAACCATGGCATAACTTGCAGTGTGACCACTTGCAATAAATCCTGCTGCTTCTTCTGCAATTGCCGGATCAGTTGCGATCTCTGCTGTTGCTAACAAAATTTCCTGTAGCTCACCAGTTGTTCTTGCTGCACGTGCTTCTAGATCTGCGCCAACTGTCTTGATAGCAAGGTTGAGTGCATGACCTTCTGCTTCAAAACTTTGATGTGATGGCTGGCCGGTTGGGACAGGAATATTTGTATTGAGTAAAAAGAAAGGACCGACTGCGGCTCCAGAACTTGCTGGTATGCCCGTAAGAGTTGTCACGCGAGTCCTTTACTTAGTGCTTCTATAAAGAAGCGACGAGAGCGTCTAGTAATAGTGCACCATCATAAAAGTCACAGAAGTTTAGATCAATAGTCAACGAAACAATCTTTGTTGTTGCGCTTTCATATCCGATGGTCACTGATGTAACTTGGTTAGGAAAGAGTAACGGAGTTGCAGAGCTCATTGAATAGGTAGTCAGATCAAAGACTGTGGTTGTGGCCCCTGAAAGCATTGCTACAGGTACTTTTCCGTTCTTTGCCGCATCCGTAGTGGATGCAACTAAGGCGGTTAAATCAGCAATTTTTACTTGGTCTGGATCTCTAAAGACAGGCAATGCGCTGCCGTATTTGGATTCAATAATTAGCGCAACGCCAACATGTTCATGCGCTGCAAGATCTGGGCGATTGCGCAACACCTTGGCCCAGGCAGCGATAAATGTGGCGTGATCAAAGTTTGCGTTAACACTGCGAGTGAATGAGGCTTGGGCAATGCTGCGGGTGATCTCAATACCCTTAGCGATCAAAGCCTTGTTAGCTGCTTGGCGCTTTGCAATTGCAGGATCTAACTGCGCGCCATTGACATCTTCCATCGTGATGGTGCGATCAGGTCCTGTCGCACGAACTGTGCGCAAATCAATTCCGCGGTTTGCTGCCTCTACTCGCGCCTTTGGAACAGCCTTAACTGTTTCATTAAGAATGATGGGGGCTACCACAACCGGTGCTGCCGCAACGACAGGTGCAGGTGCAGTCACAACTTCAACAGCTGCTACCGGCTCACCATCTGTTCCAAAATCAAATGCCATGACCTCTGTTTCAGTAAGCATGATCAAAACTGGCTTACCGATTTCAACTACATCACCTGGGTTTGCCACAAGTGCTTCAATAACACCATCTGCAGGTGCTTCGACCTCCATGTCGATCTTGTCGGTCATTACCTCAAATAAAACATCACCGCTTTTAACATGATCGCCAACTGCAACATGGAAATTGATTAACTCTCCAGTTTCCATAGTCATGCTCATCTTTGGCATGACAACTGGATATTTGAAACTCATCGCCAGTTTTTAACAATCTCTCGAGCAGCAGCTTCAATGTCATCAATCTGAGGAACCGCGGCCTTTTCTAACTGCGGAGCATATGGAATTGGGATATTCATACCCGCAAGACGCTTGATTGGCGCTATTAATGAGCCAAATGATGAGGAACCAGCCATTTGTGCGATGACTTCGTTGATAAAGCCTGCTTGGGCTGGACCTTCTTGAACAACCATTAAACGACCAGTTTTTTCAACTGATTCAAATACTGGGCCCATATCAAGCGGTGAAATTGTGCGAGGGTCAATCAAAGTAATTGAAATTCCTTCAGCAGCTAGTTTTTCTGCTACTTCCCATGACTTATTAACCATGATGCCGGTTGCAACAATTGTCAGATCTTTTCCTTCACGAACAACCTTTGAAACACCAAGTGGAATACGAGTTGCACCTTCAGGGACTGGATCTCTACCAGGGATCTTGTAGAGGAGTTTGTGCTCTAAAAAAATAACTGGGTTTGGATCATCAATTGCAGAAAGAAGTAGCCCCTTGGCATCTGCTGGATTTGATGGAACAACAACTTTTAATCCAGGAACGGATGCAAACCATGGTTCTAGGTTTTGTGAATGCTGGGCCGCAGCACCTGTGCCTGAACCTTGTGGTGTGCGCAAAACCATTGGAACGTGTAATGCCCCACCTAACATGAAGTGAATCTTTGCTGCTTGGTTTGCAATCTGATCCATTGCTTGGGCGGTGAAATCTGAAAACTGAATTTCAACAATTGGTCGCATACCAGAGAGGGCAGCGCCAACTGCTGCACCGACAATTCCAAGCTCTGCAATTGGTGTATCTAGAACGCGTTCTGCGCCATAGCGGTGATACATATCCCCTGACACACCAAATGCGCCGCCATAAATACCAACATCTTCACCGAGTAAGAAAACTTCTGGGCGTTCATCAAAGGCGATAGACATTGCTTCGCGAACAGCTTCAGCCATAGTTAACATGCGATCGCTCATGCTGACACCGCCTTAAAAACAGCGTCTAATAGCCCTGATGGCTCAGCAGATTCAGCCTTTACAGCCTCATTAACAGCGGCCTTGATTGCTTCAATTGCCTCATTTTGAATGACATCACACTGCTCTTGAGTCAAAATTCCTTCTTCAACTACACGCGCAATGAACTTTGGAATTGGATCTTTTGTGCGCCACTCTTCAATTTCTTCTTTAGTGCGATACAAATTCTTATCTGAACGTGAGTGACCCTTCCAGCGGTAGGTCTCAGCGATAATCAAGGTTGGACCATCGCCAGCTTTAGCGCGGTCAACGGCGGCTTGTGCAACTTCATAGACTGCAACAACATCATTACCATCAACATTTACGCCAGGGATTCCATATCCCTTGCCGCGATCTGCCAAGTTATCAATTGCAAATGCTTTTTCAGTAGAAGATGACATTCCGTACTTATTGTTTTCGCAGAACAAGATCATTGGCAGCTTCCAGATTGCTGCCATATTTGCAGCTTCATGGAATGCGCCTTCATTCATTGCGCCATCGCCAAAGAATGAAACTGCAACAGTTCCGCGCTTCATCATCTTTGAGGCAAGTGCTGCGCCTGCAGCAATTGGTATTCCGCCACCTACAACACCATTTGCGCCAAGGTTTCCGGTTTCAACATCTGCAATATGCATTGAGCCACCGCGTCCACCGCAGTAACCAATTTTCTTTCCTAATAATTCTGCGATCATGCGCGTTAGGTCAGCACCCTTTGCAATGCAGTGGCCATGTCCACGGTGGGTAGAAGTGATTTGATCCTGCAATGTCATTGCCATGCACATGCCGGTTGGAGATGCTTCTTGTCCGATAGATAAGTGCATCGTTCCGTGCATCATTCCGCGGCCGAAAAGATCTTCAACGGCTTCTTCAAACTTACGGATGCGCCACATATAGAGCAGCGCGTGACGCGCATGCTCAGGAGAAGAGAGTGGGTGGCCCATCAGTAAAGGATTGACGCTCATAATCCAACTTTCACATTTGTGCAGAGGCTTGAATAGATGTTCCTATTAAACACCACTCTCAGTACGGTTACGCTAGGGGGCATGAAGGAATTCCGCTCAGTAGTCGCCTCAGCCGTTGGCCTGCACGCTCGCCCAGCAGCACTTTTTGCATCAACAGCCAAGGGATCAGGAAGTGTTGTTCGCTTAGCAAAGATCGTTGATGGCCAGGCAACTGCAGCTGTCGATGGTGCAAGTGTTCTTCGTGTGATGACCCTTGGCGTGAAGTGTGGCGATGAGGTCGTTGTAACTGTTGAAGGCGATAGTGAAGCTGAAACAATCGCACAGTTACAAGCGATCGTAGAAAGCAATGATCATTGATTTCTAAATTACGCACCGGCGTTGGAGTCGATGCCCACCAATTTGGCGAAAGCGGACCATGCGCGCTCGCAGGATTGTTATGGGATGAGGCCCCACGTTTAGTCGGTCATTCAGATGGAGATGCTGCAGTGCACGCATTGTGTGATGCGGTCTTGTCTGCCTGCCAACTTGGAGATATCGGAACTTTCTTTGGTGTTGATAAGCCCGAGATGGCTGGTGCAACAGGAGTTGCAATGATTGCGAAGTTGAGAGAGTTTGTGGCCTCTAAAGGCTTTGTTATAAACAATGTTGCGTTGCAGATTGTTGGTAACACACCAAAGATCACTGTGCGCCGAGATGAAGCACAAAAAGTTTTAAGTGATGCATTAGGTGCCCCAGTTTCTGTTGCCGCAACAACCTCAGATCAAATGGGCTTTACCGGTCGCGGTGAAGGAATCTATGTCATTGCAAATGCTCTGGTGCACACACCATGAGTTTGAATCTTTATGACACGGCAACCCGTGAGGTAAATGAATTTAAACCGTTAGTTGCCGGACAGGTCTCAATGTATATCTGCGGTGCCACCGTGCAATCAGCACCACACATCGGACATGTTCGAAGCGGTGTTAACTTCGATATTTTGCGACGCTGGCTAATGAAGAGCGGATATAACGTTACTTTCATTCGTAATGTCACCGATATTGATGACAAGATTTTGCAGAAGGCCGCCGTTGAAAAGATGGCCTGGTGGGCTCTGGCAATGAAATACGAGCGTATTTTCAGTGATGCATATGCATCATTAAATGTAATGCCACCAACCTATGAACCACGTGCAACCGGCCACATCACGCAGATGATTGAATTAATGGATCAGCTGGTTGAAAGTGGCGCAGCATATGCACCAGGCAATGGTGATGTGTATTTAGAGGTTCGTAAATTAAAACGATACTTAACTTTGTCTCGTCAAAATCTTGATGACTTGCAACCTGCTCAAGACGCAGATGAAAGATATAAAAAAGATGTTCGTGATTTCGCGTTATGGAAAGCTGCAAAACCAGGAGAGCCATCATGGCCAACACCATGGGGACCAGGTCGTCCCGGATGGCACCTTGAATGTTCTGCAATGGCACATGCCTACCTCGGAGAAACTTTTGATATTCATGGCGGGGGACTAGATCTTGTTTTCCCTCACCATGAAAATGAAATCGCACAATCTGAGGCAGCAGGTTATGGATTTGCTAAGCGTTGGTTACACAATGCTTGGGTTACACAATCTGGCGAAAAGATGTCAAAGTCACTCGGTAACGCATTACAAGTTCATGAAATTCTAAAAAGTGTTCGCGGCATCGAATTACGTTGGTACTTAGGTGGCGCGCACTACCGGTCGATGCTGGAGTATTCTCCAGAGGCGTTGCAAGAAGCAGCAACCAACTTTAAGCGCATTGAAAACTTCTTACATCGTGCAACTGAACTTGTTGGAGCAAAACCAACACCGCGCATCAACGCAGAATTTACTGCGGCAATGAATGATGATTTAGCTGTGCCGGCAGCCCTTGCAACAATTAGTGAAAATTTGCGACTTGGAAATCAGGCGATTACAGATAATGACAAGGCTGCTGTTTCCAAAAATGCTGATGAAATCCGCGGAGCGCTAGAAATCTTGGGATGTGATCCATTTGATGTGGCATTTGCTTCATCTGGTGGTTCAGATCTGACTGAAGCGCTAGATGGAGTAATCAAATTAGCTCTTGCAGAGCGGGCATCTGCGCGTGAGCGTAAGGATTTCGCTGCTTCAGATGCCATCCGTGATGGGCTCGCTGCTTTAGGAATTACAATTGAGGACACTGCTCAAGGGCCTCGCTGGTCTATTTCTTAACAAATACTGCACGACGAAACGAGAAAAACAATGGCTGGCAATTCATCCCGTAAAGGCGCTATTCGCCAATCAAAAAAGGGACCATCTGCCGGTACTGGTGGAAATAACAAGCGACGTCTTGAAGGTAAAGGGCCAACTCCAAAGGCAGAAGATCGTCCATATCACGCAGCTGCAAAGCGCAAGAAGGCTGCTGAAAAGAAGGAGACCCGTTCTCCTCGCGTTGCAAAGGGTGATCGCCCACGTGGTGAAATCGTTGCAGGACGTAACGCGGTACTTGAAGCACTTCGCGAGAATGTTCCCTCTACAGAATTATTAGTTGCACGCAGTATCGATGTTGATGATCGCGTTGCTGAAAGCTTAAAGCTTGCACTCCACCACGGACTTCCTATTCGTGAAGCACACCGTGCTGAAGTTGAAGGCATCTCACCAAATAGCCAAGGAATTATTCTTGCGATTAAGCCTTTCCAGTATTCAAGCTTTGAAGAAATCATGGAACGTGCAAAGTATCCATCGTTGATTGTGGCACTTGATGGTGTCACAGATCCTCGTAACCTTGGTGCAATCATTCGTTCTGCTGCAGCTTTTGGCGCAGCAGGTGTGATCATGACTGAGCGTCGCGCAGCAACTATGACGGCGTCTGCTTGGAAAGCATCGTCAGGTGCAGCAGCACGTTTGCCTATCGCACAAATTACAAACCTTGCTCGCACAATTGATGCAGCTAAAAAGGCTGGCATGTTTGTGGTTGGCCTAGATGGTGAGTCAGATGACATCATCAGCAACATGAAGGTGGCAACAGAACCTTTGATGATTATCGTTGGCTCAGAAGGCAAGGGACTTGCACGATTGACTAAAGAAAAGTGCGATCTTGTAGTGTCGATTCCAATTAGCGCGACCACTGAATCTCTTAATGCAAGCGTTGCAACCTCAATTGCACTCTTCCACGTAGATCAGCAGCGTCGCGCACAGTAGGTAAAAGAGAGTGAAATACAATCGTTTTATAGCAATTGGTGATTCTTTCACCGAAGGAATGTGCGATGAGAAAAGATACGGTCAGTACCGTGGCTGGGCAGATCGCGTTGCCGATGTCATGGCTGCTAATCAAAGCGGTTTTCAGTATGCCAACCTTTCAATCCGTGGCAAATTGCTCAAGCAGGTAATCGATGAACAAATCGAACCAGCAATTGCACAGGTAGTTGATAAAACAACTTTGGTTTCATTCCATGCTGGTGCAAATGATGTAATTCGTCCCAAGTACAACCCCAACCTCACATTGCCAATGTATGCCGAAGCGGTGCGCAAAGTTGCAGCCTCTGGTGCAACGGTTATGTTGTTCACCGTTCTAGAAGACAGTGGCAGTAAGGGTCGTTTGGCTGAATCGTGGCAAGCTCGCTTTAAAGATTTTAACGACAATGTTCGAGCAATGGCTGAAGAGGTTGGCGCAATCTTGTGTGATGGAAATAGTGAAGCAGCCTTTAAGGATCCGCGCTTTTTAGCATTTGATCGATTGCATTTAAATCCAATGGGTCATGATCGTGTTGCACAAGCTGTTTTAGAAACAATTGAACTTCCATTTGATCCATCATGGCGTCGTCCATTAGCTCCGCAAGAGCCAACTCCTCAGATTGTTAAGTCTGCAGTGACAATTGCGTGTTTTGCAACATGAGGTAGGCAACTACCGGCCCGAGATGCTTGAGCGTCCCTCTCTTATTGTTGGAACAAAAACGGACTCAGTAGAAGCAAGCGTGGTCGAAGAATGGCCTCATATGAGCATGTCATCCATCACCACACTTAATGTGCGTGCGGTCACCAATGCTCTGGCGCAGTTGGTTTCGGAGGCTCGCCATGCCGAACCCATTAATGAGGCCACCATTATTTTGCGTCCAGACCCCGAGCACGCATGGGTGGAGCAGTTGGCAGATAATGAATATCGCGTCCATGGCCGCGATGTAGAGCGTGTTGTGGCTCTGAACGACATCACCACGCCTGAGGCAATGAACTACATCGATGAGCGCCTGGCAAAGCTTGGGGTTCCCAAGATTCTGAACCGAGCTGGTGTGCGCGAAGGGGACATTGTCTGGATTTCGCAATTCAGTTTTGAATTCGTTCCAGAAGTGTAAGTCTGTAGTCATGCGCGTCGTTGTCAAAATCGGTACTTCATCCTTGACGGATGACACCGGCCGTATTCGCACCGACGTCATCAAGTCGGTCTCTGCACAACTAGCAAATGCACGTTCTGCCGGTCACGAAGTTCTCCTGGTTACTTCCGGCGCAGTTGCATCAGGCGTTGCCGGTCTTGGCTTAGAGAGCAGACCATCCGATGTGTTGTCTTTGCAGGCATTGTCTGCTGTTGGTCAGCCTCAATTGATGGCTGCGTATCACGCGGCGTTGGCCGAACATAAGTGTGTGGCGGCACAAGTGTTGCTCGTTCCTCACGACTTTGTCGATCGTCAGCAGTATTTGCATGCACGCGACACTGTGAATCGTTTGCTTGAGTTTGGTTGCATACCTATTGTCAACGAAAACGACGCGATAGCGAATAACGAGATTCGATACGGCGACAACGATCACTTGGCTGCTTTGTTGGCGCACCTTGTTGGCGCAGACATGTTGATACTGCTCACGGACACGGAGGGCTTGTATACGGCTGACCCACGCACAGATGCAGGTGCCACCGTGATATCGGTCGTCCAAGCAGATGATCCATTACTTTCTGTTTCTGCATCCGGAGCAGGATCCGACCGCGGTAGTGGTGGAATGGCCTCCAAGTTGGCAGCTGCGCAGATCGCGTCGTGGTCTGGTGTTACTGCGGTGATTGCTTCGGCAACAAATAGTTCAGCAGTGCTGTCTGCGATAGCCGGTGACACAATCGGCACACGTTTTCTTCCTCACAATCGCAATCTCTCAGCACGAAAACTATGGATTGCTTTTGCTGCAGAAGTTGAAGGTTCAATAGTCGTAGATGCAGGTGCTCGCGATGCGTTGGTATTGCGTGGCACTTCGTTGCTGCCAGCTGGTGTTACAGCTGTCAACGGGTCATTCGATGTGGGCGCTGTTGTCGAAGTTGTCACTCAATCAGGCGAGCTACTGGCTCGTGGTTTAACCGCTATGTCATCTGATGTTGTTGCAACAAGCATGGGAAAGCGCACTGCTGATCTTGTTGACCTTGCAAATCACTTCGGGCATGGTTGCGGATGACGAGATTGCATTCACGGGGCCTTTCAACCAATGGGTGTCTGGCAGCTCGGTCACTTGGGCCACCTGGTACCACAAAGCAGTGGGGAAAAAACTCTTGCTCATTTGGTTTGCCTTGCACCTGTTGGCCATGCTGTTTCACCGCTGGCGTTTCGGTGAGAACCTGGTGGGCGCCATGTTCAGCGGTCACAAACTGACGCCCACCACGGCCACCGAGTCGCAAGACCGCGCAAGCCATCGGATAGGTGCTTTGCTGGCGCTGGTGCTCTGTGCGCTGTTCGTCTGGTGGCTGGTCAATCTGCCCTCACCTGTCAGCCCTTGAGGATAGGCGTCGATGGCCCATACCGAAATCATCAGCCCCCATTCACCCGACCAGCTGGCTCAAGTCGCCGAGATTTTCAAAGAATACGCCCAGTCTTTGTCTGACGAG
>ENA-ORFA01001243-ORFA01001243.1-marine-metagenome-genome-assembly--contig:-NODE-1243-length-10170-cov-4.797979_pt1 | contig 10170 bp, 9 predicted proteins | sample MGYA00248621_ERZ508587 | MGnify/ENA primary metagenome ERZ508587 (study PRJEB26250, sample SAMN06266239) | marine metagenome | isolation source: Columbia River Estuary | place: USA:Columbia River Estuary... | reverse complement strand
AGCTACCGCGCGCGCCAAAAGTGTCTTTCCTGTTCCTGGAGGACCAAACAACAAAACACCCTTAGGAATCTTTGCGCCAAGAGGCGCATACTTTTCTGGCTTGGCAAGGAAATCCTTTATTTCATCTAGTTCAGCAAGGGCTTCATCGGCTCCTGCAACATCTTTAAATGTTGTTTTTGGAACATCGTTGTCCTGCAATTTCGCACGAGATTTTCCAAATTGGAAAACTTTATTGCCACCTTGGGCTTGACTCATCATCCAGAAAAACAGGAATCCAATGAGCAAGAAGGGAACAATTGAAAAGAGGAAGGAAACAAGTAGCGACTGGGAAGGGACCTTTACATTCCATCCCTTTGACGGTGGATTTGCAGTAAGTGCATCAACCAAAGTTGGTTCTTGACGTGCAACATAAAAAGATTCAACCTTTGAATCGCCATTAATTGTGTTGCCCGGGATAAGTATTAGACGTATCTTCTGATCTTTATCTACTAACTCGGCTGACAATACCTTTGACTGAGTAATTGCATCGATTGCTTGTGAAGTTTCAATTTGAGTGTATTTATTACCCGCAGATGTGATCTGCCCAAAAACCGTAACTGCAAAGATTGCAGTAAGAATCCAAAAAAGAGGACCGCGGAAAATCTTGCCCCCCTTAGTGGCAGGCTTCTTTGGCGTGCTCTTGCCAGAAAAACTCTTCTTCGTCGGCTTCTTAGGCTTTTGTGCTTGTGACATATCTGGGGATTCTCGTTTCTAATTCTTATTCATACATGTGCTTAGCAAGCACACCAATAAAGGGAAGGTTGCGGTACTTTTCGTTGAAATCAAGGCCATAGCCAACTACAAAATCTTTTGGAATATCAAAGCCGACATACTTAACATTTACTTCAACCTTTGCTGCTTCTGGTTTGCGCAAAATTGAAAGAATTTCAACTGATCCAACTCCGCGTGATTCGAGGTTTGCCTTAAGCCAAGAAAGTGTTAAACCTGAATCAACAATGTCTTCAACGATCAAAACGTTGCGACCAGTGATGTCTCGATCTAAATCTTTAAGGATACGAACGACTCCGCTAGATTTTGTTCCAGATCCATAAGAAGAAACTGCCATCCAGTCCATATCTATGTGGCGTTGCAATGCTCGAGAAAGATCAGCAACTGCCATAACCGCACCCTTTAAAACACCAACAAGTAAAAGGTCTTTACCTTCGTAATCTTTGTTGACCTGTGCGGCAAGCTCTTTGATTCGTGCTTGCAACTGTTCTTCGGTCACGATTACGCGTTCGATATCGCCCTTGACTACTTCTAAATCCACGGTTCTCCCTATGGTCGGTGCGGTGAGAGCGAAAGTCTGCCCGAAATTCGCTCAACCTTCACACCGCCGGGAAGATTGAGCGCACCCTGGCCATTCCACGCGGAGATTAGGGCCTCAACAGCACTCACATGCTCGGCTGAGACCGATCCTGAAGGAGCACCAGCGGCATAGATGGCAGCTCGCAGAATTCGGGTGCGAATTGCTCGAGGCAAGGTTTCAAGATGAGAACAATCCAAATCAAGCAGATCTAGATGAATCTCTTCACGTTTTGCCCAATGATCAAGTGCATCGGCATCATCTCGTAAGAGGTGAGAACTTCGAGCCAATGCATCTGAAATTCCTGGACCAATACTCTTTTCTAAAACTGGAAGTGCTTCTGTGCGAACACGAACCCGTGCAAACTGTGAATCTTGATTGTGTGGATCATTCCAATAATCCAAACCTACTTCTTTGCAAAACTCTTCGTTTTGGGTACGAGTAATTTCAAGAAGAGGCCGGACATAGATTCCGTTGTGATGTGCCATTCCAGATAGCGAACGAGTTCCAGAGCCGCGAGCAAGTCCTAACAAAACTGTTTCAGCTTGATCATCTTTTGTATGGCCAAGAAAAACTGCAACTGCATTTTCTTTTTCGGCAACTTCACTGAGTGCTTCATATCTGACCTTACGTGCTGACGCTTCTAAACCTTCTTTGATATCAACGGTGACTTTCTTGATTACACAACTCAGACCAAACTTTGAAAGTTGCGCTACAACTTTTTCTGCTTGCGCAGATGAGGCTGCTTGTAATTGGTGATCCACAGTCACACCAATAACAGTAATCGCAAGTTTTTCTGCTTCAACAGAAAGTGCATAAGCAAGTGCTAAGGAATCAGCACCTCCAGATACGGCGACAATTACTTTGTCTCCAGCTTCATATTTTTCCAGCCAAGTTCGAACCGCGTTACGAACTGCAGGAACCGCCGTTGTCATAGGACAAGAGTAGTGCTGGTTTAGACGCGACCACCAAATGGCATTAGGCCCTTTACGCTGTAAATATTTGAGTACAGCAAGCCACGGTCTTTAGAGTTGGCTTCCCACATCATGCCGTTGCCTGCATAAATCGTGATGTGGTGGATAGTCGAAATTGTTCCCTTATAGGAATAGAACAAGAGGTCGCCAGGTACTAATTCTTTGAGAGAAACATGCTTGGTGTATCCAGAATATAAAGCGGAGTTAAGGCGATCCCAGTTAGGCCAACCAAGTCCTGCTGATTTATAGGCAGCATAAACAAGACCAGAGCAGTCAAAGGAGTTTGGTCCTTCAGATCCCCAAATATATGGCTTGCGTGCAAGAACTTGTTTCTTTGCAAATGCCACCGCTATATCGCGCTGATCCTGAGTAGTTCTAATTGTTGAACGGCCCTTGAAGCCAGTATCTGGCCACACATTTTTTTGTCCACCAGTTTGCGTAGCGGTATTTGCTTGGCTTTCTTCAAGCAATGCAAGTTGTCGTTGTTGCTCAAGTGTTGTTCTAACTTTTCTAGCGCTCATCAACTGACGCATTAACTCATCTTGAACTTTTTGTAACTTAGCAACTTCTTGTGCTTGTTCTGCTTTTGCATCATCTGCAAGTTTCTTAGTTGCCGCTACTTTATCTGTTGCAACTTGCTGCACAGCTTTTGCTGCATCTGCAGCGGCTTTTGCCTTACGTGCAGCTGCCTCAGCTTCTTTAAACTGTGCAAGCGCAACTGAATTCTGTGCACCTAATGTGCTTAGTGTCGATAGCTGATCAATCAAATCTTGTGGACCGTTGGCACTTAGCAAAGGCTGAATATCGCTCATGCTTCCGCCCATGATGTAGGCATTAGATGCCAGGCGACCAATTGTCTTGTGCGCTTCTGAAACTGCTGCTGCGGTTTCTGCTGCATGTTTTGCAGCAGCCATGGCAAGTGATGTTGCAACGGCTAACTCTGCTTGCGCTTTTCTATAAACGGCAGCTGCTGCATTTGCTTTGGCAGTTAGCGCTCGAAGGCTTTGATTTGCTGCGGCTAACTTTTTAGCTTGTGCATCAGCAATCTTTTTCTTTGCTGCTTCAACTTTCTTTGCAGCTTCGATTTCCGCCACAGTTGGTTTAGGGGCCGCAACAGCCGGCACTGACGAAATCGACAGCCCCAGAATTACAGCAAGCGAGATCGCCCTGAACTTTTTCACTTAAAACCTTTCGAAAGGGAAGGTCTAAAGAATAAATGGCGAACCTTAGAAAAGCGGGGTTTTAAGTGTGAGTGTCCTTAATTAGCTACATCACGACGAACAAATAGCACTGAAGCAACTATTGCTCCAACTGCTACATAGATGCCGCCAACAGTGAGTGCATGCGTATAGGTCAAATCCGGTGATCCCCCAGAAGCGATTGCAGAAAGCTGGGCACCCGGCAGCCAACTCTGTAAGGAGTTTTTCACAGCCATTAATAAGACTTCAATAATTAAAATCCACAGAACTCCGAATGAAATTGCACTTATTGGTGAGCGCAATAGAAGACCTAGAACCATTCCAACAATTCCAAAGGCAACAACCGAAATTGTCACATTCACAAAAGTCGTGAAAATGGCTTCAACCCCAGCAGATGTGAACCAGAGATCTGTGCTCACCTTGGCACCTGGGGCAAGAATGTAAGAAATTGCAATGCTGATAACAGCAGCAATCGAAATCATTACTAGTCCAAACAGAACCATGGAAATCAATTTGCCAATAAGAATCTTCATACGTCCCGGTTGGCGAATCAATAGGTTACGCAAAGTTCCGTATGTGTACTCCTGGGCAGTTTGTGCCGCAAATACACAGAGTGCAATGATTCCTAAAAACCCACCAACGGAAGCAAAACCATTAACAGATCCACTCGCTAGTGCTAAAACTTCTCTACTAATTGATCGGCCTCGATCACCATTTCCTTGAGGTGAATCAATCATCAAGTAAATAAAAGATGTGATTAAGCCTGTAAAGAAAATTGCTGCACCCATGGTGCCAAAAAACAATGTGGGACGACGAAGTTTGCGTAGTTCTGCTTTGACAACATTAAACATTACTTGTCCCCCGTCATTTCAAAGAAAGTCTCTTCTAGATTTGGCAGCTGCGGAGCAAGTTGTGCCAATGTAATTCCTGCATCAAAGGCTGCTTTATTTAGTACCGGTGCCCAATCCATCTCAGCCGATACATGAACCGAGTCATTCCTAATGACGGCGTGATGTCCTGCTTTTTCGGCAATCTCAACTATGCGAGACAAATCAGATAGATCAAGAGATTTAGCAATGATTGTTGGTTGCTGCTGGGCCATTAATTCACCAATAGGACCAGCAAAGACAATCTCTCCCTTTCGCAACATAACAATGTAATCGCTAATGATTTCTAGCTCAGATAACAAGTGCGAAGAGACAAATACCGTTGTTCCTTCATTTGCTAAATCTCGCAATAGTGCTCGAACTTCTTGAATACCTTCAGGATCTAAACCATTTGTTGGTTCATCCAACATTAACAACTTCGGATCAGGTAGAAGCGCTGCTGCAATTCCTAACCGCTGCTTCATTCCAAGTGAGTAAGTTTTAAACTTTGACTTACCGCGATCTCCAAGTCCAACTTTGTCGAGTAATTGCTGCACTCGCTCGATTGGAAAGCCACCAAGTTTTGCAAGAACCATTAAGTTCTCATAACCCGACAGTGCTGGATAAAAAGCAGGTCCTTCAATCATTGCGCCAACGCGACTCAAATACTTTTCTGGATGCTCAATTGGCTCGCCAAGGATGTGGCCTTGCCCAGTTGTTGGAGTTATAAGGCCGAGCAACATTCGCATAGTGGTCGTCTTGCCCGATCCATTAGGGCCAACGAAGCCACACACGATGCCCAAAGGGACTTCGAAGTTGATATGTGAGACCGCTAAGCGATCATCATATTTTTTGGAGAGATCTGAGACTGAAATAGCAGTATTAGGCATGCCCCTTACTCTGCCACAATTAGCCCATGAGCAAACGACCTTGGGGTTATCAACCTCGTAAGGATTCACTGGGACCTGACTGGGAATTACATCCACAGACACACTCAGTGCGCGCTGGTTTAGCTCGATCTGGTTTTGGTGAAACATCTGAAGCTTTGTATCTCAATAGTGGTTTCACATATTCATCTGCTGAAGAAGCATTTGATTCCTTTGCCGAAGAAACAGATCACTACTTATATAGCCGTTTCCATAACCCAACAATTGCCATGTTTGAAAAGCGTCTTGCTGCAATTGAAGGCGCTGAAATGTGCGTGGCAACAGGTTCTGGAATGTCTGCCATGTTCGCATCCCTTGCATGCCTAGTAGAACAAGGCGACCACGTAGTTGCCTCTGCTGCAATGTTTTCTTCTTGCCATGTTGTTATTACAGAATTCTTGCCAAAGTGGGGCGTCACCTTTGAATTAGTGAAGGGCAATAACCCTGCTGATTGGGCTAAAGCACTTAGCAAGCCAACTAAGGCTGTCTTTATTGAAACACCAAGCAATCCATTATTAGAGATCGTTGATATCAAAATGGTGAGCGACCTTGCACACAGGGTCGGTGCAACCGTAATTGTTGACAACGTTATGGCTTCTCCTGTTCTGCAAAAGCCATTGCAGCTTGGCGCAGATGTAGTTATGTATTCAGCTACAAAGCACATTGATGGTCAAGGACGAGTTTTAGCTGGTGCACTACTTGGTTCTGCAGATTACATCGTTGACAAGCTTCTTCCATTTGTTCGTCACACAGGACCAGCACTTAGTTCTTTCAATGCCTGGGTTCTTGTTAAGTCACTTGAAACAATGCACATGCGTGTTGAGAGCATGGTTTCAAATGCACAAGCAGTTGCTGAGTTCCTAGAGAAGCAGCCTGCAATCAAATCTGTTCGCTATCCCGGATTAAAATCACATCCTGGTCACGAATTAGCCATGAAACAGATGAGTAATGGTGGTGGAAGCACAATTGGTATTGAGTTTAAAGGCTCACAGCAAGAAGTCTTTGCATTCATGAACAAGCTTTGCGTCATCGATATTTCCAACAACTTGGGCGATAGCAAGTCTCTTATTACTCATCCTGCATCTACTACGCACCGACGCTTGGCTCCAGAAGTTCAGGCAGAGATGGGCATTACCGCTTCAGTGCTTCGTTTGTCTGTGGGATTAGAACATTCATCAGATCTCATTAAGGATCTAGAGCAGGCCTTAGCTAAGTAGTTGCGCTGCAACAAGTACAACTGAAAGCAAGCTTAAGTAGGTAATAGACCACTGGAAGATCTTTCCAGCAACTTTTCCATACTCTGGTGAGCCTTCTTTCAGGGCAAGCAATTGACGAGCGAAAACTAAACCAAGTGCAATTGTTACAGCCATTGACCATGTTGGCAGATTTGCTGAACTAATCAACCAAATAGATGATGCAATCATCAGGATTGTGTGGAACCACATCTCACCAAGTACGCGTCCCTTTGTTGCAACGACAGGAAGCATTGGTGTGCCCGCCGCTGCGTAATCATCTTTGTACTTAATTGCTAACGCCCAGAAATGTGGCGGAGTCCAAAAGAAGATTACAAAGAAAAATGCCCAAGGTGTCATTGACAATGAATTTGTTACCGCTGCCCAACCAATGAGTACTGGCATGCAACCTGCAGCACCGCCCCACACAATGTTTTGTGAAGTTCTTTGTTTAAGTGCCATTGTGTATACAACGACATAAAAAACTATTGCGATTAATGCTAACAAGGTTGCAAGCGGAGTGGTGAAGAGCCAGAACAAGATGAGCGAAAGAATTCCGATAAGTGTTGCAAAAATTGTTGCATTTGTTTTAGTGATCAAGCCAGTAACAATCGGACGCTTTGCCGTCCGTGCCATTAACTTGTCTAAATCACTTTCGATAACCATGTTGAAGGCGTTTGCACTTCCCGCAGCCAATGTTCCTGCAAAAATTGTTGCGATTGCCAACCCAAAATCTGGCAAGCCTTGTGCCGCCAAAACCATTGCGGGTAAGGTGGAAACGAGCAATAGCTCAACGACCCGTAACTTCATTAGGTCTAGATATCCCCGGATAGCGATGCTCACTGGTCAAGATTACTCAGCGATTTAATTCACGCATCACAGTCTCCGCACAGGGATAAGAGTTACCTTGCTCTCAGCGAAGGGATTCATCACGACTGAGAGCAACAAGCCTAAATAGTTTGAGATCGTAGATAGTGATGGGCCAGCAAAGCCACCCAAAGCATCTAAATCTTTGCCCGTCCTGCCAATGCGCAGGCTCCCAACTGATGGCTCGAATGGTAACGATTATAAAAGAGAAGATAACTGACTAGTACAGTTTGGGAATGCGCAAACACTTTGTAACTTTGATTCTCATAACCTCGCTCTGCGCCATCGCGATACCTGCTCAGGGCGAAGTTGTTTCACCAGACTCAAAGATGAAGCTGATCAAAACTATCAATGGTTCAATCGCTCCAAAGTCAGTCAGATCATCAGGTGATGGTGTGGTTAGTGCTCACAACATGATGTATCGACACTCAGTCACTGTTTATGATGCAAAGACTTTTGAGTTACTGCATACAGTTCCTGACTCAGTATCTTTGCAGAGCTTCGGGTATTCCAAGAGTGCATCAATCTTTAAGGGTTCACCTGTAGAGGGAACATTCTCACCCGATGGTAAGTACCTCTACGTGAGCAATTACGCGATGTATGGGCCTGGATACAATAAAGAAGGACATGACACGTGTTCTCCAGCATCTGGTTTTGACAAAAGTTTTGTGTATCGAATCAATCGCAGTAGTTATGAAATAGATGCGATCTACCCAGTTGGATCTGTTCCAAAAGTTGTCGAAGCAACGCCTGATAACAAATATGTATTAGTTGCTAATTGGTGCTCTTACACAGTGTCAGTAATTTCTGTAGCCGCTCAAAAGGTTGTCAAAACGATCAAAATTGGTCGTTATCCACGCGGTATCGCAATCTCTAATGACTCAAAACTCGCATACGTGGCTGAGATGGGTGGCAACAGAATTCATGTCATTAACTTAGAAGATTTCACGGTCACTTACATTCCAATTGGAAGTAATCCTCGTGCAATAGTTTTATCACCGGACAACACAAAGATGTATGTCACTATGAATCTTTCCGGGAAAGTTGCATCCTGGGACTTAGTTACAAACATGGCTGGAAAGTCTGTAAAAACTGGAGAAGCAGCACGAAGTCTTGCGATCTCTTCTGATGGATCAACCATGTTTGTTGTTAACTTTAAAAGCAACACAATGTCCAAGGTTCGAACAAGTGACATGAAGGTTTTAGAAACTATCAAGGCATGCAAAGAACCAATTGGAGTCACATATGACACCCCGACAGGAAATACTTGGGTTGCATGTTACAAAGGACAGATAAAGATTTACTCCAACAATTAAGGTGCTGGACTTATCTCTGCCGGAATATTTGGAGCCGCAATACGTCCTAGAACTCGATCAATTGCTGCCCGCGCTTTGTTAAGAGCTGCATTTCCTTTAGCAATGTCATCAGCAAGGGTCACAAAAACATACTCTCTATCAGTTGATTGCACATATCCAGCAAGTGTTGCGGTTCCATTTAGTGTTCCGGTCTTTGCCCGCACTAGCCCCACAGCAGATGGTGCTGTTGTCGTGAACCTGCTCTGCAACGTTCCTGAAACTCCGCCGATAGGTAGAGATTCATATAAAAGTGCATATCTTTCATCTTTACGAATCTTGTATAGAAGTTCACCCATTAATTTGGCAGTGATCTTATTTTTCTTAGACAAACCACTTGCATCTGCAACAACTAATTTGCTGTCATCTATTTCAAATTGGGCTAATAAGGTGCGGAAAATTATCTCAATACCTTTGATATTTGGAGAATAACCAGCAGCTCGTGCGGCTAATCCAGCTAGTCGATCGGCTAATAAGTTATCGCTCCACAGCATCATAAAATCAAGAATTTCTTTCACTGTTGGTGAGTTCTCCGAAACGACAAGATCACCTTGAGCTAAAAAGGTTTCGTCATCTGTTACTGATTTGAAGACCGGCTTGAACCCACGCTTTGCCCAAAATGCTTTTAGGTTAGCAACATCTTTGGAATAGAGATTGCTATAAATAACTTTGTAATTCCTTAACGAGCCGCCATTGGCTTTTTTAATGGCCGATAAAGTATTGAAACCCATATATGGCAAGGAAGCACGGTTCATTTTGCGAGCAACGTTGTGATCTAAGCTAATCCATGGATCAAGTGATCCTCGAATAACAACTGTCTTTTCCTCGGGTGCGATATTTATGGTTGTGTTGAACACTGATTGTGGATCTAAATACTCAAGAGTTACTGCGCCAGCTAAAACCTTCATGACAGATGCTGGTTTGCGTTGCGAGTAAATATTCTTTTCGTAAATAATCTGCCCTGTTGTGCCATCAATAACGATCATGGCTGGATTAGACAACGATGGAACCTTAAGAAGCTCATCAAATGCTGCAGGGATTGAACCGGGGGCTAATGCCGCACCTGCCGGTGCAATCGAAAGAATCAGCGCAAGGCATACCGCAAACATTCTTCGCAACGCAACCATGTTGAAGGTAGACATCTATTCAGTTTAGAGTGCAGACATGTCTTCTCCAACCACCCCCGCCAGTATTGGCCCAGGTGAATTTTTTCCTGTTGTAGGAGTTGGACCTCATGAAAAACCTTGGCCAGAAGGTGATCACTTCGATCCTGAATTATTGCTGAATGGTGATCGTCGTAATGTTTTAGATCATTACCGATATTGGAGCGTTGAAGCGATTGTCGCAGATTTAAACACTAAGCGTCACAAACTTCAGATCGCAATTGAAAATTGGCAGCATGATTTGAA
>ENA-ORFA01001241-ORFA01001241.1-marine-metagenome-genome-assembly--contig:-NODE-1241-length-10197-cov-2.938142_pt1 | contig 10197 bp, 11 predicted proteins | sample MGYA00248621_ERZ508587 | MGnify/ENA primary metagenome ERZ508587 (study PRJEB26250, sample SAMN06266239) | marine metagenome | isolation source: Columbia River Estuary | place: USA:Columbia River... | reverse complement strand
CGCCCAACAAAAAAGAACCCATCACCTGTTGCACCAGCTTAGACATGGCCGTCCACAAGCCCGCGCCTTCAGAAGCTTGCGCTTGGTATGCCAAAAATTCTTGCTGACGTTTGTTCCAACGCGCATGCACCGCATCGAGCATGCCCATCGACTCCATCACATGCGCATTGCGCATCGAAGACTCCGACATTTGCTGCGCACCCCCGGCACTTCTATTGGCTTCCATCAAAGGTTTGCGAGTGGCTTTTTCTGTCATCCAAGCTACACCCAACTGCGCCAATGCACCCACCAACCGTCTGCGCTACCGCATATAAAACGGTATCTCGAATTGTTGCCTCTCCGGTGAAGATTCCGACTATGCCAACAACAGGATTGAATGAAGCTCCAGACACCGGTGCGAAAATCAGAATCAGTGCGACCAATGCTCCTCCAGTCGCCACGGCGTTGCACAACAACTGCAGAGCCACAATGTCTGTGAGCCGCTCGGCCATGATCCCCGAACCGATGACCGCAACTATCAGCAGACCGGTGCCAATCGCTTCCGCTGCTAGCCGGCGAGATATTGAAATTTTGGAATCGGTTGTCACTAACAACACTTCTGATCGGTAGTTGCGTAATACGTAGGCGCGTCTGCCAGCACGGTGTAGTACTCCCAAGGCGCACCATCCGGACTCTCCATCCACACCTTGTCTTGCACTGCATAGCAACATGTTGTGTCTTTTTCAACAGAATCAACAAGACCAAGTTGCTCAAATCTTTCAATCGAACTTTCAACTTGAGCAGACGTCTCAAGTTCGACTCCTAGATGGTTGAGATGTTGGTACTCGGACATGACATCTCGAGGTGTTTCGATCAATACCAATTTGAGCGGTGGATCAGCGATGGCAAAGTTGGCGTAGCCCTCGCGAACCTTGGCAGGAGTCGCGTTGAACATCTTTGAATAAAATTCGATTGCTTCAGCCAAGTTTGAAACATTGAGTGCCAGTTGAACTCGCGACATAAAACTCCCTTTGTTCAGCGTTCATGTTATATTGATAGATATCAATATAACACAGACCACCGAAAACTGCTGTTCACCCGTCACCGAGGCATTTCTCAAGACGCGCGATGCTGTCGATTTATCCAAGGGCTTCGCTGCGCTTGCAGACCCTGTGCGACTGAAACTTTTTAGCCTCATTGCCGCATCTGATGACGCTGAAACCTGCGCTTGTTCGTTGGTCAAACCAACCGGTCGGTCGCAACCCACCGTGAGTCATCATCTAAAGGTTTTGCGAGAAGCAGGCCTGATCACTGGCACCAAACGCGGCACATGGATTTGGTACCGAGTCAACCGCGATCGCCTGCAAATTTTGCAAGACGTGCTTGGTTAAGCGACTGTCGCTTCTTCATAACCAGGATCACTCGGCCAGTTTGGCTGAAACAAATGCCACTGTTCTGGTGCTTGGCGAATGAGATTTTCAAGCTCGGTTGTCAACACTTGAGTAATGCGTGCGACATCTTCACGCAAAGAACCCTGTCGCTCAACCACTAGTGCAGGTCTTATAACTGACTTGTGTCCGTTTGCGCCCGGAGTAAAAAACGTGGCCATCGGTAAGAGTTGCGCACCCGTTCGGAGTGCAAAAAAAGCTGGCCCCGCAGGCACCGTTGTGGTTTCACCAAAAAATTGCACATGCACCCCAGTGCGCTTGCCATCTTTTGGAATGTCGCGATCGCACAGCAGCGATACGACATGATTTTCTCGCAATGCATTGCCTACAGCGATTCCTGCATCATCGGTGAGAGCAATGACATTGACCCCATATCTCGAGCGCATCTCGACAAACCATTCAAACAGCTCGGTATTTTCAAGACGCTCCACGACCGCGGTGAGTTGATAACCCTGATCGATTAGCCACCGACCAGACCATTCCCATCCGCCCATGTGAGGCAACGCAAGAATTGTGCCCTTACCTTTGGTCGCCGAATCTTCAATGTGTTGAAACCCTTCGACGTGATGTCCCTGTGCGATTTGCTGTTTCGAAAGTGATGTCAGACGAAATGTCTCTAAGTAATAACGCGTGTAACTTGCAAACGCCTGCTGCGTTGCAGCATCTAATCGCTTGCCGGTCAGGCTTGGATCAACTCGTTGCAAATGTCGCATGACCATAGCCCGATTTTGTTTCATTGCTCTTGCCAGAGAACTCCCTACGCCGACAGAAGCTCCTTCGAGCAACTTTGATGGGGCGACACGAGCGAGCATTGAGGCGACCTTGTAGCCAGCAACAGCAATGTGATCTGCCGTGTTATTGCGCCTACTCGCCATGCAAAATTATTGCAATCGGCGGCGGCGCGCAAAACGTTCGCGATAGTCATCACGACGCACACGACGAGAAGCGCGGCGTGATCGACGTACTTCTTGTTTTTGTGCTGTCACAGGAGCAACTGCAGCCTGTTTCCAAACCTTTGCAAAACGTTGCACCGCGGTCATCGTGGTGAGTACGAGCATCGCCCACATCACCCACCACAGCAACGAACCAAACAGCAATCCGAAGCACAAAACAATGATGCGCTCTGCTCGTTCCATCAAACCGCCCTTGGCATGAAGACCAAGCGATTCGGCTTTGGCTCGCTGATACGAAATCAGCGATGAAACCGCCATCACCGCAAACGGCAAGACAGCGGCTGTAGCCCCACGAGTGTCGGCCAAATACCACGCCACACCACCGAGCAAGAATGAGTCGCTTACTCGGTCGATGACTGAGTCAAAAAACGCACCACGTTGACTTGCCGAATTGGATGCCTTAGCGAGCGCACCATCAAACATGTCGGGAAGCGCTGACAAAATAACGAGAGCAAGACCGAGAGGCAATGATCCAAGACCGATGGCAATCGATGCGCCAATTGCAATGAGCAGACCCAAGATGGTGATGTGATCAGGTGACAAACCTGTGCGCAGCAACAACTTGCCGACAGGGCGCACAACGCGTTCGATCTCTACGCGAAACCGACCATCAAACATATGCGAGAGCCTACTTGTCGGGGTTGGCTTCAACTAAACATTCGACAATTGAAGCATCAATTGCGTCTACCAAGACCAATCCCCGCTGTGCTGGGGGTTCTTCTGCGCTATAACAAAACACGCGCCAAGTGGGACGACTACGAAATCCGCGCCATACCTGTTGCGCCGAAGAATGCCCTACCGCAAAGCCAACCGCACGACTCGCAAACACGAGTGCTGTCTTTTCATCAACCGTCATCTTCCATGACGAACTCAACACGAATAAACCGAACACGCTGAGCGCAATTGCAACGATGAGCATCCCATCATTCACAAGACCACTATTTCCGAGTGACGAATTTGTGGATTGCGCTGCAAGCCACAATCCAAAACATGCGACTGCCACACCAAGGTAAATAAATCCAGGAATCCGGCGCCGATGGTTGTCAGGAAATTGGTACGGCCCGACGAATGCAGAAATGTCTAGATCGTCCGGCAGTGCATCACGTATCTCGTTGCTTGACATTGGTTACTTCCCTGCTTCCTTGTTTTGCGCTTTGAGCGACTTCCACGCAGATCTCACACGCTCAGCCGTGACATCTAAAGCTTCTGGCAAAATCTTGGTGTTCGCAATTGCCACCATGAAATTAGTGTCGCCACCCCATCGTGGCACAATGTGCACGTGCAGGTGTTGAGCAATACTTCCACCAGCCGAAGCACCCATGTTGATGCCCACGTTGATGCCTTGCGGATTGTATTCAGATTTCAACACTTGCACACCAAACGTGACAGTCGACCAAATTTCGTTGTGCTCTTCAGCCGTGAGGTTTTCGAGTTCGGCTACTTCGCGGTATGGCAAAACCAACAAGTGACCCGGAGAATATGGAAACGCATTGAGAATCACAAACGAATGAACGCCGCGATGAACGATATGCGAGTCTTCGTCGCTCATATCTGATTCAAGAATTTCGGTAAACACTGACTTGCCCGAGTCGCTTTTCTTTGCGTCACCCTGCACGTATTGCGCGCGCCAACCGTTCCAGAGTCGCTCAAGACGCATATCGACTACAACACCAGTTCATTTGCATCAGCAGTTTCATCTTGCAACTGCTTCACAAAGTCTGCGAACTTCACATCGCGTATTACTTCACCACCGCGAGGATTCACCCCAACTGTTTCATGTGCCACATCGTCGTCTCCAACGACCAACACATATGGAATGCGCTCCAACTTTGCAGAACGAATTCGCTTGCCCAACTGCTCATCGGCAACGCTTGTATCAACGCGGAATCCGGCTCGCAGAAGTTGCGCAATAAGTTTTGTTGCGTACGGCTCGTGACCGCTCGTCACCGGAAGTACTCGCACCTGTACTGGTGCAAGCCAGGTTGGAAATGCGCCACCATAGTGCTCGAGGAGCACACCGAAGAACCGTTCGACCGAGCCAAACAATGCTCGGTGCAACATGATCGGTTGATGACGACCGTTGTCAGAGCCGATGTACTCCAACTTGAATCGCTCAGGAAGATTGAAATCGCATTGAATTGTGCTCAACTGCCACTTGCGACCAATTGCATCGCGCACATCGATATCAATTTTGGGTCCATAAAACGCAGCATCACCTTCTTTGACCGAATAGTCAACCCCATGCCGATGAAGGGCTTCGCGCAATGCCGTAGTTGCCTTCTCCCAGATCTCGTCGCTACCCACCGATTTTTCTGGGTCACGTGTCGAGAGTTTGAATTCAAAATCTTCAAAACCAAACTTGCGTAATACCGAGATAACGAAATCAAGCAACGAAGTAATCTCGTCGGCCATCTGGTCTTCTGTGCAAAAAATATGGCTGTCATCTTGCGTGAATCCACGAATTCGCAACAAACCATGCAATGTTCCGGCGCGCTCGTATCGATACACAGTGCCAAGCTCGAATAAACGCAATGGCAATTCGCGATAACTGCGCTGTCTGTCGCGATAGATCAAGCAATGCATTGGGCAGTTCATCGGCTTCGGGTAATAGGTGCCGTTGTCCATCTCCATTGGTGGATACATGCCGTCTTTATAGAAGTGCAAGTGGCCAGAAGTTTCAAACAAATCTGCATTGGCAAGATGCGGCGTAAAGACAAACTGGTATCCGCCAGTTTGATGACGGTGACGGCTGTAGTCCTCCATCAACTTGCGAACAATCCCGCCCTTTGGATGCCACACGGCAAGACCACCGCCGATTTCGGCTGGAAACGAAAGCAAATCCATTTCGACAGCAAGTCGACGGTGATCCCGCTTTTCGGCTTCTGCCAAACGAGTGATGTGTTCTTCAAGCGCAGCCTTTGACTCCCATGCTGTTCCATAGATCCGCTGCAACATCGGACCCTTCTCATTGCCCCGCCAATACGCTCCAGCAACTTTCATCAAAGCAAAGTGTCCAAGTTTGCCGGTTGTCGGCACATGAGGCCCCCGACACAAGTCAACGAACGAATCGGTATTGCGATAGACGCTCACAACGTCGCCACCCTGCACTTCGGATGCATCAGTGCCATCGGCGGAACCGCTAGTAACGCGTGCAATGATTTCGCATTTGTAGGGCTGATCAGCAAACAATTCGAGAGCAGCCTTGACCGACATTTCATCTCGAGTAAATGACTGGTCTGCTTTGATGATTTCGCGCATTCTTTCGGTGATCGCAGCAAGATCAGTGTCACTGAAAGTTTTGCCACCCGGCAATTCAAAGTCGTAGTAAAAGCCATCTTCGATTGCAGGGCCGATCGTAAATTTGGCGCCAACAAACAATTGCACGACTGCTTGTGCCATCACATGCGCCGTTGAGTGCCGCAAGACATGTCGTCCTGCTTCGCTCTCTGCCGTAATGATTGAAACTTTTGCCCCAGCAGCCAACGCAACGGTGAGGTCTGTTTCTACGCCATCGACGACCGCAGCAACTGCGGCTTTCGCCAGCCGGGATCCAATCCCCTGGGCGAGATCGAGCGAAGTCGAACCCGCAGGAAGGGTCTTGAGAGTGCCGTCAGGAAGGCTGACTTCGAAGGTTTCTACTGCACTCATCGTGTCTAGCAGTCTAGGTTCGAAAGACACACGAGAACGTCTCAATTAGCGGTTGAGCTCAATTCCCAAAAGACGGGCAGCGTCTGTCACGTCGACTCCAGTTGCTACAGCCTTGTCGATGAGCGCAATTGCACGCGGTGTATCGAGATCGTCGTCAAGTGCTTCGCGCACTAAACCGAGCAACTCACCACCATCGGGTTTCGTTCCGGTACCCCAAAGTGCAAGTCTGTCGACATTGCTAGCAAACATGTCCTCGTCCCATTCCCACTCAAATCGGTAATGGTGCTCAATCAATCCGAGTCGGATTACCCGTGGATCAAAACGCGTTCGCAACTTGTCAACAAATACCAAGTTTCCACGACTCTTCGACATCTTGTGACCATCCATCGACACCATCGCTACATGCATCCAGTGCTTCACGAACTGTTCGCCAGTCGCCGCTTCCGACTGGGCACGCTCGCATTCGTGATGAGGAAAAATTAAATCGCTGCCACCACCATGCAAGTCAATTGTTGTACCCAATTCGCGCAATGCAAGTGCAGAACATTCAATGTGCCAACCAGGTCGGCCCGCTCCCCACATGGTTTCCCAAGATGGTTCGTCAACTGCCGATGGATGCCACAAAACAAAGTCGAGTGGATGACGTTTATGCGGGTCTTCCACATTGCCGCCACGTTCGCGAGCGAGTTCAATCATCGTTTCTTGCGAATAATGCGAAATCTCGCCGAAAGTTTTTGACTGAGTGACATCGAAATACACAGAACCACCCGACTGATACGCAAAGCCCTTGTCGATCACCATGCCGATGAATCCACGAATGTCGGAGATGGCTGATGACGCACGCGGCGTGGAATACATCGGCAAGACTCCGAGCGCTTCCATGTCGCCCGTAAAGCGGGCCTCTTCCCCTGCTGCCAAGTCAAGATAGTGCACACCCAATTCGCGCGCCTTAGCGAACAGCGGGTCGTCAACATCAGTCACGTTGCGCACACACTTCACTTCATGACCAATGTCGATTAATCGTCGAATCAAGATGTCGTAACTGATGAATGTAAACGCATGGCCCAGATGTGTTGCGTCGTACGGAGTGATGCCGCACGTGTACATCAATACTTTTGGTCCTGGTTCAAACGGAACCACCGACTGTTTGGCGGTGTCGTAGAGACGCATTATAAAATCTTCAAATTCCGTCCACTTACAGGATCAACATCTGGAATTCCGGTCATGCGTGGAGCAACACGCGTCTTGTAACGCACATTCATCTGCAGCAATACTGCAGTGAAAGCCTCGAGCGCAAGCGCGTTCGACAACCTTCCCGTGTTGAGTGGTCGACAGCCAGGGATCTTTTCAACAATGTCGCACACAGTTTCAATCGCTTCAGGATGATCCGAGCAAATCAACACATCGCTGTCGACGTGATGATTGAGATTGCCAAGCTCTTTTGCAGGCAAGTGCTGCAGTGCGGCAACAACTTTGCTGAGAGGAATTTCGGCTTGCACGTGGGCAGCAATGCTTCCGCGAGGTGGAACAAGTGGCTGAAACTCTTTGCCAACCTTGACCAACGCATTAGCCATGGTGATCACAATCTTTCCAGCTAGTTGACTCGCATAGTCCCCAACAATCGTGGCGGTGGAATCCCAAGGCGTTGCAACAACAACAAGATCGCAACTCACTGCGTCAGCGTTATCGCCACCTTGAATGGTTAATTTGTGGCTTGGCCACAGTGCTTGCAACTCTTTCACCTTCTCGGTTGATCGAGCCTTGTCTCGTGACCCGATCACAACGTCGTAGCCAGCCACGTTTAGGCGAAGTGCAAGTCCACTACCCGCAGGCCCGGTACCACCAATTATTCCTATTTTCATCCAACGAGCCTGCCACAAACACCCCCCAACAACTACCGTTGATGGCATGGGAATTTTGGATGGCAAGAAGATAGTGGTCACAGGGGTGCTTACTGATGCTTCGTTGGCCTTCGGGGTAGCCCAGTTGGCTCAGCGCGAAGGCGCCACAGTTCTCTTGACCGGAGCAGGTCGTGGTCTTTCCATCACCGAGCGAACTGCTCGCAAGCTCGACACCCCAGCCGAAGTTGTTGAGTTTGATGTGACTGTGGTCGAACATGTGGAGAGCGCGCGTGCTGGAGCAAAGCAACACCTCGGCAGCGTTGATGGCGTGCTTCACGCAATCGGTTTCGCCCCCGCAGTGTGTTTGGGCGACGACTTCATGGCTGCGCAGTGGAACGACGTGGCCGTTGCAATGCAAATTTCTGCCTACTCACTCAAAACGCTTGCGGATGCTTTTGTGCCGCTGATGTCATCAGGCGGAAGTTTTGTTGGTCTTGACTTCGACAACACCGTTGCATGGCCTGCATACAACTGGATGGGCGTCGCCAAAGCTGCACTCGAATCCACCAGCCGGTATCTCGCCAAAGAACTGGGTGGAAAGAATATTCGCTGCAACCTTGTTGCTGCTGGGCCGATCAAAACAATGGCCGCAAAATCGATTCCAGGTTTCCAAACATTTGAAGATGTGTGGAGCGAACGCGCACCACTGGGATGGGACGTCAATGACTCAACGGCTGTTGCGCGCGCTTGTGTCGCGCTGCTGTCCGATTGGTTTCCGGCCACAACCGCTGAAGTGATTCATGTGGATGGTGGCTATCACGCAATGGGCGTGTAAATGCAAAAATTCGCAAGGCGTGCTGCCGCGCATGTGCTCGCCCTATCATTCGTTGCTACGAGCGCGTTCGTTGTTTTAAGCACGACTGTTCTCGCTCTCGCTCTCGACTCAACAACGTCATTTGCTGCAACTGGTGGCGACCCACTGCTCGATCAACAGTGGGGATTGACCGCAATTGGCGCACCATCTGTGTGGAGCGTTACTCGCGGTGCGGGAATCACCGTCGCAGTAATTGACAGCGGCAGTGGCCCGCACCCCGACCTCGATGCCAACCTTGATGCTGGTCGCACAATGTTCGGATCAATCGACAGTGTTGGTGTGTTGGACATCGACAATGCTGGTCACGGATCACACGTAGCGGGCATCATCGCAGCAGTTGCCAATAATGCAATAGGTGGCTCAGGTGTTGCACCGCAATCCCGCATCTTGCCAATCAGAGTGTTGGACGCACAGGGGTCTGGAGATTCCAAAGATGTTTCCAAAGCAGTTCGCTTTGCTGTGGACTCAGGCGCAAAAGTGATCAATCTCTCGCTTGGTGGCACAACCGAGAGCACGTCACTCACGGCAGCGATTCAGTATGCAGTTGATCGCAATGTGCTCGTCGTTGCTGCAGCAGGCAATGGTGCTGCGGATTCGCCACCAAAATGGCCTGGTGCTAGTGATCTCACAATTGCAGTGACTGCCGTAGACCGCAACAACAGCGTTACTTCATTCGATCAACGCGGCGATTACATCGATCTTGCTGCCCCAGGGGCATCCATCCTGTCTACAGCCAGCAATGACTACAAAATTCAGAGCGGCACCAGCATGGCTGCAGCGTTCGTCACCGGTGCAGCAGCATTGTTGTTTGCTGCACAACCTTCAATAACCGCAGCCCAAGTGCGCGACGTACTGCAACGAACCGCCACCGACATCGGCGCACCCGGGCGCGACACAACGTTTGGTTATGGCCTCATCAACTTGGTTGCTGCTTTCGCCGAACTCGATGTGATGTTTCCAAAAATCATCACCGCATCGCATACCACCGAGGGACATGTTGGCGCGTTTGCAATAGGTACAGCATCTACTTCTTTGGCTACCGCCACCAGTCAGTGGTATCGATGCACGGCTCCAGGAGAAGCAACTACGAGCAAGCCAACAGATTGCACCGCTATCGCCAACGCCGTTGCCACGACGTATCAGTCCACTGTCAAAGACCTACGCAAATTCCTTCGCTATTCGATCACCATCACAAGTGGTCTTGATAATTCGATATCCAATACATATTTTTCGGCGACAACCATCCCCGAAACTGGTGCGTGGATCTCCACCACAACTATGCCCCCAAAGACGAAGATCCAATTAACCAAATTGTTTCGAAGCCCCTCGAAGGGCATGCGAACTTTGAAGGTCATCAACGGTTCGTGCAAGTTGCGAAATTTAGTACTCGTTGCCCCAGCCCTACCCGGAGTCTGCACTCTCAAGTTTTCTATTGCCGCAAAAGCACCCTTCCC
>ENA-ORFA01001236-ORFA01001236.1-marine-metagenome-genome-assembly--contig:-NODE-1236-length-10228-cov-2.770170_pt1 | contig 10228 bp, 9 predicted proteins | sample MGYA00248621_ERZ508587 | MGnify/ENA primary metagenome ERZ508587 (study PRJEB26250, sample SAMN06266239) | marine metagenome | isolation source: Columbia River Estuary | place: USA:Columbia River Estuary... | reverse complement strand
GCACCTTCTGGATTACCCAGTTGTGCTTGAAGGTATGGTTCATTTTTCTTGTAAAATTCGTTGATGCCTTCCCAGAAAGCCCATTGTAAATCTGTGTCGATGTTCATTTTGATCGCACCATATCCAATGGCTTCTCTAATTTGATGTTGTGGAGAACCGCTACCACCATGGAATACAAAGTATACAGGTTTTTCTGCGGTGTTAAATTCTTTTTGAATATGGATTTGGCTATTGTGTAAAATGTCAGGACGAAGTTCTACGTTACCTGGGCTATAAACACCGTGTACATTTCCAAAAGCAGCAGCGACGGTAAATAAATTACCCACTTTGCTCAATTCTTTATACGAGTAGGCAACGTGTTCTGGTTGCGTATATAATTTATCGTTTTCTACACCGCTGTTGTCTACGCCGTCTTCTTCACCACCGGTCACACCAAGTTCAATTTCGATGCTCATGCCTAGTGGTGCCATACGCTTGTAAAATGCAACAGAGGTTTCAATATTTTCTTCTAGTGTTTCTTCAGATAAATCAAGCATGTGCGAGCTAAAAAGGGGTTGACCTTTTTCTTTGTGAAAAGCTTCACCAGCATCTAATAAACCACTTATCCATGGAAGCCATTTTTTAGAAGCATGGTCAGTATGAAGTACCACAGGTACGCCATAATGTTTGGCTACGTTATGGATGTGTAAAGCACCAGAAACGGCACCCGAAATATTGGCTTGTAACTGATCGTTTGGCATACCCTTACCAGCAATAAATTGCGCACCACCATTTGAAAATTGAATGATAACAGGGGAGTTAACTTTAGCAGCCGTTTCGAGGGTTGCATTGATATTATTGGTGCCAATTGTATTTACGGCAGGAAGTGCAAATTGATTGTTTTTTGCGTCGTTGTATAAGTTTTCTAATTCTTCTCCAAATAAGACACCAGCTCTGTACTTTTTCATGTGTATTTAATCTTGTATGTTTCGTATAAATATGAGGGTGCAAGATACTTTATTGCCCCCAAACAGCTGTTAGCTTTTATGCACCAAAAAGCCATAAGCTTGGGACCATTTGGGGCATTATTTCGTAAGACTTTGAATCACGTCATACTTTGTAACGATATGGTAATCCCCCTTTTCGTCTTTGGCGATAACAGCGCCGTTTTTTTGGTTGATTAAAGTGCCTAGTTTTTCTACAGGCGTTAAAAAATCTACAACAGGGTAGGACGGTTCCATTACACTTTGTACCGACTGATTTTTGATATCTGGGTTGGTAAATATTTGTTGAAAGAGTCCGTTTTCACTGAGGGATCCAACAATCGTATGTGCATCCATAACAGGAATATGTTCGATGTCATATTTTTTCATGAGTGCCACCGCTTCTGCAATTAAATGATCGGGAGAAACAGTAATTAATTTTTGCCCAGCCCTTCCACTCACGATGTCTTTAAATGTTTTGACGTCTAAAAATCCGCGCTCCATCATCCACTCATCGTTGTAAATTTTTCCTACATAACGGCTACCATGATCATGAAAAATACATACAACAACATCGGTAGGTTTTAATTCTTGTTTGAGTAGTTGTAAACCTTGGAGGCAACTACCTGCACTATAACCACAAAAAAGTCCTTCTTCTTTTGCAATACGACGTGCCATTACCGCGCCGTCTTTATCGGTTACTTGAACAAATTTATCAATCACGCTCATGTCATAGTTTTGAGGTACAAAGTCTTCCCCAAATCCTTCTGAAATATACGGGTGCACTTCGTTCATGTCTATTTCACCCGTGTTGTAATATTTTGTAAGTAGGGAGCCGTATACATCAACTGCCCATATTTTAATGTTTGGATTTTTTTCTTTCAAATACATCGCAGTGCCGGTAATGGTTCCGCCCGTGCCAGCTGTACATATTAAGTGTGTGATTTTACCTTCTGTTTGTTCCCAAATTTCTGGTCCTGTAGATTCGTAATGCGCTTGACGGTTGGCCAAATTGTCGTACTGATTCATGTACATCGAATTTGGAATTTCTTGACCGAGTCTTTTGGCTACACTATAATAACTGCGTGGATCTTCTGGTAAAACATTGGTAGGGCAAACGATTACTTCGGCGCCTACTGCTTTTAAAATATCTGCTTTTTCTTTGGATTGTTTATCGGTGGTAACAAAAATGCATTTGTATCCTTTTACGCAAGCTGCCAGTGCAAGGCCCATGCCGGTGTTACCACTGGTGCCTTCAATAATGGTGCCACCTGGTTTTAATTTTCCTTCGGCTTCTGCAACTTCTACCATTTTAAGTGCCATACGGTCTTTGATAGAGTTACCCGGGTTAAAATAATCTACTTTGGCAAGTATGGTACCTGGCCAGTTTTTGGTTATTTTATTGAGCTTGATAATAGGGGTGTTGCCAATGGTTTCTAATACATTATTCAGCCACATACAATGCTAACATTTGTTTGCTTACAAAGATAAAGGAAAGGAGTGGTTAATGTAAAGGCGGGCTTACCGCAAAACTGCTTATGCCGTAAAGTTTTGGGCAATTTTATCGCAAAAGCCTGTTTCAAGCATTTGAACAGCGAGTCCAATACTATTATGAAACGCAGTAGCGGTGCTAATGCCGTGGCTAATAATTACGGGCTTAGCAACGCCAAGTACCGGAAGGCCACCATAGTTTTCGAAATGAAGGCGTTTAAAATACGCGTCTTCACCGTGGCCACGTTCTGAGGCAATCGTATGTAATGATTCGGCTAATTTAAGGGCAATATTTCCAGTGAAACCATCGCATACGGTAACGTTTGCTTTGGGTGTTAAAATATCACGTCCTTCGATGTTGCCAATAAAATGTATTTGCTTGTTTTGTTGGAGCAGTGGGTAAGTGGCCTGTGCAAGTGCATTGCCTTTACCTTCTTCTTCTCCAATATTTAAAAGTCCAACGGTTGGATTATTCACGCCAAGCATAATGCTTGCGTACAAGCTTCCTAAAATAGCAAATTGATTGAGCTGTTCTGGTTTACAATCGGCGTTGAGTCCAACGTCTACTAATATGCCAGTAGATCCATCCGATTTAGGCATGGTCGCACCAATGGTTGGACGTAAAACACCAGGGATGGCTTTGATCGTAAACATAGCACCCACGAGCATAGCACCAGTATTGCCGGCACTCATAAACGCGTCAATTTTACCTTCGGCTAATAACTGAAATCCGATGGCAATAGAAGACTGTGGTTTTTCTTTGAGTGCTTTGGCTGGATGCTCGTTGTAGCCAATAATTTGTGGGGCATGTACTAAATGCAAATTAGGTGATGTAACCTGGTGTTCCTCTAAAAGAGGCTTTACCAAAGCTTCATCACCTATGCAGTATAGGTTGACATTTGTATTGTGTATAGCTAAATAAGATTTGACTCCTTTAACCGCTTCGAGCGGTGCAAAGTCTCCACCCATCATGTCTATACCAATATTCATGCGCAATATTTTAAGTTCGTGAATTGAACTAAAAGTAAGGCTTAGTTATGGAACTAGGCTTTAAGTGGTGCTTTTTCAGCAACTAACTTTCCTTTGTAGAACAATTTACCTTCACTCACGTGCGCGCGGTGACGTACATGTGTTTCACCAGTAGTGCTGTCTTTACTTAAAGTAACTTCTTGCGCTACATAGTGTGTTCTTCTTTTTGCGCTACGTTGTTGCGAATGTCTGCGTTTAGGATTCGGCATATCTCGAAATTTTGAGTATTAATCTATGTTGTTTATTCGTTTACTTTTTTTAATCTTTTTTGTTTGCGTCTTTTCCCAAGTTTTTAAATTGGTCGAGACCCTTCCATACCGTGGTATGTGTATCTGCGTTTGCGTTCCTTTTCATTTGCTCCAGCTTTTCTAACACGCTAGGATTGCATCCGGTGGTTCCGTTGGGTAGGTCTTTGCATTTTTTTTGAAGTGGAATACTGAGGTTGATAAACTCAAAAATCCAATCACTTACATGCAGGTGGCTTTCTGTTCTGCTGATGTAAAAAACATCAGGGTCTTCTTCCCTCTCATTGAGGGTATCTGGTTCTTCAACAAGTTTAACAATAATCTTAAACTCGTCCCATAACTGAACAGGAAGGTCGTCGCCGCACCTATCACAAGAAGATTCCAATTGGCCGTCAATGTCAAATTTGAGAAGCATAAAACCATTGTTTTTTTCAAGGTCTAATTTGACAGTAGCGACACAATTTTTAAAATCCTGTGCTCCATAGGGTACAAAGAACTGGTCCTTAATTTGGTATTCAAACAAATGATTCCCCGGCTTCAATCCCACAAATGCTATCTCGTATTCCCGCCGATGACTCATAACCGATTTTTAAGGGTTGGCAAAGTTAGGTCAAAATGACGGAAGTCCCAAAGGAAAATGGGATATTTGTAGACATGAAAAGATTTTTTATTTACTTGGCTTTGGCATTGCTACTCATGGGCTTTGGCTATTTTCCAGCCATGGTAGAGCGGTGCTACAGTGCTGGGCTGTATCCAGTGCTGCTCAATGTACGTTTATGGATAACGGCATGGTTACCCTTTAGTATTGGAGATTTGCTTTATATAATTGTATGTATATACTTGATTTACAAGTCAATAAGAGGTATAATTAAAATTAAAAAAGAAGGGCTAGATGGAGGAAAGCTGTGGCGCGCTAGCGCCATAATCCTACTTGTTTGGATATCGTTTAAACTGTTGTGGGGGCTTAATTATGACCGCCTGGGTGCGGGGCACCTGCTTGATATTGAGCAAAAAGCCTATTCGGGCGCAGCGGTAGATAGCCTCGTAAACGAGCTTATTGATAGCCTCAATAGCACCAGAAAACTACTAACCCAGGCAAAAATACAGGTAGATACCCTTCCCGTGGGTAACCCAGCGCCTTATTTTAGCTTGGCACAGGAGGCCTACCAAAGTGCAAAATCTTCCTATACTTTTTTACCCAAACAGGCGCCAAGGGTAAAAGCAACGCTTTTTAATCCGCTCGCCGATTATGTGGGCTTTACAGGTTATTTTAACCCATTTACCGCAGAAGGTCAGGTTCGCACCGATATGCCCGGATTAGAGTTACCTTTTGTGGCCTGTCACGAAACGGCGCATATGCTTGGGTTTGCCAGTGAGTCGGAAGCCAACTTAATTGGCTACTTGGTGGCAACAAAAAGTACGAACCCCTATGTTAGGTATAGTGCTTACAACGAAATATTCACCTATGCCCAGCGGGAGCAATTTGTGATGATGGCGCAACAAAAAGATTCGGTAGGGTTTATGGGGGCGGTGGCGCAAAATAGAGCGCGCCTTGATACCCTGGTAAAGCAGGACCGCAAAGCGGTGCGCAGTTTTTTTAATAAACACCGCAGCAGCGTGGCGCCCATTATGTCGGGTGTGTATGAACAGTATTTGTTTTTAAACAAACAAAATGCAGGACTTAAAAGTTATGACGAAGTAATAGGCTGGCTGATAGCTTTAAAACAAAAACGGCTAAAAAATAATTAAATTTAAAAGAGTTTAAAAAAATTAAGATGAATAATACCCTAAAAGCAGTACTCTCCATTTCACTATGTTTTGTGTTAGGATCTAGTGGGGGACTAATCACCATTAACGAAATACCGGGCTGGTATGCGACACTACAAAAGCCAAGCTTTAATCCACCCAACTGGCTCTTTGGTCCAGTGTGGACGGCGCTCTATATTATGATGGGTGTGGCTTTTTATTTGGTGTGGCGCAACCCGCCTTCGGCGGCTCGCAAAAAAGCGCTCAGCGCTTTTTTGGTTCAGTTTGCACTGAACTGCGCCTGGACACCCGTCTTTTTTGCGATGCATCAACTTGGTGCAGCCCTTGTAGTAATAGTACTGATGTGGCTTGCAATATTTCGCACGATTTTCCTATTCGCTCCGTTTTCAAAAACAGCGTCGTGGTTGCTGGTGCCTTATATTAGCTGGGTAAGTTTTGCAACACTATTAAATGCAGCGATCTGGTGGCTGAACAAATAATAAATTAAACACGCATTAAACCGCGCATTAAAACTTATTCTTCCACATCATACTTTCGATAGGCTTGTTGGGCTGACCTGAGTATTTTGCGTTAGACTTTTGGTTGTACTTCACTTCAATTTCACCATCCACCGGGAAATAAATGAGTTGCCCAATTGGCATGCCCTTGTAGACACGCACGGGTTGCTTGCAAGAAATTTCTAAGGTCCAGTTACCACAAAATCCAACGTCACCTTTACCTGCCGTTGCGTGGATGTCGATACCCAAACGACCCGTAGAAGATTTACCTTCTAAAAATGGAACGTGTGCATGTGTTTCTGTGTATTCAAGTGTAACCCCTAAATAAAATTTACTAGGCTCAAGAACAATGCCTTCGTCGGGGATTTCAAAATATTCTATGGTGTTGTGCTTTTTTGCGTCTAATACTTCATCTACATAAAGCGCCATGGTGCTACCAAGGTGAACATCATAACTATTACTACCTAAATCTGCGCGGTTATAAGGCTCAACTTTGATCGTCCCTTTCTCCATTTCTTCTAAAATACGCTTGTCTGTCAGAATCATTTTTGTGTTTATTTATGGTTGGAATGCAAATAAATCTTAAATCTGCAAACTAAACCGCTATTATTGTAAGATGCCACTCTTTTATCAACAAAATATTAACGACACCACTAGGCTTGCCGTTTGGCAATTAGCTGAGGATGAGTCGTTTTTTGGTGGTTTTACAGACATTATGCATCCGCAAAAAAGGCTACAACACCTTGGTGGCCGCTATTTGCTCGGTTATTTGTTTCCAAGTTTTGATAAAGCGGCCATTGCCATTGCGGCTTCTAAAAAGCCATTTTTGCCAGATGGGTCGCATCAGTTTTCTATTTCACATTGTACCCAGTATGCGGCGGCGCTGGTAAGTACCAGCAGTCGGGTAGGTATCGACATTGAAACAATTACCGAGCGGGTCCATAAAATCCAGCATAAATTTTTGCATCCACAGGAGCAGGCTGCATTACAAACAAATGTTTCTGATACCTTAAACCTAACCACACAACTCACCATTTTATGGTCTTGCAAAGAAGCTATTTTTAAATGGTGGGGAGATGGTAATATTGATTTTAGTGCGCAAATGATATTGGATCATATGCCCGTTGCGCAAGATGGAATATTACCTGCAAGGTTTATAGAAAAATCTGGAACCGAACATGCACTTTTAGTTCATTACAAAGTGATGGATACACTTTGTTTGGTATGGGTGTGTAGTTAATCTAGAAAATTTTAATCAAGTAGTAGTGTGTCGTCTTCATCGGCACCGGTGATACTTAAATTAACTGCGTCTGCACCGGCAATCCCTTCTACCGATCCTTTAATATGTGCTGCATTGAGTAACACTTTTTCAAGTTGTTTTTCACGCGCCTTCCAAAGTTTTTCCATGGTGTCGCGTTCTTTTTGAATACTAAGTTTCATACTCATAAAGCCTTCTCTGATGGCTTTCCACTGCTCACTAAATTCGGAGCTAATTAAATAGTCGTAGAGCATTACCATTTTATCGCCTTTGTTTTCTTGGCTTTTTTTAGCTTCAGCAATTTTTAATAACGCATTGCGAAGGAGGAGTGCTACACTTCTTACTTCTGTAAACGTACAAATGTATACGCCGTCTTTTTCGCCAAAACGGTCCATGTCTTTAGGAAGCGTTTGCGTTACAATGATGGCCACGTCTGCGCCAAGGGTGCGCATATCCGATTTTAATTTTTCAATCCATTCGTTGGCAAAGTCTTTGGTACGCTTGCTTTCATAAATAATTTTACCCGACTCATTACCAAATTGGTTGCGTACCACCTGAATACAATCGGCGCCTCTAACACCTTTGCCTACTTCTTCAATTTTATCAAAAGGGAAAGTGGTTTGTAATAATTCTTCTAGCATTAATTCTTGCACTTCACCTTGTAGCTGCATGCTGCCCTGCTCTTGCTTACGGCGCATTTCTTCTACCAGTTTTTTCTGGTCTTCAATTTGCTTTTCCAATTCTTTGGTGCGAAGTGCATATTCCTGCTCTTTTAATCCAATTTTTTCTGCTTCTTCTTTTGCCAATTGTTCTTGAAGCTTTCCTCTTTCTTCTATTAATTTTCTTTGTAGGGTAAGTTCTAATTCTGCCTCTTTGGTTTTTAGACCCTGCTCTTTTTGTAAAAATTCTATTTCTTTGGCACGCGCTGCTTGTAATTTTGTTTCGGCCTCAGTAGCATTTTTTTGAAACTGCTGAAGTTGTGCTTCATACTCAGCTGCAATATTTTTTTTGAGGTTGTTTTCTAAGTCGGCATGCATCTTTTTTTTCTCCGCTTCAATAAGCGCAGCCGTTTCAATTTCTTTTTGTTTTTGCCATTCCTTCATTTGTCCGCGCAGTTCATTTTGCACTTCTTCTCTAATGGAATCACCGGGTTCAAACGCGTGGTTACATTTTGGACAATGAATAATAAAGTCGGCCATTTTATTTTTTTTACAATTTACGAACGATACCTGAAACAAAAAACCCAGAACTTGTCTGGGTTTGTGCGGAAGAGGAGATTCGAACTCCCACGCCCGGTAAAAGGCGCTACCACCTCAAGGTAGTGCGTCTACCAATTTCGCCACCTCCGCATGCTTTTTGGGTTGCAAATGTAAAGTAAAAGCGCAAAATTTTGCACTAAAATTTACAGTTACTTGATAGGTTACATTCTCTCAGGAACTGGGATGCCTAAAACCGCCATGCCCTTTTTAAGGGTTTGGGCCGTTAAGCTGGCCAGTTGTAACCTTAGTATTTTTTTCTCTTCTGTTTCGGCATTGGTAATAGAATGCTCGGCATATAAAGCGTTAAATGTTTTAGCCAAATTAAAAATAAAGATGGCCACTTTAGATGGGTCAAAGGCTGCCGCTGCGTCTTCTAACATGCTATTAAACTGCTCCAACTGAATGGTTACTTCTTTTTCGAGCGGTAATAGTGGGGTAGAAGGCTGGCTAGAAATAGCAGTATCCTGTGCATTTGCTTTTCTTAAAATACTTTTAATTCTTGCGTGTGTGTACTGAATAAAAGGTCCTGTAAAGCCATGAAAATCGATACTCTCTTCTGGATTAAATATCATTTTCTTTTTAGGATCTACACGTAGTAAGAAAAACTTAAGGGCACCCAGTCCAATGGTATGGTAGAGTGTTTCTAATTCTTGTTCTGTAAAATCTTTTACCTTACCTAATTCTTCCGTTTTTTGTTTGGCAATGTCTATCATGGCTGCCACCAAATCATCGGCATCTACCACCGTGCCTTCTCTACTTTTCATTTTACCCGTAGGTAATTCCACCATGCCATAACTTAAATGATAAATACCATCTGCCGATGGAAGTTCAAGCTTTTGACATATTAATTTAAGTACTTTAAAGTGATAGTTTTGTTCGTCACCTACCACATAAATACTTTGATCCGCATTAAATTCTTTTTGTTTGGTTTGCGCTAGTCCAATGTCTTGTGTGATATATACCGATGTGCCATCTTTTCGTTGAACTAATTTTTCATCAAGGCCATCGGTGGTTAAATCTATCCAAACACTACCGTCTTCTTTTTTATAAAATACATTTTTAGTGAGGCCATATTCTACAAGGTCTTTACCGAGTAAATAGGTTTCACTTTCATAATAGGTTTTATCAAAATCGCTTCCAATACTTTTATACGTCACATCAAATCCTTCATATACCCATCCATTCATATTACGCCACAACTCAAGCACAGCAGGGTCTCCAGCTTCCCAGTCCAAAAGCATTTTTTGCGTTGCTTTCATAATAGGTGCTTCTTTTTCTGCAAGTTCTGAAGTCATACCACCCGCCACCAAATTTGCTATTTCTGCTTTATAAGCATCATTAAATTTTACATAATAATCGCCCACAAAATGGTCGCCTTTTTTACCTGTAGAAATTGGCGTTGCGCCATTCGCAAATAATTGCCAAGCAATCATACTCTTACAAATATGAATACCTCGATCGTTAACGATACAAGTTTTTACAACTTTATTTCCAGTGGCTTCTAAAATAGCTGCAATACTCCAACCTAAAAAGTTGTTGCGTAAATGACCAAGATGAAGTGGCTTATTGGTGTTAGGTGAAGAGTATTCAACCATCACTGTTTTACCATTATTTGCAACTGTATTGTTATAGGCATTATTTAGGCATTCAAACCAAAACGTATCTGCAATGGTGAGGTTTAAAAATCCTTTAATGGTATTATGGGCTGTAAATAAATGGG
>ENA-ORFA01001232-ORFA01001232.1-marine-metagenome-genome-assembly--contig:-NODE-1232-length-10236-cov-2.563933_pt1 | contig 10236 bp, 10 predicted proteins | sample MGYA00248621_ERZ508587 | MGnify/ENA primary metagenome ERZ508587 (study PRJEB26250, sample SAMN06266239) | marine metagenome | isolation source: Columbia River Estuary | place: USA:Columbia River... | reverse complement strand
CTCATGTGTGCCGTACAAGCGGGTTATTTGGGCAAAAAAACACTCGTTTTGGAGCGTAATGATCGGCTAGGAGCTAAAATTTTAATTTCTGGAGGTGGTCGTTGTAACTATACCAATCTGTATACCGAAGCAGAAAATTTCATTTCCGATAACCCGCACTTCTGCAAATCGGCATTTTCACAATGGACAGTTGCCGATACACTCAGTTTTTTTGAAACTTATGGTATTGAAGGGGCAGAGAAAACCCTAGGTCAACTATTTCCTACCACAAATAAGGCCAAAGATATTGTGGCTGTTTTCGAAAATCTTTGTGCCGATTTAGGTCAAGAAATTAAACTAGAAGCCGAAGTTAAAAGCATAAAACAAATCGCCCATGGCTTTGAAGTAGAATATTTACATCAGGGTAAGTTAGTTAAGCTTGAGGTTCCAAAAGTAGTATTGGCCTCGGGTGGTTTGCCCATTGCTAAATTAGGTGCTAGCGATTTTGCGCTCAAAACTGCGAAATCTTTTGGCATGCATTTAACAGAAACCGCCCCGGCTTTGGTGCCTTTAACCATTACTGGTAAAGATGCCGATTGGTATGCACAATTATCGGGCAATAGCGTGTATTGCGAAGTGTCTACTGAAGAAATTAGTTTTAAAGAAAATTTCAAAAGAAAGTTTTATTAGTAAAAAAATTACGATGATCAGAATTAGAAATGAAAAGAAATTATGATTATCGGCAATGGGTTTGTAGATTTATTTGTAAAAACTACTAGCGAAGCAGCTTACGCATCATCATTATTAAAAGGTAAAGGCGATAAAATTGCAGCTGATCAAGCAGCAGTAGATAAGATGAGATTGTTTTTAAATAATATCCCTATGAAAGGAAGAATTGTCATAGGTGAAGGAGAGATGGATGAAGCTCCGATGCTTTATATTAATGAACTTGTTGGAACAGGAATTGGTGAAGAATTAGATATAGCGGTTGATCCATTAGAGGGAACAAATTTAACAGCTAAAAATTTACCAAACGCAATGTCAGTTCTAGCGGTGTCAAAAAAAGATAATCTCCTGCATGCACCAGATACTTACATGGAAAAAATAGCTGTTGGAAAAAATATTAAAGAAGGGGTTATTGATCTTGATTTTGGAATAACAAAAAATCTTAAAAATTTGGCTGATTTTAAAAATACAACGCCAGATAAATTAACAATATGTCTTTTAGAAAGAGAGAGACACGATCACATTGTTAAAGATGCAAAACAACTTGGAACTAAAATTAAATTTATTTCTGATGGAGATGTAGCGGGTGCTATTTATGCAGGTATAGAGGAATTTAATGTTGATGTATATTTAGGTATAGGAGGAGCACCTGAAGGTGTTCTTGCTGCTGCAGCGATTAAATGTTTAGGAGGTCAGTTTCAGGCAAGATTAGTACTAAGTAATGATCATGAAATTGATAAGGCTAAAAAAATGGGAATAAAAGATTTGAAAAAAAAATATTATATAAACGACATAGTTAAAGATGACGTTTTATTTTGCGCAACAGGAGTAACCGGTGGAGATTTGCTTCAAGGTATTGAGATTTTAGATAATGGTTTTTATCAATCAGAAACCTACGTTTTGCACCACGCATCTAAACTTAATAAAAAAATTATTAATAAATTTAAAATATGAAGTACCAGTCCATCACTGGTAAAGAGTGGATTTTATCCAATTTCAACGAAAATTTATCCTTAGAAATTTCTCAAAAATTAGGAATTGATAACTTTTTATCAAAACTTTTATCTATAAGGAAAATTACAGTCGAGAATTGTCAGTCATATTTAAATCCCAAGATTAAAGAATTCATGCCAAATCCAAGTGTCTTAAAAGACATGGATCTTGCAGTTGATACTCTTATTAAGGCTATTAAAGAAAATAAGAGAATTTGTATTTTAGGCGATTATGATGTGGATGGGGCATCATCAACTGCAATTATTGTTAATTTTTTAAAAAATATATACTCAAATTTTTTTATTTATATTCCAGACCGACAAGTTGATGGTTATGGACCATCCGTTAATTCATTAAAAAATATTATTGATAAAAAAGGTGAATTCTTAATAACTGTTGATTGCGGAACTACATCATTTGAAGCCCTTGAGTTTGCTAGTCAAAATAATATTGAAGTTTTAGTTATTGATCACCATCAAGCAGAAATTAAACTTCCAAAATGTAAAGCCTTAGTAAATCCAAATCAATTAGATGATAAATCTAATCTTGGTTATTTATGTGCAGCTGGAGTTTCTTTTTTATTTATTGTCGCTTTAAATCGCTCTCTTAGAGAAAGTAATTTTTATAAAGATAAAAATATTAATGAGCCAGATTTATATGATTATTTAGATTTGGTTGCTTTAGGTACAATTTGCGATGTTGTTCCTTTAATAGATTTAAACAGAGCATTTGTTTATCAAGGAATACAAATATTAAAGAAGAGAAAAAACCTTGGCATCAAAACTCTAATGGATGTTGCTGATATAAAAGAAAGCCCAAGTACTTATCATATTGGTTTCTTGTTAGGCCCTAGGATTAATGCTGGGGGAAGAATAGGCCAATCTGATCTTGGTGCAAATTTACTCACAACTGAAGACCCAAAGAAAAGTTATGAAATAGCAACAACCTTAGATTCCTTAAATAAAAAAAGAAAATCAATTGAAGAAGATATTTTAAATGAGGCTTATTTATTAGCAGAAAAAGAAAATAGTAATGAAATAATACTAGTAGCTAATAAGTTTTGGCATGAAGGGTTGATTGGTATTATTGCAAGTCGAATTAAAGAAAAATTTCTTAAACCTACCATAGTTATTTCATCTACTAATAATATCGCTAAAGGTTCTTGCAGATCAATATTTGGATTTGATATTGGTCTTGCTATTCTAGCCGCTAAACAAAATGGAATTGTTATAAAAGGAGGTGGTCATAAAATGGCTGCTGGCTTTAGTGTTGAAGAAAATAAGATTAGTGATCTTAAAAATTTTTTAATATCAAAATTTAAATCATCAAAACCAAACTTTGTTCAAAATAACTTTCTAGAGATAGACGGTATTTTATCAGCCAATGCCGTTAATGAAAAAACCTATGAAGAAGTAAGTAAATTAGGACCTTTTGGATCAGGAAATTCTGAGCCAAAATTTATTGTTGAAGATTTATCGATGATTAAAATTAATTTTGAAAATGAATTTTTATTAAAAGTTTTATTTAAAAACAGTAGTGGTCTTTATTTGCATGGAATTTGTTTTAAAAATAATAAAGAAAAAGTAATTGATTATCTTAAAAATTTTAAAAATCATAAATTTCATATAGCTGGAAAACTTAGTTGCAATGATTGGAATAAACAAAGAGTTATTGAATTTGTTATTGAAGATATTTCTTTAACTCATTAACAAATACAGAGATAAATATACTCAATTATATAATTGTTGATTATTATTATTAAACAATCTAAATAACTTTACTTTCAAGGTCCCTTCGTCTATCGGTTAGGACACGTGGTTTTCATCCATGAAAGAGGGGTTCGATTCCCCTAGGGACCGCCAAAACAACTATGAAATTTTTAAGAGTTGGAAATATAGGAGCTGAAAAGCCAGCCTTATTAGATAATAATATTATAAGAGATTTATCATCAGTTATTAAAGATATTGATCAAACAACAATAGGCGACAACTTAATTAACACTATAAAAAAATTAGATATTTCAAAACTTCCACAGTTAGATAATAATTTAAGAATTGGAGCTTGTGTTTCTAATCCGTCTAAATTTCTAGGCATTGGTTTAAATTTTCTTGATCATGCATTAGAGCAAAATTTAGAAATTCCAAAAGAGCCAATTATTTTTTCAAAAGCAACCACATGCATAAGTGGACCCAATGATGAAATCCTTATTCCTAAAAATTCAGAAAAAGCCGATTGGGAAGTAGAGATTGCCTTTGTAATTGGTAAAAAAGGAAAAAATATTTCATTAGCTGAGGCTGAAAGTTATATTTTTGGCTACTGTTTAGTCTGCGATGTTAGCGAAAGAGAATGGCAAAAGAAAAGAAGCGGGCAGTGGATTAAAGGAAAATCTGCAGACACTTTTGGACCTATTGGTCCTTACATAGTTACAAAAGATGAGATTAAAGATTTGTATAATTTAAATATGAGTTTGGATGTTAATGGAAAAAGAATGCAAACAGGAAACACTTCAAAAATGATTCATAAAATGAATTTTTTAACATCTTATGTGAGTGAATTTATGACTTTAATGCCAGGGGATATAATCACAACAGGAACTCCTCCAGGAGTAGGGGATAGTATGAAGCCACCAACGTATTTAAAAAAAGGTGATACTGTAACTTTGATGATTGACCAATTAGGCAGTCAAAAACATTCTGTTAAGTAACTTAATTATTAATTAATTCTTCAATTTTTTTAACAACTTTTTCGCTTTGCGGATTAGTTGTGGAGATAAAAGTGTCGTTAATTTTTCCCTTTTTATCTATTAATATTTTATGAAAGTTCCATTTAGGCTCAGTTGCACTTCCATAACTTTCTTTCGCCCATAAATATACAGGGTGAGCATTTTTTCCTTTAACAGTTACTTTTTCCATAATTGGAAAGTTAATATTAAAATTTGTCTCACAAAAACTCTTTATTTCAGCATTTGTACCTGGTTCTTGATTTCCAAAATCGTTCGATGGCACACCAATGACTACAAAATTTTTACTTTTATATTTGTCCCAGAAAGTTTGCAGATCCGCATATTGTTTAGTAAAGCCACATTGACTTGCAACATTGACTAACAACACTACTTTATTTTTATGTTGTGATAGCAAATATGTTTTTCCATCAACATCATTGAAACTGAATTCATATAACGTTCGTTTGTCATTGGCGTTGATATTTTTGCTAAAGAAAAACATGCTAATTATTATAAAATAAAAAATATTTTTTTTCATTACTTATTGTAATTTTATTAAAGCATTAAAAGGCACTAAGATACAGCTTTTTCTATTGAAATAATCTTTCTTTAAAAGAAAATTATATTTTTTCCATTTGCCACTCAGATTTAATTTTTTTTTAAAAATAGAATTAATAAATAATTTTGTATGATTTATAGTTGTATTTAAATTTTTATTTTTTACACAATCAGAAAAAATACTGCATGAAGCTTGGCATATTAGACAAGATTCTGTTTTATATGATATTTTCTCAATAATTTTTTTACTGATTTTTAGATATATTGTTACTTTGTCACCACACGTATGATTTTTATAAATGCATTTGTGTGTGAAACTTTTAAGAGCACCATAATTTTTTAAAGCTCCAACGTGTTTAAGTAGCAATGTATTCATGAGTATAAATTTAAAAATATTATTTGAATCATGTATTAAAAAAGTAAAGTATTACTCATGAATTTGAAAGATTTTTTAACTAGTATTTCTTTTAAATAAATTAATTAAGTTGTATAACAGCACAGTTTCGGGGCATAGCGCAGTCTGGTAGCGCATCTGGTTTGGGACCAGAGGGTCGCAAGTTCGAATCTTGCTGCCCCGACCATAAAAATTATGAAAAGAATTGGTTTATATCCTGGTACTTTTGATCCAATAACACTTGGACATATTGATATTATAAAAAGAGCAGCAAGTATTGTTGATCATCTTTATATTGGAACTCCATTAAGCAATAAGAAAAAAACAATCTTCTCATCATCTGAAAGAGTTTCTTTAATTAAAAAAGTTGTAGAAACATTTCCTGAAAATATTAAAAAGAAAATTCATGTAGTGTCTTTTCCGGGTTTAACTACAAATTATTGTAAAAAAATTTCAGCTAATATTATTTTTAGAGGGTTAAGAGTGGCTTCTGACTTTGAATATGAATTTCAGTTAGCGGGTATGAATAATAAATTAAACAAAAATCTTGAGACGGTCTTTTTAATGGCGGAGATAGAAAATCAAATTATTTCATCAAATTTCGTTAAAGAAATTGCCGCTTTAAAGGGAGATTTGGTGCAATTTGTACCAAACATTGTTATTAAGGCTTTGAAAACTAAATTTAAATAATGCTTAAAAAACTTTTTATAATTTTAACTTTATTTTTATTTTCTTTTTCAACTAATATTAAATCTAAAGAAAGATCTATTATGATAATGAAATTAAAAAACGGTGAAGTTAAAATTGAACTTTTCGATGAGATAGCTCCAAATCACGTTAAAAGAATAAAAGCATTAGCAGATTCAGGAAAATATGACGGCGTTGCATTTCATAGAGTGATTGACGGCTTTATGGCGCAAACGGGAGATGTAAAATATGGAAATACAAAATTAGATTTTAATGCACAAATGGTTGGAACGGGTGGGTCTGAATTTCCAGATTTAAAAGCTGAATTTAATAATATTCCTCATCAACGAGGAGTTTTATCTATGGCAAGATCACAAAGTCCAGACAGTGCAAATAGCCAATTTTTTATCTGCTTTGACACACATGCTCATCTAGATCGAAACTATACTGCTTTTGGTAGAGTTAAAAGTGGAATGGAATTTGTTGATAAATTAAAAAAAGGCGCTCCAGGATCAGGAGTTGTCGATAATCCAGATACAATTATCAGTCTACGATCATCAAAATAAAAAGTAATAATGAAATCAATTTCATTTAATTTATTAAATGAAAGTCATGGTGCTCGTTTAGGAAAAATTACCACTCCTCGAGGAGATATTGATACACCAGCTTTTATGCCTGTAGGAACTGCAGGGACGGTCAAAGCTATGTATATTGATCAGGTTAAAGGCTGCGGATCTCAAATTATTTTAGGAAATACTTATCATTTATTATTAAGGCCTGGTATTGAAAGAATAAAGCAAGCTGGAGGTCTTCATAATTTTATGAATTGTCCAATGCCAATACTGACAGATTCAGGTGGGTTTCAGGTTATGTCTTTATCAAAAATTTCAAAAGTTACTGAAGATGGAGTTGAGTTTAATTCACATATAGATGGTAAGAAATTTTTTTTAACTCCTGAAGATAGCATTCAAGTACAATTAGATTTAAATTCAGACATCGTCATGGTTTTTGATGAATGTCCTAAATATTCAGCTGAAAAAGATAAAATAAAGAAATCCATGGATTTATCTCTTAGATGGGCTGAGAGATGCAAAAAGAAATTTGGAACACAAGATTCTAAATGGTTATTTGGAATAACGCAGGGTGGAATTTTTCCAGATCTTAGAAGAGAATGTTTAAAAAAATTAATAGATATTGGCTTTGATGGCTATGCATTAGGAGGCCTTGCTGTTGGTGAAAATCAGTCTGAGATGTTTGATGCTGTTGATGCAGTTAAAGACATTTTACCTAAAGATAAGCCTCATTATTTAATGGGTGTTGGTATGCCGCAAGACATTTTAGGCGCCGTTAAAAGAGGGATAGATATGTTTGATTGTGTTTTACCAACAAGATCTGGAAGGACAGGGCTTGCATTCACTTGGAATGGAAAAGTAAATATTAGAAATGCAAAATACGCTAAAGATGAAGATCCTTTAGATAAGTCCATTGATTGTCCAGCGTCCAATTCTTATTCTAAAAATTATTTAAATCATTTAGTGAACTCGAATGAGATACTTGGATCGATGCTTCTTACTTGGCATAATATTGCCTTTTATCAGGACTTAATGAAGAAAATTAGACAGGCAATAAAAGAAAATAAATTTGAAGAATTCTATAAAAAACACTTCGAATTGTTTAATGAGGCAAATTAAAAATTGCTTTCAGATGCAGTTTAAACTATATAAAACCTTGCATTAATGGGCCCGTAGCTCAGTTGGTAGAGCAATTCCCTTTTAAGGAATGGGTCACAAGTTCAAATCTTGTCGGGCTCACCATTTATTGTATTTTAAAAATTAGAGATTTTGTATTTTAGGATACTCAATTTTCACTTTGGGTATTAATAATCTTAGATCATTTATTCTGTTACCAGAAGAAGGGTGGGTGCTTAAAAATTGTGGCGGCTCTTTTCCTTTCATTTTCTCCTGCATTCTCTCCCATAACTGAACTGCACCAGACGGATCGTAACCAGCTAAATTTGCAAATATGACACCAAGGTAATCAGCTTCAGACTCTTGATATCTACTAAATGGATTAAAAATTCCAAGTTGAACGACATCCATTCCAGTTGTTTGACCAACAGTATTTCTCGTTCTAGAAATTGCTCCACCTAATGCAATATCTGCTGCTAATGTACCAACATTTACAGCAAGAGCAGCGCTTGCTCTTTCAAGCGAATGTCTTGCAACCGCATGTGCAATTTCATGACCCATCACAGCGGCTAATCCGTTTTCATCTTTTGTTACCTCTAATATTCCAGAATAAAATGCAATTTTACCACCCGGCATACACCATGCATTTAAAGTTTTTGGATCATTTATTAAAATATATTCCCAGTCATAATTTTCCGTCGGATCTTTTAAATTTTTACTCTTAAAATAATGTTTAATTGCTTTTTCAATTCTTTGACCAACAGAAATAATTGGATCTAATTGATCCTTCTCTGTGATTAATTTGGCTTTTTCTTTAACTTGTTTGTATGCACCAATAGCTTGGCTATTAATCATAGACTCTGGCAATATTGTAAATTGTTGGCGTCCTGTAATTGGGGCGGTTGAACAGCCCGCTAATAAAAAGCCACCACAACAACAAGTGGTTAGGGATAAAAAATCTCTTCTATTTATATTCATTAAATTTTAAATATTTTACTTGTGAATTAAGACAACAAAATGTTATTTGTAATTAGTTTATCATGAAATCATCAATAATTACAAAGCTCAGAAACTATTTTTTAGCAGGCATAATTACATTAATACCGATATTTATAACTGTATATTTAACTGTTGTTGTCATCGATCTTTTCTCAAAGATAGTGCCAGATGCTTTAAATCCAAACAAATATCTCCCCTTTAAAATACCAGGATTAGAAATCTTAATAGCACTTATTATTACTACTTTTATTGGGATGATTTCTTTAACTTATTTTGGAAAACAGTTCTTATTGTTAGGTAAAAATTTACTAGAAAGAATACCTATTGTTCGCTCAATTTATTCAGGAGTTACTCAATTTACAAAAAGTTTTCAAGATGAAGGATCTACAAGTAAAAAAGTCGTGCTAATTGAATTTCCAAAACCAGGAGCTTGGGCAGTAGGGTTTGCAACAAATGAAACTACAAAGCCTATATCACCAAAGATTAGCGATAATTTAACTAGTGTTTTTATACCTACAACACCAAACCCAACTAGCGGATTTTTAATTTTAGTTCCTAAAAAAGATATAATCTTCTTAAACATGAATTTTGAAGACGCCATGAAATTTATAATTTCAGTTGGAGCAGTAGGCGAGTTAAAATAATTACCAGGAATTGATAAAAGTTCTCCATAATATTTATAACCATTAAATATAAAAAAACTTCAAATTTCATCCCATGAACTCCTATACAATTTATTAAATTATCATTGAAAATAAAGACTTTTCGATGGTGTTGACACGGAGTCAGTCAGTAGCTTATCATGTATGTATTGCTAAATTATTTTTAGCTTTAGTTACATAGTTACTCCAAACTATGCGGCCTTAAATTTTTACCAGTTTCTGGTGGCCCATAAATTACTAAACATTTTGATCGCGAAAGCGTTAGCCATGTGGGTTGCGCGTTTGGATTAAATTATTAAGGAGAAACTATGCCGAAACTAAAAGTAATCTCTAACAATAAAGTTAGAGCTAATAGAGAAAATGCCAAGAAGAGCACTGGGCCCAAAACTGTATCTGGAAAAGAAAAAGTTAGTGGCAACGCTTTAACTCATGGCTTAACTGCAGAAAAACATGTGATTATTGGCGAAAGTATTGATGAATTTAATACTTTTAAAGATAGCATGTTTAAAGTGTACCAACCGTTTGGTGCGTACGAGGAAGAAATTTTCATAAAGCTTGTAGAGCTATTATGGAGATTAAGGAGGGTAGGTGTCATTGAAACAGGAATTTATGGAAATGAAATTCTGGAATATGATGCAGACACTTATAAACCTAAAGCCTCAAATAAAATAACTCATTCTGATTTTAAAAAAGATGATCAGAATAAAGTTCTAAAAAATCAATCCTTAATTGGTGTGGCATTCACAAGAGATTCTAATGCCGGAAGCTCTTTATTGAAACTGAATACAATTGAAGGAAGATTAATTAGCAGAGTTCAATTGTTTGAAG
>ENA-ORFA01001231-ORFA01001231.1-marine-metagenome-genome-assembly--contig:-NODE-1231-length-10250-cov-3.099577_pt1 | contig 10250 bp, 7 predicted proteins | sample MGYA00248621_ERZ508587 | MGnify/ENA primary metagenome ERZ508587 (study PRJEB26250, sample SAMN06266239) | marine metagenome | isolation source: Columbia River Estuary | place: USA:Columbia River Estuary... | reverse complement strand
CCCATCTCGCCTGAACCGATTAACCCAATCCGGATCGGCTTCCCACTTTCCGCCCGCTTGAACAGATCTGCAGCTAGCCCAATTCGTTGAATATTCAGCATTAATTTGCCCCTTTCCACAAAATTCAGTGAATGAATTACCCATTCGATCAAAGAATGCTGCGGTTATCCAGCAGAATTGATAGTGAACATTTGTACTTTGGTCAATGAATATGTTCAATAATCGATAAATTAAATATATAAATCTTAAAAATAAATAAATACTGAATTATAAATTTTCAACTGTGTATTTCTTCTCAAATGCAAAGCATATTGATATAAAGAACTTGTAGCTAAACCACTAGGCAATGTAGATCTAAAAGTAGGTCCTACAACAGTCATGTTATAAAAAGAGGCGCTTGTATATGAAGTACCTGCTAATGAATTAGCATTGTTATCTGATTCGAAACCGTTTGATTTAGATTGATCTGCTTTTTCTGGAGCTCTTACAGTTAATCCAAATTGTACATTTCCATTATAACCATTATCAGTATCCCAATCATCATCCCATGCTGCTAAAGAAACCAAATATTTACAGTTTACTGAACCACCAAACCATTCGAATGAGTCATCATTAGAATAAGAAACTTGAACATAATCAATAGTAGTACCACTACCACAAGCACCCATAGTTAAACCATTAAGCTCATTGTTTGGAGAAAATACGTAACCAGCATATTCAATTCTAACATATTTTAATGTTCCTGAATTGTCATTATTTATTGGAGATAAACCACCTCCAAATTGGGTTTCTACTGTTTGAGAAATTCCCTCAATAAAGTTTACACCATTATTGATATTATATCTTCCCTTTCCAAGAAGAACAATTCCTCCCCAGTCACCTCTGTTTCTTGAACCAGCAGCATTTTTTGAAGTAAATACAATTGGAGAAGAAGCAGTTCCAATAGCATTTAATTTAGCTCCTCTAGTAACAATTAAAGAAGCTCCAACTGCATTACTTTTGATTAGTGTACCAGCAGGAATAGTTAAAGTAGCATTATTTCTCACGAAAATAGTACCATTTAACTCATAAACATTGTTTGCACTCCAAGTAGTGTTTGCTGTAATTGCTGCAGACACAGTGTCTGTTATGTTAAACGAAGTAGAGGACATGGCACTAGCGAGATCCGTTGGTGTCGAGACAGAAGTGATAGTGAAGGCCCGTAGAAATCTACGAGAGGGTCTTGTTTACGGTCTTGCGGTGTCTGGAAAACTGGCGAGCGGTAAGGATACCGTTGCAGAGATGGTTATGGACAGGCTAGGGAAACCTGGTGCTGTACAGCTGACTTGGGCAACAGCGTTGCGGCGCGAGCTTGACGTAGTACTGCAGTTCATTAGGGAAGCTGACACTCCGCGTGAAGCATGTCAGTACACTTGCGGGCTGGGTATAGAAACCCATCACGCTCAGACCATAGTTGAGAAACTATGGGATTGTGTACGAAGAGAGGGAGCTACTGCTCACTCTAGAACCCCGCAGATTAGATGGGCCCTACAGTACCTAGGTACGGACGTGCGGCGCGCACAGGACCAGCTGCACTGGGTTAGACTCTCTATTAAAGAGGCTGCAGACAATCTGTCAAATGGCGTGTCGGTGTATTACACCGACTGCCGCCACCCTAACGAAGTAGAGGTACCGAGGCAGCTTGGATTTTACGCCGTTAGACTCGAGATAACTCCAGAGACACAGCGCAACAGGCTGTGGGGTAGAGACGGCATCGGCGTAGACGCAGCAGCAGCTACTCATCCTAGTGAGGTTATGCTTGACGGCTACGCTGGTTTTGACTTGATAGTAGACAACAACGGAGACATAGAGCACGCTGTAGAGACTATCTGTGCGGGGCTAAAAACACGCTACAGAACACATTAGACGGTGGGGTTTATCTCCACCGATTTTATAAACTCAAGAGATACAGAGCTACGTAAGTCAGTGTAGTCTTTTATCAAGTACGCTCTCTTGGAACAACCAGAGACACGGCTTGCTCTTCTGAGGTTTCGTTTAAAACAAGGAACGTAGACTGTATGTTGTTTAGTTTGGAGTCTAGCCTCTGAGATCTAGCGGAGCGTTGGAGGGCTACCGACTTTGATGCCGGCACGTCGGCGTGCAACACACGTTCCACTGACGGTATATTAAGCCCCAGCATCATGTCGTCAGGAATAACTACAACCTGTACAGATGGATCGAGAGGTGACAATAATGAGGAGCGTTGACTTGCGGGAACTGACGATAGGTCTAGCACATTGCGTTCCATTAAAGACAAGCGAGAGGCTATGACCTTAGAAGAGGCGGTAGACCCTGCACACACTATGACTTGATGTTTTGCTGATTCTTTAAGGATGTACAACTCTTTTGCACCAAGTGCCGCGTCAGGTCCTAGCAGGATTGACGGAGAGGCCTTAGAGAGTCTCTCTTGTAGAACTGCGCGCTGGTAAAGTATCCGGGACGACGAAGACGGAGTCGACTCTAGAGAGGCGCGGGCGGTAGCTATGTTTCTAGCAGATGCCTTTGTTGAGGTGTTGTCCGATTCTGTGGGTTCTAGAGAGACGACTGAGAATTTAACAGGTGGAAGGGTGGCAGCCGTACCTTGTGTTACGTAAGGCCCCATACTGTCTAACCATTGACTCTCTTCTATTGTGTGTGATCTGCCGGTCAGGAGAGCGGTGAGTCTCTTGTTTATGCGAGCAGACACCTCTGGGGTTCCAGTGACAAAGACAGACTTTAAAGCCTTTTCCCCTATGGCTTTCATTAGTTTGTAGCTCGAGTCTCCTGAGACTATTTTGTGAGCTTCGTCTACAACAAGTAACAGTATGGATTCAATAAAGGAGGCCTGCCTTAGTAGCGGCTGGGAGAGAACTACTACGTCGCCGTGTTTGGCGCTTTTAAAAAACACGCTTGCTTCTTTATTAGTCTTAGGTGTCAGTACGTTAAGATCAGGGGAGAATCTGCGGAGCGACGTAACCCAGTGAGAAACTAGTGTGGCCGGTGCGCAAACCACTATAGGTCCGGAGTCTTTATTGTCTGACGCTAGAGAGACGCGCGAAGCAAGACGGCAGCACACCGCGGTCTTTCCGGATCCTGGATCTAGTGCTAAAACTTGCTTTGTGAGCCGAGTAGATAACTTGCCTAGAGCTTCTTGTTGGTGAGGGTATAAGTAATCGTCCGGTAGCGGCTTTGCAGACTGCGCAGCAGCCAGGTCTGCTACTAGGTCGTCACAGAAAACAGAGTGGGAGCTCTCTAGGCGCTCGAGACGCTCTAGCGCACTGTGCGGAGATGTCAGAACCGGCTGACTGTCAGACACTCTCAAAAGAGCCATACCTGGATAGTTTGGGGATTTAGTTACAGATATTGAGTTTCTGTACTGCATTTTGGCGGCCATCAGTGTCTCGTCAGTGTCGTCTATTAGTGTCAGTTCGCGCTGAACCGAGCTTAGCGCCGGTAACGAGAGAGAGACACCATCAAAGGGTATTGATATGTCTCCGGCCCTCACGCTTGTGATGTTTAGACGAATAGTTACTGAGTTACGGTTAGCGTTCTTGAAGTGAAGAGAGAATCCAGAGACGCCAGTTGCCCTGCGAGTTAGAATCAACTCTGGAATGAGTCTCTTGTGAGAAGACTTTACGGCTTTACCATCTTTTATCTCAAAGACGGGTAGAGAACCAAGAGTGTCAAGCACTGACTTGAGTTCTAGTAAAGTTACGCGGCGCCAGATACCAAAAGATAACGCGAATCTCTTTTTAACTGCGGGGTGAGTATCTGGCTTCACTAAAAAGCAGGTGTCTTCTGGATTAATGGAGGAGAAAGGGCGTACAGATGAGACGTTGAGTACAACGGGAGAGACTGGGAGTGGAGCGTTTTGTGCCACCGAGGCAAGTACGCATGCTTCAATCACTACTAGAGAGTGCCCGCTTATGTCGCGGCGACCACGAGCTTAAGGAACGATCGGTGGGATGGTCTCTATGGGTGCTATTGTGTCCATAGGAGGCGTTGTCTCTACAGGAGGCGTTGTCTCTACTGGCGGTGTTGTCTCTACAGGTGTCGTTGTCGCTGGCGTAGAGGGGACAAGCACTGTGCTTGTCGTGGTGATGACTGTTGTGGATACGTTTGTTGATTTTGCGGGCTCATCTGAGCCAGAGCTCATCTTTAAGAATGCGTAAGCTGCGGCCAGAACAACAAACAAGCCGACTAATGCTGTGACCATCTTTGGGGTTACTGCGAACCGATCTGCAACTGAGGATAACACACCTGAGAGTTTGCCAGAGGACGAGCGCTTCTCTTTAGCAGGTGCAGGCTGAGCCTGCTTTTGAAGTGGTGCTAGAGGGGCCGCTGGTTGTGAAGGAACACCTGTGAATGGTTGAGCCATCTGGTAAGAGCCAGAGGGCGAAGGGGTCGCGTTCTGGTTCGGGTTTGCGGCAAACGAGGACGGGTCTGCTGGGCGAGGTTCTTGCCCCGGAAAGCCTGCTAAAAAAGCGGCTTTAGTCTGGGTAGACGCATTTACGTCTACTACCCACACGACACCAGCAGCATCGGTTATTTTACGACTGTTTACTAGCTGAACGGCTTCGTCTACTGGCATCATGCCGTTTTCGGCCTGACGACGCGTAGCTACGTAAAAACTCTCGAGCTCTACTAACGGATTCACCCTCTCAGATTCGGAACACCAAGCAGTGAAGCGACACGATCGGCATCCCCTCCTGAGAGAGGTCTAGAGAGAGTATCTATGACTCCGGGTAGATCTTTTAAGGAGCAGACAATAACGTCTCCGTCTTTAAACGGTTTATTTGTCATACCAGTCATACACACTACGGCCTCTGACCACACGCCAGACACACGCCTGAGCGCTGCTGCCTGTCTGCGCGCTTGTGAGACTGGATCACGAGGTAGCTTGCGACCCGACGCAGCAAGTCCGCCCGGGACAGACGTAACGTTGCCTTTGGCGTACTTTGTTTCAATAACTGCACAAACTGGCCCCAGTATGATGTGGTCTGCGTCGCCTCCGGCTGAGAGATCGACTGAGTGAAGGACGTGCTTAATGCGTAAGCTTGCGAGACTTTTTGCTACAGCCTTCTCTGCTGAGGCTCCAGCAGAGAGCCTTCCTGCTTTTGCTGAGAGTGTGCGAAACTGCATAAATGAGAGGGTTGCTGCGGCAGCCGATACGATAGAGACGATGTCGCGGCGTAGTAGTGACGCTGGACCTCTCGAGATGAGAAGAACGGCGAACCCTACACATAGTAAAACGTAAGCTGCCTGTTGAGAACGTGCTTTGTTTAGGGAGTCTGCGAGGAAATTGCTGTTTCTAGCCACATCTTCATGATGCCCATAAATGCGTTTAAATCACGCGTATAATATCAACGCCTGTTTCCAGGCGTTGTGAATCCAAAAACTTGGAGTGTTAGATCAGAATGGTTCTTCGTCAGAGCCGAATGAATCGAACTCTGTAGAAGCAGCAGACGGACGAGGTGCGGATGATGGCGTCATGCCATCTTTCGCGTTGCGCTCGACAGTCGCGGTTGCCCAACGAATGGTGGGACCGGCTTCCTCTACGATGATCTCGCGGGCCACGCCCTTCTGACCGTCCTTACCTTCGTAATCACGGATCTGAACTCGACCATGCGCCATGATGCGCATGCCCTTAGTAAACGTCGCAGCGGCGTTCTCTGCGGCCTGTTCCCAGAACACTAGGTTCCAGTACTGGGTCTGCTCTTCCCAGTTGCCGTTCACTTGGTACCGACGTGAGTCAGCGATGCCGACTACGCAGGTGGCCTTGCCACCCTGTGTGTAACGGAGCTCGGGATCCCGAGTGACGTTACCGGATACTGTCATGTTGTTTGCCATGCTGATTTCCTCTCATTGCTTGTTCGTTCTGCGTTAGCAGCTGGCTTTAGACACTGTGTGCGTCAGAGAGGGAAACGCAAGAACTTAAGCGAGTTCCATTGGTGCGTGTTCTAGAGAGAGTACGCGAACTTTGTCCTTAAAAACAACGGTGACTTGAGATCCAGAGAGATCTCTCACTTCGCCAGGTCCGAAGGCCTTATGAGTCACTCTCGTTCCTGGAGACACGTCGCTTGGGGCTAGGCGTTTGGCGTTCTCAGCGTTTGGCGTAGCTGGGCGTGTGGCGGGTTGCGTGTGCCTAGCTGCGCCAGGTGAGAGAAGCGGTTGCGACCAAGAGCCGACCCCGCGCGGGGTTGAGCGATGATTTTGCGTCCATGAGTTGCCGCGTGAAAACGAGTGTTTTCTTAGAACGTCTGGTGAGAGGTCCTCGATGTGTTCAAGGAATCTAGACGGATGGCGCGGCACAACTTTGCCGTATAACATCCTGTTACTGCAGTGCGATATGCATAAACGCTGCTCAGCTCGCGAGACTGCCACATAAAAGAGTCGGGCTTCCTCATCTATCTGCTCTTGGGTCTCAAGACTTCTTACGTGGGGAAGGAAGTCTTCCTCTAGTCCTGGAACAAAGACTGACGCGAACTCTCGTCCTTTGGCGCTGTGTATAGTGACTAGAGAAACGGCGCTAGGGCTCTGCTCTGTGTCGGTTGATGAGTACAGTGACACGCGCTCTAGAAACTCGACTGTTGCTGAGACTCCGTCGGTGGTGACGTCTAGAGATTCGGAGGCTGAAGATACGAGCTGCTCTAAGTTCTCAAGACGCGACTGTCCGTCATCGAGTCTGGATACGTAGTCTCTCAACCCCGACTCAAGAATGAATCTCAGTGCGTCTGTAGGCGAGGACTCTGCGAGCTCTCTTATCTTCTCTAGGTGTTCGCATAAGGCTCTCAGCTTCGGTTGCTTGTTAAGTGGTGCTGATTTGAGAGCCTCTATTACCGAGCCATGCGATAGAGCCTCTTTTGTTATAGCCTCGACAGTCTTTGGCCCTATCTGGCGCCTCGGTGCCGTGACTGCACGAGCGAGAGAGGCTGTGTCCATAGGGAATACAGCTGCCTTAAGATGCGCTAGCGCATCTTTAATCTCGGCTCTGTCGTAGAACCTCAGTCCGCCAACTACAACGTAAGGTATCTTATCTCTCACGAAAACCTGCTCAAATGCCCTAGTTTGCGCTATAGTGCGCACCAAGACGGCGTGTCTTGAGAGGTCGTCTTGGTCTGCTTTTATGACCGATGCTACGTGTGACGCCTCATCGCGATCATCTGCGAACTCACGAATCTCTACTGGAGATCCTGACTTATTAGACGTCCTGAGCGTTATTCTATGTGTGTTGGATGAGTCTATCTCCAAAACTCTCTGACACACGGCGACGATCTCTGGCGTGGAGCGGTAGTTCTCTTCGAGCTTTATCACTGTCGCTGGTTTAAACACTTCAGAGAATCTATTTATGACAGTGTTGTCTGCGCCGCGCCAGGAGTAGATACCCTGGGCGGCGTCACCTACTGCCGTGACGCAAGCGTTTTGTCCCAACAGAACCAAGAGGTCTAGCTGTACTTTGTTGGTGTCTTGGAACTCGTCTACTAAAACATGGTCAAAGCGGGATCGCCAGTGCGCGCCTTGCTCAGAGGCTACGTAGTCACGGGTCTTTACTAATAGATCGTCAAAATCAAGAGCACCCATCTTACCTAGTCTCTCTTGGTACCTAGCTCCTATAGACTTGAAGCCAGACGGTAGATTAGCTTCAGAGGGAGAGAGCCCGGTGTTTTTAGCCAGAGACACTGCCTCTCGGGCTTGACGAGCAACATCTTTAGCTTCCTTTGTCTCTATTGTCGGGTCTATCTCTTTAGCTAACGTCACAAACACGCGTTCTTGATCGTCTGAGTCTAAGATTTGAAAATTCTTAATCACGCCGGCTTTTTCAGAATCTATTCTCAGAATCTTAGCGCAGGTTGAGTGAAAAGTACCGGCCCACACCCTTGAGGCCTGGTCATGTGTTTTTACGAGGCGTTCTTTAATCTCAGAAGCAGCCTTGTTGGTGAAGGCTACAGCCAATACACGCGTAGGGTGAGATCCTGCGTCTATTAAATGCGCTATACGATGCGTTAAGACTCTGGTTTTTCCGGAACCTGGCCCTGCTATAACCAAAAGGTTACCTGAAGCGTGCCTGACGGCCTGATCTTGCTCATTGTTAAGAAGCACATACATAACGTGCCGGAAAATATCTTAGCTGCAGGGATGGGTGTGGGTTTGGCTAAACGAGTTTCTGAAGAGAGAAAGAGCGCCGAAGGTGCAGCGGGCCAAAGAGGCACAAAAACAAAAGAAGGAGGAGACATGAGTTTGGATCTGGAGCTAACGCTACCGGACTACAAAGTCGCCCCCCAGGGCGGCTACGTCTCTAAAAGATGCGCACGACGCGCACACAACGATAATGACCCCAATTTAGAGGGTCTCGAGGTTGAGCCCACAGAGGCTGACAAACGTCGAATGGAAGATGGCGTGCTCTTTGAAGCACGCATTGGCGCAGTCTGGGCCGAGAAACTAGACATGGTCGCAATGACTGACGAACTTAATCTAGAAGGTGTTCAGGCAGTCTGCATACCTGACAGAGAGCATGACGAGAGAGGCCGTGAGCCGATGGAGTCAAAAGAGAAGCGTGAGCGCCTTACTATGAAGGCTATCGACTTTGGGGTACCTGTTATCTGGAATGCCAGACTACAGACTTCCCTTGAGACTTCTCGTGTCAGCGAGCCTGACGCTCTGGTTAGAGTTGGTCGCAAGCCGACAGCTCGTAACGGATGGGCATACGCCCCTGTTGACGTCAAGCATCATCGCAGTCTTGCAGGTGAGAAGCGGAATGTCCAAATCAGAGTCTCTGAGTTGATTAATCCGTCGTTTGGATCATCTGTCGGCATGACCGTCACTGGTACCCCGCGTATGGATGACTCAATGCAGTTAGCTCACTACCACAGACACCTTGAGGAGCTGGGTTACGCCCAGACTTCAGAGAACGTCTGGGGCGGTGTGATCGGTAAAGAAGAGCGCGTCTATTGGCGCGACTTGGCTAGCCAGGAGCACTCACACTTTTTTGCAAGCACTCGCGAGAAGACGTCTGAGAACTCAGTTCTTGATATCTACGACGCCGAGTTTGCTTACAGACTCGAAGTCATCTCGCGCACAATGGCCATAAAGCAAGATCCAACTCTAGAGCCTCTCGCTATAGCTGAGTGGAAAGATGAGTGTAAGATCTGTCCTTGGCGCATGGTGTGTAAAAAAGAGCTCTCTGACGCAAAGCACGTAACTCTAGTCAATGGTGTGACTCCGGAGAAAGCCTCGATTCATTACAGAGTCGGAGTTTTTTCTTACGAGGACCTCGCCAACTTGTACTCACGAGAAGCGATGCTGGTGGATGCTGCCCGAGAAGCGAAGATAGATATCTCGTTTCTTAAGGAAGCATCAATAAACAGAGAGAAGACCGAGGACGTTTCGATGCTGATACCGGTCGCTTTCCCTAGTGGGAAGCGTGTGACTGCTGTTACTCGTGCAAAGCTTGAAGCAATGCTCAGAGAACACGGAGTAAACACCGTCGCTGATGTGCGAGAACTGGATGAACTCACCATGCGCTACGCGCACACGGGAGTCTCTAAACTCACACACTCAATCGATAGTGCTAGAGCTTTGAGCTCACGACGAGTATTTCTTCGTCGTGACGTAAAAAAGATCGAGATTCCGAGAGCTGACATCGAGCTGGACATCGACATGGAGAACGACCCTGGTGGTCTTATCTACATGTGGGGTACAAGACTGACTGTGCGAACAGAACGTCTCACTGTGCCTGGTGTTCATCCGCAGGGAGCCTACAGGCCGTACTGCACCTGGGGTCGTGACGACCACGAGGGCGAGATGCAAGCATTTTCTGACATGTGGAGACTGGTTGTCACCATGCGAGGCCTTGCTTCGTTTAGCGGTGTGAGTTTTAGAGCTTACTGCTACAGCGGTGCTGAGGAACGATGCATGAAGACACTCGCACGCAAGTACGAAGGTCAGAGTGGCATACCTACTCTCTCGGAGCTAGAGGATTTTTTCCGCAGCGATGAGTGGGTTGACATGGAGCGCTTGGTGAAAGCTCAGACCCTGTGGCCAACGAGCGACATGGGACTGAAGTCACTTGCCAAGTGGGCGCACTTTACCTGGAGAGCGGCTGATGCCGGCGGTGATCAATCAACCGTCTGGTACCAAGGTGCAACCGAGGGTAATAAGAAGGCCCAGAAGAAGCTTGTCGAGTACAACGAGGATGACGTCGAAGCGACGTACTACCTTCGCAACTGGCTCAC
>ENA-ORFA01001222-ORFA01001222.1-marine-metagenome-genome-assembly--contig:-NODE-1222-length-10311-cov-3.221321_pt1 | contig 10311 bp, 11 predicted proteins | sample MGYA00248621_ERZ508587 | MGnify/ENA primary metagenome ERZ508587 (study PRJEB26250, sample SAMN06266239) | marine metagenome | isolation source: Columbia River Estuary | place: USA:Columbia River... | reverse complement strand
AGTGATTGCGCCGGTATCAAATGACGGACACGTGTGCTTCTACGTGTACGGCAAGGCCCACTTGCTCGTGGATGCAGCGGGCTACTTCTCAGCCCCGCCAGTCTGAATCACAAGTAATACGTAACTAAGACAAAATCCCCCTCGGCATCTGGTCTAGACCAGGAGCCGAGGGGGATTTTTAGTATCTGGAATTCAGTACCGAAATGCGGCAGTAATTCAGCTTTCGATAATGGTGATCGATTCGATCGTGATCTCGTTGAGCGGCGGAACACCATTCGATGAAGGGTTTCCGGCAGCGTCAAGAGCAGTCACCGTTGAGTCAAGACCATCTGTGACTTGACCGAACAACGTGTAGTTAGGCGGCAACGAAACACCCTGATCGCCACTGATCACAAAAAACTGACTACCGTTGGTATTTGCTCCAGAGTTAGCCATGGCCAGCGAGCCAATCTTGTATTCACCTGAGGCCGGCAATTCATCCGCGAACTTGTAACCAGGTCCACCTGAACCAGTTGCGGTGGGGTCACCACACTGAATCATGAAGCCAGGAATGGCACGGTGACACGTGGTGCCATCGAAGTACTTGTTGCGAGCAAGGCTCACGAAGTTGTTGACGGTGCCAGGAGCCTTGGCTGCATCGAGTACTGCCGAGTACGTACCCATGTTGGTCGTCACCACTGCGGTGTAGGTCTTGGTGGGATCAATACATAGTGCGAATGAATCGTCGAAGTCTTGTGTTTGTGTGGAAGCACCATCGACAGGTGGGCACTCGGTGGTTCCGTAAACGAAGTCTGCAGGCGCAGCGGTGTCGCCGGGCACTGTGGTCGCGTCGCCTGTGGCAACCGTGGTACTCGCGAATGCATCAACAGATGTCGTGACAGGCGATGCATTGTCAGTTGAGTCATCGTTGGTCAAAAATGCGATGCCGAAGAACAAGGCCAAGATGATGACAATGGCTCCGACAATGCGGACAGTCGTCTTGGTCGTCTTCTGGCGCTTGGCGGCGACCTCTTGAGCCTGACGGCCCATCTCGCGGTTCATTTTCTTGCGTTCACGTTTTGCTGTTCCCATAGTGGGGGAAGGCTAACGGGGCAGAGGCCTGCCCTGCAGGTCGGGAATGGTGACCGTTAGGTAAACAACCTGATCTGAGGCCCGTCAAGAGGTAGCCTGAAACCCTTGTGGCACTCATTGTCCAAAAATACGGAGGCACTTCGGTAGCCGACCCTGAACGTATCCGTGCCGTGGCCGAACATGTGGCCTTTACCAAGCGCCACGGCAACGATGTCGTGGTCGTGGTTTCGGCCATGGGTAAGTCGACCGACAACCTGATCAAGCTCGCCAATGAAGTCTCATCTGTTCAGCCAGATCGCGAACTCGACATGTTGCTTACTACTGGCGAGCGCATCTCGATGACTCTGGTATGTATGGCTCTGGCCGGAGTCGGCATCGACGCCATCAGTTTCACGGGTAGCCAAGTCGGCATCATCACCGACACTGTGCACACCAAGGCCAAGATTCTTGAAGTGAAGGGCGACCGCGTTCGCGAAGCCCTTGCTCAAGGCAAGGTGTGTGTTGTCGCCGGCTTCCAAGGCGTGAGCACCGATAAAGAGATCACCACTCTTGGTCGTGGCGGTTCAGACACCACCGCGGTTGCACTTGCCGCTGCGCTTGGTGCCGATAGTTGCGAGATTTACACCGACGTCACGGGTGTCTTTAGCGCCGACCCACGCATTGTTCCGCAAGCTCGCAAACTGCAACACATCAACTTTGATGAAATGCTCGAAATGGCTGGCGCTGGTAGCAAAGTGTTGGCCTTGCGTTCAGTTGAATTTGCTCGTAATCACAATGTCCCGATTCAAGTGCGTTCCAGTTTCACCTGGGAACCCGGCACTTGGGTCACTAGTCAGGAGCCTTCGATGGAAGATCCCATTATCTCTGGTGTTGTCACCGATGTCAGCGAAGCCAAAGTCACTGTACGTAAGGTGCCCGATCGTCCAGGTATTTCGGCGGCGTTGTTCGAACAGCTTGCGGACTCAAACGTGAATGTCGACATGATCGTGCAGAACACGTCCACTGACGGCAACACCGACATCAGTTTTACTGTGCCTAAAGCCGACATGAAAGTTGCGCAAGGAATCGTTGAGTCGGTCGCTAAAGAAATTGGTGCCGCTGGGATTGCACAAGATGACGCAATTGCCAAGATTTCATTGGTCGGTGCCGGAATGAAAACGAGCCCTGGCATCGCAGCAAAGATGTTCCGCACCCTCGCCGACAACGGTGTCAACATTCAAATGATTTCAACATCGACTATTCGTATCTCAGTTGTTATTGCTTCGGCCGATCTTGAAAAGGCGGCACGTTCATTGCACACTGCATTTGGTCTCGACAGCGGCCAGTCATATAGCGCTCCGTTGCCCGAGCGGAAATAACGCATGTCGCGAGCGCGTCGTCGTCAACATGTGCCGTGGAATGCGGCCGGTCGTGCATCTGAAACTCAAGGTGATGGCGACAGTGTTGTGCGCGACACTGGCTGGGTTTTCAACAATGAAACTGGGCAACAACTGACCCTTGCCGAATTTGTGAATTCGGGTGAACAAGAAGTTGGCGCGTACTTGCAGTACTTCGGATTCTTGCCTGAAGAAAATGCCCAACGTTCGCTCGTCGAAATTGGCGCGGGTATCGGCCGCATGACCGCCGGTTTTTCTCAGCGATTCAAATCGGTTGTGGCATGCGATCTTGATGCGGCGTTTCTTGAGCGTTGCCGCGAAGCAGTTGGCAAGTTTGGAGTTCCTGAACGTCTGTCAACATCACATGTTGCCGACGGCAAGACGCTCGCATTGCCTGATGCCTCAGCCGACATGGTATTTAGCTACATCACCTTGCAGCATTGCGAAAGTGCCGATGCGTTGGCATTAACCGAAGAAGCTTTACGAGTGGTGAAGCCCGGTGGCTATGTGCTGTTGAATTACCGCACCTGGGTTGCCGCCGACTTGTTGCTGTTTCCTGCTGGTGTGATCACCCGTGCTTTGTGGCGCGTGCCCACCATCGGAGCCTGGCTCGCCCGTCAACGCTGGTCGACCCGTCTCGGATGGCAAGCCAATCGTCTGGCCCCCAAAGTGGTACTCGATCATTTGGCATCAAAAAAGATCGAACTACTCAGCCCGACATTGTGGTTCAGCCACCGTCGTCGAATTGGCGGAGTTGACGGAATCCCGCAATGCACGTTCATTGGTGTGCACGGCAGTCACTGGTGGTTAATTGCCCGTCGGGCAGCCTGACCTGCCCGTTAGCCTTGCGTGTTATGCGTATAGGAGTAGTAGGAGCAACCGGCCAAGTAGGAAGCGTCATGCGCACCCTGTTGGCCGAGCGCAATTTCCCGATTGATGAGATTCGTTTTTTCGCTTCGGCCCGTTCGGCCGGAACCACCCTTCCGTGGAAGGGCGGTGAAATCACCGTTGAAGACGCTGCGACTGCCGACCCGTCTGGGTTAGACATCGCACTGTTTTCATCAGGTGCCACATCGTCTCGCGAACTCGCACCGCGCTTTGCTGCGGCTGGTGTGATTGTCATCGATAACTCGTCGGCTTGGCGCATGGATCCAGAAGTTCCGCTTGTTGTCAGCGAAGTAAACCCTGAAGAAATTCGCAATGCACCTAAGGGCATTATTGCTAATCCCAACTGCACCACGATGGCAGCAATGCCTGTGTTGAAAGTGTTGCATGACGAAGCCGGTCTTAATCGTTTGATAGTGAGTACGTATCAAGCAGTGTCCGGTGGCGGACTTGCTGGTGTTGACGAACTTGATAAGCAGTCGCGTGAAGTTTCTGACAACGCCCGCGACCTCACCTATGACGGTGAAGCGGTTGTTTATCCAGCACCAACCAAGTTCACCAAGCCCATCGCGTTCAACGTGTTGCCATTCGCTGGTAAGTACACCGACGATGATTCGTTTGAGACCGACGAAGAACAGAAATTACGCAATGAAAGTCGCAAGATTTTGGCGATTCCGAACTTGCGCGTTTCAGGAACTTGCGTGCGTGTTCCGGTGTACACCGGTCACTCATTGAGCATCAACGCAGAATTTGATCGACCGATTTCGGTGGCCCGTGCCAAAGAGTTGTTGTCGTCAGCACCTGGTGTTGTGTTCACCGATGTACCGACACCGCTTGAAGCAGCTGGCAAAGACCCGAGCTTTGTTGGTCGTATTCGCCAAGACTTGTCACTTGAAGATGGTCGTGGCTTGGTGTTGTTTGTGAGCAACGACAACTTGCGCAAGGGTGCTGCATTAAACGCAGTGCAGATTGCTGAACTGTTTCTGTAAAGATCAGTTAGCAAGCACAGGGGAGAGCCGCGCAGCGCGGACATCCGTTGGCATAACGCTCAACACACGCAGATAAGTCGACGCCCATTTGATTGGCGAGGGTGGCGACCCAGGCCAACACATCGCTGAATTCATGTTCTTGTTGAGCCTTGGTTCCTTTGCGCACGGCCTGAGCCAATTCGCCGATTTCCTCGGCTAACCAGGCCACAGTTGAGGGCACGCCGCGAGCACGATCGCGATCGCCGTAGGTACGTTCGATGACATCTTGAAGTTGCGCAATATCCACGGGTTCACCGTAGAGCGAAATGAGCCAGTAAATGGCACATCCCCCGCCGAAGCGGGGGATGTGTGCTGGTCGGGGTGAGAGGATTTGAACCTCCGGCCTCCACGTCCCGAACGTGGCGCGCTAGCCAAGCTGCGCTACACCCCGATGGTGCAGGAAACGAGCCTATAGGGACTCGGCAGTTTCCCCTAACTGCAAAACCGGCTTTTGGTAACCACTGCCTACCTGGCTTCGTTTACTCTGACCTCAAGAGGAAAATGGGGGCGAAGATGAAACAGCAAATGGTGCGAAGGCTCGGTGCCGCTGCAGTGATATTCGGCCTCTTAGCAGGATGCAGTAGTTCCGCCAGTACAACAGCTGACGGCTCGGCGCCAGTGTCAGATGTGTCTAGTACCGAAGCCTCGACAACAACCTTTGAGATAACAACAACAACCGCTCCTCTCGCAGTCGAGCCCGCTTGTGACCTGTCTGCTGTTCCGGCCGATCAAGACGTCAGTGGTTTAATCAAACTCGAATGTCTCGGTGACTGGATGATCACTCAGAGTTACCCCGACTGTGGTGAATGCGAGGGCGTCATTCCGTTCCATTTAGAAAACAACGAGTGGAAGATGTATGACCCGCTATACATCTACTGCTATTCAGTGCCCGATGGGTATGGGCCAGAACCTGAAGGCGCAATAACTAACGAGAGTTTTATCTTCACGACAATTCAAATCGCCGTTGCAGGTTTTCCGTGTGATGAAACCAATCAGGGTTATCACCCCGAAAGTGCCGCCGATCAACTGTTGTATGGCGACACTGGTCCTCGAGTGTTTGCATTACAAGAAGCACTCATTGCTGCAGGATTTCTTGAAGGTCCTGCCGACGGTGAATACGGCCCAGCAACGATTGAAGCAGTGATGAACTTTCAGTATTCGCAGAACATACCAGTTGATGGATTTGCCGGACCCAATACGCACGCGTTGTTAGGTATTGCGTACCCGTAATCAGTTGGCGGTTGCGACTTCAACTTCTGCAGCAGCGACTTCTTGAACGATTTCTTCAACAACGGGTTCGTCGGCTGCGGGGATTCCTTCAGCGAAGCAACCGCCACCGGCAATGGCTTTGCTTGCACGGCGTAAACGCAATGCATCAAGCGGCTTAATGAGCCAACCGTCGGCGCCACTACGACGAGCCATGTGCACATCGGCTTGACGATCGAGCAACATCAAGATCGGAACATGGGGCAACGTGCCACCACTTTCGTCGAGACGAAGGTCCATGGTGACCGCAATGCCACCCATGGTGCCGATCTGTAAATCAAGAATCACCAGATCGGGAGTACGGGCCTTGACGACCCCAACGACCGAGCGTCCGTCGCGACAATGGGTGAAAGTTGTTTCGGGTCCGCCGAGGGCGGCGACGACTTCGTCGACCAGCCAGTCAGCATCGGTAGCCAGGATCACATGCACGTCTGAAACGCTACCTCGTGGGCGTGCTGGCGACGAGATCCCGCCCCAAATCGGCGATGGCGTCAAGATCGTGGACATCGGTGGCCCGCTGGTACAGGCGAACCACGAGAGCCGACCCCACTGAATCAAGCAGTGGCTTCAAGGTGGCTTCTTCGGCCTGAACGATGCGACGCACGTGAGCCAGGTTGCCGTGCAGGGCCGCCAGATCGGCATTGCCCTCTTTGTCGGCCTTTCGCGCTGCGGTGATTGAGGCAGTCGCAGAACCCTTGCCAAATTTTGGTTGCAGTCGGTTGATGATGAGTCCGGTCACTGGGGTGCCCACTCGCGCGAGTTCATCGGTGAAAAAGATCGCCTCGCGAATGGTGTCGTGATGTGCCGAAGCCACCACAACGTATTTGCTATCTGTTGACTTCAGCAAAGTTTGCACGGCAAGGGCGCGTTGACGAAAACCTTCTTCAATACCTTCGAAGGCTTGAAAGAAGTTGATGGCATCAGCCAACACATCGGCACCAATGACGCGGCCAATTGTTTTCAAAATTGGTTGTGCGGCAAAGTTCAAAACGCGCAGACCACCGCGAGCGGGCATCACCAACCAGCGATACACGCGGTGGTCAAGGAAGTTCATCAACTTTTGTGGAGCCTCAAGGAAATCAAGGGCCTCGCGGGTCGGGGGAGTATCAACGATGACGAGATCAAAACGATCGTCATTAAACAACTCATACAGTTTTTCAGCAGCCATATATTCTTGGCTGCCCGAGAGGCGACTCGCGATATTGCTATAGAACGGGTTCGTCAAAATTGCTTGTTCTTGTTGCTTATTTCGCGACTGTTGACGAATGACTTCGTCAAATGTGGCACGAGCATCAAGCATCATGGCCCACAACTCTCCCGAAGATTTGTGTTGTACGCGACTGGGTTCATTGCTCAATTCAGATAACCCGAGTGCATCAGCCAAACGTTTTGCGGGATCAATCGTGATCAACACAACTCGGCGACCGATTTTGGCAGCTTGCATCGCTAACGCCGCCGCAGTTGTTGTTTTGCCGACACCGCCCGAGCCGCAGCACACAACAATGCGCGAAGTTGAAATGACATCATGGAAATTCTTCTTGCTCATGAGTGTGCGCTCAATTCAGCGCTCAGTGCTTGAGCCAATGTTTTGATGTCGCCGGCCGACAACCCGGCACTAGCGATATGCGGCAATGAGATTGATCGTGTTGCAACAAGTTGATTGACGCGTTCAACTTCATGAGCATGCATCGCGCAACGTGATGCTCGATAGCGCGCTGCATCACCGAGTTCGTCGTCCGGCAATCGGCCAGCAGCGACGAGAGCCGTGATTTCTGGAGCCTGATCAACTCCGTTGATCACAACTGGCCCGAAATGAACACCAACGGTTTCGGTGAGTAGTGCAGTGGTCTCGAGCAACTCATTGACGGGAGTGGTTTCGGGCAGGGTCACCATGATCACCCGACATTTTTCGGGATCGTGCAACATCGCCAGGACTTCGTTGGCTTGCGAGTGCAAAGGGCCACCGCTGATGGTCTTGGCCATCGCTGCGGGGGACTGTAAAAACGACATGGCATGCCCTGCTGCCGGGCCGTCGACGATGATCAGATCGTGATCGCCCTCGGGGCCAGTGAGACCAACCAAATGCTTGAGCTTGCCCAAGACCAAGAGGTCGTCAATCCCTGGTGCGGCGCTGGCAACCACGCCGACGACGCCAGTTGACACCAACCTTTTGGCCAATAGGGCGAGTCCTTGGGTGGCCAGGTAGTCCTGCAGAGCGTCGCTTGCGGTCAACGAGCGCAACAGAATCGAACCGGTCTTTTTTGGACCAAGTCCGCTCGAAATGGTGGTGCCGTCGTAATCAGCCCCATCAGTTGGGGCTCCACCCAGCAATTCGCTCAAACCTTGGCGCGAGTTAAGCGTCACAACTAGTACTCGAAGTCCGAGATCGGCTGAGGCGCGTGCCATCGCAGCCGTTACGGTTGTCTTGCCGACACCACCCTTGCCGGCCACCACAAGCATCCGCGACATGGTGAACAGTGGGTCATTATTTTTCTTTTTCGGAGACACTCGTGCGCAGACTAGCCATCCTCTTCATTGCTGTCGGCTCCGTGCTCGGCTTTATTGATGTGGCACATGCGTCATCGGGCACCGAACCGCCTACTCAAGAGGCAGTGACAACCAGCGCCGCAGTGACCGCGACGGACTTAGCCCCAGTTGACGTGTTGCAGGTCTCGGGCCTGATCGACAACATCATCGTTGACGCCATCAACAACGCAATCGCTGATGCTGAAACCAATGGTGCACAAGCTCTCGTTTTGCAGATCAACTCGAAGGCCTCTTTAGTGGGTCGAGACGTGATGCGCGATTTGTACAACCGCATCGCCAACGCAACTGTTCCTGTGGCGATTTGGGTTGGACCCTCTGGTTCGAAGGCGACTGGCCTTGGTGCACAACTTTTGTCGGCCGCCGATGCAACGGGTATGGCTCCCGGAACTCGTATTGGTAAGTCCGGAACTCCACTCGTTGATGGCGTTGACTTTGGTGAAGCCACCGATGAGTTGCGTACCAAGACACTTGGCTTTCAAGATGCTCGTCGTGGTGGCGCATTGAAACTAGAAATCAGTGACGAAGGTGCTCCGACAATTCGCAACATGGTGTACGCACTTGATGGTCTCACCTTTGACGGCATCACCCTCGATACCGCTGTTGAAACTCTCAACGATGACGGCAGCGTTTCAAATGACATCACGACGGTCCGTTTCCACAAACTTGGTTTGTGGGCGCAGATGTTGCATACTTCAGCAAGCCCGCCAGTTGCATACCTGTTCTTGATCATTGGCCTTGCGCTGTTGATCTTTGAATTCTTCACTGCTGGTATTGGTGTTGCGGGTGTTGTTGGCGCAGTGTTGTTGTTGCTTTCGTTTTACGGTCTTGGTGAATTGCCCGAACGTAATTGGGCGCTCATCTTGATGTTCCTCTCGATGTTTGCATTCTCGATTGATGTGCAAGTCGGGATTCCACGTTTCTGGACCGGTATTGGTCTTGTGGCGTTCAGTGTTTCGTCAGTCTTTATGTTCCCGGTTTTTGATCAGCAATCGTTGAGCGTGTCATGGTTGAGCCTTCTCGTTGGCATCGGTGGAATTGCACTCACATTTGTGTCGGGTATGCCGAGCATGACCCGAACACGCTTCGCAACACCAACGGTGGGACGTGAACGTCTCATTGGCGAAGTTGGTATGGCGATTTCTGACATCAGCCCCGATGGCGCAGTGCAGATTGGTGCAGCACGTTGGAAGGCTCGCACCAACCGTGCGACTCCCGTGAAGTCTGGCGAAATGGCGCGCGTTGTTGCGATCGACGGAATTGTGTTGCAGGTTGAACCTGAAGAGGGTGGAGCTCGCGACTATCGCGAACGCCGACCCAAAGAAGCTGCCGCGACAGACGAGAGTTAATTTCTGGTCGTGATTGCATGAGACTTTTTGACGAGCCCCTCATGCAACCACAAGAACTATTACCTCACGACGGCAGCGCGCTCTACCGACCAGGGTTCTTCAACTCTGCTGATAGCGATCGGATGTTTCGTTCAATCTTGGATGAAACTCCTTGGGAAGCACGCAACATCATTTTGTTCGGTAAAGAAGTGCCGCAACCGCGACTTGCATGTTGGTACGGAGACTTGGCGTATTCGTATTCGGGAATCACGCTTGATCCTCGACCAATGACGCCAACATTGCTCGAAATCAAACAACGGTGTGAGGAAGAAGCCTCAACGCAATTCAATTCAGTTTTGGTGAATCTCTATCGCGATGGCCAAGACTCAATGGGCTTACATGCTGATGATGAACCCGAACTTGGTAGTGAGCCCGTGATCGCATCGGTGAGTTTCGGAGCCGAGCGCAACTTTCGTCTACGTCATCGCGAGACGAAAGAGTTACAGCAAGTTTTTTTGGCATCTGGATCATTGTTGGTGATGAGTGGTTTGTCGCAGGCCTGCTGGATGCATGACATACCAAAGACCAAAAAGTTTGTTGAGCCGCGCATCAACCTGACTTTTCGCTATATCAATTTGATCTAGATCTTTGGCCCAGCAATTCGTACATCGCCACGGCGGCGAGTCATCGCCCGCGCATCAAGTTCGCCGGCTAAGGGAACTGAGTGTTTGCGGGTGACGCCGAGTGCTTCACGGAACTGCGACATCGTGAAACCTTCGGGGTTTGTTTGTAAAAGCTGGGCGGCAACAACAC
>ENA-ORFA01001221-ORFA01001221.1-marine-metagenome-genome-assembly--contig:-NODE-1221-length-10313-cov-5.105998_pt1 | contig 10313 bp, 10 predicted proteins | sample MGYA00248621_ERZ508587 | MGnify/ENA primary metagenome ERZ508587 (study PRJEB26250, sample SAMN06266239) | marine metagenome | isolation source: Columbia River Estuary | place: USA:Columbia River... | reverse complement strand
CTGTTGCCAATCAGCATGCCGCCAATACCAGCGCCCAAAATAATGAAGGTCTCAATCGGCGCTGATTTGATAATCGGCTTCATGCTTCCGCCGGCCATGATAAAGCCACCGAATACGCAAACCATCAAAACAACGATACCAATAATCGCATTCATATCTCTCTCCAAAAACGGCCAAACGGGCGGCTAGGAAATCCCAGCGTCGCCCGTCAAAGTCACTCCCAATCTACGCCCATTAAGGGCGCACGCCTCAATGCATCGCTGCAGACAAAGGCGCACCTGCAACAGGTGTTGATTTTGGCAACAAATTAGGAACATCACGCCAAGCCTGACGAATTTCACCCATCAAGGTTTGGACTTCTTCCAACACTGCCAAGTCGTTGTGCGCATTCACATACACCAAACGACGTGTCACATAACTGTACAACTCATGCAAATTGCGGGCCAAGTCGCCGCCTTTGTCCAAATCCAGGGCGCCTTGTAAACCAATGACGATGCGACCAGCGCGAACCAGACTCTTGTTCTTGTCTTCAATGGCATTGCGCTGGATGTGTCCGCGAGCTGTGACCAAGCTGTCGAGCAGGCCGTCAAACAGCATCTGAATCAACTCCACTTTGTCGGCGACCATTGCCTGTGAAGTGTTGTTGCCTTCACCGTAGCTTTCCATGGCTTTGAAATGTAATCTCATGATGTCGTACTCCTTTTGATCCAGACACTGCTGGTATCGGAGGTACAACTTGTAACTTGAGACATTGCCTTCAATAAATGGAGAAATAGCCCTCATTGAAGAGGCTACCGGAAAATTGTTGCCGCTTGATAGCATGTTCATGCCTTGCCATCCTTGGTTTTGCCGCTGTTAACCGGCTCCACTTTGAGGGTAACGCGCAGCTTTTTAACCACTGCGGTTAGCAATTGGCTCACCCTCGACTCTGTCACGCCCAGAACTTCACCAATCTCTTTGAGGTTGAGTTCCTCAACGTAGTACAAATTCATTAATAATTGGTCGCGCTCTGGCAAATCGCCAATGGCACCGGTTAGGACGCCCATAAATTCTTGATGCTCAACAATGGCTTCAGGTTGCTGAGAAGAGTCGGTGGCAATGCTCATGACTTCTTCAGTGACCACTTCCATGGAGTACGTTTCAAAACGTCTGGCCTGAGTTCGCTCTTTGTGAAAAAGCTCAATGTCCTTGCCCATGTGGTCGGCCAACTCTGCTTGGGTGGGCGTTCGGCCCAATTCGGCAGCCAACTCATGGGTGGCTTCACTGTGCGACTTATTAATGGCCACCGCAGATCGGGGCAAAAAGGACAGGCGCCTTACCTCGTCCAAAATGGCGCCGCGAACGCGACTGTGGGCAAAATTTTCAAACTCTAAACCTTTGCTGGGGTTGTAAGCCCGTGCAGCCTCTAAAAGACCAATCATGCCCACCTGAATCAGCTCGTCCAACTCCATAAAGGGCGGCAACCTCACTTTGAGGTGCAAAGCCACGCGCTTGACCATGCCCAAATGGGCCATGACCAGCGCTTCGCTGTTGTTTTGAACCTCTTCGTAGAGTCGGGTGGAGCTGGCCATTGGGTTTTAAATGTCTGACGAAGCCAGACGTCGCTCCATGAAAAACTGCAAACCGCCCGACATAGGGGGCACTTGCGGCAAACCTTGAATGGACTTGGCCAAATGCCTAAAGTCTCTGGAAGATGAACTGGTGGGTGCAAACTCAATCACAGGCATGTATTTTTTGTGCGCCTGCAAAATCATTTCGTCGTTTTCAATGGCGCCCAAATAGCGAACAGATCGGTTTAAAAACCGCGCGCACACATTGTTGATGCGCTCAAACAATTGGTAGCCCTCTTGGGCGCTGGCCACACCATTGGGTATGAGGTAAATTTCTTCGAGGCCATGATCTTGAATCATGATTTTGATGGTGCCGTAGGCATCTGCAATAGAAGAGGGGTCGTCCTTGACCACCACAAACCTTCTTTCGCAGGCAGACAAGAACGTTAGCACGGACGGCGCAATGCCAGCGGCCATGTCGACAATCAAATAGTCAATGGGGTCTTCCAAGCTGCTAAAGGCTTGAATGATATTGGCTGCGCCCATTTCATCCAAGGCTGCCATGTCTTGTCGGCCCGAGCTGCCAGGGACCAGTTTCACGCCTTGGCGCGTGGTCACAATGATTTCTTTGAGTGTTTTGGCACCGCTTAAAAAATCGCTCAAATTAAAGGGACACCGCACACCCATGGAAATTTGGGCATTGGCCAAGCCCATGTCTGCGTCAAACAACATGACGCGCGAACCCGTGGCCTGCAAGGCTGCAGCCAAGTTCACAGAGACGGTGGTTTTGCCCACGCCGCCTTTGCCACTGGCCACGCCAATGACTTGAGTGCGCTTGGATTTATCCATGCGTCACCAAAATAGGTGGGGATGCCTGCTGCCTAGCAGGTCGAATCATGGTCAGATCAATTTTGGACAAGTTCAAGCTATTTGATGATGTTGAGGCCAGAGTTTCAGGCGTCTCGGTCGGCTTAAATTCAGGCATGCACCGCGCAATGGCTAAATTGACCAAAACTGCAGGGCTTAAGGTTAACACTCCCGCGCTCAATTTATCAGATTCGCTGCCCATCGAAAGGGTCAAATTTGTCTGATCGTTGTTCAAAAATTGAATCAAGGGCCAAGGCGCGCTAGATTCATCGAATTTGGTCAGCAGCAGGCTGTTCCAAGCCAAGCCTGAATCGGTCAAAACACGCTTCAAAGTCACACTTGAAGCATCTACGGGCAACACCGCGTGAAACTGGCAATTGCGATCAAGCGCCAAAATCTCAGCCAGTCGGTCTGTCATTTGAACGCCAGAGGTGTCAATTAAAACCAATTGTCTAGATGACAACTCTTTCAAAAGCTGACCCAAGCTTTCTGCATTGGCAGCACGGTAGCAATCGACCTCAGCCTGTGCAGATAGTTGTTGAATTTGTGACCATGCGCCAGCGCGGTCATCTTGATAAGACACCACGGCCACTTTGTGAGAACCCATCAGGTGGGCTGCATGCTGTGCCCATCGAACGGTCATGAGGGTTTTGCCAGCACCCGATGATCCGGCCACGGCGTGAACGCCTGACAAAATAAAGGGCTGCGACCTTGACTTTAGATTGCACAGCAATTGCTGTTGCAAACTTGACTTGGCATCGCTTAAATTCTTTTGCTCTTTCAGTCCAGACAAGAGCAGTGTTCTTAAAGCAGAAGGCACTGGCGCTTCACACAAATTGTTGACCAATGCTTGCAAATGCTCCGGCCATTGTTGTTGTGTTTCCCAAGCCGAAACTTGCTGGTTCATCCGAATTTCTTGACGCAAGGCCGACAACTCTTCGATCACCAGCGACACAATTTCTTTGCCACGTTCGTTTTCGCGAGTTTGCTCTGCCAAAGTCATGGCCGGCATTGCTTTAGCCTCAGTGTTGATGGCGGCCGCACGAAGAGGTCCCAACAAAGCATTGGCCAAGTGATCATCAAAGCCCGCACTGTCTTTGGCCTTTGTTTCTGCAGATTTCGCAGGGCTGTCTTCTATTGAATTCGAAGCAGCTGTAGTTTCAATTTCCAGCAAATCGTCCTCACTGGCCTCGACCTCCAAGGTCTCTACCTCGAGCGCAATGACAAGTTCAGTTTGCCCACCCACACGGTGGTTAGAAATGATCAGTACGTCCTTGCCGTACAAAGCCATCGCTTGTTCGGTAGCGCTGCGTGTGTCTCTTGCGAGAATTCTTTTGAGTTCCATGGTGGTCTCTATTCTTACGTCTGGGTTTGAATCAATTAACGTGTTTCAGCGTGTACGGTGTGAACCACCTTGACACTTTGATCATCTGGAATTTCGCTGTAGGACAACAAGGTCATTTCGTTCACGCGATAGCGAACAGCCTTGGACATCCATGGGCGAATAGCGGGCGACACCACCAACACGGCAGGGTGTCCCATTTCTTCAACGGCACGAGCGCCTTCGCGCAAGGCTGCAAACAAGCGCTCAGACAAACCAGGCTCCAAGGCCATGCTTTGACCTGGTGCGGTTTGCTGCAATACGTTGTGCAACAACTGCTCTAAATTAGGGTCTAGGGTCATCACTGACAAAGCGTTAGAGTCGTCAACCAAGCTCTGAACAATCATGCGGCCTAACTTAGGGCGCACAAGTGAAGTCAATTGATCGGGCTCTTGCGTGCGGCTGGCCACTTCAGACAATGTTTCTGCAATGGTGCGCATGTCGCGAATAGACACTGACTCGTTCAGCAAGTTTTGCAAAGTGCGTGTCACCACACCCAAAGACAACTTGCCAGGCACCAAGTCTTCGACCAATTTAGGTGACTTGGCAGCCAACTTGTCGAGCAATTGCTGAACTTCATCGTGGCTGAGCAAATCGGAGGCGTTGTCGCGCAATACTTTGTTCAAATGGGTGGCCACAGCAGTGCTTGCGTCTACCACGGTGTAGCCCAGCGTACGTGCTAAGTCGCGTTGTGAAGGATCAATCCAAACTGCTTCCAAACCAAATGCTGGCTCTTGAGTGGCTTGGCCTTCCAGGGGTCCATAAACTTGACCAGGATTGATGGCCAATTCTTTGCCCACTTTAATTTGGCCCTTACCGCGAACCACACCCTTCAACACAATGTGATAAGCATCAGGATCAATGGTCAAGGCATCGCGAATGCGGACTGGCTGAACCAAGAAGCCCAATTCAGCCGACAATTTTTTACGTACACCCTTCACGCGGCTCATCAATTGACCACCTGTTTCTGGGTTCACCAAAGGAATCAAGCCATAACCAATTTCAAGGCCAATGAGGTCCACTTGGTCCACATCGTCCCAATCCAATTCTTTGGGTTCTTCCAAAGCAGCTTGTGCGGCTTGCTCTGCTGGGGTGCCTAGCACGGGCTGTGCTTGTTTCTGTGTAATGCGATAAGCCAAGCCTGCGGTGGCCAAAGCCAATGTCAGAAATACCAAATGAGGCATGCCGGGTACCAAGCCCATGATGGCTAAAATGGCGGCCGACAGGTACAAAGCCGGGGGGTTGGACAACTGAGAAGAGGCTTGTTCCGTCATGGACTCAGAAGTGGTCACACGGGTCACGATGATGGCTGTAGCCAATGACAAAAACAATGCAGGAATCTGTGCCACCAAGCCATCACCGATGGTCAGCAAGGTGTAAATGCGGCCAGCTTCGGACAAGGACAAATCGTGTTGAGCGACACCAATGGTAAGGCCACCAATCAAGTTGATCACCAAAATAAGCAGGCCAGCCACCGCGTCGCCGGACACAAATTTGGAGGCACCGTCCATAGAACCGAAGAAGTCGGATTCTTGGGAAAGTTCTTCGCGGCGTTTTTTGGCAGTTTCTTGATCAATCACGCCAGCATTCAAGTCGGCGTCAATTGACATTTGCTTGCCTGGCATAGCATCTAAAGTAAAGCGGGCGTTCACTTCAGATACACGGCCTGCACCTTTGGTCACCACAATGAAGTTGATGATCATCAAAATAGCAAAGATGATGAAACCCACCACGTAGTTGCCACCGATCACAAACTCACCGAAAGCCGCCACCACTTTGCCAGCAGCCTCGTGGCCTTCATGGCCATCGACCAAAATGACACGGGTGGATGCCACGTTCAAGCCCAAGCGGAGCATGGTGGCAAACAACAAAACAGATGGGAAGGATGAAAACTCAAGCGGCTTGCGGGTGCCAATGGCAATCATGATGACCAACAAGCTGCAGCCAATGTTGAAGGTAAACAGAATGTCCAACAACAAGGGTGGCAGAGGTATCACCAACATGGCCATGATCAATAACACCATGGCGGGCAAGCCCAGGCCGGCGTAATCAAATTTGGACAGGTTCTGTCGAACCGCTGACAGGGTCAAGGTGCTCATGGTTGGCCTAAGGGGCTATTTACAGGGTTAGAACAATCAAACTGCATGGTTTTCTTCCATAGTTCAGCTTGTTGAGCAAAGTCCATGCCATGTGGAATCCCGACACCACACCGAATTTCCAAGATTCAGCCAAAGCGGCAACACCTAACCTGTCACGGTTTTTGCTAATACAAGGTGTACCCGGCCTCAAAACCGGAGCTGAAATATCAAACTGAAGATGGAAATACCATGGACGCAAACCTCAACTTTTTGACCCCACCTGCTTCGAAACCCACGTCAGTTGGGGCTTCCAAGGGTTCTACGGGTCTAGACCCGAGCCTGGCCAAGCCCATGAATGGGCAGGAATTTGCGGGTGTGATGCGCGACCTGATGGCCCAGGGAGACCGGCAAGACGTTGCCGGAACGGCCACAGGTGAAGCCACAGATGCCAACGCAGCTGCTCTTCAAACGCTCAATTTAGGCAACCAGTTCTCGGTCATTACCGCGGCCTCACCCCTGCCCGACCCCAACAGCTTGGCGGAATTTGCGCGAGGCCAAGGTTTGAGCGAATCGGCGGTTCAAGCCCTGTTTGGCGACCTCACAACAGCTGCTTTGTCACCAGAAACGGCTCAAATGGGCGGCCTCATGGGATTTCCCGCCAACCCCCTGTTAACGAACCCTTTGGCAGCTACCGGGGACGCCAGCACACTCACTCTGCTACCTAGCGCAGCCACTTTAGGCTGGATACAAGCCCACCCTGGCAGTTTGACCATTTCTGATCAGGTCGCCAGTTCTATTTGGACTCAGGCGCCCCACTTAGCAGCAACAGGTAGCCCCAAGGCTTCTGATGTATCCGCCCTGATGGCGACCGCAGGTGCGACCGGCGTTCTTCAAGTCCTGGGCGGCTTGGGCACCTCGCCGACACAAGCTTTAGGAAGTGCAGACAATTTGGCTGAAATTTCGCCAGAAATGGGTCCCTTAGACGCCATGCGCATGCGCATGGTGCCCACTTGGGAAAACATGACCCGCCAGTTGGCCCAATTGAACGGCACCCAACAGGCTGCGGCATGGGGGCAACTGACCTCCAACATCCTGAATAGCAAAGTTCAAGGCGGTGAATGCGAAGAGGTGCTGCTGGACCTGGGCGCCAATGACCCCTCCATCCTGTCGGCACTGGATGCCCTCCAAGACCACAGCGACAATGGACTCATCAGCCTAGACTCGGCTCGAAATACAGCCAGCACGGGTGCATTGGGAGCCGCCGCCACAAGTGCGGCCTTGGCCAACCCAGGCATGACCGACCGAGCAGCCCAAATTCAAGACTTGGCTGACAAGCTGGGCAAAGCCATGGGGGAAAGACTTCAAGAGCAATTGGAAAAGGGTGAATGGAAGCTACAGTTAAAGCTTAATCCTGCACATTTGGGCAAAATTGACGTTGAACTCGACATGAGCGCAGCTGGCTTGGACGCGGTTTTTAAAACCGACAATCAGCTCACGCGTGAATTGATTGCGCAAGGCATGAACAAACTCAAGGATAGCTTGGCACAATCGGGCATGACAGTTGCTAATGTCTGGGTGAACAGTGAAAACCAGAAGGGTTCTGGCGGAAACTCGACACCTCGTGAAAACACGGGCTCTGACTCATCTGTCAATGCCCCTGTGACAGAGGTTACAGCCGCTGAACCTCGCATCAAAGAACTCAGATCTTCAGATGCTTGGGACACACTGGCTTGAAATTTAACTAAAACGCCCGGTTGATCCGGTGTCAATTTGTTTATATAGAGGTGCCCTATGGCAACAGCAGCCCCAGAAGCAACAGAAGTCGTTGAAGAAGAGCCGAAAAAGAAGAAGCCCATCGTCCTGATCATTGGCGGCGTGGTGGGTTTGATCGTCCTGATTGTGGGCATTGTGCTTGGCACCTTGTTTTTCACGGGCTACTTCAATCCCAAACCCGTGGTCGAGCCCGAAGTTTCTGAAGCGGATGCAAAAGGCGACAAAAAAACTGACAACAAGCCTGGCAAGAAAACCAAGGACTCTCCAGAACTCACTCGTTTTGAGTACACCTACCTGCAAATTGAACGCGAGTTCTTGGTCAATATAAGTGGCTCCAAAAAAGTGATGTCGGTTCAAATTGCGGTCATGACCCATTACGACGACCGCGTGTTTGAAAACGTCAAGAAGCACGACTTTGCCATTCGCTCCGCCGTGATGGATGTGATGCGTCTCACCACCGATGCCGACTTGGTGAAGCCAGAATTTCGAAAAGAACTGGCAGTCAAAATTCGCGACAGCATCAATACCTTGCTCGAAAAGTACGAAGATTTTGGTGGCATTGAAGAAATTCATTTCACCAACTTCATCGTGCAATAAACTCCAAGCTTCATGCAGTCTCAGATTCTTTAATTGTTAGCGTTTAATGGCCACTTCCTTATTAACACCCGACGAACTTTCTGCCTTGGCAGAAGGCGTAATGGATGGCTCGATTCCAGTTGACACTGGTTTCAACACCACCGCACGGGTGAAAAAACACGACCTGGCCAGCGAAGACAGCAGCTTGGGGGTGAACATCACCTCGATCGACATGATCAACGAGCGCTTCATTCGCACGTTTCGCTTGGGTCTGGTCGAAATGCTGCGCACCAGCCCCAAGGTCAATCCCAATCAAGTAGAAATTGTTCGCTTTGGTGATTATCTTAAAAGCTTGAAGGCGCCATTGTCAGTTAATGTGGTTCGCATGAACCCTTTGCGCGGCAACTCCATTGTGGTCATCGACCCCACCGTGGTGTTTAGCTCATTGGACAGTTTCTTTGGCGGGTTTGGCAAAGGCGTAGGTAATTTACCACCTGGCCGCTTGTTCACTCCCACAGAATCACGCATCATCAACATGATTTTGGAGGTCTTCTTCAAGTCACTTCAAGACGCTTGGTCTGCCGTTTTGCCTATCGAATTCGAACTGGTGAGCTCAGAAATCAACCCCCAGTTTGCACAGATTGCCGACGAAAATGATTTGGTCATTTTGACCCGCTTTGAAGCGGAAGGAAACATGGATTCGCAAGGCTTCATTGACCTTGTTTATCCCTACGCCTCTCTCAAGCCCATCCGTGAGCTCTTAAGAAGTCGAGTTCAATCAGGTGATGGCAACGACGAGTCAGACAAGCAATGGCGCGAAGAACTTGAAGAAGCCGTAGACAGTGCTAGCTTAGAAGCCCGAGTCTTGTTGGGCAGCGTAGAGTCTTCTTTTGGTGAAATTGAAGCCATGAAAGAAGGCGATGTTCTCTTCTTCAAGAAACCCGAGTTGGCCAGATTGCTTGTCAACGGATTGCCCGCATTTGATGTTCAAGTGGGTAGCATAGGCGCACAAACTGCTGTGCAAATTGAACGGGCTTGTATTCCCAGCATGCAATAAATTTTCAGGAAAACGACATGACCGATACCACCACCGACGCCAACACCGCTATCGAAAACGAAGCGGCACATCGCCAAATCAATCCTGAAGTGTTGCAAAACATCAGCGTGACGCTTTCCATTGAAGTGGGCCGCGCCATGATCAAAATTCGCGATCTCATGCGCCTCACCCAAGGCAGCGTGGTCGAACTCGACCGCATCGCTGGCGAACCTCTCGATCTCTTGGTCAACAACACCGTTGTGGCCCAAGGCGAGATTGTTTTGGTCAACGATCGCTATGGCGTTCGCCTGACCCGAGTTGCACCTGCATCCGAGCGCATGAAAAACTTATAAAATCAGCTATCTAGACCTCAAGAAAAGAGCACCTCATGGCACCCGGCTTTGGCAGCGCCGAACTGTTTCGGATGATCGGCAGTTTTGCCTTGGTGCTGGCTTTGATGGCAGTACTGCTGTGGGCACTGCGCAGACTTCAATCGCGCATGAACAGCCAGAATTCTGGCCGTCGCTTACAAATCATTGAAACAGTCAGCGTAGGGCCACGCCAAAAAATAGCTTTGGTTCGCGTAGGTACCCACGAGGTTTTGGTGGGCATTACCCCCACTCAAATGACTTCATTAGGCCAACTGCCAGAAGGCTCTCACATTTCAGAAGCGGCTCACGCAACCCCACCTGCCAACGGAGACCTCTATGTTGCGTAAATTATTCAAGCAGCCCGTCGTATTGGCCAGCACCATCATTGCGTTGGCCTTGCTCGCATTTCCATTTGCCGCCGCGGCTCAGGGCATCCCCATGCTCAACGTCACAGGCGGGCCCAAAGGCCAACAACAGTACAGCTTGTCGCTGCAACTGTTGGCCTTGATGACATCGCTCACGCTGTTGCCATCCTTCTTGCTCATGATGACCGCCTTTGTGCGCATCATCATTGTTTTGTCTATTTTGCGACAAGCTTTGGGCACAGGCCAAACACCTCCCAACACCGTGCTGGTGGGATTGGCCTTGTTCCTCACCCTCTTTATCATGTCGCCCATCTTG
>ENA-ORFA01001212-ORFA01001212.1-marine-metagenome-genome-assembly--contig:-NODE-1212-length-10364-cov-2.259843_pt1 | contig 10364 bp, 9 predicted proteins | sample MGYA00248621_ERZ508587 | MGnify/ENA primary metagenome ERZ508587 (study PRJEB26250, sample SAMN06266239) | marine metagenome | isolation source: Columbia River Estuary | place: USA:Columbia River Estuary... | reverse complement strand
TATCGACGTCGGCATTCCACAGTTGTCTATGCACTCTGCTCGCGAAGTGTGCGGATCCCAGGATCCGATTTATCTGCGAGATGCACTTGTTGCGTATCTTGCTCGCTAATCAAGTAATAGAAAAGCTTTGTCAAACACCGTCTGAAGCGATGTTTGCAACTCAAGTGTAAATTCGCTCATCATCTCGCGCGTAGCCCGTGCGCCATTCAAATCCTTTGGATAAATTGCGTCACCAACAACGGCTACGCACTTACGTGGTCGTGGCAGCTTTGTTCCTGGTGGCCAAATCTCTTCTGATCCAGCAATTCCGACGGGAATAATCGGAACACCCGTCTTGTAGGCAATAAATGCGGCTCCATCAAATAGTGGTTCGATTACTCGACCGTGATGACGCGTACCCTCAGGAAACAGCACAAGCGGATCTCCGCGTTCGAGCACAGCAATGCAGCGCTTCAATGCCTCTAGATCTGCAGATCCGCGCGTTACCGGAAAACTTCCTAGCGCAGTCAGAAACACACCGATGGGTTTGATCTTCCACATTGAGTCTTTACCCATGTACATCATTCGGCGTCGAGTAGTTGCTGCGGCAACTGGAATGTCCAACGTCGACCGATGGCTCGGAGCCAAAATAAATGTTCCAGATTTTGGGATCTTGTGTGCGTCAACAATCCGCAAACGAAGGTAGATGCGACAAACAACAATCACAATCAGACGGATTGTCAAGTAGAAGAACCTATTTCCACGAGATTGTCCAGCAAGTTTCGTTGTTACTTCAGCCATGAAACACCCCAACGATCTGAGTCACTACATCTTCAATTGTTCTATTGCTGGTATCAACCACTATCGCATTTTCAGATTCCCGTAAAGGACTATCGATGCGAGTTGAATCTTTGTGATCACGCTCAGCAATGTCGCGCGCAATCTGTTCGACATCACCACCGATTTGGGCTACGCGTCGCTGAGCACGAACCAAAGGGCTTGCTGTCAGAAATACTTTTAACCGAGCATCTGGAAATACAACGGTGGCGATATCTCGACCTTCGACTACGCCTCCTCCTCGTGCGGCAACCCAGTTGCGTTGACGTTCGCGTAGTTCGGAACGTACTGCAGAATTTGCTGCGACTGCACTCACTGCCCTGGTGACTGCCTCGCCACGAATGTCCTGAGTTGCATCAATACCATCCACAATGAGCGTGTCATCGGTAATGACCAGCACCGTCGACAATGCAAGATGCGCTAAAGCGTCTACATCATTCACATCGATTCCCCTTCGCAGGGCTGCGCAAGTAATGCCGCGATACATCGCGCCCGTATCCAGATACGGAAGGCTCAATTTGTGCGCCAACTCTCTTGCAATAGTCGACTTTCCTGCGCCTGCTGGTCCGTCAATAGCGACCACGTTGACGCTTGGTGCTGTTACCAACTCGTGTCCCGTGGACGACCTTCTTCATAACCAGATGCGCTCTGAATGCCGACAACTGCGCGTTCGGCAAACTCGGGTATCGATCGTGCTCCCGCATAGGTACACGACGATCGAACACCAGCGACAATTTGATCAATAATGTCTTCGACACTTGGTCTTTCCGGATCGAGATACATCCGTGACGTACTAATGCCTTCTTCGAACAGTTCTTTACGAGCACGATCCAATGCAGTCTCACTGCGAGTGCGGTTGCGCACAGCGCGATTTGACGCCATTCCAAAGCTTTCTTTAAACAGCCGACCATCGGAATCTCGAAGTGTGTCGGCGGCGCTTTCATATGTGCCCGCAAGTAGCGATCCGAACATCACATTTGAAGCACCAGCGGCAAGACCCAACGCCACATCGCGCGGGTAACGCACTCCTCCATCTGCCCAAATGTGTTTTCCGAGACGAGCAGATTCGGCCGAACATTCCAGCACAGCCGAAAATTGTGGACGACCAACGCCTGTCATCATGCGAGTCGTACACATGGCACCTGGTCCTACTCCCACCTTGACAATGTCGGCTCCAGCCTCAATGAGCTGTCGGGTTCCTGCTGCGGTCACAACATTGCCTGCCACAACTGGCAAATTGCCCACAGCCGCACGCACTTGACCAACTACCTGCAGCATGCGTTCTTGGTGACCGTGAGCGGTATCCACCACAAGCACATCAACACCCATAGCGGCAAGAGCTTTTGCACGTACCTCTGGTTCGCTGTTAATTCCGACTGCGACACCAATCATCAACCGACCCTGTTTGTCGAGTGCTGGTTGATAGATCGTGGAGCGCAATGTTCCCTTACGAGTCACACACCCAACGAGTCTTCCTGCAGCGTCAATAACCGGAGCGAATGTGATGCGCAATTCGGTCATCTCGTTAAACATCTCTTCGGCAGACAACGTAGAACTCAGCGAAATCAAATCACGACTCATCGACGTGTGCAATTGACTAAATCGATCAAAACCGGCAGCGTCGTGCTCAGTAAAAATGCCAGCCGGTCGACCGTCATCATCCATCACGATCACAGCGCCATGGGCACGTTTGTGAATCAGGCTCAGGGCTTCACCAACTGTTCCGTCGCCAGGCATAGTGATTGGCGTTTCAAACACCGTGTGGCGTGTTTTCACAAAATCAACAACAGTACGAACCACGTCAAGTGGGATGTCTTGCGGTAACACCACGAGGCCACCGCGCCGCGCCACAGTTTCAGCCATGCGTCTGCCAGCAATTGCCGTCATATTAGATACGACAATCGGAATCGTCGTGCCTAGACCATCAGGCGTTGCGAGATTGACACTCTGTCGCGACTGGACGTTCGACATGCTCGGCACCATGAACACATCGTTATATGTCAGATCAAAGGTAGGTGCTTCGTTGAGAAATCGCATGTCAGCTTGCCTCCAAATCTGGTCTGTAAAGCCAACTAATACTACTGCATACTGCGCTTGTATTCTTCAAAATTTTGTACAGTTCAAGTGTCATGAGTACAACCTCTGGTCCTGCACCATCGTGCAACATAGTTCGTGCATCTGACGTGTCGACAATGAACCTTGCCGTGCAAACTCTTGCCAATGGTGGTCTCGTTGCCATCCCAACAGAAACCGTTTACGGACTCGGTGCTGCGATCAACAACGAAGTTGCCATCGCCAAGATATTCGTAGTCAAGGGCCGACCACAAAACCATCCACTCATCGTGCATCTTGCGCATATTGATCAACTGCATCAAGTCGCTCACGACATTCACCCCGATGCGATCAAGCTTGCTCATGCATGCTGGCCCGGCCCACTCACGCTCTTACTCCAACGGAGTGAAAATGTACCCATGAGCGTTACAGGTGGTCGTGACACTGTTGCTGTTCGAATTCCGGATAATGCCTTTACGCGACAAATGATCACCAATTTAGGGTCACCAATTGCAGCGCCATCAGCAAATCGTTTTGGCAAAGTCAGCCCTACAACCGCTCAACATGTCTGTGACGATCTGCAGAACGATGTCGATCTCATTGTTGACGATGGTGCCTCTTCGATCGGTGTCGAATCAACAATTATCGACTTCTCAGTATCGCCCCCACAACTCTTGCGACCCGGGGGCATTCCCATTGAAGACATTGAACAGATATTGGGATACACCATTCGCGACACTGACGGCATCAGTCGTGCTTCGGGAATGCTGCAAAACCATTACCAACCAGCATGCAAAATGTTCTTGGTCCACAATGACAACGAAGCTCAGCAACTCCAGGACACATTGGTGAGTCAGTACGATCGGATTCGTATTCTGGATCGCTGCGACAATCTGCCCCTGTATGCCACGTTGTTGTACAGCGATCTCCGTCAAGCCGACACCGACCTAATCCAGGCCCTCATTGCTGTTTTGCCCGAAAACAACGGCCTTGGGGCTGCGATCCGCGACAGACTGACCAAAGCGGCAGGCTCGGAACCGCCATTGCCAGCATCCTGATATCCCCGTAGGCTTACAAGTCCTAACCCAGGCAGGCACCCCGCCTTCCGGCTTTTAGGGGGAGAAATACACATGAAGAAATCAAACATGAAGCGCTTCGGTGCTCTTGTTGTAGGTCTCAGCTTTGTTGCTGTTTCCTGCGGCGGAAGCGACGATGCCGCAACAGACACCACAGTGGCGACAGAAGTTGCCGCTGGTGGAGACTTGGAAGGCATGAAGGGCACAATGCCACTCGTAGAGCTTTCCGCTGAGTTCAAAGATGGCGTTAACGCTTTCTGGACCGCAGCAGGCAACGAAGCACTCGTTGACTACTCGTACACCGCAGAAGCATTCGACGCTGTGATGTTGATCGCTCTTGCAGCAGAAGCAGCAAAGACTGACGGCAGCGCACTTGCTGACTCGATCATTACTGTTTCACGTGACGGCGAGAAGTGCACAACTTTCGCAGACTGTGTCGCTCTTGTTCAAGCAGGAACAGACATTGACTACGACGGCGCTTCTGGTCCAAACACAATGAACGGCAACGGCGAGCCAATCGAGGCTTCCTACGGCGTTTTGACCTTTGATGCAACGAACCGTTTTGACTACGCAAATGCCACATACATTCCGGCAGCTGCTCCAGAGTCAGACTATGTTGATGCACAAAAGACAACCGTTACCCGTAAGGGCGATGGACAGTTGAAAATCGGAACATTGCTTCCAGAAACTGGCAACCTTGCATTCCTTGGTGCACCAGAATTTGCAGGCGTTGAATACGCATTGAGCTTGATCAATGCAGCCGGTGGCGTACTTGGTAAAGAAGTTCTTTACAGCCAAGGCGACTCTGGTGACAACTCGACAGATACAGCATCAACCACGGTTGACCGTCTCTTGAGCGAGAATGTTGACGCCATCATTGGTGCAGCATCGTCCGGCGTTTCGTTGAAAGTGATCGACAAGATCACTCAGGCAGGCGTTGTTCAGTTCAGCCCAGCAAACACATCAGATGCATTGTCAACTTATGCTGACAGCGCTTTGTACTTCCGTAACGCACCACCAGACACCCTTCAGGGTGCGGTGCTTGCAGGTTTGATTGCTGCAGATGGCAACGCTTCGGTGTACATCTTGGCTCTCGACGATGCATACGGCACAGGACTTGCAGCATCGATCGGCAAGAATCTTGAAGCAGCGGGCGTTTCAGTCCTCGGCACCAAGATCTACGATCCAGCTGCAGTGTCATTTGATGCTGAAGTTGCAGAAGTTGTTGCTGCTAACCCAGACGCAATCATGCTCGTAACTTTCGACGAAGGCTCACGTATCTTGCGCACCATGGTGGAGCAAGGCATTGGACCAAAAGTCAAGAAGGTCTACGGTTGTGACGGCAACATGGGTAACGCACTCGGCGAGAACTTTGACGCTGGTAAGTAACCAATAGTTTTTAGAACTATATGTTTAGGCCCCGAGCGAAAGCTCGGGGCCTTTTCATTTCCCTGGGCACTCGCTCGGGGCCTCAGACAATTCCCTGGGCACTCGCTCGGGGCCTCAGACAATTCCCTACTTTGATTCAGCCACCAGTGGCTTTGGCCAGTGTGCCCAGGTACAGCTTGATTACGTTTGGGTCCTCGAGCAACGCTCGACCTGTTCCCGTGTACGCGTTGCGACCTTGGTCGAGCACATACGCCCTGTCCACAACTTGCAAACAACGCCGCGCATTCTGCTCAACCATCAAGATTGCAATTCCTTCAGCATTGATTCGCTTGCATTGAATAAACACCTCATCTTGCAACACAGGCGACAAACCAGCTGACGGTTCATCTAGGAGCAATAGTTTCGGTTCCATCATCAGCGCTCGTCCCATCGCAACCATTTGGCGCTCTCCGCCCGACAACGATCCAGCCTTTTGAGTTGCACGCTCACCGAGTTTTGGAAACAAGGTAGTCACATAATCAAAACGCTCATTGAATACTTCTGGCTTGATGAAGCAACCCATCTCAAGGTTTTCCGCAACAGTCAGACTTTGAAATACATTTTGTGTCTGTGGAACATACCCAACACCGCGTTCGACAAGTTGGTGCGCCTGCAGCCCTGTGATGTTCTCGCCCAAGAAACTTGACATTCCTGATCGAACAGCACACTGTCCGAGAATTGCCTTAAGCACGGTTGACTTGCCAGCGCCGTTGGGTCCGATAACGCCCACAAACTCGCCCTTGCCAACTTCAATGTTGCAGCCATTCAGGATGTTGACCTCCGGAATGTATCCAGCGACCAGATCATCAACGACAAGTACGCGATCGTCACTCATGACTTCTCCTCCATTAGCGACTTGCCTTGGTGACTGCCCAAATATGCTTCGATCACTGCAGGATTGGACGAGATTTGTGCTGGTGTTCCCTCAGCTATCACACGACCTTCAGCCATCACGATCACCCAGTCGGAAACATCATTGACCATGTCCATGTCGTGCTCAACAAACAACACCGTCATGCCGTCATCTCGCAGACCGCGAATGTGCTCAAGCAAGCTTTGCTTGAGTGCTGGGTTAACACCTGCCATTGGTTCGTCCAGCATTACCAAACGAGGGTTTGTCATCAGTGCACGCGCCATCTCGAGAAGCTTGCGCTGACCACCAGACAACGTTCCAGCGTATTCGCCACGCATGTGATCGAGCTTAAATCGCTTTAGCAACTCATCGGCTCGCTGCTCGATGATCTGTTCCTGCTTGCGCCAGCGAAATGGAAGTAGACCATTCCACCACTTTTCACCAACCTGATGCGTCGCTCCCAGTTTCATGTTTTCAATTACCGACATCTTTGTCAGGCTCTTTGTCAACTGAAAGGTTCGAATCATTCCCATTGACGCAGTCTTGTGCGCAACAATCTTCTCCATACTTCGACCATCAAATCGCCATTCACCAGTGTCTGGAGTATCGAAACCGGTGAGCAAATTAAACAGCGTTGTCTTTCCGGCACCGTTAGGGCCGATCAAAGCAGTGATTGATCCACGTTGCACTTCAATGTGCTCGACATCAACGGCAACAACACCACCGAAATTCTTTTGAATCTTGTCTGCGAGCAAAATTGGATCAGGTTTTGGTGCTCCTGGCGCCGCCGGAACAGTCTCAAGTGCAGCAATAGCGCGAACCTGTGCGTCAGAGATTTTGATTTCAGCGGGCATCTAGGGCCATCTCTTTGCGGTTTCCAAAAATACCCTGTGGGCGAAAAGTCATCAATAGCATCAGGCCAACACCGATCAACATGTAGTTGATTGCTCCAACCTGGATCTTTTGCATCACTGTGACTCCAAAGATCTTGAGCGGACCATCCTTGGTCAATTCGCGCAAGAAGTTATCGCTGAACACAAAGATTCCCCAAAACAGCATCGAACCAACAATCGACCCAGAGACTTTTGCAACTCCACCCAGCACTAGTGCAGTCAAAATATAAAACGTTACGTCACGGCTGTAGTTGTCTGGCTGCACGGAACCGCGGTCGAGTGCAAAAATCACACCACTAAACATGCCGATGAGTCCACCGATTATCAGAGATTGCATTTTGTAGCTGTACACACTTTTGCCAAGACTTCGCACGGCATCTTCGTCTTCGCGAATCGCTTTAATGACGCGTCCCCATGGGCTTCGCATCAACATGAATACGAGCGTTGCAAAAATCGCAACAAGTGCCCAACCGATCAACAAAGTCCACACGGTGTAGCCGCTGTATTGAAATGGTCTAATTCCGTACTGAGCGCCGGGATCGAACGGGCTCAATTCGCGAAAATGCAAACTAAAGCCATTGATGCCATCGCTGCCACCAAAATATTGTTTAAAGCGCACTGAGCGCACGATCAATCGCACCATTTCCGCCAGGGCGATCGTAACAATCGCCAAGTAATCAGCGCGCAATCTCAGAGTCGGAATGCCTACGAGCAACGCCAACACGATGACAAAACCCATTCCAATTGGGATACCCCACCACATTCCAATTCCGAAATATTTAGATGTCATTCCGATTCCATATGCACCGCAAGCCATGAATGCGGCTTGTCCAAAATTGAGCAAACCGGTGTATCCAAACTGCACGTTGAGACCAATTGCCGCAAGTGCGAAGTATGCAGCATCAACACCAGTCAATGCCTTGCATGTGTTTTGGATGATGTTTATCCAGTCCATGCGTCAGCCAACCCTCTGCTTGCGCCCGAGTATTCCCTGTGGTCTCACTATCAATACGATGATCAGAATTAAGAGCGCAGGCACATTTTTCAATTCTGATGGAACAACAAGTGAAGCCATCTCGACGAAAATACCAACCAAAACACCGCCCACCAAGGCACCGAATGCAGAACCAAGACCGCCCAACGTGATTGCAGCGAACATTAAAAACACTAGGCGTGAGCCCATTTCGAATCCGACCTGTTCGTCGAGTCCTCGAAAAATTCCGCCAAGTGCTGCAAGTGCCCCACCAGCAAACCAAACGATACGAATGATGCGCTGCGTATCAATACCTGTTGATGACGCCAACGTAGGGTTGTCGGACACTGCGCGAATGGCTTTCCCTGTGCGCGACTTTTGAATAAACAACGCAACTGCCACAAGCACCAACAAAGAAAGTATTGCTGTGGTTAAGTCTCGTGGCGTTATTGATGTTGGACCAAGACGCATCACCGTTTGCTGGCTGTAGTCATTGAGTGGTTTCGTGCGACCACCAAATTGATACAAAAACATATTGCGCAACACAATTGACAAGCCAACGGAGACGACCAACTGTGAGATGAGTCCAACACCACGTCGACGCAGTTTGCCAAAAATGAAAACATTTAAGGCGAGCCCAAACAAACCACCCAAAGCCACGACTACCGGCGCCGAGATCAGTAGTGGGATACCCATTGTTACGTTGAGCAAAAATGCCATCAACCCACCAAAAGTGACCATTTCTCCGTGCGCAAAATTGGTCAGGCCTGTTGTGCCAAAAATAAGCGAAAGACCAACTGCGCACATTGCTATGACCAAGCCAAGCCGAAGACCATCAGCACCGCGTTGGATCATTCGATTGAAGAGCGTTTGCGATGACGTATTGGACGAACCAGTAAAAAAAGTTGCGCGTTTGACAGTGGTTGTGAAATCGTCTTTATTGACGATCGAAACTGATTTGGCCGAATCAATCATCGTGAAACCATTGGGCAGAGTCGCTATATCCAACGTCACGACGTAATTGTCTCGCGCGGGAATTGGAAACGAAATCAAACCAGCAACATCGGTGACACCCGTGCCGATTATGGATCCAGCGGGTGTTGTTACCGTGATCGTGACACCTGCGACCGGCTGTTTCTGAGAGACACCAGCATCAACCGTCTGGTTTTGCACCGACGCAATGATCGATAAGCCGTCCTCTGCAGAAGCCACATTGGCACCAGAGCCAAAAAGCACCAGTGACCCGGCAACTACGGCAAAGGCACGAACAATGCGATATGTCCGCTTTCCAGCACCAGTAACTACCACAACGGTTTCTCCCCTAGATCAAGTTCCTCAAGTCAATCACAATTGAACCACTTTTGGGCATTTACTGCCGTACCGCGATCCACAGCCGAAGCGCACTGATCCACACAGCGACAGCGAGTGCCACATGGACTGCGACCAACTGTGCAGGCACGCCCGAAAAGTATTGGAGATAACCCACACCCCCCTGCGCTACGGCGACAAACAGAAACAGCTCCAACTTCGCCCTAAGTCTCGTCCACTCCTGGGAATTTCTTCGAATCTGAGCAATAAATACCAACGTCGCCGCAATGCACACCAAGACCGTTGCGCTGTGAATGCGAGTGATCGACCTCAAATCAAAGTTCAATCGAATTGCGTTCTCATCCCCGGCGTGAGGACCAGCACCAGTGACTAATGTGCCCAAAACAATCGCTAAACCACTAACACCAAGTATGAGGTCGGCAAATCTCTGCGTCATTGGTCGAATTGGCGCTGCTTGATCCCTGACTCCAACGACGTTCTCAACGTCTGTTGCACCTGCGTGTTCAACTAAAAACACCGCCGTAGTAACCAGTGCTAATGAAACTAGAAAATGGGCCATATTTGACCACGGATTGAGACCAGTCAAAACAACAACTGCCCCAATAATCACCTGCGCCACGACTCCAACCACCAGACCGCTCGAGAGCCAAATGAGCGATTTCCTTCTTGGGGTAACAAAGAATGAACCAAGAACTGCTGCAATAACTGCAGCACTGACAATGCCGGTGAACAGTCTGTTGATTTGTTCGATGGCCGCATGCCCTGTGGAGACGTCAACAAATTTAGTGGTGCTGCATTGAGGCCAATCCGCGCATCCAAGGCCAGACCCCGTGAGGCGCACCAGCGATCCGGTGATGATGATCGCATAGAGGAAAACCAGCGAAACCCTTGATATTCGGAGAAAAGACGAATCTGAGAGCTCTCTTTTAGGCACCTCAAAACAC
>ENA-ORFA01001211-ORFA01001211.1-marine-metagenome-genome-assembly--contig:-NODE-1211-length-10369-cov-2.781286_pt1 | contig 10369 bp, 6 predicted proteins | sample MGYA00248621_ERZ508587 | MGnify/ENA primary metagenome ERZ508587 (study PRJEB26250, sample SAMN06266239) | marine metagenome | isolation source: Columbia River Estuary | place: USA:Columbia River Estuary... | reverse complement strand
ACTGCAGATCCGCAATATAGACCTTACGCCGTGGGAGCATATATTTGTGGTATGGGACATATGAACCGTGTAGAACGTGAAGGGATAGAGAGAAAGTGGAAGTATTACAATTGCCGCGTGAATGATGTGATGGACAGAATCGAACAAGGGCAACGAATTGTGGTGGAATATAACGAGGATCAACTTTATGAAGAAATGTTCATCCGTTTTGTGATAACCATCGATAGATCATCAGTAATAACATGATGTTAATCACCCTTTTCAATTGAAATATTGTCAATAAGAATAACATGCAAAAGCAAATGTATACTCTAGACTCAATCTTTATTGCAAACGGTAAAAATTAAGACCTATTTGCAGACCCCAAACCATTTCCTTCTAGTTGTATAGTTGTGATGAAGTTGTACACACTCTTTGCAAGGTCATTGATAATGAGCAAACTTACATCATTAATTTCCTTCAAACCGCTGTTTTCAATCGGCCAAGCATAAATTGATGGTTGCTTCCAACATCTAAGATTTTTCCTTGTGATCTTTAAATGTTTATCGCTCTCCGTTGGCACCATGTTAGTTGACATATCCACTAAAACCACCAACCCCACTTTGCCCTGTTTGCTATCATTGATATCCAGAATAGGGCAATCAAAGCCCATAATTTTTTCATTCACAAGGGTGGTGACATTACAAGGACACTTATCATAATGTTCTGTTCCTTCGGTCGTAATGGTGCCTGAGATTTGAAGTCCCCTTTTCATGTCTTTCTCATGTTTTATTTTTGTAAGAGCCTTAACTGAAGCAATGAATCTGCATCTTACATTCAGGGATGAGCCTTGTAAAGCTGAAATTGCGACCATGGTATCTTGTATGGCACTTGGGGGAGGATAGATTTGGATCCTATTGCATGTGAGATATCCTAATTTTCCTGGATTACTTACATTTCCACCAATGATAATGTTCTTGATACAATTATCCTTGCAATATTTTACGAGGTCGTCTACATGGTCGAGTAATTGATTCTCAAAGTTCCTGAAGCATGATAACAAATAAATTTTTGTAAGTGAAATGATTCAACAGTATTCAATACAGCAACGTTGTTGACATACTCATTGGTAACAATGCGTATGCAATTCGCAAACACTTTGTCCAGACTACCATCCCTTAGCACTGCACTCCTAACTCCCGTTTTTTCCTTACTACTATTATCTGTGACCAACATCTCCTTACATAATTCAACGGCAAATGGAACCAACTCGTGAAGTTGGTAGCTTACTGAAGTTTCCGTCCTTCCTGTCTCAAAAATCAAACCAGGATAATCCTTTACAATGTGATCATAAACTCTCAATGATTCTCTATCGGCGGCCTCAATTGAAGGATTCAAAATGTGTACAGTACCAAATTCTTTGTTGTCACTTTGAACTGACGGAATCACAAGTAAGATTCTGTTGTACTGACTGAACTCATAATGTTTGCTCCTATCTGATAAAAACAAACGACTCTTTTGTTTGTGACTGAGCGCTTTCATTTGCCTACTTCCTGTTATCGACGAGGAATTGGATTCAGCAAAGCGCCGCTTCTTATTATCTTGTTCATATTTATCATCTTCGTCAGGTTTGGTGCCTATAGTGTGCTCCTGTGATTGCTCCGCTGCGAATGCCCTCTCTATTTTATTGTCCTCCCCTTCAGATGATTTCATCATACATGATGAACCATCTATTAAACATGAGAACAACGAGCCTGTCATGGCTGATTTATCTCCACTCCGCCCTGTTTTGGTGATGCTGCTGTTTTTGTTTATCATGGGAGTGATAAGATTGTATTCGTTTTGCAAGGAATTGGAATTGTTGTCGTCTGAATATATGTAGCCTTGGGGGGGAGTCATGATGCCGGTTGAAGATAAGTCTGATAAGTTGTTTGAGTTGATTGAACTTTGCCTCGAAGTGCGGTGAAAAATGTCGAAGGGAGCCAGGTCAGTGGCTTTGTTATCAGGAGTATTGTCTGATTCTTTTGCATCTACAGGGGGGTCTATTTCTTCGTTACATAAGTCAGCGGTGTCAGCTACAACATCTTTGTAGATGCTGGATCCAGAGAAATCATGAAAATTCTGAGAATGGTACATGCTTTGGAGATATTAGCAGGACAATTCTGTTGTTGATACATCCGTCAGAGAGTCTGTCAGATTTATTATGGTGAGTGTGCTGAAGATTGCTGAAGAGGTGTAAATAATCTTTAGAAGAAAGCTGTCATCTTATCTAAATTTTGAGTGACTTTTTGAGGATTGATTTGCCAGTCGGCTTCTCATTTATCTATCTACTTCTATGTCATCTTCTCCTAGATTTTTGACTGCCATTTTGTAAGAACATGTCAGTCAGCTTCCAAAATCTCTGTCTACTGCAACTATTACATTTTGTACGCTAAGCAAGATGACGAATTGCTCCCTTCAAACTACTAAGCAACCTCTCCAAACTATTATAGTTCTAAGTAAAGTTCTCAACTGGAAGTTGCAGCTTGCTGCGCAGCTTGCCCCCCTAACCAATACAGCATCCAACAGAAATACCCACCTTAAATGCACCTTCATTTCAAAAGCAGGGAACTATTCAATTGATGTATCTATATCATCCCCGTGAAATATTTCACAACATAGCTTGCATGCCACACCATTTGTAGTTGTAATTACTTGCGCATTGTGAATTGACGGTGCTGTGGCAGATAGTTTGGGGATTTCGGGGTGACGTATTTCACAACATGGCGTACCACTCCATTTGGTGTTCCTACTTGTGCAGGCTGCATTCTGGCAAACAGTTCACGGATAACGGGCGACGTATCCTCCGTATTGTATTCGAGGTTTTGTACCGATCGCCAGAGACCAATCTCATCTCCCTGCAACAAGTATAGACGCCCTCTGACATCATCCAAAGTTAGCTTCACCTCGCGCACGAATTCCCTGACACACATGCGTGCAGCGTCGTGGTTTCTGTAATTGGCGGTGGTGCAGAATCGGGCAGCAGACAGCGCTCGTGGAAGAAGAATTCTTTCAATGATTTTAATGGTCGATCTCATATCCGCTGGATGTGGAATGCCATCACCCTGAATTGTACACACGCCATCCATGTCAAATGGCATTGTGTTCATCTGTAAAGTGGGGCGATTGGAACAGATGAGAGGAGTATGACCATCAGTATATGTTTTGAGGCGAAACCACTCCGCAAGCAGATCATTCTTGTCCTCAATGAGGGCACCTAAGTGCGCTCGGATCACATCTTCGGCATACGCTGCTTCGATTTCGGCAACGCGAACTGCCCCAGCCCCACGTGTGAGGCGTTTTCGAGCAAGTACATCAAAATCGTGGAGGCGGCGTCTATTGATACATTGCAGCTGAGAAAGATAGTTCACATGCAAATGTAACCGTGGAAGTTCATCGTTGAACATAAGGAGAGTGTTGCGTATGTATGGCCTAATTGATTTCTTGGTGGAGGTGTAGGGTCTCATGATGATATGTATATCTGATAAGAATTATGGTGGCCACTGTCCTCTCTCCCCCGAGAGGTCAAGTTAACACACACACAAGTAATATTGAGTACAAAAATCAGTACAGTGTCGTCAGTGTAATTTGACATAAGGTGACTGTCACGATATCTCTTGTAACCTAGGATATTGATAGTAGTCTAACCTAGGTCAAGGTAACTGTCATCTTATAATATTTGAGACTACTCAATGTCTAAGGTGACTGATGCCTTATTCCATTGAAGCATGCTAAAATTTGTTAATAATCTACTACTGCAGCACTTAGTCAAAGTGACTGTCATGATAGTATCGAAACTCTTATTTTGTATGGTGACTGATGCCTTCTTCTCTTGAAGCATATGCATTGGTGTACAATTCTTTATGACATAAATTTAGCAACATGGTAGACTCACTCACAGAAAACCCAGTAGATCTCCTAGCAGGCATGCACGAAGAAAACTCCATCCCTTCAGGTGAAGATACTACAGGAGTAAATCTAAAACACAAACTCGGCACAGGCAATTCCGCCGGTTATTCTGATGTCAGTAAACGGGTACAATTTGATTTGAACGAAAGAGAAGAAGATGTCAGTGAAATGGCAGATGATGATGGTAATGGCTCCAATACCAACAGCAATGCAGTCAATTCTCACGAAAATGATGCCAATTCTCACAAAAATGATGAATCTGCTGGCCCTCTTGTATCCCATAAAAGACCTGGGTCGACCCACCATGGAGGGTCGCACTCATCCGAACACTCTGTCTCTGAGTCATCCAGTAACAGCAGCGGATTCACTCCCCTGCCACAGCCGTGCGAACTCTTTCTCAATGACACTTCAGAAGAACATTACAACCGGTACTGGGCGTACATTAATCTTTCTCAACTTCAGTCATCAGAAGATGTGTGTGTGGTGAATAAAGTAATTCTGTTCGAAGTACTATATTACATTCTAGCAAAGCAAGACAGCAAAGTTGAATACTCGACCCGCAGTGGCAAAACTTCACATGCTACTTTCGAAAGGATGCTGTTTGCCATGGATTTAAATGCAAGGAAGGGAATGAATGTGGGTGTTTTCCTCCTAGGGAAAAAGCAAAACGCTGAAATATTTACTTCCTGTCTAAACCAGAGAGACACATCTGCATTTGGTAAGAATTACATTAAATGCCTCATTATTATTGTTGCTGCAATCATAATCCAATCACATGTATCGTTAGCTCCTGGAGCATTGTTTACAGTAGAAAACCCATCAGTCGTACAAAAGTGGATGGCCAATGGGACACTACCATTAATCTTCACTGCCCAATCAATCAAGTCTGTTCTACATGAAAATAAAATGTACCGAATTCCACCTGTCCCTCAGTCCAAGAGCCAACATGGTTTCATCCTACTTGGTGTGCAAATCACGTTATTGGGCATTCAAGTTACCAATATAAATTGTGGAGGAGCAATGTGTGATGGTCTCAACATGTACACTAATTCAGTGGCGGCAGACAGATGTCCATGCTACAATGTTCTTGACAGGGAGGGTAAGATCTGTTTGGTTTTGTCTCTAAAAGTTTGCGATAGGAAGGACAATATCAACTTTTGCGTCCACAATCATACGAGCAAATCTTTGACACAACTGTTTATGAGGCAAATTCCAAAGGGTGCGGTTGCAGCTACTATAACAGGAAATCAGAATCACTTTGGCAATCTTAGTGGAATCGTAATAGAAATGCTTCAATGGGGTAATGATGGTGATGGATTCGACATTTCAGGATGGACAAAACGCGGCACTATAGCTGATTCAGGTGTTGTGCAGTCGCCAACTGCAAGCAAATGGGATAAACCACAACAGGTTGACTCTGGAGGTCTGACATATCATTTAACCAGAATTGCGTATAGTACACCTCCTACAAATACAATGCTACAGGCAATGCAGTTTGATGGAAACAGCCTAGGATAATGTCAACGCGTTGAAAATATTGGAGCAGCATATGAAATAGATAAAACTTGGGATGATATTTTGTTGGACAAGCCTAAACACGACTACTAAGTCTTACTTATGAGGATACTTGACAAATTCTTCTTCATTCTGTGCCATGTCCAACAGCATGCGGACCAACACTCATCTCATCTTCAGTGACCCGCACTCACACAAATTCTTTGACCTCGTTGCCGCATGACCTGCACTCTTTGTCAATTCCATCTCTATTTGTTGTTTGTTAGACATGGTCAATATAAAACTAACCAAGTATTATTGCTTACTTTTCTATATATCCACGGCAATTTTCTTCACCACACAAACACTTTGTAGATTTCTTCCCCATTACGTTAGCCCATTGATAATCGAACGTTAGTTCGGCACCTTTCTCGATGTCTCTTTTTGCAAAAAAACACATGCGCGGCAATCCTTCGACATACCATTGAAAGGGTTTGCAGTTCGGATTGCAAGAATGATTAATATACTTCGCCAAACCCCCATCAATTTTTGCATCAATATATACCGTTTTCTCTTTCCTTATAGACTCTGGTGGCTTGATTTTCATGCTGTACTTACGACCAATGGTTTTGGTGACTTTACCCGTGTACTCGATGATGAAATCATCCTTCCTGCATCCTTCTTCAAGAAAAAGACCGAATCCCTTCTTTTTATTCCCTGAGTCCCTTTTCACGACATTCTTCCATTGATTTCGTTGGATCCTCTTGTTATTGCAATTGTCTTTGCCATTGCAATTATCATCGCACTCATAACAACATCGAGAGTTTTCATGGCAAATTTTTGATAATTCGAAATTGTCTATCCTAACATGGTTTTTTGTCCCTCTGGCCCACGTCAAGTGAGGTGTTTCGATACACACAACAGCAACAGGGTCGTAGACGTCGTTGTCATCGTTATCGATTGACAAAATAGATAGCACCATCTTTTTACGCCACTCTCCATTCCTGATATCATCCTGAGTAAAATCAAGGGAACAGTCATTTAAAATGAACTCACAATACAGACAAACAAATATTCCACAATCCTCAGTGTTCTCCTGCTGAGGGACATTGCAATTGGTGTTTAAAGACCAATCGTTCTCATCAATCGAATTGTAGCCATTCTTTTTGAACTCATCCTGCAAGTATTGCATTACGACACCAAGTATCTTCTCCTGTAGTTCTTTCTTGTGGGCACAGCCTGTCCTTGTTCTATTTGTTGCGAGAAGAGAATCGTAATAACTGATTTGCTTCTTGTCCAGGAAGATTACAACACATGTAAAATGGTTCCCCTTGTGGATGGGAATGAAGATGTTCCTTGTCTTGGAAATGTCTATTTTTGATATTCGATTCTTCTTCAAATATTTACAGATTCCATCTGAGTCAAAGGTGATGAAATCGGTTGAATGGAATAGCGATGGCTTTCTACCAGGAAAGTTTTTACACAGTTGTTTATCCTGACCTTCAAGGTAATCGAAGTACTTGCAGATGTCGCCTGAAGTCAAACATCCGCCATTCTTGATATTCTGAAGTTCTTTCTTTGCTAAATTGATTTTGTTCTCTTCTTTGGGAGTGAGTTCCCGATTGAGAACTTGAATAACACTTTCCACCTTCACACTCTCATCGTCGGATGCTTCAGCCTCTTCATCTTCCTCCTTGTCCTCCTCCTCAATATTCTTGCCAAGCAGTATGATTTGTCCTTCATTCGTAGTTTTCTCCATTCCTTCAACTTCCATCCGCGGTTCTGGTCTTTTTCCGTTGGCCTGCTCATTCAGTGCATCGTTACTATCTTTCACTTGGCCATTCTCATCGTCCTCATTCTCCTCATCCGCGTTCCCCGTCTCCTTCTCGTTTTTCTCCTCCTCGTCCTCCAACTGACACACACCAAGATTCACATTAATTGTCGAGGAAATACCATTATGTCCTCCGTTTGATGGGCCGTAATCTAAATGAAAATCCTCAAACCCATCCCCCATTTCTTTCTTCTTAAGGAACCATACCTCGGCAACCCGAATGTCTGAATAGATTGACTCGAAGATCTTAATGAGTTCTCTTACCTCAACCAAATCTATGTCTTTGAAGTATTCTTGATTAATCTTACGGGTCTTCTCTTGGTTCACTTTGCGACATCCAAATTCTTTAGGAGAATTGAATTTCTTCTTCATGTATTTCTCCTTCCAATCTCTTTGGACAGCCTCGCTGATGCTTTTCAGCCCTGATAAATAATTTTCGTCGAGGGTTCTTTTCTCAAATTCTGCCACGTTATTTTGCACTGTCCTTCTTTTTCGTTCTTTTGGTGCCGAAAAGAGCTGGGCAGAAAGGTATGTTTTAACGCTGCCACGCTTGTATCCTCTATGGAGACACTTGTTATTGAACTTCACGTAGCTTCCAAATTCTTTCAAGCATACTTTTGTTTCAATGTCTTCAAACTTGAAAATGAGGCCAGTCTCATCCATGTCGTTCACCGGACTTTCCTTGGCACCCTCATTGCCACTCGCGCTCATTGCGCATTCATCTGTCAACGTCATTTCCATCTTGTCCACAATCTCATCTATGCCCTTCACCGATCTGTCGTCGGCACCCGCGTCACCAGCCGGGTTCTTTGCGCCATTTGTCAACGTTGTCTCTATGTTGTCCACCAAACTGCCGTTGGCACCCGCGTCCTTTGCGCCTTCTGTCAACATTGCCCAGTCCTTGCCTTGCCCCAAGTCACTGTCATCCCCCTCAAAGACGTTATCGTCACTCCCCCCGTCCGCCACTGCCTCCGCAATCCCCTTCTCAATTACAATCTCATTTGTGAAGTCCACCAAACTGCCATTGGCACCCATGTTGCCACCCGGGTCCTTTGCGCCATCTGTCAACTTAGCCCTGTCTTTGCCTTGCCCCAAGTTGTTGTCATCCCCCCCAAAGACGTTATTGCCCCCCCCCCCGTCCGCCACTGTTTCCGCACTCCCCTCCTCAATTACAACGTTGTTTTTGACTGTCTCATTCAAGGAGATGTGTAAGGCTGACTCTTCATCTGGAGATGCCAAGTACACATTCTCAAATTCTGGATTTGTGTCTGATTCTTTCCCTCCCTCCTTCCCCCCATCGTCTTCACCCATAGGCTCGTCCGCCGGCTTGCGATTGTCATCGTCTTCTGCATCATTACCCATAATCCCCTCAATGTTTCTCTCATTTCCCCCTTTCCCACGTATATTTACCAATACGCTGGCTGCATTCTTCACCAGTTCTGCTGCATCCTTCGTCAATTCTTTACGCTCCTTTGCTCTTTTACGAGAATTTAACTGATTGACCATTGCTGTCATCAGCTTTTCTTCATCATCGGGAATGTCCTTACTATATGTTCTGCCATGATACTTCAATGTCTTATCAGTACCATATTCAAGACCTACCCACTCTTTCCACTTCTGAATATGTTTCACTCTATCTATTGCATCTGCGTATTTTACTCGAGCCCTTTTTGGCTCAGTGCCTTCGAGTATTTTTTTTCGTTTTGCTCTATCGTTACATGCCATTATTAATCTGATTCTCCTTTTCAAATCTTCCTCATCTCCTGGTTTCTTATACCAATTATTGTGATATTCGAGTGATAGCCCATCCTCGAGCTTTGTCCATTTAATCCACGTCCTGTTGCTTTTTAACCTATTATCTTCGTCCGCCATGGTGATTTGGTTGCAGTGGGTCAGGACCTGACTTTATTTGTAAGTGAGCATTGTTTTTTGCACCTCATTATTTGTGCTCTGTACATAATTCTTGCTCTCTTATCATTCCCGCTTAATTATCTGCATAGCTTAATTATCTGCACTCTCTTTGGTTGTATCTACCTACTACTGTACATAATTCTTGCTCTCTCTTATCGTTCCCACTTCATTCTCTGTGCTCTCTTTGGTTGTATCTATCTACTGTACGTAATTCTCACTTTTTTATTGTTCCCGCTTCATTATCTGTGCTCTCTTTAGTTGTATCTACCCTATGTACGTAATTCTTCCTCTCTTATCATTCCTGCTTCATTATCTGTGCTCTCTTTGGTTGTATCTACGTATTGTCTTGCTCTTTCATTGTTCCCTTCCTGCTTCATTATCTGTGCTCTCTTTGGTTGTATCTATCTACTGTACGTAATTCTCACTTTCTTATTGTTCCTGCATGCTCTTTTCAGTTGTTCTACCTTATGTACATAATTCTTGCTCTCTTATCATTCCCACTTCACTAATGACGGAACCTGATCCTGCCAAACCACCCCCCCTAACCTGCGCCAATGACCTTGCTTCTACCGCAGGATCATTGGCCATCGTTGTATCGAATCTTTCCAGTGAATTGCACATGCTTCGTCGGTCTTACGATTTGTTGTCCGAAGAATTTACTCGCACGCAGAACCTTCTTGAGGCAGTCATGGCAGCGCATCGTTTGGGGAGTACCGATGAAGCCTGGCGTGTTGAAAGGCAGCTCAAACAGGATCTTAATAAATGCGTGAATTCAAACATTGATTTACTCCAGAGGCTCGACAACCAAAATTTGATGATCGCCTCCCTTCGCAAAAAAATGATGCATACGAACGCAAAAATGGTGTTGTCGGCGGTAAGGATCTCAATGCCTTATTGTATCTAGCTTTGCATTCTTGCCAGATTGGCAACTAAATTCTTTATTTTCATGAATATATTACAGCGTATGAATGCAAAGCTTCTAATGCAGAAGATGTGACTAACAAAGATGAATCTATCGGATGGGGAAGGAAGAGAGACTGACCAATGGAAGATGTGTCTTTTTGGTTCTAAAAGTAAAATAAATTCTTCATTATTTTTATCAATCATCTCCTAATACACTCCTCTTTGCTTCTTAGTGAACATGATATGAGTCACTGTTTACATTTTTAGCCGTAATGTTTTGGGGCAAAAGTAAGCTGGTTTAAT
>ENA-ORFA01001206-ORFA01001206.1-marine-metagenome-genome-assembly--contig:-NODE-1206-length-10387-cov-5.417362_pt1 | contig 10387 bp, 11 predicted proteins | sample MGYA00248621_ERZ508587 | MGnify/ENA primary metagenome ERZ508587 (study PRJEB26250, sample SAMN06266239) | marine metagenome | isolation source: Columbia River Estuary | place: USA:Columbia River... | reverse complement strand
AAGTCGGTCAAGATCGACACTTTGCCATTGCTCACTTCGACAAACCCACCGTGTACTGCGACGTCGAGAATTGTTCCCTCGGCCAAGTACACGCGGGTGTGGTTCGGAATAAGCGCTGCAAGAAACGGTGCGTGTCCAGCCAAGAACGCCACCTCTCCACCACCAAGGGTGCGGGTGATGACTTGAGTTGCCTCGCCAGAGAACAACACTCGTTCTGGCGAGACGACTTCAACACGCATCGTGCTTGCTTCTGCCATCAGAGGCTCTCCTGAAGCGCTTTCGCCTTGGCGTGTACTTGATCAATGCCACCGACGTTCAAGAACGCCTGCTCGGGCAAATGGTCAAGGTCACCATTGAGAATTGCTTCGAAGCTGGCAACGGTTTCATCAACCGGCACAAACTCGCCTTCGATACCGGTGAACACCTTGGCAACGAAGAACGGCTGCGACAAGAAACGCTGAATCTTGCGAGCACGTGACACCGTGAGGCGGTCTTCTTCGCTGAGTTCATCAAGACCAAGAATGGCGATGATGTCCTGGAGTTCTTTGTAACGCTGCAAGTTTTCCTGCACGTCACGAGCCACCTTGTAGTGACGCTCGCCCACAACTTCTGGCGACAAGATTGTCGACGTTGAAGCCAAGGGGTCTACAGCTGGGTAGATACCGAGCGCTGCCACTTGACGTGACAATTCGGTGGTCGCATCGAGGTGGGTGAACGTGGTGAACGGAGCCGGGTCGGTGTAGTCGTCGGCGGGCACGTACACGGCCTGAAGTGACGTAATTGAACGTCCCTTGGTCGAGGTAATGCGCTCCTGCAACTGACCCATTTCGTCAGCAAGTGTGGGCTGGTAACCCACGGCTGATGGCATACGGCCAAGAAGCGTTGACACTTCTGAACCGGCCTGCACGAAACGGAAAATGTTGTCAACGAACAACAACACGTCCTGGTTCTGCACGTCACGGAAATACTCAGCCATGGTGAGAGCTGACAAAGCAACACGAAGGCGCACGCCCGGTGGTTCGTCCATCTGGCCAAAGACCAAGGCGGCTTTTTCGAACACGCCCGACTCTTCCATTTCAATACGGAGGTCGGTACCTTCGCGGGTACGCTCGCCCACTCCGGCGAACACCGACACACCACCGTGCTGTGAAGCCACGCGGTTAATCATTTCGGTAATGAGCACGGTCTTACCCACGCCTGCACCACCGAACAAACCGATCTTTCCACCAGCCAAGTACGGGGTGAGAAGGTCAATAACTTTTACGCCAGTGACGAACATGCGCTTTTGCGGTTCGAGTGCTGCGAAGTCTGGGGCTGGACGGTGAATGTCCCAACGCTCCATGTCGGCAAAGTCGGCCGGATCGCCATCGAGCACATCGCCCCATGCGTTCCATACGTGACCAAGCACGCGGTCACCGACGGGCACGCTTAAGCCACGACCGGTGTTACGCACGGCAGTACCGCGACGCAAACCGTCAGTTGGCTTCAAGCAAACGGCACGAACGCGACCTTCACCAAGCTGCTGAGCAACTTCGGCGAGAACTTTGATGTCCTCACCACCGATGTTCACGGTGAACTCGAGCGCCGTGTTCAATTCGGGGAGTGAACCCCGAGGGAACTCGACGTCGATAACGGGGCCAGCAATACCGACGACCCGTCCGTCCTTTAGTTGATTCTCTGTCATTGTCATAATGTTTTTCCTTTTGAGAATGCTGCGCTACTCGAGGAGTACTTACTGCTTTGCAAATTCTGAATTGCCAATAGGTCCAATTTCGACAAGCCGAACATGCTTGCCACTGTCGCCAGACAAGGCTTCGGCACCACTGACGATTTCCATAATTTCAGTGGTGATTGAGTCCTGACGGGCACGGTTCATAATGCGTGAAAGGTTCTTAATGAGCTCTTCCGCGTTATCGGTTGCGCTCTTCATCGCGCGCTGACGGAAAGCGTGTTCGCTGGCCGCGGCGTTCAGAAGTGCTGCATAGATACGAGCTTCGATGTAACGAGGAATCAATGTTTCCAAAATCGAAGTGGGATCTGGTTCGTATTCGTAATCGGCGCTCGCGCCTTCGGGCTTGCCGTCGCCACCTTCGACCACTGCACGCTCGAGCGGCACGAGCGGACGCAAAACGACCTCTTGTGAACCCGATGTGATGAATCGTGTGTACACGAGAACAACTTTGTCAACTGCGCCAGTGGCGTACAGATCAACAACGTATTCGCCGATTTCTTTGGCGTTGGCATATAACGGCTGATCGCTGAAACCGTTGAATGGCGTACCAAGGTTGTAGTCGCGGAAGCGCAAGTAGCCCTCGGCCTTACGACCAACCGGCACCACGATGTAATCGCGGCCTTCTTTAACGTCAACTTTGATTTCGGCTTCAGTTGCTCGCAACACACCCGAGTTGTAACCGCCGCACAAACCGCGGTCGGCAGTGATTGAGACGTAGCAAACTTTTTTGATGGTCTCGCGATTACCCAATAACGGGCTATCGGTTGATCCACCAGCAGCTGCCAAGTCACGCACAACTTCGGTGATCTGTTCGCTGTAAGGAACTGCGGCCAGAACGCGCTGTTGCGCCTTCACGATGCGCGATGCAGCAATGAGCTCCATGGCGCGCGTGATCTTCTTAGTCGCTTGCACACTGCGGATACGTCCCCGCAGAATTCGTTCCTGTCCACCGGCCATGAGTTACTACTCCGTCGCCAACGTTTTGTTTGACTTTGCTTCACCAATTTGTTCAGCGTCTGACTCTGCCTCAGCAGCCTTGCGAGCTGCTGCAGCTGATGCCATGAAGCCATCCTTGAATGACTGCACTGCGGCACCGAGATCGTCGGTGATCTTCTTGGTACGAAGGTCGTTCAACAACGCACCGTGACGGCTGCGCATGTGAGCCAACAATTCAAGTTCGAAGCGACGCACATCGGCCACCGGTACATCGTCAAGGTAACCCTTGGTTCCGGCGAAGATTGAAACGACTTGCTCTTCAACTGACATCGGGCTGTTGAGCGGCTGCTTCAACAATTCAACGAGGCGGTAGCCACGCTCAAGCTGTGCCTTTGACACGGCGTCGAGTTCAGAACCGAAAGTTGCGAATGCTTCGAGTTCGCGGAACTGTGCGAGGTCGAGCTTCAACGTACCGGCAACACCCTTCATGGAAGGAACCTGTGCGGCACCACCCACGCGAGACACCGAAATACCTACGTCAACTGCGGGACGCACACCCGACTTGAACAAGTTGTCTTGCAAGTACACCTGACCGTCGGTGATTGAAATCACGTTGGTCGGAATGTATGCCGACACGTCGCCAGCCTTGGTTTCAATGATCGGCAATGCGGTCAATGAACCTGCGCCGTTTTCATCGGACAACTTCGCGGCACGTTCGAGCAAACGACTGTGCAAGTAGAAAACGTCGCCAGGGTACGCTTCGCGGCCCGGTGGGCGACGCAACAACAATGCCATCTGACGGTAAGCCTCGGCCTGCTTTGACAAGTCGTCATACACGATGAGTGCGTGCTGGCCAATTTCCATCCAGTGCTGACCCATGGCGCAACCGGCGTACGGTGCGAGGTACTTGAACGGTGCCGAGTCGGCGGCGGTTGCCACCACGACGACGGTGTATTCAAGTGCGCCAGCCTGACGAAGAGTTTCAACGGTCTGTGCGACAGTTGAACCCTTCTGACCAATAGCAACATAGATGCACTTCACACCTTGTCCCTTTTGGTTGAGGATGGTGTCGATAGCGATGGTGGTCTTGCCGGTCTTGCGGTCACCAATGATGAGTTCGCGCTGACCGCGACCAATCGGTGTCATCGCGTCGATCGACTTGATGCCAGTCTGCATCGGCTCGTGCACGGGCTTACGGCCCATGATTCCGGGAGCCTGAATTTCCATACGACGCTGCTGAACGCCAACGAGCGGACCCTTGCCGTCGATGGGCTCACCAAGTGCGTTCACCACGCGACCAAGAACGCCTTCACCAACAGGAACCGACAAAATTTCGCCGGTTGCCTTGACGGTCTGACCTTCTTCGATGCGATCTGATTCGCCGAGTACTACTGAACCAATTGATTCTTCTTCAAGGTTCAATGCCAAACCGCGGGTGCCGTCTTCGAACTCGAGGAGTTCGTTAACTGCACAGTCGGGCAGACCCGAAATGTTGGCAATACCGTCACCGACTGAAGTGACGCGACCAACGGTGCGAGCTTCAAGCGATGGCGTGAAGCCTTCGAGGTTCTTTTTGATAGCCGATGCAATATCGGCTGCGGACAGTGTTAGTTCTGCCATGACGTTCTCGTTCCGTTTCTTTCAGGCGGCTCTTAGAGCCGACCCTTCACATTGTCGAGGCGGGTGCGGATGCTGCCGTCAATCACGGTGTCGCCCACCGTGGCCACGATGCCGCCGAGCACCGAGGGATCAACAACAACTTTGAGGTTCACTTGCTTGCCAGTGGCGTTAGCCAAAGCAGCAGCGAGACGAGTTTGCTGATCGGCAGTCAGTTCAACAGCACTACGCACTTCAGCAACTTCGAGTTGCTTGGCGCTTGATGCACGCTGAACCAGACGATCGATGATGGCGGGAAGATCGCGACCGCGTCCACCTGCAACAACCATCGAAACCAATTGCACCGTGGTGCCAGTGGCTTTGCCGCCTAACAAACTTTCAACGATTCCTTCGCGGCGAGCCACGGGAATCTTTTCGTCAGTGAGAGCGTTGCGAAGTGCGTCGCTGGACTCGAGTGTGCGAGCCAAACGGAACAATTCGTCTTCGACCTCGTCAATGGTTCCTTCAGCGCGAGCAATTTCAAAAAGTGCTCGTGCGTAACCTTCGATGCGATTGTCACTCATCGTGAAGCACCTACTTTCGAGATGAAGTTCTCAACAAGAGATTGCTGAGTTGCACCGTCAAGAACTGATGGCAACACTGTGTCGACAGCGATTGAAGCAACGCGACCAATTTCGGCGCGCAGTTCGTCGCTACCGCGAGCAGCAGCAGTTTCGATGTCGGCAGTTGCACGAGCTTCGAGTTCGGCAATTTCGACAGTCAAACGAGCACGACCGTCAGTGAGTACGGCTGCCGCCTGCGTATTGGCATCGGCCAACAAGCGAGCACGTTCGCCGGCGATGTCACCAAGAGCTTGGCGAATACCATCAGCATCAGTTTGCGCAGTTGCTAAATCGCTTGCCGAAGCATCAAGTTCTTTTTGAATGCGCTCGGTACGAGCGTTCAAGAACTTGGCGAACTGCGGACCAGCAAACTTGACAAGAGCACCGATGACGAGCACCGAAGCGATACCGCCGTAAATGATTTCGGCAGTTTCGGGAAGCAACCAGTGATGGGTCTCGGCCGGGTCGGCCGCAAGGATCGAGAAAAGACTCATATCAGCGCACTCCCGCACTCATCGCGTCGGCAACAGCACGTGACACCGCACTGCCGTCTGGACGCTTACCGGTTGCGATTTCAACAGCACTACTCACCACATCAACAACTGCCGATTCGACTTGCGAACGACCAGCTGCACGAGCCGCATCAGCAGCAGCCATGGCGGCTTCACGCTGAGTTGCGATACGAGCATTAGCAGCAGTGATTGCCGCCTGACGTTCGGTTTCGAGAGTGGCACGAGCCGCATCGACGACCTTGGCTGCTTCAGCTTTCGCGGCCACAACGGCAGCGTCGTACTGAGCAACTTCAGATCGAGCCGAAGTACGAGTCGCATCAGCGTTCTCGTGACCTTCGCGGATCGAGTTGTATCGCGAGTCCATGCCCTTTTTCAGCCTCGGGAAGAGGAAGAAACGCATGAGTAGCGCGAACACGATAAACGAGCCCGCGCCCCATGCCAGTTCCTTCATCTCGGGGACGATGGGACTGGGGCCGGGACCACATTCTGTTGGATTAGACGCTTCGGGTTCGAAGGAACACACCGACGGATCGAACTCTTTACCCTCTTCTGAACTTTCAGACGAGACGAGACGAACCTGGAGTGCTTCACCCGAGCGGATAACGACGGCTGTCAGCACGTCAACTCCTTGTGGGTTGTAGGTAACGATCAGAGACCGATGAGGATGAAGACCACGAAGCCGATGAGGGCAAGGGCTTCGGTGAAGGCGATACCGAGGAACATGGTGGTACGCACCATGCCGGCAGCCTCTGGCTGGCGAGCCATAGCTTCGACGGACTTACCGACGAGGTAGCCGATTCCGATGCCAGGTCCGATTGCGGCGAGGCCGTAAGCGAAACCAGCTGAGCCAGCGGCTGATGCAGCCTTAGCTTCATCTCCGGTCAAAGCAGCAAGTGCAGCAATTGCTTCCATTTTGGGTTCTCCTATTTGTATTGATTGAGATTGAGTGTTGATTGAGATTGTGATTACTGGATTGGGACTAGCGAACTTGGTATTACTTCAGGCTCAGTGCTCGGGGTGAGCGGCTCCACCGATGTACACCGCAGTCAAGATCGTGAAGATGTACGCCTGCAAGAAGGCCACCAACACTTCGAATCCGGTGAGGAAGATGAGCATGAACAATGGCAACACACCCACGGGGATGAGTGCCGGATTGCCTTCAGCCTGGAACAAGGCTTCGGACAACAAAGCGAAGGTCACGAGCAAAATGTGACCGGCCAACATGTTGGCGAAAAGACGAACGGTGAGCGAGAACGGGCGCACCAAGAAGGTCGAAATGAATTCGATCGGTGTCACCAAGATGTAGAGCGCCTTCGGAACTCCGGGTGGGAACAACGAGTTCTTTAAGTACGCGAGTCCTTGATGCTTGAAGCCGGTCACGATGAACACGACCCAGACGAGCAACGACAAGAACAACGGCAAGGCCATACGAGCAGTTGCGGGCATCTGCAAGAACGGAATGATTCCGGGAACGTTGCAGAGATAGATGAACGTGAACAAGCTCATCAAGAAAGGTGTCCAACCGAGACCATCGCGACCCATGGTCTGCATGATGATTCCGTTTTCGATGAACTCAACAATGCTTTCGGCGAAGTTGCGAACACCCTTAGGAGCAACCTTGTGGTCTTTGTTGCCAGCCAACAAAAAGATCAACGTGCCAATAACGGCTGCGGCAACAGCAATTAAAGCAATCTTGTTGAAGGTCGGGAAAAGATCTTTCCAACGGAGGATCTCATTGATCGGCGGGAACTCAAGTGCGATCACGTTCGATTATTCCTTTGTGAGGCGTGTAGGGACAGAAGATGTATTCAAAACTTGGTTATTACTTGCGGGGTTTTAACCCCGGAAATGCGAGTGATGCAGCAACGAAGCGCATCTCCCACACGAGGAGTCCTAGATGAGTAACAATAATGGTCAATCCGAGGGCCGTGAGTGAAATCCAAGAGGCATCTCGGACAAGAATCACAGCTAAAAAGATTAAGCCGAGACGCACAAGATAGCCGAAAAGCACCGCGCCCATCATTAATCCGAGCGAAATTCGTGCGGTAAATGCCACAAGTCCGGCGGCAAACAAGAAATTGACGAGCACGATCGCGATTCCGTAGAGCGCACTGATGGCTCCGTCCATGCCGGCAAAAACTGCACACACCGCGATGATGATCGGAGCGACATAGCCGCCACGCTTCAAAATGTCCAATGAAACTTGGATTTCTGGAGCATCGCCGTCGAGGCGAGTCACCATCGGTGAAGCGGGTTCGTTGCTCATACTTCGGGGTCAACTTGAGTTGTTGATGGTGAATTTTGCTGATGAGCATTCAGGGCTTGGCGACGTTCGTTTTCGAGCATCTTCATGCGGGCGTCATAGATGAACCACATTTTGATGAACTGGCCAACGGTCGAAAAGATCACGAGACCGATCATGAAAGCTGGTTGAGTATCGAGCCAGACGTCAAGTCCCCAGCCAATACCCATGAAAACGGCGATGGTGAGAGCCATTTCCATGCCTTGACCCATGCCCTGGTCGACATTGCCCGAACGATTGCCCTTGGCCAAAGCACCCGTGAGGCGGCGCGTGATCGCCGTCGGACTGGCCTTGGCGGCAGATGCTGTGGAGGGAGTGGTGTCAGACATGTGGGTTTTCTGGCATGAGAAGAGGAATTCAGCGTGTTTTCAGAGCAAAAAGCTCGTGAAAAGAAGCACAAACTGCAATCAATCTACTGTGATTGCGGGGGCCGAGGCAATTCAGTGGTCGTTTCAACTTCGTGACGCGATTGGCGTCGAACCCGTCGAACTTCGGGGTGTAACACGGTGTACAAACTGAGCGCAATCGCCGCCGTGCCAATCGGAATCAGCGCCGTTTGTGCCTTTGTGAAAATGGGATACAACACGAATCCACTCAGAATCGTGGTCCAGAGCCACAAGATCAACACGCTGCGGCGTTGACCATGCCCGAGGTTCATGAGGCGGTGATGCAAATGGCCTTTGTCGGCGGTCGCCACACCTTGGCGATTGACCGCCCGGCGAATGATGGCGAACAACGTGTCCAAGATGGGCACGCCCAAAATGAACAGCGGAATGAAGAGTGGCGCCAAGAAAAAGTAGGTCTGACCTGGGGTGTAGGTCTGACTGTTGGGGTCGGCACGACCCCCGACCACACTCGTCGACACCGCCATTAACAGACCCAAGAACAAGGCTCCGCTGTCGCCCATGAAGATCTTGGCGGGATTGAAGTTGTGCGGCAAGAAACCCACACAGACCCCCAAGGCGATAATCGCGATGAGCGGTCCCATGTTGGGTTGAGCCAAAGCTCCTAGATCGTCGAGCCGGCGACTGTACAAAAAGAACGAAGCCGCGGCGATGGCCACAATGCCCGCGGCGAGACCATCAAGGCCATCAATCAAGTTGATGGCCTGGCTCATACCCATGAGCCACAAGATCGTGATGAGCGGAATCCAGTCGTTGCTCAAAACAAAGACATCAAGAAACGGCACACGGAAATAGAACATCGTGGCGCCGAAGTACACGAGCACGAGTCCGGCAATCACAGTGCCGGTCACTTTGGCTGGGCTTGAGATCTCGCGAATGTCGTCAATCAGCCCAGTTGCAAAGATCAAAATTGCTGCGAGCAGAACGCCGAGCGGTTCGGAGTTGTTGTCGAAAACTGGTGAAAAACGCCCCATTTTCCAAGCGATTCCGAGTGCAACAATGAAACCCAAGAACATTGCAATGCCACCCACGTCTGGTGTTGGCACTTTGTGCACACGACGTTCATCGGGTTCGACGACCCAATTCATGCGCGTCGCTAACTTCACCACAAAGGGTGTCGAAACAAACGTCACGAGTGCGGCGATCACACCTATGAAGAGATAGCCAGCGGTATCGGGCACGGATTGAGACTATTCCCGAATGGGTTCAGGAACAGACAACTGAGTGATCAGTTGGGTATTTCAGCGGGCTGGATAAGCCGGGAACGCTGCACACAAGGCGGCGACCTCGGCCTTGACCGCGGCCACTTCGTCGGCATTGTTGCGACCGCGCAAGGCCCGAGCGATGAAAGTGGCGATCTGCGCCATTTCGGGCTCTTTCATACCTTGAGTGGTCACCGATGGGGTCCCGATACGCACACCCGACGTCACGAACGGGCTGCGCGGGTCGTCGGGGACGGTGTTCTTGTTGAGAGTGATACCCGCGAGGTCGAGTACCGCTTGGGCTTCTTTACCCGTGACTTCGGCGTCGAATGGACGCAAGTCAACGACCATGAGGTGGCAGTCGGTTCCGCCCGAGACCAAACGGAAACCGTTCTGAGCCAGAGCTTCGGCAAGAGCTGAAGCGTTAGCAACGACTTGCGCGGCGTACTGCTTGAAAGCAGGGCTGGCGGCTTCACGGAATGCAATGGCCTTGCCGGCAATCACGTGTTCGAGCGGTCCGCCTTGCCAACCCGGGAACACAGCCTTATCAATGGCAGCGGCGTGCTCGGCCTTGGCCAAGATGCAACCACCGCGTGGACCACGCAACGTTTTGTGCGTCGTGAAAGTAACAACGTCGGCATACGGAACAGGGTTGGGGTACGCGCCACCAGCAATGAGGCCCGCCAAGTGCGCGGCGTCGTACAAGAAGTAGGCGCCAACTTCGTCGGCGATTTCTTTGAACGGTGCCGGATCAATTCGACGCGGGTAACTAGTGGTGCCAGCGACGATCATGCGCGGACGATGTTCGAGTGCAAGATCGCGCACTTGATCCATGTCGATGCGCTCATCACCGGGCGTCGTTTGGTAGGACTTGAAGTTGTACAACTTGCCACTCGCGTTCACTGGCGAACCGTGCGTGAGGTGACCACCATGATCGAGGCTGAGACCAAGAACAGTGTCGCCTTGGTTCAAAAGAGCTTGATATACGCACATATTTGCGTTCGCACCCGAGTGCGGTTGCACGTTTGCATGATCGGCACCGAACAACGACTTCACGCGTTCGATTGCTAATGCTTCAAT
>ENA-ORFA01001203-ORFA01001203.1-marine-metagenome-genome-assembly--contig:-NODE-1203-length-10392-cov-5.687445_pt1 | contig 10392 bp, 7 predicted proteins | sample MGYA00248621_ERZ508587 | MGnify/ENA primary metagenome ERZ508587 (study PRJEB26250, sample SAMN06266239) | marine metagenome | isolation source: Columbia River Estuary | place: USA:Columbia River Estuary... | reverse complement strand
ATATCAATCGGGTTAGTATCATTTCTTGCTATAATGCCGCCCAGTGGAATAGGCGCATTGTATGTTTCTTCAAAATAAGTACCCAGGTCCATCCATTTGCTTAAGCCTTTAGAAGCATAGGTAAAACGGTTTTCGTGAATAATCACCCCTGCATCTACTCTGCCACTCAGCACTGCTTGTTCAATCTCATTAAACACTAAAAATTCTTTATTAGTCACCTTAGGAAAAGCTAAACTAAATAATAAATGAGCAGTGGTATTAATGCCTGGAATGGCCACGCGCATAGTTGCTGCGTTGGGTTTGCCGCCCGCTTTGTTTTTATCTTCTTTATAAATTAATAAAGGGCCTACGCCTTTGCCTAAAGCACCTCCGCTATTTAATAAACTATATTTATTTTTAACCAAGGGCCAAACACCGTAACTAATTTTTGAAAAAGGAAGTTTGCCTGCAATAGCCCATTCATTTAAAGTTTGTACATCTTCTAAATGCACTTTAAAAGTATAGCCCTTGGTATCTATTTTATGATTTATTAAAGCATCAAAAATAAAGGTATCGTTAGGACAGGGAGAAAAACCAATTTCAAACTCAGGCATGGTTGGGCAGTTTATGAAGTGCGTCTAAGTATTGCAACAAAGTTTCATTTAAATTATAAATGGCTTCTTTCATTTTCCATTTGGCTTTATTTCTTTCACCTACATAATTGGATACCGCACGAATTTGAATAAATGGAATATGTAAATCGCGTCCCATATAATGCAGTGCTGCGCCCTCCATGGATTCCAGGCTCGCTTTATAACGGCCACTGTATAAATCCATTTTATTTTTATCGGTGCTAATGGTATTAATAGTCACTGCTTTTTTAGTAGGCAGGTTCAATACATTGTACTGCTTTAACCATGGGTTGGGTAAAGATTTTTTTTCATAAGGTGCATCATTGGGCTTGTCTAATTTCAAATCAAATAAATCTTTCCAAACTTTATTTTCCATTACGCCAATATCTCCCGCAAAATCATCTTTCACTGCAAACACTTTTCCCAATGGAATTTTTTTATCAAAGCTGCCGCAAATACCCACTTGAATAATAAGGGTAGGGGTTTCTTGCACAAACATTTTCATTAGAGAAACGCTGCTGGCGAGTAAGCCAATACCCGATTCATGAAAGCCTACCGAAAAACGCTTGTTATTGGTTGCAAAAGAGGGGTTAATTTTTTGAAAGCTGGGCATCCACTCCCCGTTGGTAGCCGCAGTAATAATTACACGCATAGTACAAAGGTCGGGAAAGGCCTCTGAAAAATGGTTAAGTTGGCCATCAAATTTATATCTTTGTATAAATAAGGCAGACATGGTGTATTTAACAAGGGCAGAACATTTTAATGCAGCGCATAAGCTAGCGAATCCTAATTGGAGCAAGGAAAAAAACGAGGAAGTGTTTGGGGCTTGTGCAAACGAAAATTGGCATGGTCATAATTATGAAATATTGGTGACGGTAAAAGGAGAACCCGATGCTGAAACAGGATTTTTATTTGATGTAAAAAAGTTAAGCCAGCTTATTAATAAATACGTGGTTGATGAATTAGACCATAAGAACTTAAATATAGATGTACCCTTTATGCAAGGGCAAATGTGCAGTACTGAAAATTTGGTTATTGCCATTTGGAAACAACTAGAACCACATATTCCAGCTCAGGTAAAATTGCACTGTATTAAGTTATATGAGACTCCTCGTATATATGTTGAATATTTTGGTGCCTAGAACCCCTTTGTTTGTAGTAAAATTTTGTCGAAAAAGGGTAAAATTCTTAAACGTTTAACTGTTTATATTAAAGACTAAACAATTCAAGCCCTTACACGTTATAATTAATGTAACTTTGACCTCTTAATTTGAAGCATGGAACAAAAAGTAGCAGTATTTAGAAAAGAGCATTTTAATGCTGCCCACAGATTGTTTTGTGCCGACTGGTCTGACGAAAAAAACATGCAAGTTTTTGGACCCTGCGCCAACCCAAATTACCACGGACATAATTACGAACTAATAGTACAAGTAAATGGTGTGCCTGATCCTATTACAGGATTTGTAATTAACACCAAAGAACTAAGTACCATTGTTAAAGAAGAAATTGTATCCCGATTTGATCACAAAAATTTAAACTTAGATACCGACGTTTTTAAAAATTTAAATCCTACTGCTGAAAATATTGCAATAGTTATTTATAATTTAATAAGACCACGTATTGATAAAGCATTAGACTTAAAAATTAGGTTGTATGAAACAGAAAGAAACTTTGTCGACTACCCCGCTTAAGGAGCAGCATATCGACTTAAGTAATTTATTAATAGAAGAAATGGGCGATGAGCATAAAGCTTCTTCAGTGGAAACCCCACTTCGCGCCGATGCATTCGACACAACAGATGAAGAAAAGATAGCCGCCATTGCACCGCATTTCAAAGCCATTATGGAAATATTAGGAATGGATTTGCGTGACGATAGTTTAAAAGGTACACCTCTTCGTGTTGCTAAAATGTATGTGAAAGAATTGTTCCAAGGTTTGAACCCTGCGAATATGCCAAGCATGACATTGTTTGAAAATAAATTTCAGTACAATGAAATGTTGGTTGAAAAGAATATTAATTTTTATACGAACTGCGAACATCATTTTGTGCCCTTCTTTGGTAAAGCACATGTAGCTTATATCAGCAGCGGTAAAGTCATTGGATTAAGTAAATTGAACAGACTGGTTGAATATTTTTCAAAGCGCCCACAAGTGCAAGAGCGTTTAACGATGCAAATTGGAAAAGCACTTCAAACAGTATTACAAACACAGGATGTAGCCGTGATGATGGATGCCAAGCATTTATGTGTATCTAGTAGAGGTGTAAAGGACGATAGTTCTAACACTATTACTAGCTTTTTTGGTGGCAAGTTCCAAGAAGAGAAAAGGAAGATGGAATTCTTAAAATATATAGATATAAACGAATAGATGGTTTTTGGTTTGGTTAGTTAGGTAGAAAATTAATGGCGAAGTAAACTTCGCCATTTTTTATTTATTTTTGTCAAAACAGTGAAGATGTCAAAACATGCATTTATATTCCCAGGACAAGGAAGTCAATTTGTGGGAATGGGAAAAAATTTATACGATACGAATGCTACCGCTAAAGAAATGTTTGAAAAGGCCAATGAAATTTTAGGCTTCAACATTAGTGATATCATGTTCACAGGAACCGATGAGCAGTTAAAGCAAACCAATGTAACGCAGCCTGCTATATTTATACATTCAGTTATAGCCTATTTAACCATGCCTGCAGAAAATGCTATAACACCTGATATGGTGGCTGGTCATAGCTTAGGAGAGTTTAGCGCACTGGTGGCTAATAAAACTTTAAGCTTTGAAGATGCACTTCGTTTAGTAAGTGTGCGTGCAAAAGCGATGCAAGCTGCTTGTGAAATTCAAGCATCTACAATGGCTGCAGTTTTAGCATTAGCCGATGAAAAAGTAGAAGAGATATGTTTGCAAGTACAAAAAGAAACAGGAGAAGTAGTAGTGCCTGCTAATTATAATTGCCCTGGTCAATTAGTGATTTCTGGAAGTATTAAAGGAATTGAAATGGCTTGTGAGCAAATGAAAGCAGCAGGTGCAAAGCGTGCCTTGGTATTACCAGTAGGAGGTGCTTTTCATTCACCCTTAATGAACCCTGCAAAAATTGAACTAGCCGCGGCCATTGAAGCCACTACATTTAACACACCTATTTGTCCAGTCTATCAAAATGTGGTTGCAAAAGCAGTCACTAATCCTGCAGAAATTAAAGAAAATTTAATCGCACAATTAACCGGTGCGGTGAAGTGGACACAAACCGTTCAAGCCATGGTAGCCGACGGCGCCACTCATTTTACAGAGGTAGGCCCAGGCAAGGTTTTACAAGGTTTGGTGCAAAAAGTACACAAAGAAGCCATAGTTGCAGGAGTAAACTAAGAATTAACACTATACTTAGAATATAAGCTAGCCCTTCAAGCAATCTTGAGGGGCTTTTTTCGTTGTTCTAGTATGCAGTTATACCTATATATATTAAGAATAAATATAATATTTTAATCATATTGAAAAGGAGGATTCTATATATTATTTTGGGGATCTTGCTGCTTTCAAATATCACATTTGGACAAGAAAGCTTTAATTTAAACTCTGGAGCAAGCACTGCGTCAAATGATGGAAATTTTTGCGGTAGAGTCAAATTCGATGTTGTAAACTCCAATAGTTTTGCAGTTGATGTTGATATAATGCAGAAGGTTCCAGGGAGTGGAACATATGTCTCAACTGGGATAACTTATACTATTTCTGCAAATCAAACAGCTAATCTTAATTCTTCATTTGTTTCAACTTCAGGAAGTTATTCTTATTATGCTATTTTTTTGAAATCATCTGATAATTCAAATTTATCCAACACTTCGGCAACACCAATAATTATTGTAATTAATGCATTGCCAAATGCGGGAATAATTACAGGAGCTAGTGAAGTGTGTGTTGGTTTAACAATACCATTGACATCAAATCCAAGTGGAGGATCAGGAACATATAGTAGTACTGCATGGACATCAAGTGCGGTGAGTAAAGGTACAGTTGTGAATACTGGAGTAGTGACGGGATTAGAAGGAGGTTCAACAAATATTACATATACTGTAACAGATGGTAAAGGTTGTGTGTCAACTGCGAGTGTAGTAAAAGCAATTACAGTAAATGCTTTACCAGTAATTAATAAATTAATGGATACCACTAAGGTTTGTGGGACAAAAACTATTTTAGATGCTGGCGCTGGGTATTCAAGTTATTTATGGAGCAATGGATCAACGGCAAGATATATTAGTACAGATGTAAGTCAGAATTATTTTGTAACCGTTACAAATTCATCATCATGTTCAAGTATTGACTCTACTTTTTTAAGCATAGTGGATGCTAAGTTATTTAATAGCGATACAACAATTTTAGCTGGAGCATCAGTTAACATCAATGCACATGGAATTTTAAACAGTGCGGATCGTGCTGTGCTTTATAATTTTACAAATGCGAATGCATTAAATGATTTTGTTACTTTAACAACTTCTAGTGGAACAGTATCAATAACTACTAATGGTGAAACAGGTAAAGGGGTTGAGCTAGTACGAGCAAATAATTGTTGTAGTGACGCAGAGATGAAAACAACTAGAGAAGATTTTGGTTATGGAACATATGAAGTAGACGCTTATAGTGCATCTGGGATTGCCGATCAGAGCTTTGGTATTATGGAACAATCGGGTTCTTGGTTAAATAGGGTTCTAAATATTGGAACTAGGCCAGCGAGTACTGATAATCCAGGTTGGGAGGTTTACTTTAAAGGAATTAGCATTGCTTCATCAGGTATTAGCCCGGTTAGTAATAGTACATGGTACAAGATAAAAGTATACATTACGCCAACGACATTGAAAGTATGGTTGAATAGCACAGTTTTATTTGATGGTGCTTTACCATCTGCCATTACTAATCCTAAGGGAGCCATTAGAGTGGGCGCCTACGATGTGAGTAGGTATGATAATATAAAATATACACCGCTCCAAGAATTATCCTATTTGTGGTCTACATCGGAAACGAATCAAAATATAACAGTAACACCCACTGCTACTTCAACTTATCAATTAAAAGTTACAGATCAAACCACCACTTGTAATACCTCCGTGGATATTAGAGTATTGAAAATAAATATTACAAATGCTGATGCAAGTATTTGTAATAATACGACTCAAACATTATATATTGATAGTGCATTTTCAAAATATGCAAATTGGCAGACAAAAAAACCGGGTATAGAATTTTACAATATAAAAAAAGATTTAAATGGTAATTTGTATGCATTACCATCTTTAAATAATCAGAAAATTTTTAAAAGTATTGATAGAGGTGAAACCTGGAATCAGATGGCAGGTTTTCCAAGTTTAGGTGATAAAAATTTCATGGCATTGGGTGTTGACCAAAACAATGTGATTTACGCTTCAACGAATCATAATGGAATTTATAAATCTATTGATGAGGGCGTTACTTGGACACAATTGCAAGATTTTGGATTTGGCTGTGGTCCAATGGATATCTTATTTGGTAATAATTTTTCAATACTAACTGTAAAAGGTTCAAACCGTGGTATATGGTCTTCTACTGGAGATCTTTTTAGTTGGCAAAAAAAAGTTGGAGGTTTTGACCCTAATACTGTAACCCAAGATATAAATGGAAACCTATATGCAGGTGGCAATAGTGCTGGCGGGAAGGAATTATATAAATCTTCAGATGCAGGTGTAACTTGGTCAAAAATTTCCAGTTTATATGGAGTTCAAATTATCAGAGCCGATAGTAATGGAAAAGTTTTTTTAACTGAAGGAGGAAATAATCCATTATTTGTAAGTAGCAATCAAGGGACAAGTTTTACACAAATAAATACCTTGAGTCTTCCTAATAGTGGAATCTCATATCCTGAAGACATTTTATTTACAAATAATAAAATGTTTATTACAAAAGGTCAAGTTTATTATTCAAAAGATGATGGAGTAAACTTTACACAATTAGATAAAATAACTTTTCCAACAGCGGGAACTTTTAATTATGGTCCGGGGGGAGCTCCTAGTGGTAACTATGGTGATTCAACAAACCGAATGGAAATGATTGGTAATAGATTATTTGTGGCAAGTTTGGATGGAATAAAATTTATTGACATTGATAATTTAATTACTACTGTAACATGGTCAACAGGACAAGTAGGTAATAAAATTGAGGTGAACCCTATTTCAACGTCACCCGGTAATACCGTCACTTATTCTGCAACTGTAAGCTATGGTGCAATAACTGGGTCAGATCAAGTCACTTTTACCTTACCAACCAAGCCCACCATTACAGCATCAGGAGCAACTACTTTTTGTCAAGGTGGGACGGTAACATTAACAGCAAATTCAAGTCCGGCAGGGGTTTATTCCTATACTTGGCAAACTGGGGCAATTACTCAAGGCATTACTGTTACAAGCGCAGGTTCTTATAGTGTTACAGCTGTTAATTCAATTGGATGTTCAGAAACATCCACTCCGACAATTATAACAGTAAATGACTTGCCAGCAGCGCCTATTGCAAACTCGGTTTCTTTAAATTATAATGGTTTGCAACAAACTACGCCCGATTTGATTCCTCCTTCTGGTCAAAGTATTTCATGGTTTACTTTACCTGTTGGTGGTGTTAATTCATCAAAACCACAAGGTATAAATGTAGGGACTTATAATAGTTATGCAAATGCAACCATAGATGCAACAGGTTGCATAAGTTCATCAAGAACGCTTGTATTTTTAACAATAAACAAAAAGTCAATTACAATTACAGTAGATCCGAATCAAACAAAAGTATATGGCGCTGCGAATCCTTCGACATATACATATGGAGTAAGCCCATCACTTACAGGGTTAGCTGCTCTAAATGGGACATTAACAAGGGTATCTGGAGAAGCAGTAGGCCCGTATGCGATTGAGCAAAATGATTTAACAACTGAGAACAATCCAAACTATACAATAAATTATATTGGTAATAATTTTACGATAACAAAGAAGTCAATTACAATAACAGCCACAGCTGGTCAATCCAAAGTATATGGTGCCGTAGATCCATCGACTTATGTATATACAGTTAGTCCATCAATTACTGGATTAGCTTCATTAACTGGATCCTTAATCAGGGCAGTGGGAGAAACAGTAGGCCCGTATGCGATTGAGCAAAATGATTTAACAACTGCGAACAATCCAAACTATACAATAAATTATATTGGAAATAATTTTACGATAACAAAGAAGTCACTTACAATTACAGTAGATCCGAATCAAACAAAAGTATATGGCACTGCGAATCCTTTGACATATACATATGGAGTAAGTCCATCTCTTGCAGGGCTAGCTGCTCTAAATGGGACATTAACAAGGGTATCTGGAGAAACAGTAGGCCCGTATGCGATTGAGCAAAATGATTTAACAACTGCGAACAATCCAAACTATACAATAAGTTATGTTGGAAATAATTTTACGATAACAAAGAAGTCATTAACAATAACAGCAGATAATAAAACAAAATTTTATGGAGCTGCTAATCCAATATTTACTTATACTTATTCAGGGTTAGTAAATGGAGACCTAGCCACTTTCACTTGGCCCACTATCATTACAACAGCTGATCAAAATTCTCCAGCAGGAACATACCCAATTATTCCTTCTGCGGCAACTGATCCAAACTATACTATTACTTACGTTAATGGTATTTTAATAGTTACTAAAAAAGCATTAACTATTACTGCAAAGCCTCATACTATTTTATATAATGGAACAAATTATAGTGGTGGTAATGGAGTTATTCTTACTGGAATGGCAACTGGCGAATCCATTAGCAACTTGACTGGTACATTAAATTATAAGGGTACCTCACAAGGCGCTATAAACGTAGGTACTTATACAATTATTCCTGATGGACTAAGTTCTCCTAATTATAATATCAATTATGTTGGTGATGCTTTAGAAATTAAAAAAGCAACACTGAAAATTATTGCAGGAAATCAAATTGTAAACTTTGGAACACCAACATCAAAAATATTAACGGATGCTACTTTTACATATGCTAGTTTATTGGGTGGTGATAATGCTTCAGTAATTACTGGATCGCTTAGTTATTCAACTAACTATACGCCATTAACCTCGCCAGGTAGTACTGGAATATATATTGAACCTATCATTACTGGTTTGAGTGCTGCGAATTATGAGCTCATTGCTGAGAAAGGTAATATAACTATTACTGCGCTATTGACATCCCCTGCCTTCCAAATGCCCAATGCCTTTACACCCAATAGCGATGGACATAATGATACTTTTAAAATTATTCAAAATGGGTATGTAACTAGTATTATAAGTTTTAGAATTTTTACCAAATCAGGTAAACTTATTTTTAACGATAAAGATGGCGCCTGGGATGGAAGATATGCAGGCGTAATGTTAGATTCGGATGTATATATATGGATTGCCGACTTTATGAATAAAAACAATGTGCAAGAACATTTAACAGGAACCGTTCTTTTATTAAAATAGATAATGCAAAACAAATTTGAATAAAAAGTACTTTATATTATTATTATCGTTAATTGTTTTTGCAGTAAATATTTATGCACAGCAAGGAATTGCTTTATCTCAACCTTATATAAGTTCGCAGTTTTTAAGTCCAGCCAACGTGGGTAATGGTAATTACGAGCAGCGAATTCAAAGCAATCTTAAATCACAGTTTTTAGATGGTAATAATTTATATAGAACCTTGGTTTCAGGATGGGATAGCCGTTTTAAAAACGCCGATGCTGAAGAAAAAAATTATTTTGGTATTGGGGTGCAAGTTATTTCAGACCAAGCTATGGCAGGGGTGATTAATTCTAATTATATCACAATAGCTTCTGCTTATCATCTTTTCTTAGATGATAATTTAAAAAATGAACTTTCTTTAGGCTTGGGTGTAACTTATGGCCAAACTTATTTAGATAAATCTAAACTGCGTTTTGGAGAAGGCTTTAATACAGATGGAACATATACCGATGCTAACTATGATTATTTAAATAGCATCAAATCCTTTCCTCAAGATTTTTATTTCAATACGGGCCTTCTTTTTACAAGACATACTGAAAATAAATTTATACAAGGGGGTATTGCTGCCTCTTTTTTATCAAGACCCAAAACATTAGTACTTAATGTAGATACAGCATCGGGAATGAAGTCTTCTGCATTTTTTAATTATGAAAAGGTTTTAGAAAATGAAAATACCTTTATGACCCATCTTTCTTTTTCCAATAAAAATGGAATGAATCAAGTCGTGGTAGGCGGTTTGTATAGTTTTCCATTTAAAGATAAAATAGATAAAATAAATCGTATTTATATTGGATGCTTTGACCGTTTAGGGGAAGCAATTATACCTAGTGTTTCTATTATGATGGATAAATATACTTTTGGATTAAGCTATGATATTTATAATAACGACTTATCGGGCGCCAAGCTAAAACAAAATGGTTTTGAAATTGCACTCTCGGTTTCTTTTGGTAAGAACAGAAATGAATGGATGCGTACTATTTTTGATTAAAAACTAATAGCGCAATTAAGCCATTCAGGGTCGAAGCTGGCATTGTACTTTTTATAAAAATTTATAGCAGGCTCATTCCAGTCTAATACCTGCCAGTTCATTCCAATAAATTTTTTATCTTTTGCTTCTTGTATCAATGCATCAAATAATAAGCCTCCTATTTTCTTGCCACGCATTTCTTCTGTTACTAATAAATCTTCTAAATACATTCTTTGTCCCTTCCAAGTAGAATAACGCACATAGTATA
>ENA-ORFA01001200-ORFA01001200.1-marine-metagenome-genome-assembly--contig:-NODE-1200-length-10396-cov-11.506541_pt1 | contig 10396 bp, 9 predicted proteins | sample MGYA00248621_ERZ508587 | MGnify/ENA primary metagenome ERZ508587 (study PRJEB26250, sample SAMN06266239) | marine metagenome | isolation source: Columbia River Estuary | place: USA:Columbia River... | reverse complement strand
TAGCCCCACTTTATTCGATGTTTCAGGATTCACAAATTAGGGAAATATCCTTTGACTTGTGACTTTTATGCAAAGATGGAGGTCATATGCGACAAAATTGGTCAAAATATTGTTCAACCTTGAAACCCCCGCATTGCCACACCTCCAACACAACATGCCATCAGACCGTGTATTGATCAGTGAAGTCGGCCCGCGCGATGGCCTCCAGTCGGTCAAGCAAACCATGGCCACTGCCCACAAATTACGGTGGATAGACGCTTTGGTCGCATCGGGACTGCAAGAAATCGAAGTCGCCTCCTTTGTGCCGGCTCACTTGCTTCCCCAAATGGCCGATGCTGCCCTGGTGGTTCAGCATGCACGCCAGTACCCGCATCTGACCGTGATGGCCTTGGTCCCCAACCGCAAAGGCGCTGAGGCGGCCCTCAAGGCTGGGGCACAAAAACTCACGATACCTGTTTCTGCCTCAGAAGCACACTCCATGGCCAATGTGCGCAAAACACGCGAAGCCATGGTGGAGGAAGTGCGCGCAATCGTTCAAATTCGCAATGAATTGGCACCGCATGTCAAAGTTGAAGCCGGTATTTCCACAGCATTTGGCTGCACCCTTCAGGGCCTTGTGGCCGAAGACGATGTCGTGAAACTGGCCGCTGCCGTCATTGAAGCGGGCGCTGATGAATCAGGCTTGTCCGACACCACAGGCATGGCCAACCCTGCGCAGGTCCGCCGTTTGTTCAAGCGCGTGTTTGCAGAGATTGGCAACAAAACGGGTGCGGCCCACATGCACAACACACGCGGCTTGGGTCTTGCCAATTGTTTGGCGGCTTACGATGTGGGCGTGCGCACCTTTGACAGTTCGATGGCCGGTTTAGGAGGCTGCCCCTATGCACCTGGCGCATCTGGCAATGTGGTCACAGAAGATTTGGTTTTCATGTTGGAAGCCATGGGCATTCAAACTGGGGTGAGCATTCCCAAATTGATTTTGGCCAGACAAGCTTTAAGCGATGGCTTGCCAGGTGAGCCGCTTTACGGCATGACACCCGAAGCGGGCCTGCCCAAAGGATGGGTGCATGTCTGAATCGAAACACCTGCCCTATGAGGGCATTCGCGTGGTCGAATTTACCCACATGGTGATGGGCCCAACATGCGGCATGGTGCTGGCAGACTTGGGCGCAGAAGTGATCAAAGTTGAACCTATTGGTCATGGTCAAGAGGGGGACAACACCCGCAAACTGTTGGGCTCAGGCGCTGGTTTTTTCCCACTCTTCAATCGCAACAAAAAAAGCCTTGCGCTCGATTTGAAAACCCCAGAAGGCAAAGAAGCTGTCTTGCGTTTGATTGCTACCGCAGACATCGTCAGTGAAAACTTCAAACCAGGCACCATGCAAAAACTGGGCTTGGATTACGAGAGCTTGAAGAAGCTCAATCCGCGGCTCATTTACGTTTCACTCAAGGGTTTTTTGCCCGGCCCTTACGAGCACCGCACAGCCCTTGACGAGGTGGTGCAAATGATGGGCGGCTTGGCCTACATGACAGGCCGACGGGGCGACCCACTGCGTGCGGGTACCAGTGTGAACGACATCATGGGCGGCATGTTTGGCGCGATTGGCGCCATGGCAGCCTTGGCGCAACGCGCTCAAACGGGCGAAGGTCAAGAAGTGCAAAGCGCCCTGTTTGAAAACAACGTGTTTTTGGTGGCGCAGCACATGATGCAATACCAAGTCACAGGTAAAGCTGCGGCGCCCATGCCTGAGCGAATTTCTGCGTGGGCCATCTACGATGTGTTTGTGGTGAAAGGGGGCGAGCAAATATTTTTGGCGGTTGTGAGCGACACCGCATGGAAAATATTTTGCGAGGCCTTTGGCTACTCAGATTTGTTCAATGACCCTAAGCTGACCAGCAACAATGATCGCGTGCTAGCGCGTGAATGGCTGCTGCCCATTTTGCGAGAACGTCTTCAAAATTTCTCTGCACAAGAACTGAGTGAAGTTTTTGAAAATAATTCACTGCCCTATGCGCCCATCACAGCGCCTCACGAATTGTTAGACGACCCTCATTTGCATGCCACAGGCGGCCTCGCGCCGATGACCTTGAACGATGGCCGAAGCATTCATACCGTCTTGTTGCCGCTGAGCATGGGCCAAGAGCGCTTGAAGGTTCGGCAACCTCCGCCCCATTTGGGTGAGCACAACGAGAGTTTGTTAAAGAGCTTGGGCTACACACCTGAAGAAATTCAAAAGCTCAGCCCACCCACTTGATATGGGAGAAAAATGAATGACGCCCTCTAATTTTGAATTGACCCAGCTCTTTGTGAAGCAGCGACGCGGCGTATTACAAAACTTCTCTGTCGTCGTACTGGGAGGCTTGTTCACAGTCATGGCTGTTGCTACGCAAGCTCAAACCCAATGGCCCGAAAAGCCAATTCGGTTCATCGTTCCTTTCACGCCCGGCGGCGGCACCGACACGGTCACACGACATCTTGCTGAGAAGATCACACAAGACACACAATGGTCTTTTTTAATCGACAACAAACCAGGGGCTGGGGGCAACATTGGCATGGACTTGGTGGCCAAAGCCAAGCCCGATGGACTCACGCTCGGGATGGGTCAAACCTCCAACCTAGCCATCAATCCTTCGGCCATGGCCAAGATGCCTTTCGATGCTCAAAAAGATTTTGTCCCGGTGGCTCTTGTGGCAGAAATTCCCATGGTCTTGGTGGTGCGCACTGATTCAGCTTGGAAAAATTTAGACGACTTGATCAGGTCTGCAAGGGCCAAGCCTGAGTCCGTCAAACAAGCCTTGGCCGGCACGGGCACAGTGGGCCATTTGGCAGGTGAAATGCTTTCTAAGAAAGCCAATTTCAAAGTCCTCAGCGTGCCCTACAAAGGCGCTGCACCGGCCATCACCGACTTACTGGGCGGACAGACCGACTACATGTTTTCAACGCCTCAATCTGTACTGGGCATGTTGCAAGGCGGCAAGTTGCGCGCATTAGCGGTCACCTCCACACAAAGACTCAAAGTTTTGCCGCAAGTTCCCACCGTGGCCGAGCAAGGTTACAAAGGTTTTGAAGCGGTTGATTGGAAGATGGTCGTGGCCCCCGCCAACACGCCAACACCCGTTTTAAGACGCCTCAATGCAGCGGCCGAGAAAGTTTTAAACAGCGCCAGCTTCATGGCTCAAATGGCCGCTGAAGGCAGCACACCCATCGGTGGCAATTTAGAAAAAATTGCGGCGTATCTAAAAGCAGAGCAATCTGAGTGGGGTGACTTGATTCGGGAAGCCGGAATCAAGTTTGACTGATGGACAAGCTCAAAGTTTTTGAATCATTTGTATCGGTTGCCACCCGTGGCAGCTTGAGTGCAGCGGCGCGTGCAGAAGGCGTGGCCCCCGCCATCATTGGCAGACGGCTCGATGCTTTGGAATCACACTTGGGTGTGAAGCTCTTGTTGCGAACCACCAGACGCATCAGCTTGACGCATGAAGGCAGTGCGTTTTTAGAAAATTGTCAACGCCTACTGAGCGACGTAGCAAATGCGGAAGACAGTGTTTCGGCAGGTGGCTTGAAAGCCAGCGGTCATTTGCGCATTACCGCACCTGCGGGTTTTGGGCGCAGACATGTGGCGCCCCTCGCCCCTTTGTTTCATGCTCAAAATCCAGACGTCAAAATTTCGCTCAACCTAAGTGATCGGGTGATTGACTTGGCTGGAGAAGGTTTCGACTTTGCGGTGCGCGTTGGCGACTTGCCCGATTCATCTTTGGTCAGCGTGCGATTGGCCGACAACCGGCGCATGTGTGTGGCCACCCCAGCCTATTTGGCCAAACACGGTAGCCCCAAAATCCCATCTGATTTGCTCCAGCACAGCTGTCTCACGCTTTCCAGCGATGCCTCCCAAACGCGTGGATGGGCCTTCAAGGTGCCACCCTCAGACCCTGCTGAAGGCCCCGAAGTCACCTACCTGCGACCGCACGGCCCTCTAGATTGCTCTGACGGCCAAGTTTTGCACGGCTGGTGTCTGGCGAGCATGGGCATCGCTTGGCGCAGCACTTGGGAGGTAGAAAATGACATCCGATCGGGTCAACTGGTCGAGGTGTTGGCCGAGTTTGCGGCCCCGCCCAACGGCATTTACGGTGTTTTTCCTCAAAGAAAGCACTTACCCCTGCGTTTGCGCCTTTGGATCGACTTTTTAAAGCATCACTACAGCTTGCCCGCAACTTGGCAAAGCGCCCCGTAAAATCGGGGCATGCTCTTAGCCAAACAAGAATTACTGTCGGCCCTTGCCGCCGAACTCGAACGCCTGCATTCTGGTGCCGGTGCCAAAGCCATTTTTGAATCGCCCAAGGTAGCCGCCCATGGCGATCTGGCCTGCACGGCTGCCATGCACTTGGCCAAGCCCTTGGGTCAAAACCCCAGACAAGTGGGCGAAGCGCTGCGCACCGCACTCATGGCCACGCCTGCTTTCACCCAATGGGTAGAGAGCATTGACATTGCAGGGCCTGGCTTTTTAAACCTCAAGCTCAAACCCAGTGCCAAACAAGCGGTCATCCCAGAAGTTCTGCATGCTGCTTCCTGCTTTGGCAAGCAAGCTGAGCGCAACGAAAAAGTGTTGGTGGAGTTTGTGTCCGCCAATCCAACGGGGCCACTGCATGTGGGCCATGGCAGACAAGCCGCATTGGGCGATGCCATTTGCAATTTGTTTGCGACGCAAGGTTGGTCCGTGTACCGCGAGTTTTATTACAACGACGCGGGCGTGCAGATCAACACCTTGGCCACTTCAACCCAATTGCGCGCGCAAGGCTTCAAGCCGGGTGATGCAGAGTGGCCCAGTGGCGAAAACGCAGCGGCCTACAACGGCGACTACATCCTAGACATTGCGCAAGATTTCTTGGCAAAGAAAACCGTCAAGTCTGACGACCGTGAATTCACGGGCAGTGGCGACCTGAACGATTTGAATGGCATGCGCGAATTTGCCGTAGCCTATTTGCGCCACGAGCAAGACCTCGACTTGAAAGCCTTCGAAGTCAAGTTTGACAACTACTACCTTGAGTCAAGCCTCTACACCAGTGGCCGCGTTGACGCTGCTGTGAAGAAGCTTCAAGAAGCAGGCAAGACCTACGAGCAAGATGGCGCGCTCTGGCTCAAGTCCACCGACTATGGTGACGACAAAGACCGCGTCATGCGCAAAGGCGATGGCACCTACACCTACTTTGTGCCCGATGTGGCGTACCACATTGCCAAATGGGAACGCGGCTTTACCAAGGTTGTCAACATTCAAGGCACCGACCACCACGGCACCATTGCACGCGTGCGCGCTGGCTTGCAAGCCGCTGGCGCTGGCATTCCAGAGGGCTACCCCGACTACGTGTTGCACACCATGGTGCGCGTGATGCGCGGCGGCGTGGAAGTGAAAATTTCTAAGCGCGCTGGCAGTTATGTGACGCTGCGCGATCTCATTGAGTGGACCAGCAAAGATGCTGTGCGCTTCTTTTTGCTCAGCCGCAAGCCCGACACCGAATACGTATTCGACATTGATTTGGCTTTGGCCAAAAACAACGACAACCCGGTGTATTACGTGCAATATGCGCACGCGCGAATTTGTTCCATTTTGCGAACTTGGGGTGGCGATGTGGCCAGCTTGGCCAAAGTCGATTTGTCTAATTTAGACAACCCAAAAGCTCAGGCCCTCATGTTGCTGTTGGCCAAATACCCTGCCATGCTGACCGACGCAGCGCAAGACTTTGCGCCGCACGACGTGACGTTTTACTTGCGCGACTTGGCCGCTAGCTACCACAGCTACTACGATGCAGAGCGCATTTTGGTGGAAGAAGAACCCCTCAAACTGGCGCGCTTGGCCTTGGTTGCAGCCTGCGCACAAGTCTTGCAAAATGGCTTGAAAATATTGGGTGTGTCCGCACCTGAGCAGATGTAATTCGGACGCTACTTATTTAAGTATGAATTGAGAGCACTTCACAACATGTCCCACTCCAACATCCAAAGCCAACGCGGTGGCACCTTGCTGGGCTTTGTTCTAGGCTTGGTCATTGGCCTCATCATTGCCCTGGGTGTCGCCATGTACGTCACCAAAGTGCCCATGCCATTTAGCAACAAGAACTTGTCACGTTCAGCTGATCAAGATGCGGTTGAAGCAGAAAAAAACAAAGACTGGAATCCAAACGGGGCGATACAAAGCAAACCCGTCACACCAGAAGTACCGGCAGACACTGCGACTGCCAATCCTGCTGCGGCCACCGCAGGCGTACCCAATCCTGGTGCCGGCGCACCCGCACCTGCAGTGACGGCCGATCCCTTGGCAGATTTGGCCAAGAAACAAAATCCGAACGCAGCGCCAGCAGCATCCGCTCCTGCAGCACCTGCGCCTGCCGCGTCTGCACCACCCCCTGCGGCCACACCCCAGCCCGCAAACAAAGCGCCAGCCACCAACGATCCTTTCACCTATTTTGTTCAAGCAGGTGCCTTTAAATCTGCAGCTGACGCAGACGCCCAAAAAGCCAAACTGTCCATGATGGGCATTGAAGCCAAGGTCAGTGAACGTGAGCAAGCCGGGCGCGCTATCTTTAGGGTGAGAAGCGGCCCATTTGATGACAAAGATCAAGCAGAAAAAATCAAAGCACGTTTAGATGCCAATGGCATGGATGCCGCCTTGGTTCGCGTCCAACGCTAAACTTAAGCAAACCCTTTTTTAATCAGGAGCACGATATGAAACGCCGTGAATTTTCTTTAGCCAGCTTAAGCACCGCTGCAGCCCTTGGCGGCTTAAGTTTGAACAACACAGCTTTCGCGCAAGGCCCCGCCAAGTTTGTCGCAGGCAAGGATTACACCAAGTTGGACCGCGCCGTGCCCACCGAAACTGAAGCCGGCAAAATTGAAGTGATTGAATTCTTTTGGTACAGCTGCTCTCACTGCAACGGCTTCGAACCCGCTTTTGCACAATGGGTGAAAAATGCACCCAAAGATGTGGTGGTGCGCCGAGTACCCGTCGCTTTCAGAGAAGACTTCGCACCCCAGCAACGCTTGTATTTCTCCTTAGAAGCCATGGGCTTGTTAGAAAAAATACATGGCAAAGTGTTCCAAGCCATTCACGTCGAACGTTTGACATTGAACACCGATGCCAGCATTTTGGCGTGGGTCGAAAAGCAAGGTGTTGATAAAAATAAATTTGCAGACACAGCCAAATCATTTGGCGTGGCCAGCAAACTCAAGCGCGCCGTTCAATTGCAAAATGATTTCAAGATTGAAGGTGTTCCTTCATTGGGTGTCGCAGGCAAGTACTACATCGATGGCACATTGGCCGGCAGCATGGACCGTGCACTTCAAGTCACAGACTCTTTGTTGGCCCTAGTTCGACAAGGCCGCGCCTGATTCAAAGCGGGTGTTGCGCATCAGCCCACTTCGGTGGGCTTTTTTTTGCGATTTTTCTTCCAAACAGGTGTGCATCCCCTCTGAACACCTACAATCAAGCAAGATTCGCGCCTTTATGAAACTCAAGTTCATCACATTGCTCTTCACCCTAGCCGCCATTGCGGCTCAGAGTGCTGTCGCCGAAAAAGCGGACAAAGACAAACCCATGAACGTTGAGGCCGATTCGCTCAAGCACGACGACCAAAAACAACTCACGACCTTCACCGGCAAAGTGATCATGACCAAGGGCACCCTGGTTCTGAAAGCAGCACGCATGGAGGTCAAACAAGACAGCCAAGGCAACCAAGTGGCCACTTTGTCGGCCGAGCCGGGCGAGCGTGTTTTCTTTCGCCAAAAACGCGAAGGTTTCGACGAATTCACAGAGGGAGAAGCAGAAGCGGTTGTTTACAACAGCCAGGCCGATACCCTGACACTCACCCAACGCGCTGAACTGCGCTTGCTGCGCGGCCAAGTGGTGGCCGACCGCATTCAAGGCCAACAAATTTTGGTCAACAACACCACCGAAGTTTTCTCGGTCGATGGCAAAACCGGCCTGCCAGGCAACACTTCTGGTAGCCAACGCGTCAAGGCCACCATCACACCACGTCCTAAAACCAATGAATTAAGCCCGCCCGTTGCTGGGCCTGTTTTGAAACCGAGCACACGCACCGGTGCAGACAAGCCATGAGCGCCCACACCGCCATCAGCCACCTTGAAGCGCGCCATTTGCAAAAGTCTTACGGTAGCCGCCAAGTGGTTTTTGACGTATCCGTCAAAGTTGAAAAAGGTGAAGTCGTGGGTTTGTTAGGGCCCAATGGTGCCGGCAAAACCACCTCCTTCTACATGATTGTCGGTTTGGTGCGTACCGATGGCGGGCAAATTCTGATTGATGGTGAAGACGTTACGCGCATGCCCATTCACCGCCGCGCTCGCATGGGGCTCTCCTATTTGCCACAAGAAGCTTCCATTTTCAGAAAACTCACCGTGGCAGAAAATGTGCGCGCTGTGTTGGAGTTGCAACTGAATGAAGATGGCAAGCCTTTAAACAATGCAGAAATCAGCGCTCGCTTGCAAGCGCTTCTAAAAGATTTGCGTGTTGACCATTTGCACGACTCGCCTTCATTGGCGCTGTCGGGCGGCGAACGCAGGCGTGTCGAAATTGCACGCGCCTTGGCCACAGACCCTCGCTTTATTTTGCTAGACGAGCCTTTTGCGGGTATTGATCCCATTGCCGTCATTGAAATTCAACGCATCATTGCCTTCTTGAAAGAGCGCGGCATTGGCGTACTGATCACCGATCACAACGTGCGCGAAACATTGGGCATTTGCGACCACGCCTACATCATCAGCGAGGGGCGCGTGTTGGCGCAAGGCACCCCGCAAGACATCGTCAACAACGCCGACGTACGCCGTGTGTACCTCGGCGAACACTTCCGAATGTGATGGAGGGACCATGAAGCAAAGCCTTTCACTTCGGATGTCCCAGCACTTGGCGCTCACGCCACAGTTGCAACAATCCATTCGGCTGCTTCAACTCTCTACCCTAGAGCTCAGTCAAGAAGTTGAGCAAATGCTCGACGAAAATCCTTTCCTTGAACGCAATACCGACGAAGCACCGCAAGAAGATTACGGTTTGCCCGAAGCCGATGCCCGCGTGAGCTTGGGCGACCGTGTGTCAGAAGCCGCCAGCGACGCAGGCTCCGACTCGCGCGATGCCGCAGGCGAATCCACCGCATCGGTCACCAGCGACGAAGCAGTAACCGATGTGGCTGACAGTTGGGATGGCGACGGCAGCGTCGACATGGCGCCCGACGACAGCGAGTGGGGCACCGATGCCGGCGCTCGCAAAAACAACACCAACAACGACTCTGAGGGTGCTGACGCCATTGAGTTGGCTCGCGGCTTAGGTTCTCTCACAGACTATTTGCACCGACAAGCTTTGTCGATGCGCTTGTCTGAAATTGACCGTGCAGCCCTTCGCTTTTTAATTGAGTCATTGAACGATGACGGGTATTTAGAAGACAGCCTAGAGTCCTTGGCGCAAGGCTTGGCCGGCACCGACGACATCGAGCAACTTGAAGAACTGGTGCACCGCTTCACAATGGCATTGAGCTTGCTGCAATCGCTCGAGCCTGTGGGCATAGGTGCTCGCGATTTGGGTGAGTGCATGCGCATACAACTCAAAGCCATCATGAAGGACGAGCCCGACAACGAAGTGGCGCCAGTTGCTTTGAAAATTTGCGCACTGCCTTTAGAGTTATTGGCCAAACGTGACTACAAACGATTGGCCGTTCAGTGCGGCGAAGACGAAGCCCTTGTCAAACTGGCCCTGACCTTCATCACGCGCTTAGAACCCAAACCAGGCCGCCCCTTTGCCAATGCAGAGCAGCATGTCATCGTGCCCGATGTGTTGGTCATTGGCACACGCAAAGGCGGCGAGCCGCACTTTAGAGTGCAACTCAATCCTGATGTGATGCCCAAATTGCGCGTTCACGATATTTATGCCAACGCATTGCGCGGTGGCAAAGGCGAAGGCCATTTGGGCTTGCAACAGCGTCTGCAAGAAGCGCGTTGGTTCATTAAAAATATTCAGCAGCGCTTTGACACCATTTTGCGAGTGTCCACGGCCATTGTGGAGCGCCAGCGCAACTTTTTCATTCATGGCGAACTGGCCATGCGGCCCTTGGTGCTGCGCGAAATTGCAGATGAGTTGGGCCTGCACGAGTCCACCATCAGCCGCGTCACCACAGCCAAGTACATGACCACGCCCATGGGCACTTTCGAGCTGAAGTTTTTCTTTGGTTCAGGCTTGGGCACCGACAGCGGCAGCGCAGCTTCAAGCACCGCGGTGCGCGCCCTCATCAAACAATTGGTGGCGGCCGAAAACCCCAACAAACCCCTGTCAGACAACCAACTGTCTGAAATGCTCAAAGAACAAGGCATCGATTGCGCTCGGCGCACCGTGGCCAAATACCGCGA